>Ga0315268_10006590_pt1 | contig 12337 bp, 3 predicted proteins | sample C1_top_MG_FD_204535 | JGI IMG/M metagenome (GOLD analysis project Ga0315268, IMG submission 204535) | Sediment microbial communities from Yellowstone Lake, YNP, Wyoming, USA - C1_top | ecosystem: Environmental > Aquatic > Freshwater > Lake > Sediment | place: USA: Wyoming | collected 2017-08-01 | reverse complement strand
AGCGAAGCGATGAACCCCTCGACGGTGACATGGCAGTTCCTGAGAGGGCCGAGCGTGCCCCTAGTGCCGAACTGGAGCATGGGGAACACGGTGCTCAGCCTCACCCACACCCAGCCTTTCGGGGAGAACATACTTTACGAAATCAAGATACTCGGCAAGGACGGGGACGGCTTGGACCTGGTGTCCAACCCGACCAACCCGAGCATCAAGAACCCATGGATGTTCGTGACCCTCAGCACCTTCCCGATTATCACGAACACCAATCCCGCCTATGACGATGCCAATGTGCCATTGACCGCGAACGTCGTGGTCGACTTCAGCGAAGGGATGAACACAAGTTCGGTCACCTGGACCATCGACCCGAACATCACCCTGACCCCGGGGTGGTCGAACGGGGACGCCCGCCTCACGCTCTCTCACACGGTCCCATTCACGCAGTGCACGCCGATCACGATGAACATCACGGGCGGGACGGACAAGTACGGGGTGCCGCTACTCCCCGATGTCAAGCCCAACCCGTGGGCGTTCACGACGGTCTGCATCAACCCGTTCATAACCGAAGTCTACCCGTTCCCGATCATGCTCGATGTCGCGGTCCGCGCATCGATATACGTCAATTTCAGTGAGCCGATGAACGTGGGCACGGTGACGTGGACTCTGCTTCGCGGGACGCCTGTCACCTTCACCCCCACATGGACGGACTCGAACAAGCGCCTGAAGCTGTCCCACTCCTCGAACTTCCCCGGCTGCATGCCATACGAGGTCAAGATGGAAGGAAAGGACGTCGACGGGAACGACCTCATACCAGGCCCATTCCGGAACTCGCCCCCGAACCCGTGGACATTCATGACGCTGTGCTCCAACCCGTACATGGTGGACACGCGCCCGATCAACGGGACCAGCAACGTGGCGCTCAACACGAACATCTTCATAGTGTTCAGCGAGAAGATGGTCAACTCGTCGGTCCTATGGACGATAACGCCGCCGATCATGGTGACCGACACGATCTGGGACGGCGAGAATTACGCGGTGACTCTCGTTCACGCGGACTTCACGGAATGCACGCAGTACAAGGTGCATGTCACGGCGGGACGCAGTGCTGGCGGCCTCAATCTTGTCCCCGGGCCGGCTCCGAATCCGTTCTACTTCAACACGATCTGCGAGTCGCCCTATGTCGTCTCCACCGACCCTATCAGCGGCCAAGGCATTGTGCCTCTCAACAAGGACATCGTCATCACGTTCAGCGAGCCGATGAACACCGCTTCGATGCTGTTCGTTCTCACTCCGGATGTGGCCGGCAAGTCGTTCACATGGTCTGGCGGCAACACCGTCCTCACCGTATCGCACTCGACCAACTTCCTGCCAACAACGAAATACGACGCCTATGTGGACGGAATGGGCATGGACGGCAGGAACCTTCTCGTGCCTGGACCCAGCGTCCCCAACCCATGGAACTTCACGACGTGGAGTCCAGGGTTCTACATCGTCTCCACAGATCCCGCGGACAAGGTTCAGAACGTGCCAACGACCAAGAGCGTCACGGTCGTGTTCAGCATGCCGGCCAATACCGCTTCGTTCAACGCGGTCTTCGCTCCGACGATCAGCTGGTCTCCGACATGGACAAACGGCGACACGACGGTCACTCTGAGCCACACCACGCCTTTCGCCGATTGCACCAACTACACAGTGACGGTCAGCGCGACCGACACAGGCGGCAACCCGCTGATCACGGTGATGGGGTCCGCGCCGAACCCGTGGAAGTTCAAGATCCTCTGCGCGCCTCCGCTCACAGCGCCTGGCGGTCTCCAGGTGTCGCGGGTGCCTCCTTCCACGATCCGGCTTACATGGCGGTCTGTGCCGAACGCGGACCAGTACCGCATCTACGAGTCGGCCAACAAGCTCGCGCCGTTCCCGTGGACAGTGATCGGGACCACGGCGTCCACGACATTCGACGCCAGCCACCTCGCCGACGGCTTGACGCACTACTACATAGTGCGCGCGGTCCATTTGGGCATTGAGGGTCCGAACTCGACCATGGGCGTCAAGGTGCCGCTGACGTTCCCATACTCTCCGACGAAGGGCAACACGCACTGGTTCTCCCTGCCGTACAGGAACTCCTATGCCAAGGCGAGCGACATCTCAACTGAACTCACCTCCACGAAGATCAGCGTCGTGGCGAAGTGGAATCCCGCCAAGCAGAGCCCCTTGCTATGGTACTACTTCCGCGGAAAGTGGCGGGGGACGGACTTCCCGATAGCTGCGGGCGACGGACTGTACGTCGGGGCGGTGAGCACATTCTCCTGGGTCGTCGTTGGCACCGATGGTCTGGTGACATTGTCGTTCAGTTTGAACCCGCCGTCGAAGGGAAACCTCAACCGGATATCAATGCCCTACACCTCCGACTACTCCAAGGCGAGCGACATGGTGATGCACATAGAGGGCTCCATCGGCCCGGGCGCAAACACCAAGATCGTAGAGGTGCTGAAATGGGACCGAACCGCGCAGGCGCTCCTCAAATACATCTGGACGTCCACGGGCTGGAGCGGGGTAGACTTCGCGATTTCCCCGGGAGACGGTATATGCTTGAAAATCGTCTCAGATTTCACATGGATTCCGCGACTTATCACCCCAGAGGCGCCTTAGTCCCATCCATTAGAGCAGAGCACCAGAAACCTTAAGAAATAACCGTCTCATGTGGCGACGGCCGGAAGGGCGGCACACCCCTCGCGCTGAATCCGATTTCGCCGTCGATACCCGGTTTGAGTTGGGAAGAGGTTGAGAGAATGGGTCTGTCATTTGTGCGACGAGTCCTTGTAGGAGCAGTAGTCGTATCTGTAGTGTTGTCTGCGCTCGTTCTGACGGTTCCTCGCGTCCAAGCCGCGACCTGGACACAGGACACGGACACGGATTTCGGCCAGGGGACGCTGAGCGGCCTGGAGATCATCGGGACTGGAGCGTCCGCTTACCTCCAGCTTCTCAATGACGCCATAGACTGGCGCGACGAAGCACCGGTCTCGAGTCCTGGTGCGCGGGAAGGTCCCGCGATGGCTTACGACTCGGGCAACAATGTGGTGGTCTTATTTGGCGGGTACAACGGATTGAACCTCAATGACACCTGGGAATACAGCCCGGGGTCGAACACCTGGGCTCAAGTCAGCCCGCCCACCGCCCCATCGCCCCGTGCTTATTCTGCAATGGCGTACGACAGCACGAACGGGCGGATAGTGCTCTTCGGGGGAGTGTCCGACCTCGACTATGAATGGGACACTTGGGAGTATAACGCCGCTGCGAACACATGGCTGAAAATCTCACCGGCGACATCGCCGTACCAGATGTCGACGAATCACATGGCGTTCGTCTCGTCTCAGGGCAGGGTCCTTCTGAACGGCCAGAACCTCACATCTGCCCTCATGGAGACATGGGCGTACAACGCTGCAACGGACCAATGGACGAACAGAGCGCCTTCGGCGCAGCCGACGGCCCGATCGGGTCAAGCGATATGCTACAACGCGAATCTCGACCGCGTCGTCCTCTTCGGCGGTTTCGATTCAACGGTCCCCCCCGGGACTGCCCTTGGCGACACATGGGAATACAACTGGGGGACGAACACTTGGACGCAGACGACAACGACTGGTCCTGCTGCGCGCTCTTCAAGCGGCCTGAGCTACAGGCCGACTAGCAACGCCACGTATCTCTTTGGCGGCAGAAGCGGTGCTTCCTATTATACTGACACATGGCGGTATCCGAACAGCGCCGGCGCCCGCCAGTGGGAGATGCTTGTCACACAGAGGAACCCGCCAGGCCGCGTTGTGTTCGGCATTAGCGACGGGACGCCCTCGAAGAAGTCGTTCGTCTACGGAGGGCGGCTGTCCAGCGGTCTGCCCGCCGCGGACACCTGGTCCATGGGCCTGGCCTATGAGCTTCAGGGCACCCTCATATCGAAGATGTTCGACAGTGGCGGTGCGAACGTCAACTGGAACACGATCTCATGGGTGGGAGTCGCGTCACCGCCGACAACTGTCATCAGATATCAGCTCGCTACGAACAACGACCCTGCAGGGCCTTGGACTTATTACGGGCCTGGCGGTTCGACCAGCGCCTATTACACGACCTCGGGCTCCACCATCTGGACCGGCCACGACAACCAACGATACATGAAGATCTTCGCGCAAATATACACGCTTGACGATCTGGTCACCCCCACTCTCGACAGTATCACGATCGACTACACTGTCGCCGCATCGAACCCATACATCATCCTAACCGATCCGGCTCACAACGCGAATACGGTGCCAACATCGAAGCTGATCTCGATACGCTTCAGCGAGACGATGAACCCCGGAAGCGTCACATACACCATCAACCCCGCCCTCACGACCACACCCGAATGGTCCGAGACGAACTCGAAGCTGACGCTGAACCACACGGCACCGATGCTGCAGTGCAAGCAGTACACCGTCACTATCACCGCAGCCACGGACGTGTCTGGCAACCCGCTCATCGGCGGCCCCAAGCCGAACCCCTGGTCTTTCACGACGATATGCGTCCCACCCGAGATAACGTCGACGACGCCCATCCACGGGACAACCAACGTCCCCCTGAACGCGAACATCGTCGTCGACTTCAGCGAGGCAATGGACAAGGCGACGGTCGCGCCGGTCTTGACCCCGACCCTGTCACTCACGCCGACCTGGTCGAACGGAGACACGAGAGTTACCTACAGTCATGCCACCGACTTCACGCAGTGTCTCGACTACACCGTGAACATCACCGCCAAGGACCTCGACGGGAATAACCTGATACCCGGTCTTGTGCCGAATCCATGGTCGTTCAGGGTCAACTGCACCACGCCGTACGTCGTCTCCACGACGCCGACCTCGCTGCAGATCGACATCGGCCTGACTCAGGCGATAGTCGTCACGTTCAGCGAGCCGATGAACACGGGTAGCGTCGTGGCCGCCATAAGCCCGTCGATCTCGCTGATCCCGGCCTGGTCGAACGGAGACAAGACCGTGACATACACGCACCCGTCTTTCCCGACGTGCACGGCATACACCGTCACCATGACGGGCAAGGACACCGATGGGAACGATCTCTGGGTCGGGAAATATGACGGCTTCGCCGACAACCCTTGGAAATTCGCGACCGTCTGCGTGGAACCGTTCATCGTGTTCACGATCCCTGCTGACGGTGAGACAGGGGTCGACAGGCTGTCGAACATCATCGTGCAGTTCAGCAAGGCGATGAACAACTCGACTGTCACCTGGGACCTCCAGCCGACCATCCCGCTCACCTCGTCGTGGGATTTGCAGAACCAGGTCCTCACCCTCAGTCACACCGACCTCTTCGCGTGTGGCGCCAACCAGATAACCATCACTGGCAGGGACAATGGCGGCAACAGCCTAAGGGCCGTCCTCGCTCCGAACCCCTGGACGTTCACTCCCCTTTGTCAGAACCCATACATCGTCACGACCGACCCTGCGAACGGGACCGTCGGGGTTGCCCTGAACAAGAACATAGTCGTCACGTTCAACAAGGCGATGAACCCCTCGACGGTCGTCTTCTCGCTCAGTCCTCCAGATGTGACGCTCACCCCGGCATGGTCCGGCGGCAACACCGTGCTCTACCTGAACCATACGGTGCAGTTCACGGCCTCGCAGGTGTACAATGTCACGGTTGACGGCGCGGACGCTTCCGGCAACGGGCTCTTCCCCGGCCCCGTCCCCAACCCGTGGACTTTCCGGACGGTGGGGTTGATGCCACAGATCCTGAACACGGTCCCCGCGGATGGCGCGAACAATGTGCCTCTCGACCAATCGATCATTGTCACGTTCAGCGAGCCGATGAACACGGCCACCGTGACCTGTTTGATAGTTCCCAGCATCACCCTCGCGTCATCTTGGTCTGGAGGGAACACCGTTCTAACTCTCAGCCACGTCGCGCTGTTCGCGGCTTCAACGACATACACGGTCACATGCTCCGGCCAGGACCTCGACGGCAACAGTCTCATCGCCGGCCCCGTCCCCAACCCGTGGACATTCACGACCGTGGCGGGCGGAGTGCCGCCTGAGATCAACAGCACCGTCCCGCCGGACGGAGCGACGAATGTGCCCCTCAATCAGATCCTGACGGTCACGTTCAGCGAGCCGATGAACACGGGTACGGTGAGCTGCTCGACCATCCCGAGCGTCACATTTACTTCATCCTGGTCGGGCGGGAACACGATCTTGACTCTGAATCACGTCGCTCCGTTCACGCCTTCGACGTCGTACACGGTGACGTGCAGCGGCCAGGACGTGGATGGCAACTCCCTCGTCTCCGGCCCAGTCCCCAACCCATGGTCGTTCACGACGACGGCGGGTGCACCCTCGGCCCCGGGCGGCCTCCAGATAACGCGTGTGCAGCCGTCGACGATAAGGCTGTCGTGGAACGCCGTGTCGGGCGCGAACCTGTACCGCGTCTACGAGTCGATCGACAGGTTCGCGGCGTTCCCGTGGGGCGTTCTGGGCACGACGCCATCAACGACGTTCGACGCCAGCCACCTCACCGACGGTCTCACGCACTATTACATCGTCCGAGCGGAGAGGTCCGGCATCGAGAGCGCCAACTCCACCATGGCGGTGAAAATCGCGAAATCCATCGGCTACAGCTCGACGAAGGCCAACATCTACTGGTTCTCCCTTCCGTATCGCTCCTCGTACACGAAGGCGAGCGACATCTCGACCGAGCTCACCTCCACGAGGATCAGCGTCGTGGCGAAGTGGGACCCGGCCAAGCAGAGCCCGACACTCTGGTATTACCTCCGGGGCAAATGGCGCGGGACCGACTTCACGATCACCGCCGGTAACGGCCTGTACGTTGGATCCGTGAGCGCCTTCTCCTGGGTCATCGTCGGCACCGACGGTCCTGTGTCACTATCGTTCACGTTGAATTCCGGACCGAAGAAGAACGTGAACTGGATCTCCATGCCGTACACCGGGACCTATTCCAAGGCGAGCGACATCGCCAACGAGCTCACCTCGAGCAAGGTCGTCGAGATCGGCCTGTGGAACCCGACGACCCAGACGACGGTGCGCTTCTACTGGACCGGGTCCGCGTGGGCGGGCACTGACTTCACGTTCAACCCCGGCGACGGGATCTACATAACGATCGCATCCAGCTTCACTTGGCAACCTAAACTGATTACACCGGAGGTACCGTAGGAGGTGTCTTGATGGAAAGAAAAGCATACTTGGCAATCTCGATGTCGATTTGGCTGATCGGCGCAGGTCTGGTCGGGCTCACAGCTAAGGGTCTGCCGGACCACGTCGTGGCAGGCGGGGTGATGGGCCCTGGAGGCGACGTGTCCTCAGGGACCTCCAACCCGGCGAACGCAGTGGGAATGGTGTTCTACTCGACGACGCAACCGTTGTACACGATGATATTCGGCCCCGATTCGTTCACCGCCGCGGACAACACGGATCCCGCGCTGTTCGCGAGCGACGTGGGCAACATCTGGGACTGGCTGGACGGCGACGAGATGGTCAGCGTCTTCGAGACGACGCTGAACGTCAACGGCTGGACGGGCGCCAACTACACGACCTCCCTCACCGCCGCCTTGGCTCTCGGAGCGCCCGTGCAGGATGTCGGCAACGTCACGCTCGAGCCCTTCCCTGCGATCACGCTCGCGAGGGGCGCCGACTGGGTCAACGCGACTTGGTCCCCGCTCGCGGACGCCGGCAACAACGTACAATCATATGGGCTCTACAGGGCACCCACCCCGGCGGGACCGTTCGTCTCGGTGGCGACCGTCCTAGACGGTGTCGGCCTGAGGTCCTACAACAACACCGGCTTGACGACGGGGCCCGTGTGCTACCAGTTCTCCGTCAACTACAGGCGAGACACCGTCGGCGGTCTCTATGAGACGACCGCGAGATCGAGCATGGTGTGCACGGTCGTCGGGACTCCGCCCACTGTCGTCAGCAAGACCCCGGCCAGCAACGCCATCAACGTGCCCGTGGCCAATCCCATAATCGTCACCTTCAGCGAGACGATGAACACTGGCACGGTGACGGTCACATTGACTCCGTCCCTCACACTGACTCCGGCGTGGTCGGTCGGCGACACCGTCCTAACTCTGACCCACGCCACCGCCTTCACTGTGTGCCAGTCATACCGGGTTGATGTGACAGGGCGGGATATGGACAGCTTGGACCTGGTCCCGTCACCGACGACATGGACGTTCAGCGCCCTGTGCGACCAGCCGTTCCTGGTCTCGACGAGCCCGGCGAACGGCGCCACGCAGGTGCGCTCGACCGCGGATATCGTCATCACGTTCAGCGAGGCAATGAACATCGCTACGGTCACCAACTCGACGACGCCGTCAATCGCGCTCGTCTCGGCATGGTCGGCGGGCAACACCGTGCTGACGCTGAGCCACGCCACGCCCTTCATCGGCATCACCAGCTATCAGGTGACGATCGCCGGGCAGGACTTGGACGGCAACATCCTCATCACCGGCGCCGCGCCGAACCCGTGGACGTTCACCGCCAACACTCCCCCGACAGTGACGGTCGACCCATCGGACACGCTCATCGGATACTGCTGCAGCGGCGGCTCCGGTCTCCCGATTCCCTGGATCATGAACGACGTGGAGACCCCGATCGCCCAGCTCGTCGTCTGGTTGAATTACACTCTCGACGCCACGACAGGGACGATTGCTGGGCCGCTCACGGGCCGCTCTGCATCAGACTCGTACACCTGGACAACCCCATCCGCCAACGGCAATCTGACAGTCTACATCACGGTAATCGACGGGGCACAGGAACCCGCTCAGGACTCCAGCGCACAGGTGACAATGGACTCGATCGCGCCGTTCGTGCTGACGGTCGTTCCGGCAGATGCCTCGAACAACGTCGTCATCGATACCCAGGTCGTCGTCACGTTCAGCGAGCCGATGCAGAGGTCGACGGTCGAAATCATTTTCGCACCGGCGGTAGCGAGCCTGCAGCACACCTGGAACGCCGCCAGCACCGTGGTCACGGTGTCGCATGATGACTTCGCGCCCAGCACCGCGTACACCCTGACCGTGAACGCCACGGCGAGGGACAACTGCACGCCGGGAATCCAAATGGGAGCGGCGGACACGACGACATTCACCACAGGCACCGGTGTCAAAGCGCCCAATCCGCCCATCAACCTCGCAGTCTCCTCGCAGGCGTACAACGCGATAACCCTCACGTGGACCGCCCCGACGCACTACACGGATGGCTCTTTGCTGCCGGGCTCGCAGATAGCCTCCTATAAGGTTTACCGAGCGACATCCTCGACTGGGGCGAAGACAGCGATCGGGACGCCGACTACGACGACCTTCACGGACAATTCCGTCGAACAGGAGAAGACGTACTACTACTGGGTGACGGCGGTCAACACCACGAGCATGGAGAGCGACTTCAGCAACATGGTCTCGGTCACCGTGCCCAAGCAGTCCTCGGGAGGACTCGACATCATGACGATTGCGATAATCCTCATCGTGATACTGCTCGTGGTCGGACTGCTGCTCGTGCTCATGCGCCGGAAGAAGCCGGAGGAGGCGCCTGCGGCGCCGCCCGAGGAGGAAGCACCGTCCGCACCGGAAGAGGAAAAGGAGGAGGCTCCGCAAGCAGAAGCTCCCTCCGAGGAACCCTCCAAGGAAGCTCCTCAAGAGCCGTCCTCCGAAGGCACGCCCAAGGAAGAGCCGGGAAAGTAGTCGCAGATCCCAACGGCCCGCCTCAGATAGGACAGTCCAGATGCCGCCCGGGCCTGAGCCTTCCTTCGACGGCGTCAGACCGCGGTCCAGAGCTCTGCGGCTTGCCGCCGCTGCCTGCTTCGGCACGAGCGTGTATAGTCCCGCCGAGAATGTCGACAGGGACGCCTTGCGAGCGAGCCCGGAATGAGCAGGGATATTATCGAAAATGAGATTATTTTCAATGGAGGATTTCGGCGATAGCGTTATATAGATTCATTTGCCATATGGGTACGAGGAACGCGCTGGGGAGAGGTTGGGTAGTTTGCTCAGCGTGTCAAGAGGACGGGGTTTCACCAAACGCGCGCGAGAAAACTGCCTCGTTTCTCTGAGTTCTCCCTAAGTGCTTCTTCCCTATGGGGTGAGAGGAGCGCTGATGACGACCGGAGCCCGGAGGAGCACCGGAGCAGAAGGAGCACGCGTGCTAGGATTCCAGCTCTGCGACGGTGAGTTTTTTCCAGAGGCGCTGCACCACTCCATCGGAGGGGGAAAATAATGAAAGAATACAAGGGGAACTTGAGGAGAATAGTGGGCGTTATGTGCATCGTCCTGTCGATGATGCTCATGGCGTTCGTCGGATATGTGCAAACACAGTCCGGCAATGTGAGTGTGTCCCCGAAGGCGGGGACGCGTGGAGAGACCTTAGAGTCGGTCTCTCTTATGACCGGAGAGAAAACAATCTCAACAGTCGACGAAAACGGCAAAGTCATCTCAAGCGAGACATCAGGCGAGGGTTTCTCGACGCAGACGGCGACAGGGAACGACGGCATCGCCGGCGACGAGGACAGGGAGATAATTACGCCTGATGGGAAGATGATCATCGAGGTCGAGAAGCAGGCGGCCAGGAAAGCGGAGCTGCTCGACTCACCGAACAGGGAAGTGACCTACGCGTCGGAGAACGGCAAGATAACGGTGAGGACGCGCGCCATCCCAGGCACGCTCGACGCGAATGGCCCATACGGCGGTCCAACATGCTTCGAGGGCAGCTGCACGATTCACTTCAAGGTGACCGTGACCGGCAACCCGAACGTGGTGCTGTTCCGCTGGGACTTCAACAACGATGGCATCTTCGACTACCCGAAGCAGACGAGCCCCGGTCTCCTCGGAGACTGGATAACGGAGATGGAGTTCGACTACACGTTCAATGACAACTTCTACACCGACATCGTCGTGCAAGGGTGGGACGGAGTAAGCACCTACATAGTCATCAACACGGGGACGATCCTTCTCGGGGCATCGAACTTCAACCTGACATGGACATGGTCCGGAGCCACGTACCGTCTGACGGGCAACTTCTTCAAGGCCAAGAAGGACTTCGCCATCACGGACCTCGGCTATTACCACTGGTCAGGCTACACCTACTACAAGATGTACATCTGGATCAGGAACGCCGCATACCCGGCCGGACGGCTGGGCATGTGCGACCCGACACATATCGTCAGCCAATGGAACTGGTGCACCCTGCCGAGCACAGTGAGCATCACGACCGGGACTGAGTACTGGCTCGGACAGCGCATCGAGAGCGCCCACCGTGGTTGGACGGTTGCCCCCGCATACCTGGCGAACAACCCGTACATCTCGCACCTGGGCGTTGGGTACATATTCTGCTACCTCGCGGACCCTGATCAGTGCAACGCAAACACACTCGGCAGCGCGACCTATGCTCTTGCGGTCGACTTCAAGTACCGCGAGACGCTGGTCTTGCCCGACGTCATCAGCGCCAAGTCGCACCTCGATGTGAGGAACGTCGCGCCGACGGTCTGGGGAGTTCGGACGGACCCGAGCCCAGGGCTGGAAGGCTCGCCAATCAAGTTCTACGCATCGATGACCGATCCCGGATCTGAAGATACGTGGCAGTATCGCTGGATGTTCCCAGGCGGCGTGACCGGACCGTGGCAGCAGGTAGACAAGCTGTCCGGCGGCGCCAGGGTGCTCTTCCTGCATGCATGGACGGGCGACATTACGGGCATCAAAGCCAACTTCATCGCAATGTGCGGTGTGTACTGCGTCAAGGTCGACGATCTGGACGTCGGTGCCGCTGGACAAAATAGGGTACCGGCGCTGTCTGAGTTACTACCGTACGACGTACTCATAGTCGGGACGAACTATGCGCCAGCGAGCGCAACCGGCATGGGCGACCTCCTCGCGAACTACATGGACGCGGCTGGTCCGACCGGTGGCGGTGTCGTCATGATGACGTTCGGGTTCGCGAGCGCGACCTACGGAATCACCGGACGATGGCAGACTGACTACTACTCGCCGATTCCCACTGGTGCAATCCTCTACAGCACGGCAAACCTGGGCACGATCTACGTCCCGGGGCACCCGCTGCTGGACGGCGTGTCCGCGTTGAGCGCCTACTACCGCCACTCTATCACCACGGTGAACCCGGGCGCGACGAGAGTCGCAGACTGGGTCGGTGGCCAGGTATTGGCTGCAACGCAGATCAACCCGAAGGTTGGCAATGGCGCACGCGCGGTCGCCTTGACGTATTTCCCAGCCCTCAACGTGGGCGGGGACTACATACGCATGATGGTGAACGCGGTGAAGTATGCGTCCAGACAGCCTGACCCG
>Ga0315268_10006589_pt1 | contig 12337 bp, 11 predicted proteins | sample C1_top_MG_FD_204535 | JGI IMG/M metagenome (GOLD analysis project Ga0315268, IMG submission 204535) | Sediment microbial communities from Yellowstone Lake, YNP, Wyoming, USA - C1_top | ecosystem: Environmental > Aquatic > Freshwater > Lake > Sediment | place: USA: Wyoming | collected 2017-08-01 | reverse complement strand
TTCTTCATGCATGAAGCCAGCGACACTTGGAGCACATTCACCCCTTCGGCCGGAGAAATCGGCCTCCTTGGAATCCTAGCCTTTGTGGGAGGAATGCTCACTGCTCTCGGGCTAAGGAACATCCTGGCTGACAAGAGCAAACCAAGGACTTCTAGCTCCTGAAAAGCCAGCAAAAGTACTATTAGCCGGTCCCACAATCCCAAAGGGAGCGGAATGACCCACCTCTCAGTGGACATCTGCGGCTTGAAGCTCAAGAATCCCACGATGCTTGCTTCGGGCGTTTTTGACGAAACTGGGAAGAGCATGCTCGAGGTGGCGAAAGCCGGGGCGGGGGCGATCGTTACCAAATCGATCGGGAAGGAGCCTAGACCTGGGCACCCCAACCCGTCGATTGTGGAGCTGGAGTCCGGCTTGCTGAATGCGATGGGACTCCCGAACCCGGGAATCGGGGCGTATGCGTCCGAGATCAAGGAGGCCAAGCTCGGGGGTGTGCCAATAGTCGGAAGCGTGTTTGGCGGCACGGAGGAGGAAATTGCTGACCTCGCGCATGCCATGGCTGAAGCCGGAGCCGACGCCGTGGAACTCAACCTGAGCTGTCCGCATGCAAAAGGATACGGAACGGAGATTGGGTCCACACCCGAGAGAGTCGAATCGATATGCAGGCAGTCGAAGAAGAGAGCGAGCGTACCGATCTTCGCCAAGCTGACACCAAATACCTCGTCAATAGCTGATCTGGCTCTTGCGGCCGAGAGAGGAGGGGCTGACGCCGTCGTGGCCATCAACACTCTCAAGGGCATGGCCATCTCCCCCGAGGCGAAGATGCCGATACTCGCGAACAAGGTCGGGGGACTCTCAGGGCCGGCGATCAGACCGGTAGGCGTCAGATGCGTATACGAAATATACGAGGCTGTCAAGATACCAATAGTCGGAGTCGGAGGAGTGTCCTCTGGAAGGGATGCACTCGAGTACATAATGGCTGGGGCAAGGGGTGTACAGATAGGTACGGCGCTCTGGACGGAGGGCTCGGAGGTCTTCAACAAAGTCTGCCGGGAAATCCTAGGGTTCATGGAAGAAAACGGCTACGAGACCATCATGGACATGGTGGGGGTGGCACATTCTGGTAGGCACTAGGCTATATCCCATCAAGGAGCACAGGGAAGAAACACCGTCTATCCGCACAATACGATTCGACGGGAAGATGCAGGGCATCCCGGGACAGTTCGTCATGGTTTGGGTTCCGGGAATCGACGAGTTCCCTATGTCACTCTCATACTCTGGGGATGCGTTCGGAATCACATACCAGATCATTGGAGAAGGGACGAAGGCCCTTGCCTCGAAGAAAGTGGGAGACAAGGTTGGCATCCGCGGACCCTACGGAAAGGGGTTTGCCATACACGGTAGAAGACTCTTGCTTGTCGCAGGCGGTGCGGGGATGGCCCCGTTGGCACCGCTAGCGGAGGATGCAGTCGCCCACAAGTGTTCTGTGGACTTCGTAATCGGCGCGAGGACTGCGAGAGAACTGCTTTTCGAAACTCGAACAGCCGAATCGGGAGCGAGAATCCACATCTCAACTGATGATGGTTCGAAGGGGTTCAAAGGACTTGCGACGGACCTCGCAAGGACCGTGGTTTCGAAGGCGCAATTCGAATGCCTATACGCATGCGGGCCAGAGAGGATGGTTGTCGGCCTCCTTAGCATTGCGACCGAGAAAGGCCTTCCGATGCAGGCATCCCTTGAAAGAATCATGAAGTGCGGGATCGGTGTCTGCGATTCTTGCGCAGTGGATGGGAAGCATGTGTGCCGCGACGGTCCCGTCTTCAAAGAGGTCGAACTCAGGAAATTCGCGGAGCTCGGAAAGACGAAGCTCGACCTCTGCGGTCGAAAGACTCCTGTCTGACGCTCAGCTAAGTACCTCTGGTACTTAACGGTCGCTCTCTCTAGCAGATACCAAATCATTGGCATCTTCGAAAAGGTTTATTACATGCTACGCGCAGAGTCGAACTAGAGGCGATACTGTGCCGGAGATAATTCAGAAATGGAACCAAACGTATGAACTGATGGAGACATCATGCAGGACAACGTATCGCTGTGTTCCATGCACATATCCGAACTGCCAGAGAAATGTCCGACTGAAGAAGTTGGCCATTAGGCAATTTGGCAAGGGATGAGGAAATCGGACTTCTAGGCCCGGAAGACCCGGGCATCTGGGGCTCGTGAGAAGCGAGCTCCGCAAACCACTTCAAACTTGATTCAACTATTGGCAGTCCGGGTTTCTCGTATTCTTCTCGAGGATCTTCTCGACGATTCTCCAGAACTCTTCATCTGACACCCGGCCCTTTTCCTCGCCCTGGCGCTTTATCGCCCTCACGATGTCGCATATCTGGTCCTGGTCGGCTTCGACCCCTCGCTCGTCGAGTCGACTTTTCACGATGGCCGTTCCAGAATGCTTGCCCAGAACGAGGTGCCTCTTGTTCCCGACTTCCTCAGGGTCCACGCACTCGTAGGTCATCGGGCAGTTCAAAACAGCCTGGACATGTATGCCGGACTCGTGCGAGAATGCATTCTGTCCAACCCATGGCTGGTTTGGAGGTAGATGTAGCTTAGCTGACTCGAAAACCAACTTGGCGAGATCAGTGATATCCTCCGTTTTGATGCCGATGTCGCGCTTGTAGAGGTGCTTCAATACCATGACGAACTGTTCGAGCGGAACGTTTCCTGCCCTCTCCCCTATCCCTCCCACCGTCGTTGCGATCGCCTCGGCACCCTGGGACAGAGCGGCGATCGAATTTGCAACGCCGACTCCGAAATCGTTGTGTAAATGGACTGATAGCGGCGCCTTGGTCGAGGTTCTGATCTTCCCAACTAGGTAGGAGATCGCCTCGGGACACGCGCATCCGAGGGTGTCAGTGATCCCCAATCTGTGCACTCCAGCCTCCTCACAGGCTTTGTAGACTTCAAGAAGAAACCCCAGATCCGAACGAGTGCTATCCTCTGTGCTAAGGCTGGCTTTCAGTCCTCGGGCTTGGGCGTATTCGAGGGATGTAACCGCGCGCTCGATAACCTCTTCTCTCGTCATCTTGAGCTTGTACCGGATATGCAAATCACTGGTTGCCACGAATAGAAGCACCATGTCCACTTCGCAGTCGGCAGCGGCATCAATGTCGCCCGGAAGGGTCCTAGCAAGACACAGGATATCCGACTTTAGCCCGAGCTCGGAGACCATCTTCACGGACTTCTTCTCCTGTTCGGAAACTGCTGGGAATCCGGCCTCGATCTGATGGACTCCGATGTCTGCGAGTCTGGTGGCTATGGTCACCTTCTGATCGGGGGTGAAATGCACCCCAATCATCTGTTCCCCGTCTCTGAGAGTGCTGTCATAAACCACTATCTTATCGGGGAAAGTAGTCTTGGCCGAGATGTTGTAAGGGCTCACGGCCGTGAACTTCATCGCGATGCAATCAGGCTAGACGGTATATAGCTTGTTCTCGCTAGATGCTCAACGACGAAACCATAAATACGCAGTCGGGCATTGTTCAAGCACATGCCGGGGTGACAGAGCGGCCATGTGGCGGACTGCAGATCCGCAAACTCGAGTTCGATCCTCGACCCCGGCCCCATCCTACGTTTTGGCTCTGAAAGGTTTATAGGTTAGTTCAGGATACGGCGCATTAACGGTGTTAGCCTCCATCTGGCAACAAGGCATAATCTGCGGAAGTGCGAAGCATGAAGACCCCGTGCGAACTCGTGGTTGGCAAGATCCTTCCTGCCCTCAGGGCTTCAGTTGTGAAGGAGCTATCCAGCAAGTACCATCTTAAGCAATCAGAGATAGCGAAGAAGCTCGGCATAACACAGGCATCGGTCAGCCAGTATCTCAGTTCGGCGAGGGCGGGCGGGACCAAGGTGACGGACAGTTTCCCCAAGATCAAGAGCTACGCCTCCGATATCGCCAAGCGGATTGCCCAGGGGCAAGATAGGTACGAATGGCACGGAGTACTTTGCATCGCGTGTCAAGACATCAGGAAGGACGAGGAGTTCTGCAGGATGCATAGGATAGCGTCCAACCTGAGCGGATGCGACGTCTGTAACAAGGGCTGAGGCACGGGGACTGCCCCTAGGTGACCTCGGCCCGAGGATTTGCTGCAATCAGCCCCGCAACCGACGCAACGATGATATATAACACCGTTTCATTGCGAGTGGAGTGATGGTGATGGCTCGACCGAAGCTGATGGACAACATACTGGAGGCCGTGGGCAACACGCCCATGGTAAGATTGAACAGGCTGCCCGCTGAAGGGTCTGCAACTGTCTACGCGAAGCTGGAATCCTTCAATCCGATGTGGTCCGTGAAGGACAGGATAGCCAAAGGAATGATTGAGGCGGCAGAGCGCAAAGGACTGGTTAGGGAGGGGACTACGATAATCGAACCAACCTCCGGGAACACTGGAATAGGCCTGGCGATGGTCTGCGCGGTCAAGGGCTACAAGTTGATCCTTACTATGCCAGAGACAATGACAGTGGAGAGGCGAAGAACCATGGCAGCTCTCGGCGCCCAGCTCGTCCTGACCCCCGGACCGGAGGGTATGAGCGGAGCCATAAGAAAAGCGGAAGATCTCAGAACCAGCACTCCGAACTCCTACATGCCACAGCAGTTCAAGAACCCGGCAAATCCGGCGACTCACAGGAAGACCACGGCCAAGGAGATAGTGAAGGCCGTTGGACAGATAGACGCGTTCGTAGCCGGTGTAGGCACTGGCGGAACCATCACGGGAGTGGGCAAGGTCATAAAGAAGAAGTACCCGAATGCGAAGGTCTATGCGGTCGAACCCGAGGACTCTCCAGTGCTCTCTGGAGGCAATCCAGGGCCTCACAGGATTCAGGGGATAGGCGCCGGATTCGTTCCTGACATCCTGGACACGACGGTCTACGACGAGATCATCAGGGTCGCGACAAAGGACGCGATTGAGACTTCTCGGAAGCTCGCGCGACTCGAGGGGATCTTCGCCGGCATCTCCTCAGGTGCGGCAGCTTGGGCAGCTCTGAAGGTCGCCAAGGACTTAGGGCCGGGAAAGGTTGTCGTCACACTGCTGCCAGACCTTGGAGAAAGGTATTTGAGCACTGACCTATTTGCGGAGAATTTGTAATGGAAGGCGATGAGAAGGACGATGTCGACATAGTGCTGGAGCGAGACCCTGCTCCAAAGAGCCGAGCGGAGGCGCTCCTGTTCAGCCAAGGACTGCACGCAGTGAGGTTCCACAAGGCAGCCCACAGACAGTATCTGAAGAAGCGTTACAAGACCGCGAGGATGATTAACTACATTTCGAGGATGATAACCGGAGCAGACATACACCCGGGTGCAATAATTGGAAAAAACTTCTTCATCGATCATGCAACTGGAGTAGTCATCGGGGAGACCTCGGAGATCGGCGACAACGTTTCCATCTACCAAGGAGTCACCCTAGGCGGAATCAGCACCGAGAAGAGGAAGCGCCATCCAACTATTGGGAACAATGTCGTGATTGGAGCGGGAGCGACGATTCTCGGGCCAATCACAATAGGCGAGAACGTAAGAGTCGGAGCAGGCTCTGTCGTAGTGAAATCGGTTCCTCCGAACTCGACCGTTGTAGGAGTCCCGGCGAAGATAGTCCAGAGATCCGGCACAACGGCGATCGACCTGCATCATGAAGAGCTTCCCGACCCGGTTGTGAACGCGTTCATTGATCTCTGCCACAGCCTTTCCGAGATGGAATACAGGATGGAGCAAATCGAGAAGAAGTTGGGGATCAAGCACGAGAAGATCGCCCTGCCTGTTCCTCCACAGGCGAAGTCTCCAGAACTTGCCTGCCCTGTCGAGGAGAAGGATTAAGAGCGTTCCGATTGTTGGAGTCGTGGAATCGAATGCCTCTCGTCATCTTCAACACGCTGACTAAGACTAAGGAACCTTTCGAGCCAATCCACAAGGGCAAGGTGGGCATGTACGTCTGCGGAGTCACGGTTCAAGACAGGTCCCATCTAGGTCATGCCAAATCGGCCGTCAACTTCGATGTCATCGTTCGGTACCTCAGGCACAAGGGGTATGACGTCAAGCACGTCACGAATTTCACGGATGTCGACGACAAGATCATAGCTCGAGCGAATGAACTCGGCGTAGAACCGTTGAAACTGTCCCAGGACCTTATCGACAAGTTCTTCAAAGACATGGACGCGCTCAAAATAAGGCATGCGAGCGTCTACCCCAAGGCCAGCGAGACCATCCCGGAGATCATCGAAATGGTGGACGGGCTCATCAAGAAAGGTTACGCCTACGAGTCGAACGGGTCCGTCTACTTCATTGTCCGGAAAGTCGAAGACTACGGGAGACTGTCGGGCCAGAGCCTTGATCAGATGCAGGCAGGTGCCAGAATTGAGGTCGGAGAAGACAAGAGGGATCCGATGGATTTCGCTCTTTGGAAGGCGGCGAAGCCAGGCGAGATTTACTGGGACAGCCCCTGGGGCAAGGGCAGGCCGGGATGGCACATAGAATGCTCAGCGATGTGCTTGAAGCACATCGGAAAGACCGTTGACATTCATGGCGGAGGGACGGAGCTTGTGTTTCCCCACCACGAGAACGAGATACTTCAGTCGGAAGCCTACAACGGTGCCCCGTTTGTCAAATACTGGATGCACAACGGATTGTTGACCATCAACCAGGAGAAGATGTCGAAATCGCTGAAGAATTTCTTCCTTATCGAGGAGGTCCTCGGAAAGTTCACGCCAGAGGTTGTCCGGTTCTACATTCTCAATGCGAGTTACCGTCAGCCGCTTGACTACAACGAGAAATCCCTTGAGGAGTCGAGTAAGGCTCTTGAGAGACTGCAGAACGCCTATGAGATGATCAAGACGGCAGCGAAGTCGGCCACCGGACCAGAGGACGCCGGAGAGCTCTGCAGCGGGACCTGGAAGTCGTTCGAGTGCCACATGGATGACGATTTCAACACCAGAGAGGCCATCGCTGACATGTACGATCTCGCCCGGGAGGCCAACAGACTCAAGAGCGATGGTAGGCTCAGCAAGAATGGCGCCCATAACGTGCTCGACGTGTTGGAGAGATTCAACGGGATATTCGATGTTCTTTCATCGCGCAAGGAGACGGCCGTCATCGAGGACTCGAAGATCACCGATCTAATCAAGAAGAGGGACGAGGCCAGGAAGCGGAAGGACTACGCCGAAGCGGACAGGATTAGAAAGGAACTCGAAGACAAGGGAATCATTCTGCAGGACACTAAAGACGGTGTCGTATGGAAGCGAAAGTAAAACCCTCGATCGCCCGAAAGAAGGCGATCCTCCTGGCCGGTGGGCCGGTGAAGATCCAAGAGAACTACAGGTTACCCTTTCTGCCAAGCAGATCCACCGCTGGCCCGGGCGCTGGATCCGTATCGATCGTCTTCGGATTCGGAAATACGAGAGCGAAGAAGCCCATCTCGCGAGATATCGGCGATTTCGAGCTCGTTGACGGGAAGGATGGACTCATCATAGCCAGGCACGGAAAGCCATTGATCAGGGATGTTGTCCTGATCCCCACGCTTCTTCACGCACCCAATCAGGCTTTCGTGAACATGGAGAGCGCATGCACGATGGGCTGCAAGTTCTGCGTATCCCCGAAACTCGACAGGAATCTGACCAAGAACCTGACTGAGGAGAAGATAGTCTCGATGATTCTTGATGCCTCGAAGAAGAATGGGTTCGAATCAATCGCCTTGACTAGCGGAATCTCCGACAGCCCCAGGATGACGGCGATGCGTATGGCGGACGTCGTGCGGAAGGTTCGGGAGCACCTTCCAAGGACTCCCATCGGTGTCGAACCCTACCTCACCCGGCCGGATGAGGCCGAGCTCCTCAAAGACGCGGGCGCGGACGAAATCAAACTGAACATAGAGACTTTCGACAGAGACATCTTCGAGAAGATCTGCCCGAACAGGGACTTCGACACGATACTCCATGTCATCAACCACGCATGTGGGGTTTTCGGTCGGAACAAGGTGTGCTCCAACATCATCTTCGGTCTGGGCGAGACTGACGACAACGTCCTGGAGGGCGTCAAGGTGCTCGCAAACATGGGCTCGGTGGCAACGCTAAGGGGCCTAAGACGGAACGAATACAACGTAGACGAGCTCGAGGCGAGCCTTGGAAGACTCGCACCCGTTACGGCCGAGAGGATGCTCCTCCTGGCGAGAAGCGAGAAGAAGATTCTGAGGAACCACAAGCTGACGACTCTTGGATTCAAGACGATGTGCAACAGCTGTCTCTCTTGTGACATCATCCCCTTCTGGGACGTATGAGAATCAGCGGTGTGTGAACACGCACCTTATGCTAGGTGAGACCTCTTCTACTCTCACGAACGCGAACCTCTCGAGCTGCACGACCTTTCCCTTCGCGGTGGCCAGCAGAGGTTCGGCCTTGCCCCTCTTGACCGTTCCATCAGTCATGAGCACCTCAGCGTCATAGGAGGAGGCGGGGGCCCAATGGGCAATCGGAACTCCTTCTTTCAGAACCGAGAGGTCGTTCCCCGCATAGTGCGCCTTCCCGTCCTTGATCTCGATGTTACACAAGTCCTTGAGCCTCAGCCTGGACCGACCCTCTGGCAGGTCATCTCTGCTGACATATACTGAAGGGTCAGTTCCCACATTGAACTCCCGGAATCCCCTCTCAGGATGATCTGGATGCTTCGGGGCCTTTCCGTGCAGGTTCTTCGCCCCCGATATTTCCAGCTTGAGAGGGTCGTTGACGAAGAAGTACCTGTCCGCGTCTGAATCGATGAGTTCACGGTTGAACGAGTACAATGTCTTCCAAGAAAATTCTATGTCCACCTCCTTCATTCCCGATTCGACCCAGTATCTCCTGAGAGATTCCGGTCTGATGCCCCGCCTGCGCAGCGCGCGCAGTGTTCCCAACTGCAGGTCGTCCCAACCGGTGTATGTCCCCTCCCTAATTCCTTTCGCCATCTTGGACGTGGAGAGCTGGGCGTCCGCGATCGATACACGGCCGTAGTGAATGTATACCGGTTTCTTCCAGCCGAAATAATTGAAGATGTACTCCTGCCTATAGGTGTTGTTGAGATGGTCCTTTCCCCTCAGCACGTGGGTCAGATCGAGCAGGTGATCATCGACCGCGACGGCCAGGTTCATCAACGGGTAGACCCGGTACTTCGTCCCGGTCCTCGGATGCGGCGTGTCGTCGATCCTGAGCCCAACGAAATCCCTGATGGCTGGATTCGGGTGTTGGAGATCCGTCTTGATAATCAGCGAGGCCTCTTCCAGCTTGTACGAGCCATCGAACATCTTGTCCCAGCGGGCCAGTTGCTCGTTGAGGGGCTGCTCTCTGTGCGGACAGGGCATCTTGTGGTTCTTCAAGTTGCGCCATTCGTCCGGCTTGCACGTGCACACGTACGCTTTGCCCATCTCCAGGAGCTTCTTCGCGACGTCGTAGTAGATCTCGAATCTCTCGCTCTGAATAATCGTCTTGTCGATCCTCACACCGAGCCAGTCGAAATCCTCAGGTATAGTGTCGTAGCCGTTGGGATCTATCCTGGCCGGGTCAGTGTCCTCGAATCGGTTGTAGCATATGCCGCCGTACCTCTTCACGAACTCATCGTTCAGGATGGCCATGCGGCTGTGGCCCACATGCAGAGGCCCTGATGGGTTCGGGGCCATGCGCATCCGGACCTCGCCCTGGACATTCGGCAGGTCAGGCAATCCGACCTCCCTAGTCTTGACTTCCTTGACCAGGAGCTCCGGAGCGGATTTCTCCAAAGCGGCTCTCTGGTCCTGTGGGGTGAGCCTGTTGACCTCGTCTATGATGCGTTTCGCCAACGTGGAGACATCTTTCGCCTTCGGACGCAGTTCCGGGTTCTCGGCCATGACTTTGCCTAGGACAGCCCCCATGGTCGCCTTCCCCTCGTACAGAAGGGCATTTTGGAGAGCGTATTTCCTGATGATCGGTTCGATGTCCACGACCGACTCGATTGACTGCGGCCTATAAATAGATATGAGAAGCAATCTGGCCAGCGGAAAGGCAAAAGGATAGAAATATCCATTGGCCCATGCGTCAGAGGGTGTACTTCTGTCAGTCCGGTCGTTCATAGACCAGTTCGAAGAGACCATCTCGATCAAGGGTCGGATATCAAGGAACCTCGAGTTGACGAAGATACTTCTCAAGGAAAGGACCACGCCCGTGTTCTTCGAAAACCTGGACGGGTACCGGGCAATAGGCAACCTCTGGTCCACCAGGGAGAGGATTGCGAGGGCCATGAATTGCACACCCGTGGAGCTCACCAAGAAGATGATGCAGGCGATGGACTCTCCGTCGATGCCCCAGGAGATAGATAGCGCCCCGTTCGACAAGAACTCGCTGACCGATTTCGACCTCAGGGAGTCTGCGATCCCGAAGTTTTACAAGGGGGACGGCGGGAGCTTCATTACATCTGGAGTCGTGATCGCAGAGCACGATGGAATCAAGAACATGTCCTTCCACCGGCTGATGGTCATCGGAGAGAACAAGTTTGCCATCAGGGTCGTTCCGAGGCACTTGTTCGCTCTGCACAAGCGGGCTATGGCCAAGGGCGAGGACCTCAGGATAGCCGTCGCGGTCGGGGTGTGCCCTTCCATACTTCTCTCGGGCGCCATGAACCTCGAGTTCGGAAAAGACGAGCTGACGGTCGCCAACTCGCTCAGACAGCTGTGTCTGCACGAACCCGTCTGCGTCCGGAAGATCAGGAACGGCCTCCTGGTCCCAGCGTTCGCTGAGTACATCTTCGAGGGGAGAGTCACAAAAGAGGTGACTGACGAGGGGCCGTTCGTGGACATCACGGGGACAGTGGACCCGGTCAGGAAACAACCTGTCGTCGAGATTGACAGGATATACCACCAAGACAACCCGATTTTCCACATCATCCTGCCCGGCGCGAACGAGCACTATTTGATGATGGGCATGCCCAGAGAACCTGTCATCCACAGAGCGGTCGGCCTTACCGTTCCTGAGGTTCACGCAGTGAGACTCACCGAAGGCGGCTGTTGCTGGCTTCACGGAGTCGTTTCGATCACAAAGCAGAAAGAGGGTGACGGGGTCAACGCCATCATGGCCGCTCTGGGGGCTCATCCGTCCATGAAGATGGTCACTGTCGTGGACGACGACATCAATGTCTTCGATGACCAGAGCGTGGAGTGGGCAGTAGCGACCAGATTCCAGGGACACAAAGGACTGGTCGTCATCGAGAACGCTCGTGGCAGTAGCCTTGACCCGAGTGCCGATGAGACCACAACGAAGATGGGCATCGACGCAACGAAGCCAGTGGGCGGCGAGGGCTTCGACAGGGTCATCCCTTGACTTGCGGCCGAATACCCTCTACTAAAGATGTTAGTCAGAACAATTAAATATGGTCTCGGCCTAAACTCAAACAAGGTCAGAACCATGATTACGGTCACGCCCAAAGCAATCGAGACCATGAAAGCGATAGTCACAGATGAGAAGCGCAAGGAGCCGATCAGGATATTCCTGGCGGGCTACTCCTGTTCTGGGCCAGCGTACATGATGGGCTTCGACAAGCAGACTGAGAAAGACCTCGAGCAAAAGGTAGACGGATTCAAGCTCATCTACGACAAGGACCTGGAAGAAGAACTCAACGAGGCCATTGTGGACTCAATAGACACTGCCCAAGGCCCAGGAATCGTAGTCCGTGTGAAGACCACAGGCGCTGCCGCATGCGGCGGCGGTTGTGCGGGCTGCCACTAGATTCGGCGACCTGAGAGAAAACATTCATACGGTCAGTCAGTTCTCAAAGGCTCGTGTTCCTCGAGCACGAGCTCATCAAACCTTCCACGGTGGAACAGCGGGATTATCAGACCAACATCGCAGCAACGGCCATGAAGGAGTCCACCCTGGTGGTTCTCCCAACGGGACTCGGGAAGACGGTTGTCGCGGTCATTGTCATTGCCGAGATTCTTCTCAAGAAGAAAGGGAAGGCCCTTTTCCTAGCTCCCACGAAACCCCTTGTCCAGCAACATGCCAGCTTTCTGAAGGAGAACTTGCTCGTGCATGCACCCACGATGTTCACGGGCGAGGTGCAGCCAGCGGATAGAAAGGAGATGTGGTCTGACACAAGGCTCGTCGTATCCACGCCCCAGGTGATCGAGAACGATCTCGATGAGGGCAGAATCGACCTTGCAGACGTGGACCTGATAGTGTTCGATGAAGCGCACCGCGCATCCGGGGACTACGCATATGTCTCCATAGCTCGGAAATACGCGGAGAGGGACGGTCTCGTGCTAGGGATGACCGCTTCCCCGGGTTCGAACGTCGGGAAGATA
>Ga0315268_10006587_pt1 | contig 12340 bp, 10 predicted proteins | sample C1_top_MG_FD_204535 | JGI IMG/M metagenome (GOLD analysis project Ga0315268, IMG submission 204535) | Sediment microbial communities from Yellowstone Lake, YNP, Wyoming, USA - C1_top | ecosystem: Environmental > Aquatic > Freshwater > Lake > Sediment | place: USA: Wyoming | collected 2017-08-01 | reverse complement strand
AAAGGCAATATCCTGGGCTCCATGAGCACCTTCGACATCTTCGACAAGGGCCTGCCGGGCCTCAACTACCTCGGCTGGCCCGGCGACGGCGACAATAAGGTCTTCATGGGCGACGCCGACTTCACCTTCAACGGGGTGGTCTACGACGTCGTGGGATTCGCCTCCGTTTCGCCGATCATCCTGGACCTCGACGCCGACGGAAAGCCGGACGTGGACCGGGGCATGTGGCTGCCCCACCCGACGCGCTTCAACCGCTCCGCGAGCGTCCTCTTCGACATCAACGCCGACGGCTTCCAGGAGATCACGGAGTGGCTCGGGCCCAAGGACGGCCTCCTGGTCGCGCCGCTGGGCAAGGACAAGGCGCTCAAGGGAGAGAACCTCTTCGGCAACCCGATCGGCTTCGTCGACGGTTATCAGAAGCTGGGGCTGCGCTACGATCGCGACCAGAACGGCGCTATCGAGGGCAAGGAGCTCGAGGGCCTCCTGGTGTGGCGGGACGCCAACGGCGACGGCCGGGCCCAGCCTTCGGAACTGCAGACCGTCCAGGAGCTCGGCATCACCTCGATCGATACGAAGCACGATCACCTTCAAAGCAAGTTCACCATCGATGGCAAGGAGCGCGCGACATGGGACTGGTGGCCTACCTGCATGCTCGTCTATCCAAGACCCGTACTCGCCCAGGCGCCGTCGCAAGGCGCGGGCAAGCCTTAAGGCTCGGCAGCCCCGTCCCGCTTCTCTGCGCGCTCGCCCTCGCGGGCGGCTTGGCCGCGGCTTGCGCCGGGCCGGCCAGCGCCGAAGGCGGAGCCGCGCCGAGCAGGCCCGCGTTCACGCTGGACAATGACACTCTCAAGGGCTACGGGATCAACCCCGACCTCATCGTCTCGGTCCACTTGAGCGACGGGGCCAAGCGCATCGTGATCGCCGAGCACCGGCCCGGCGCGGACTCCCTGCTGCACGTGCTCGGCGAAGACGGCCGCTACCTCTTCGGAGTGCCGGTCCCTTCCCCCCAGCTGGTGGACTTCGCCCTCGATGGGGAGGGGAGGAAAGCCTTCCTGGTCGGCAGCTACGGGACGCGCTTCTACCTCGCGGACCTCGTCGAGCGCAAAGCGCGGCTGATCTTGTCGAGCCAGCCGGATCGCCCGGGCTTCCGGGCCCTGACCCCGGTGTCCATCGTGCGCGGCGCGGAGGGCCCGGTGGTCTACGGCCTGTTCTATTCGGACGAGAAGACCAGCCGCGACCTCGGCTTCGCCCGCGTCAATGAGGACGGCAGCGCGACGAACGTGCTGAGCACCCTGGAGTGGGAGCGGAAGTTCCCCCGGATGTCGAACTGCTTCCCGTCCCCTGATCTCAAGGCCGCGCTGATCGTCCACCAGGCGGCCGGCTCCGCCGAACCGGCGAAAGCCAAGGTCAAGCGTCTGGTCTTGGCCAAGCCGGGCGCGGAGGAGAAGGAATTGGACTCAGCCGACGACTTCGTCGGCGCATCCTGGGCGCCCAACGGCCTCTCCATCGTCTACGTGCGCCAGCTGGGCTCCACGAGACAGCTCCTCATGCGCCTGCTGTCCTGGGACAAGCCGGTGGTCTTGGCCGAGGGCATGTACTTCTCCCCCAAGTACCTCGCCGACCGCCGGCTCGTCGTTTCTTCGATAGAGGGCAAGACCGACCAGGCTCTTTGGACCATGGAGGCCCCGACGGGGCCGCTGCAGCGCGTGGAAGTGGCGGGCAAGCTGGCGCTCTACGCCGCGGATCCTGCCGGCCAGGCGCTCGCGGCCTGGGGGCCGTGGGGCCTGAGCGTGTTCCGCTTCCGTGAATAAGTGTGCCTTGCTCTGCCTGCTTGTCCTAGGCTTCCCGGCGCCCGCGGCCCCGGCGGAAGAGGCGGCTCAATGGACCGAATTGAAGTTGGGCGAGGCGGGGGCGGGATTCGCTCTTTCGCCCGATCGCCTGTTGTCGTATCTTGGCCACCCTTTGAAAGGCGTTGATTTTGGCGCGGCCGCCGAGTCGGTCTTCGTCTGGCCTCCGTCTCCGGAAGGGTCTTATTCGATCGCCTGCGGGGGCGCCGGAGAATGCGCCAACTGCTTCCTCCTGCGCCTGCGCGAGCGCACCGCCAGCCGGCTGGACCTATGCCGCCACCCGGCCGACGTCTGGTGGGCTCCTAAAGGAAATATCGCGGCCATCGCGACGTACGACGAGGGCTCGGCCCTCTACGCTCTCAATGTCTCCTCGCCGGTGCCTCGCGAGATAGCCATCGGCGGCATCACCGACCCGGCTGAGGAGATGCTCTATATCCCCTCGCAGAGGCCCGTTTGGGCCGGCGCTGATTCGTGCCTCATCCGGCTCGCGATCCGCTGCAGCTACGACGCCTTGCGCTGCGCCCGCTTCGGAGCGGATATCCGGAAATACGAGCTCAAGATCGACTTCGCCGCGCTGAAGGCGAGACCGCGAAGGCTGAAATAAGCATGAGCGACGGGACAGGGAAGAGGGTCATCGTCGTAGACGATGAGCCCTTGGTGCACGAGGTCGTCGGCACCCTCCTCAAGAGCCGGGGCTACGACGTCCTGTCCGTCATGAGCGGCCGGGAGTGCCTCCAGAAGATCTACGAGTGGGTGCCGGCCCTCCTCATCCTCGACTTCCAGATGCCGGGGTTGGAAGGCAACGAGGTCTTCGAGACCCTGCGCTCCAAGGGCCTGCTCGCGGATATCCCCGTCATCTTTCTCAGCTCCCTCTCGCTCGGCCAGCAGGTCGAGAAGGTGCCCATCTCCAGGAACGTCCGGTTCTTGCGCAAGCCCATCGAGCCGGAAGCGCTCCTGGCTCTTGTGGCGGAGATGATAGGCCGCTGAAGAGGCCTGGGGGCGGGCTCTAGATCAGGAGGCGGGCGGGGCCAGCAGCTCGGCCACGGCGGCCTCGAGCTTCGTGAAATCCAAGGGTTTGGGGAGCAGGCGCGTGCGCGGGGTGCGGGGCACGATGGCGCGCGCATGCTCCAGTGGCACCGAGGTGATGAAGATGAACGGGGTGGTCTTCGCGATCCCTGCGCTCTCGAGGGTCTTGTAGGCGCTGGTCCCGTAGACGCCCGGCATCAGGATGTCCATTACGATGAGCTGGGGGCGCCAATCCTGGGCCTTCATCGACGCCGCGATCCCGTCGTTGACGACCATCACCTGATGGGCCCGGGACTGGAGGAAATCCTTGAGGAGGGTCGTCAGCACCACGTCGTCGTCGGCGATCATGATGAGCGCCATGTGCCTATGATATCAAACTCCTTCGGCGGACGCCGCGTCCATGCCGGAAACGGGCACCGTGAACTTGAAAGAGGCCCCGCGTCCCTTCTCGGACTCCGCCCAGATCTTCCCGCCGTGCGCCTCCACGACCGTCTTGCAGATGGAAAGGCCCAGGCCCGTGCCCACAAGCTTCACCTCTCTCTGCCGCGCCAGATCGACTTGCTCGAACTTCTTGAAGAGCTTCGGGATGTCCTCCGGCGCGATGCCGTAGCCCGTGTCCGTGACGCTGACGCGCACGAAGCGCCCGTCACGCTCGGCCGAGACGGTGATGCGCCCGCCTTCGGCGGTGAACTTGAGCGCGTTCCCGATGAGGTTGTTGACCACCTGTTCGATCTTCTCGCGGTCCGCCCGCACCGGCGGCAGGTCGGCCGAGGCGGCGCACTCGAGGGCGACGCCCCTGGTTGAAGCGCTGAGCGCGTAGAGGTCGGTCAGGGCCACGAGCATTTCCCGCGGGCGGACATCCTGCATGTGGAATTCCATCTTCCCTGCCTTGATCTTCGCCGCGTCCAGGATGTTCGAGACGAAGCTGGTGAGCTTCGTTCCAGAGGCCTTCAGCAGATCAAGGTTGTGTTTCTGCTTCTCCGTCATGGGCCCATAGAGGCCCATCCGCATCGTGTCCACCACCATGATCATGGCGTTGACCGGGCCGCGCAGATCGTGCGACACCGTGGCGATCATCTCGTCCTTGACCGCGTCCAGGACCTCGAGCCGGCGCCGCTCCGCCTCGCTGCGCAGATGGCCGATCAGGGAGGAGGCGAGGTAGACCAGGGCGGCGACGAGGGAGGGGAACAGGGGGTCCAGCAGCCAGCCGAAAACCTTGAACGCGTACCAGGATGCGGGAAACGCGGCGGCGGCCGCCGCCAGAGCGGCCGCGCCGCACGCTGCAGCGCCGAGCCTGGGCAGAAGGAAAATGAGAGCGGCTCCCAGGGCCAGCATGTACGCGGCCTCGACGCCGTCGGCCCAGTCCGGCCGCCGCAGGTGGCGGCCCAGCAGGGCTTGCTCCGCGGCCTCGGCATGGATCTCCACCCCCGCCACGGAGGGATGCAGAGGCGTCGCTCGGATGTCCTTGAGCCTATCCGCGCTGCTGCCGACGAAAACGACGGCTCCCTTCAGGCTCGGGGCCCTTCCCGCAGGCTCCAGAACGCGCCATGCCGCAATCGTGCGGCCCGGCGCCCGATCCGTGAAGTGGAGCCAGAGGCGGCCCCGGCTGTCCGTCGGCAACGACAAGTCTGCGATTCGAACCTGGCTGATCCCCGTATGCTGGCCGAAGCAGCGGGCTCCACGTGCCCCGGAGGATCTCACGGAGAAGGAGGAGGCGCCCTTGTGTACGCGCAGGGCCTCAATGACCAGGGAGGGGTAGACCTCCGGGCCCACCCGGTAGAGGAGCGGGATGCGGCGGGTGACGCCATCGACCTCCGGAAGAGCGCTGAACCCCCCGTTGCCGGCCGCTGCCGCCTCGAACGCGGGCAGATTCACTATCGCGCCGGAGAATCCATCCAGGTACATCAAGGGGCTGTCGCCGGCGTAGGAGACTCCCGCCCTGCGCGCGGGCCGGGCCTGGTTCTCCTCGGCGGTCAGCGCGAATCCAGTCACTACCTTGGCACGGCGAGCCGCCTGCGCGAACATTATGTCAGGATCTTCGAGCTTCTTGGCGCGGGCCAGAAGAGCCCTGACCTCTGGAGTCGCACTCAGGGCCTTGAGCGCATTCACGGGAGAGACCCTATCCGGGTCGGGGAAGACGATGTCGAATGCGATGACGGAGGCGCCCTGGGCCCTGAGCCTGTCCGTGAGGCGCGCCATGAGCCCGCGAGGCCAGGGCCAGGGCCCGCAGCGCGCCAGGCTCTCCTCGTCGATGTCCACGACGCGTACGCCGGCGTCCTCGTAGGCGCGCGGCCCCATCGCCTGGAACGCGTCGAATACGCGCATCTGGAGGGCTTCGACGACCGGGGAACCCGAGAAGCGCAGGAGGAAAGCCCCCGCCAGCAGCAGGGTCGGAGCGATGAGGTGGGCGCGGCTCTTGAGCGTCTGGCCGGAGCGCCGTAAGAAGTCGGAGATGGAAGTGGAGGTCACCGCGACGCGGTGATCGGGGCTCCGATCCCCTTGGTCCCGGCAGGATTCGAGTATGTCACGATCCCAGCGATCTGCGCGGCGGGCACGCCGTCCGCGTTATGGATAGCGAAGCGATAGGCGCCTGCGCCCGGGATCGCGGAGGCGTAGGCGGCCGGGCCGCTGAGCGCGCTGAAGGACAAGGACACGGCTCTCGCGTCGACGATGCCGGGAGCGGCGATGGAGTTCGTCCCGGTCACTGTCCTGGCTCCGAAGTCCACCGTGTGGCTGAAGCTCCAACTCCCCGCGCAGGCCACGCAGGGGACCCCCGCCCTGGCGGTTGTGGTGAACGCCCCGGTTGCAGCGTAGGTCCCTTGGCCTCCAGTGATGCGACGGACGTCATCCCAATCCATGAGGGTGCTTCGGAACGACTCCCGGAGCGCCAGCCGATTGCGACGGAATTCCTCCAGCCTGCTCCCGTGCTCGTCGGCGATGCCTTCAGCCGTGGCGAGCGTTTCGGGGAGCCCTTCAGCCGAAAGACCCTGCACGGCATCCGGCGCGCGCGCTGCGCCGTCGAACCTGCGAGTCCTCGGCCCGACATGGGCGAAGGCGGAGGGCGAAAGGGCCTGCCGCAGAGACTTGAGGAGATGCGCGGGCGCGGGAAACGGCCGGCTCGGGGCCTTGCCCGGCAGCAGGCGCGCGGCGGATCCCGGGCGCTCGAGGTCGGAGCGGCCGGCCGCGTTCTCGAGAAACGCGCTGCCGGAGCGGAGCAGAACCGTCGTCTCGTCGGCGCTAGCCAGGATCCATACGTCGGTCCCATGGATCCCGAGCGTCCCGGCGGGCAGCTTGACCTTCACATTGGACGGCTTGTCCCGCGCGATCTTTCCCGTGATGAACCTCAGCACGCCCTGGGTGATGTCCGCCGTCATCTCCCCGGCTCCGGTCTCCGGGTCGTAGACGAACTTGTCCAGGACCATCTCGGTGTTCGGGCCGACGGTGAAGACCGTCTCATCCAGGAGGAGGATCTGGAGGCGGCCTTTGTCGTCCGTCACGATGCGCTCGCCGAGGTGAACGGGCTCCCCGCTGCTCACGATGCGGCCCACGCGCTTCTTCGCCGGCTTCGCGGGCGGGTACGCCTGCACGAGCCCGCGGACAGAGGCCGCGGTGCCGATGCGGGGGGGCCCCGTGCGGACTTGAGCCGACGCCGGCACGGCGTTCGCCGCGCCGGCCAGACAGGAGATCAGCAGCAATCCATACATGAGCGGCCTCCTCATAGCTCCCAGCGGTAATTCAGCATGGTCCCGATCCTGTTCTCCCTAAAGGAGTAGTTCATTATGTTCGAGACCGACTGCTGGTAATCGTAGCGCACGTTCCACGCGAGGTCCTTCAAGCAAACCGATACGAACGTCAAAGGCGTGCCCCATACAAGTCCGGCGCGCCAGATCCAGTCCTCGCGCGGGGTGGCGCTGACGAAAGGATCGCGCTCGGCGTAGCGGTCCCAGTCGAGCTGGGCGTAGGATTGCAGGACCATCTCCCAGGCCGGATTCCACGAATGGCTCAAGCCGATGGAATCGCGCGTGTAGGCGTTGAACCGCGAAGCCGCGTATTTGAGGGAGTGGGTGGCCTGCGCGTCGAGAGACATGGACGGGCCCGGCAGGAACGAAACTCCGAGCGAGAAGTCGTAGCGGGGGCCTCTCATTTCCACGGCGGTCGGAGACTGCGTGATCGAGGAGAAATCCTCGTAGACGCCCTGGGCCTCCGTTCGCACGGCCCAGGAGGGCCCAAGACGGCGCCCCAGGCTGAGCTTCGCGCCACGCTCGCGCAGAAAGGTCTCTTGGGCGAGGCGCAGGTGATCGAGGAGCCCTCCCGCGGTGATTTCCCCGATCCGCGTGGCGAGGGCGCCGCCGGCCTGGAGAGAGTAATCCTGGAGATTGAAGGTCTTGACGCGGGACTGTTCGGCGCGGTAATACGAGAAAGCGGCGAAGAGCGAGCTTTTCGAAGCTGGCCCGAAAAAGCGGCGGGCCTCGATGTCCGCGCGAAGGACCGCGGCCTGATCGCTCCTGGGCAGCGACTCATCGGTAAGGTTGATGGGAACGTCGAGGAAGAGGTTCTGGCCGGAGGAAGGCCCGTAATTGGCGTTTGTCGAATGGTCGAACCCCGCGCCCAGGCGGCCGCGCAGCAGGAGCCGCCGCCGGGCGCGCCCGACTTCGCGGCGCAGACGGCGAGCCGCCTCGCGCAAGCGCGAGTCCAGCCCCGGGACGTCGAGCGTTTGCAGCTCTTCTTCGGCCTCATCCAGGCGGTCCAGCTTGAACAGGAGCGAGGCGTAAACCAAGCGGGCGTCGACCCGCGCTGGGTCGGACGCCAGGACGCGCTCCAAAGCGGCGCAACCCAGCGGAAGGTGCCCTGCATCGATCTGCGCAAGAGCGTAGCGGTAGTTCAGATCCGGATCGTCGGGGTCAGCAAGGATCTGCTTGAAGCTCACGGTTTCCCACGAGGGCGCGCAAGGCGCCGCCTGCGCCAGCAGCAGGGGGAGGAAGATGACGATCCTCAGCCAGGGAGCGCGCGCCGCAGGGGCCACGGCAGTCAGCATAGCAGGACGGAAGGCGGAATTCAATTTGAGATTTGAGGATCGCCGCGGCGGCCGCCCGTCGAAGTCGCCCCGTTGTCGTCCGAGGGGGACTGTGCTATCATGCGGACATGGCGAGGAAGATACTGATCGTCGAAGACGACCCCGTCGTTTGCACGGCCCTTCGGGACGTGCTGACGCAGGCAGGCTATGAGGTCGTCACGGCCGCCGACGCCTACGGAGGGATCAGCGCCGCGGTGGCGCACAGGCCTGATCTGATCATCCTCGACATCCTGATGCCGGCCGGGAGCGGCGTCGATGTCTACACGAGGATGCGCAACAACCAGCTCGTAGCACAGACGCCCGTCATCGTGGTGACGTCGCTCCAGGAGCAGGAGGCGCGCAAGCGGATCTGGGACGCTTCGCTGAGCGGCCGATATTTTCCAAAACCGGTGGATTTCGACGCGTTATTGAAGGCCGTCGCCAAGATCATCGGGCGCTGAGAAGGGCGAGCCGCCGCCGCGCGCCGATAAGCAGGATCGCGTACCGGAGGACGGCCGCCAGGGCCGCCAAGTACGGCAGGACCGCCGCCAGGGCCAACGGCGAGAAGAAACGGAACTCGATGCTGGAATCGCCCGGCTCGAGACGGACTCCCTGAAAGATCCGATTCGCTTTGAAGATGGGGCGCAGCCCGCCGTTCGCATATGCGAGCCAGCCGTCGTGGCGATGCTCATTGAGGATGAGATAGGCCGGCTCGCGCAGAGCGCAATTCAGGGTGATCGAATTCGGCGACATATGGACGCTGTTGATCGCGTTCTTGCCGGATGCGGGCAGGTCGGCTAGCCCCGGCTCTTCCACGAGCGCGGGCCGCCCGTCGGGCGCAATCAGACTCATGTATTGCCTCGCTTGGGGCTCCGACAGGGGGAGGGTCTGCGCCGCGGCGTTCCTTACGCGGTTCGTCAGGAATGCGATCTCCCTCATGAACGGCTTGTTCTTCACGAACCAGTACAAAGGGTCGCTTTGATTGTCGTATCCATGCGATATGGGCTCCTTCCGGACGACCCAGCTGAGGTCGTCGTATTCGTAGATCTCGGATGCGCCGGTCTTCCTCTTCGTGCCGTCATAGACCGGCGCGGTAACCCGGGCCTTAAACATCGGGCTCACCGCATTGGCGAGATTGTTCGACGGGGTTGCGCCGTGCACGATCCAGGCCCTGGCGACGATCAGGGAGAGGGAGAGGAGCAGGCCGAGGCGCGCGGCCCGCGGCCCGAAGCCGGGAAACAGCGCGAGCGCCGCCGCGCAGAGCGAGGCGGCGTAGGCGAACAGCGATGTCCAGCGTTCCTGCGAGATCAACACCGCCCCAAAGCCGACGATCACGGCCGCGACCGCGGCGCATTTCCACGCCTTCAGGCTGGATTTCTCCGGCCGCCTGGCCAAATCCTGCGCGGCGATGGCGATAGCGGAGGCGGCGGCGAAATAGATGCCCAAGCGGATCCATCGATTGGCGCTCAAGATGGGTATGCGACTCACGTAGGGCCAGGCGAGGCCGCTGCTGTAGATGACCGACGCCGCCATGACCGCAAGGAAGAACCAATGGCGGCTCAGCCACTTCTCGCGGAGCGCTCCGAACGCGAGCAGGGAGAACAGCGTGATGCCGACGCCGTCCGACCACAGGATGTATTTCACCGGGCCGCCCTGCGGGTCCGCCAACGCCAGGCAGAACCTCGCCAGCTCGCGTCTGACCATCGCGCCGTCCATGCCCGTGATGACGGACAGGATGCCCGGCTCCGGCCGCACGGCCAATGATCTCAACCGGGGCTCCATGGAAGCGAAGCTGTCGGCGAGCATGGCGTAATTGCCTCGAAGATTGAGCCAGCCCGGCAGAAGGAGGACGACCCAGGTCGCGGCCATCGCGGTCCCCGCGATGAGGACGACGCGGGCCTGCTCCGTCAAACGGGAGTCGGGCCGCAAGCGGCGCGCGTGAGAGGCGTAATAGAGCGCGCCGCCGAACACGCCGCAAAGGTTGAGCCATGGATACCCATTGGCCATGATCAACCCGGCCCACAAGAACCGGGTGAACAGGCGAAAGCCGGAGGTCTCCTCCCGCGTCGAGAGGATCGTCCAGAACAGCCATGGATAGGCCGCCAGGGAGTAGAGGAAGCTCGGCTGGCCGAGGATGGGCACGCACAAAAGAAGCGCGTAGGCGCAGCCGCTCCAGGCGGCTATCCAGGGTCGGCACCGCGCGAGGAGCGCGGCGCGATATGTCCCCGCTGCCGCCAAGAGGCATCCAAAGAAGATGAACCACTCGAAGACCAAGGCCGGATTGATGAGCCAGGCGAGCATCTCGAAGGGCGCGGTCAATGGATTGAAAAGGAACGCGTTGTTCAGGTTGAAGAAATAATCCCCGCCCAGGACGAAGGGATTCCACAGGGGGATTATCCCGCTCTTGAGGCAATCCGAGAAGTAGGTGAAATTCGCCAGCGCGAGGTCTCGAGCGTCCCATCCGGTGAAGCGCGCGCCCCGCAGATGAGGGAGGAAGAAGAGCGCAAGGATCGCCGCCAACGACGCGAAAGCCGTAGCGTGCGCGGCGCGCCCCCGCGGTTCCTCTCCCTGCATGGCTCTCCCATTTTAGCCATTTCGGACCCTCAGGTGGCGCATGGCGCTGGAGGCGCTCTCTTGCCTCGCGTTGAAAGAAGTATGATGAAGCCTGCACGGCCGAAAAGCGTCATGGATTCTCCAGCCATAGAGCCTGAGTCGCGGAAGGCCGGCCTGTTGGTCTTGGCCGCTTTTGGGATATTCTTTTTTGCGCTTTACGCGTACAGCGCCTTGAGACGCCCCGCTTATCAAGACGAGTCAGCCTCCGCGCAGGCGAGCAGGCTCATGAAAGTCCCGTTGAGAGTCTTCAAGAGCACGGATGGGCTGAAGGTCGGGGTCCGAATAGGCGGGGCCACGGCCGGCGGACGGGAATTCTCCGGAACCGTCACGGCTATCGGGAAGGACGATGTCGAGATCCGGGAAGACTCGCCTGTCCGCTGAGAGCTTGCCGTAGCGATCCGGCTTGCCTTCTCGCTCGCCTTGTTCGGGTCTTAGGGAGCGGGCCTCACGGGGCGGAATCCTATGGAGGAGTCTCCGGAGATGACGCCCGTGCCGCGGAACCAGGTCTCGTACGCGAACCCGTTCCATGCCCCGCCCCGCACGATTCTGGATTTGGCATCTCCGGATTCCCACGCGCTCCCGTCGGCCGGAGCCCCGGCGTAAGATCGGTTGACCGCGTCCTGGACGAACTCCCAAACGTTGCCGGACATGTCGCATAGGCCCTGGGGGGTATTTCCGGCGGGCTTGGAGCAGACCGGCCAGGGGGCGTTGCGGCCGCAGCCGGGCCCCTCGTCGTCGAAGACGGCCCGCTCGCAGGTGGGGCCCTCGGGACCCCAGGGATATTCCCGATCTTCTCCGGCGCCGCGCGCGGCATACTCCCATTCGGCTTCGGTGGGCAGGCGTCCTCCCACCCACGCCGAAAAGGCCCGGGCCTGCTGCCAGCTTACTCCCACAATCGGCTGATCGTCCTTCCAGAAGATCTCGCCGTAATCCGCGGCCGGGGTGCAGATGCCGGTCGCGACGCACTCGCGGTACTGCCTGTTGCTCACCTCCGTCTTGGCGATCTCGAAGCCGGCAAGCGCCACCTTATGGCCCGGCGACGCGATGATGCCGAAGGGGAGATTGTTGTTGCCGTTGCCCATCATGAAGGTGCCGCTGGAAAGCCGGACCCACTGGATGCCGGCTATTCCAAGGGAGACTTTGACCGCCGGCTTTTCGGGCTCCGTACGCGCGGGCTTGGGTGCCGCGGGACTAGCGCTCTTCTTCGCCCAGTCCCGGTCGATCTTCGCCAGGTTGGGAGGCGGCTCCCGGCCGATGGCCAGCACGGCGCCGCCCTGCTCCCCGGCCAGCTCCGGGGTTTGAGTCCGATCCTTCGCCAGCTTGAGCGCCTTGGCGGCGAAGTCCACCAAGCCGCGCGCCGTGACCTTGCCGTCTTCCTCCGCGGCCCAGCCGCGCAGGGCGCCGAGGGCAAGGTAGCTGAACGCCGGGCGAGCCTTGCCCGAATCCGGAAGCGGACCGGCGCTCTGGTCGGGCTTGGCGGCGCTCAGCAGGATCGTCCGGTTGTCCATGGGCTGGAGGTCGCTCACCAGGGACTGCCCGGAAGCGGTGCGGCTGCTGAAGGAGGCGTCCAAGAGCGCCACGGTCTTGGACTGTTTGCCTTCGGCCAAGAGGCCGAGGAGCTCGTTGACGGCGAGACTGCGGGCATAGATGCTGTACGCCCTGGGCTCGGCGTCAAAGCCGACCAGCAGGCCGTCCTGCGCGTCTTTGGAGACCGCCCCGCGGCCGATGAACACGAGCCAAAGCGTTCCGCCGGGCTTCGCGTCCGCGGCTCTCAAGATCGCGGATTGGCGCATCATCTCCA
>Ga0315268_10006586_pt1 | contig 12346 bp, 10 predicted proteins | sample C1_top_MG_FD_204535 | JGI IMG/M metagenome (GOLD analysis project Ga0315268, IMG submission 204535) | Sediment microbial communities from Yellowstone Lake, YNP, Wyoming, USA - C1_top | ecosystem: Environmental > Aquatic > Freshwater > Lake > Sediment | place: USA: Wyoming | collected 2017-08-01 | reverse complement strand
CGCTATTGATCTCCACTTCCAGCCAGCTTTTTCTCCCTTTTCTTTTTTTGTTAAATACTATTGGGTCATAATTGAAGAGTCTTTTAAAAATATCACAAAAACACTTGACTTGTATCCTCCCTCTTTCCGAGCCAGAAAAGCATGCTGAAATTTTAAATCTGAAACCCCTCCTCTCTCTTGGCTGGGGCTTTCCCAAAGATCCGTCTCCACAATGGAACCCTAAGAGATAAGCTAGGTTTTCACTTGTGGGTGGAAGGCGAATCCTCAACTTGATCTTCTTAGGATGAATTTATCATTCTCAATCCGATGTTGGATATTCCACTTGTTTAGTAGCGCGGCAACTTTATCCTCCAATCAATTCCCCCAAACGGATGGATTAGGTGAACTTTTAAGCCACTTTTGGGGAGAGAGGTCGCCGAAAGTATATTTAAAGGGCGGCTTTTATCCACTACTGGAGTTAAAAATCGACTTCTCTAGTGTGCATGAAATTTACGAAATCCTTTTTTGACTTCAGAACTTTGCAGCCACCTTCGTAGCCCACTAGAACAACATCGGCCACACCAACGAATATACCATTTTCGATGACGCCAAGCACGCAGTTGATATTTGCCTCTAGCTCCTTTGGCTTGACTAATCTTCGAAATTTAACGTCGACGATGTAGTTTCCATCATCTGTGACAAATGGCGCACCTGTAGGCGTGACACGCAGAACGGGTTTTCCTCCGAGCTCGGCCAACCTGCGAATCGCTGTTTTATATACGAATGGCAACACCTCGACGGGCACGGGCATTTTTTCTCCCAAACGATCGACAAGCTTAGTTCGGTCTACTACTATCACGACACGCTTTGCAGCATCGGCTACGATTTTTTCACGTGTGTGAGCGCCCCCTCTGCCCTTTATCATGTTGAAATCGGCGTCCACTTCGTCTGCGCCATCTATCATCAAGTCTAGCTTCCTGTATTCGTGGAGCGATGCAAGCTTTAATCCGAGTTCGCTGGCCAGCCTCTGGGTCGCGATAGAGCTAGGCACGAAGGAAGCGTCATGTTTCAGCTTTGCTAGGCATCTCACAACATGAGCAACGGTGGATCCGGAACCAAGACCAACTGCCATGCCTCGTTTGACAAGTCTCGCTGCTGCTTCCGCAGCTGAAATTTTCCAATCTTCGACGCCCAATCAAGCACCAAGAAAATTTTTGCGTCAAGTTATTAAACTGCTCCGCCGTATCTATTTAGCTGACCCGTCCCTGCCGACTTCACGGCCGTGCACAATTTTCGTTTCGTCTCGGCAGCGTTAGCTTGACGAATGCACGGCCGTGCACACCTTGCGACGTAATACTGTGACAGCTGAACCTAAACAGCTAAACACGTACGCTCCGCCATCAAGAAAGATTAAATAAGCTTCGCAAATATTAACATGGTTGAGTTCCATGAAAAGAAACGTATCTGTGAAGGAAGCGATGACAGAAAAAGTGCTCACCACTACCGCCACCGCTACAGTGGCTCAGGCAGCTAGAGTCATGGCTGAGCGCGGCGTCGGGAGCATCGTCATAGTAAAAGGAAAAAAACCAGTTGGAATCCTGACCGAGAGAGACCTCCTCATGAAAGTGGTCGCCGCGGATACCAAGCCGAGCACCATCCGGGTAGGCAAGGTGATGTCAAGCCCAGTGCTGACTGTAAACCCAGATGTAGAGATAACCGATGCTGCAAGAACAATGGTCAAGAACAAGATAAGGCGCTTGCCGGTGGTAGAAAAAGGAAAATTGATCGGCATCATCACGGCCAGCGATATCACAGCGATTTCCCCAGAGTTGATCGAGGTTCTGCCCTCGCGCCCGGAGGCGCCCCTAGGCGAGGAGATAGAGGAAAGCGTCTGCGAGGTTTGTGGCGAGGTAACTTTATCCCTCTACGAAGTCAATGGCATGTGGGTCTGTGATAACTGTCGCGATTTCCTAGGTGGGTAGATGGTGGCATGCCGAGCGACCTGCTAGCGAGGGGCCGCGTAAGCGAAGTTATGCAACCTTGCTCAATTTTTGTTTCTCCTTCTGATCTGATCACGAAGGCCCGCTCCATCATGCGCGACAGCGGCCTAAGGACTCTTCCTGTCGTAAAAGATGGCAAGCTTGCGGGCATGATAAACGTGAAGCAGATAATGCGCATCACCTCCACCCGCTCAAATGTTACGGTTGCGGGTCTGATGATACCACCGAGGCTAGTCTCGACACCGGATGAAAGCTTATACAAAATTGCGCAAGACATCGTGAACTTCGAGGTGTCGATGGCGCCAGTAGTACGGAGCATGAGCGATCAGACAATTGTTGGTGTCGTCAGGCTCGATGATATTCTGCGTTACATCAAGAAAGCGCCCCACTCGAGCAAGCTAACCATCGCCGAAATTATGAGCAAGAAAGTTGTTGGATGCACTCCAGACGATGATATCTCACGCGTATGGAAGCTCATGGAAGAAACGAAATATTCTGGGGTACCGGTGACGCGTTACAACAAGACCAAACACATAACAGAAGTCATAGGTATGATAACCCGTTCCGATATAATCCGCTCTGGAGCGGCGAGGCTCGGAGAGGAGTCCGACAAGGGACGATTTCAACATCCGTCCAGCGTGAAACACATCATGCGCACACCGCCCATCATGGCACCCCCAAACATGCCAGTCGCGGAGGCGATCGAGCTGATGCTCAAACACAACGTCGGGCGCCTGCCTGTAGTGGAGAACGGTGCCCTCGTGGGAATAGTTTCACGTTCCGATGTTGTGAAGGAATGGTTGAGGTGATCATGTGCGAAGGCCTTCCCCCCACATGAGTTACAAATCGCGCGCAGGAGGTCGTCCCCTCGATTTTCATTCGAGGCTGCGGAAGGAGGAGGGCAACATAATGCCCATCGCGAGGCGCAGCGTCATAACAATCCAGCCAACGACGCGCATAAAGGACGCTGCCGAAATCATGGTAAAAAACAAGGTTAGAAGGCTGCCTGTCGTCGACCCTGGCACGAAGCGGATGATCGGCATCTTGACCACTCGCGATATCCTCGACTTTCTCGGGGGCGGGGAAAAGTCCAAAATCATTCAAAATCGTTTCAAGGGAAACTTCCTCGCTGCAATAAATGACGCCGTGCGAACGATCATGTCCGAAAAAGTTGTCTGCGGAACCTCCGCGATGTCCGTCAACGATGTGGCGCAACTTCTCTGGAAAACTGGCATGGGTGGCGCGCCTATCGTGGACGAAAATCAACGTGTCGTCGGCATAGTCTCGGAACGTGACTTTGTCACATTCACGCCGGCCGTGACTGGAACACAGGTAGGCTACCACATGACGCGGAATGTCATAACTGCTGAACCCGAGCTGCAGATAAAAGAAGCCGCTAAAAAGATGGTTTCTCTGGGCGTGAGGCGTTTGCCAGTCATCGAGGCGCATGCGTTGGTCGGCATCATCACGAGCGTCGACATCCTTCGCTACTTCGGCACGAGCAAAATGTTCGAGTACATGTCTACGAACCGCGTCGACGAAGCAATGTCCGTCGGGGTAGAAGATATTATGACGCGCAATGTCCTGACTGTGGCTCAAAATACGGATGTGGGAGAAGCGGCAAGACTGATGGTCGAACGTGGCTGCGGTGGATTGCCCGTCATCGAAGGAGACGAACTCGTCGGCATCATCACCGAGCGCGATATTTTGGGGTTGTTGATTTGAAAGCAGCGGACATCATGAGCGCACCTGTCATTTGTATGCATTCGACTGAACCCGTAGCTCACGCTCGAAACCTCATGCTGCGCCACAGGATAAATCACATAGTAGTTCTGGAGAAGGGGAAGCCCGTAGGGACGCTGTCAACGAAGGACTTGATCAAAGCAATGATGGCCGAAGGTGGGGCGATCGACAAGTGGCGGCCAATCGATGATTTTCCGGCCTCAAGGGTGATCAACGGTAAGCTAATAATAGTCGATCCAAGCACGCACGTAACGAAAGCTGCAAGCATGATGCTGAAGCACGGCACGAGCAGCATACCGATCGTGAAAAACGACGAGCTTGTAGGTATTCTGACGAAGACGGATGTCGTGCGTTACTTTGCCTCGAATATGATGGGGCGGGCGAAAGTCGTGGAGATGATGACGAGCAAGATCATCACCGCAAATCGACAACACTCCTTGCATCACATCCTCGAATTGATGGAGCAAAACAAGGTGGGCAGAGTGGTGATCGCCGATGGAGAGAGGCCGATAGGCATCGTCACCGCAGCAGACATCGTATTCGCGCAGCTCGAAACGCCTGATGGAGGTGCTCCGCAGCAAATGGTGAAGTTCACGCGCAAAGCAGAACGAGCCTCTCGGCCAAAATATAGGTATGTAAAATCTGTTTCAATTACTGCTGAAAATATCATGAGGTCGGAATTATTGACCATCTCGGCTGATGAAGATGCTGCGAGAGCTGCAAACATCATGCTCGAGAGGGGAATAAGCGGCCTCCCCGTGGTCAGAGACGACAAACTTATTGGCATAATAACAAAGACAGACATAATGCGGAAAGTCGCGGAGATGTGCGATTGAAATGAGAGTCAGTCAGATAATGACCTCGAACGTCATAACGATCGACAAAAATCTTCCTTTGACGAACGCGATCGACGTCATGCAGCGGCATGGAATTTCCCGCCTCGTCGTGACGGATGCAAAAAAAATTGTTGGGGTGCTGACCGAGAAAGACATCATGCGCGAGCTCGGCTCCTCGAAAACCGGTCGCCTGCTTCCTGAACACATTCACGTCTCGAACCTGATGACGGCCAACCCGATTACCGTCGCGCCCGAGGTCATGGCGAAGAGGGCCGCGGAGATAATGCTCGAGCACGACATCAGCGGCCTGCCCGTCGTTGCCGGCGGCGAACTTCTGGGCATCGCCACCAAGCTCGACTTCGCGAAGGTGTGCATGGACTTCGACGACATCTTCGCCGGCCAGGTGATGCAGGCCTCGCCGATAACCGTCTCGCCCGGCGACCGCGCCATCCACGCCAGAAAACTGCTGCTCGAGGAGGACCTCGTCGGGCTGCCTGTGCTCGAGGGCGGCTCGCTCGTTGGCATCGTCACGACCAGAAATCTGGCGATGAAGCTCGCAGCCTTCCAGGAGGTGGTGCCGGACCGCTTCAAGAGCGAGCGCATCCGCAACCTGCTGGTCGGTGACATCATGACTCAGCCCGCGGTGAGCACTAAAACGGACGAAAAGCTGGCGGATGTGGCACGTACTATGTTTGAAAAGCGTTTCTCGAGCATGCCAGTGATGAACCTCGCCGGAGAGCTCGTCGGGCTGATCACGAAGACCGAGCTCACCGAGGTCGCGAGGGAGCGGCTCTGACGGCGCCAGTATTTTAAGAACTCATATCGAACTATTATTGTGCGGCCGTGGTCCAGCCTGGTTAAAGCCAAAAGCTGCCAAAGGACTCAGGCTCCCCATGAATGTTCGGGGATAGCCTGCTGCGCGGGTTCAAATCCCGCCGGCCGCACCACAGGACTATTTTGAGATACTCCCACCTTCGGCCTTTGCAAACGGTCATGCTTATATGTAAAAGCCTTTGCGCGCCGCCTCCGGTCATTCCTGTTCGAGCCCTCTGAGGTCGAAGGTATCCGTCGCTCCCCCCGTGTTCGTGATACTCATGGTGTAGACGAGCGTCGTCCCTGAAGTTCCTCTCTGGGGGCTCGGCGAGATGGACATCGTGACGCCTGCCGCAGGTGGCAGCGCAGGAGCAGTCGCTTGCGCCGTGCAGCTGTTCTCGGCGGTCACTGTATTATCGGTCCGGGAGGTCGCCGTTACTGTTATGTTGTCCCTAGTGCCACCTATCACATTCGATGGAATGGTCGCACTCGGCGTCGCGTTCCCACTTCCCAGAGACACCGTAAGCGGGCTCGGCGAAACGCTTGGCGACCATCCAGCACTGTCTGTGACCGTAAAGGAGTAGTTGTCCGAAATGTTGCCCGTGTTGGAAGCGGTCACGGTGCAAGTCAGCGTAGTCCCATTCAACCCGCTCTGCGAGGTCGGCGAGATCGAAACTTTGACGCCCCGGCGATCGTCACCTGCGCCGTGCAGCTCTCGTTGTCGAATACCTCCGTATTGTCCTTAGGTCGCTTGGACCCATATGTTGTCACAGGTGTATCCCACCGCGTCGAGAGGGTGGTGGCGAAGGTCAAAGACTAGAATCCTAACGCGGCTTGTCCAGTTGGCCAGTTGGCAATAGTAAAAGAGGTATACCTGACTCGTGTAGAAAATGCCGGCGGCTCCTTCACCTTACCATGATGCAATTAACTCCCTCGCTTTTTGGATGAGTTTTCGGCCGCTGCTATGGCTCCCTCAGCTTCTTCTTTTCTAACCTCCACTTCCTCGAATCCGTACATTATCGCGTGCCTCTCCTCGCGAAACGCATCGAGCAAGGCGATCGCCTCCGAACTGATCTTCCCCTTTTTCGCATGTTCATCTTCCAAGTACCTCGCCAGACAATAATGAGATTTCTCTTGAACGCCGTCCCTGTACAGAATCGCCCTTCCGGCACTGAACATGCAGGAGTAGGCGTAGAGGAGCGCAGCGTTGTTGTGGTTATCGTCGAGCAGCGCCTTTGCTTCCTTCAACTTTGTTGCCGCCACCTCGAGGGACTTTTTCGCCTTGAGCGTGTCGGGACGTATCCTGCGTAGTTTCCCGAAGCAAAGCATTCCCTCAATGCCAATCGATCACCGGCGTCTCACCGTACAAAGCGATGGAGTTACTTATGATGTCAAGGTAGAAGGCCCTATTTTGTTTGGAGGTCTTTTTCCAACCCGTTGCATCATAAACCTGCAAACTGACCTCCCTGCCCAACCTCTCCGAAAGCTCACTCGCCCTGACATCGCATCTCGATGCGATGACCAAAAAATCGTAGCCACTGCCCGCATCATCCTCCCCCTTCGCAGCGCTTCCATAGAGCAACACGGATGCCAAGCCCACGGATTTAGATTTGAGCAGATCGATCACGCCCGCGCCACATATCTTCTTCAGCTCTTTAAAATCTGGGCTCAAATTCGCCCTGAAATACGTCGCGTTCCTCTCGACCCTTTTTTCCAGCATGCCTTCCCCGACCAAAAAATTCGTGATACGCATAACGGTTGCCGCGCTCATGTTTAGCTTCCTTGCTAGCTCGCGCAAGTACATCTCTTGTTTGGGGTTCTCGAAGAAGTAAGCTAAACACCCCAAGCTCCTTTTTCTTGTACAACTGTTTCAATATTTAAATAGTTGGGTGGCAGGTGGTAGCAAATTGCGCCACGTTCAACCAATTACCCTTAATAAGGACGGGGCCTTCGGGATTTAGGTAAAAATGGAAGGCGGTCACGACATCTAGAATGGCTTTATTCTAATGACGGTAATGACGGCCGTGATTATCCCCACGACGACGACCACAGCCCCCACGTACACAAATGGGGAAATCCCTCCACCCGCCTGCGCCGTCGCCGTGCACGTGGCACTGTTCTCGTAGCCGGTGCCTGTAGCCGTCACGGTTATCGTCGTCGAGTCGCCGTCTGCCGCGGTGCTCGGGATGGTGATACTGAGCTTGATGTTCTGCCTAGATGCCCCAGCTGCCAGCGTGGTCGATGGGATGGAGAGGGTTGGGCTCCAGTTCTTGGTGTCAGAGGCGGTCAGGGCGAACGTGTCAGTGCTCGCGCCGGTGTTCGTGACGGTCACTGTGAAGGTGAGTACCTCGCCCGGCGCGCCTGATTTGGAGTCCTCCGAGATCGTCACCTGCACGCCCCTTCCCGGAGGTGGGGGAGCCGCGCCGATCAAGCAGTGGGCCACGCAGCTTGCGCTGTCCTCAACCGCCGTATTCTCTTGACAGGTGGCGGTGATGGTAATACTATCGCGTGTGCAGTTCTCCGCATCCGCTGGAATGGTAACGCTAAGGGTGACGGTATCGAACGCGTTTGGTGCGAGAGGTCCAACCGAGGTCTTGGAAAGGCTCTTGGTCCAGCCGGCGTTATCCGTGTTCTCGAGCGTGTAGTTGTCCGTATATCCGACACCGGTGTTCCTGACCGTGACGGTGAAAGTCACGTTCTGCCCATTCTCGGCGCTGTTCTCCGAGGGCGAGATCGATACTTCCACGCCCCGAACAGGGGTTACATTTTCAACAAATGCAATTCTGAGCTGTGGCCGCTTTGTATTATCGCTATATTCCTTCGAGTCGAAGATATACCGCCCGTCTGCGTCCGGCACCTCAGCCCCTATGCAGAAGCTCGCGATGTTGTCGACCCCGCGCTGTTGGACCACGAATGGGGTCACGTCCCAGGAATACCATCCCGTGACATCCTTTCTTAAAAGGGTCGCACTTATGAGGTCCCCTGGCAGGCCGACGGCGGTGCCCCATACCAGTTCGTTCTCCTTCCAGCTGTCGTTGCCCACCCCCCTGCACTGCGCATTTATATCCGCGTACTTGGCGTCCCCGCACCATAGCCAGATCTCGGCGCTGCTAATCGTCTTCCCCGCTTGAATTCCCGAAAGGTCGAATTTCAGGTAAATATTCTCATTCTTATATGTACTAGTGGAAGAGCTCTGAATGTACATGGAAATGTTGTCACCGTGGTTTGTTCCAGGGAAACCAGAGGTCACGTCGGTGTCTGCGATCGGCTGCAGTTTGAGCCCCACAAATGCCTGTGCCACGCAGCTCGCGCTAGCGCTCACCCCAGTTCCAGTTGCCGTCACGGTTATGGTATCTTTGGTAAGATTCGGTGCATTGCTCGGTATCGTGACGGTGAGCGTGGCGTTAGCGGAAGCTCCAGCGATTATCGATAGCGATGTAGGCGAGAGGTCTAAAGACCATCCTTTAGTATCGCCCTTCGTCAATGTGTAGGTGTCTGCAGAGCTGCCGGTGTTCGAAACAGTAACGGTATAAGTTAGGGTCCTCCCCGGCGAATTATCTTGGAGCCCAGGAGAAATGGACACATTCTCCCTGTACGAGGGAAGGAACTCGAGGTATGGACACGCGTTCTCACCATACTCCTTTGCGTCAAAGCTGGAGGAGTGATTGGTCCCAAAGTTCTCATCTATATCGATCAAGCAGAAGCTCACTATGTTGTCCACGGCGCGCTGGTCCTTGACGAACGAGGTGACATCCCAAGAGCAGTACTTACCTGCCTCGGCCAACTCCTTGGGGCCATCGATGACCGCCCCTGGGACCCCTCCCACTCCACCAGGGCTGTTGTTCCATGTTATGCTTTCCTCGGTCCAATCGTCGTTGTCCACGCGACAGACTTCTACATGTCCAATTGTACCAGATGGCGTAGACCCATAGCGGTAGAGCTGGAGCAGTACCCTGCCAATCGTCGCGTCAGCCGGGAGTGTGCTGAGGTCGAACTTCAGCCATGTTCGCTCTGCACCGCCCGTGCCGACGGTGGGGTGCTGATACCATCCCATAAACAGGTCTGTGGTGGTGGTTCCAAAGTTAAGGTCGGGACGGCCCTGATGCGTGTAGGCATCGTCGATCGGTGGCAAGATCCGCTTGGAGCCATCAGAATATGCCCCCGCATACGCCGTGCAACCTGCGCTATCGCTCACCCCTGTATAGACAAGCGAGGTGGCGGTGACGGTTATTAGGTCCTCGGCGCCGATTGCCGCATCGGGCGGTATGGTAACGGTCAATTTTACTTGTCTTGTCTCCCCATTCTCGACATTCAGCAGGAAACTGGATGAGAGCGTGGGGCTCCACCCAGCGGTATCGCTAGTGGTCAAAGAGTAGTTGTCCCAATAGGCCAAGGCTGAATTTTTCACCGTGATATTATAAGTGAGACTCCCCCCCGGCCATGTCTCCCCGTACGACGCGGGCCAGACAACCGATACTGCCACTCCGGGCTGATTATTTATCTCATGGTCGGTGATGTAACCAACGGGGTAATAACCTACCCCACCTGGCTGGTCACACAGCTCGTCGTTCTGAAATCTGAAATCCACGCCCAGCGCCACCAGGATTGGGTTGTTATACTCGGGGTGCCCATAACTCTTATAATCTTCTTGACAAATTAGGAAAAGCCCTCCTCCGTCCTGCACCCAGTCTACGATGGCATTTATCTCATCCGTTGTAAAAGATTCATCGCTGCCTGAGTGGGGCTCGACGTTAGGTATCTGCAATATGGAATATTGTGAAAGCAAGCCAGCGGTTATCGGTTTTTGGGTGCTGTAATCGACGGTGTAACCCTTCGTCCTCAGGTAATCTATCCATTGTGCACACGTCGTGTGGTTGTAGTAAACATAATGTCCCTCGTACCACAGTATCTTCTTTTGGCCCGATGGATCGAGCCATTTATATATGTTGAGAAGATATGGGGCCGTCCCATTTGTTATTGCAATCACTTGCCCCGAGGCAGAGCCGAAATCCCTACAACACGTACGGGCGACCAATCGGCCCGCACCGATCTTCACAGCCGCCTCGACTGCAGGAAGGTCCCCCGGTAGATACGCGTGATCTGGCGGCGGTGTACCCGAAATATCCCAGCTCCTCGCATTGGGCCCGCAAGTCGACACAATCTCTGAATTGGCAGGGGCTGGCCAAAAAGATCCGCAGGATTGGAAGGTGAAGTTATCCCTCACTAATAATTGTACCGCTCCGACGGGTGGTGCCGACGCGGTCAAGAAGATTGGCACCAATGAGGAGATGAGTACTGAGATCAGCAATATGGCAGCTTTAGGACGTTCGATCCTCATTTGAACCACTCATTGCCTCCTTCGTGCCCCCTCGTACCATTAATTTCTGGCACTATATAAACTATATTGGTTTTTCCCTCGAGTAAGCGCAGGAATCGTGAACGAATGGATGGGATGTGGATTATCCCTTTCTTCAACAGTATAGCGATCACTGCTCCTGCTCCTCCCACTACCGTGGCTCCGACTGCTATGGGCAAGATGTCTCGTGGAGGAGGTGGGGCTGTAGTTGCTGTCGCCGTACAGGTGGCGCTGTTCTCGACCTGGGCGTTCTCCTGCGAGCGTGCGGCAACTGTTATCATCGTCGAGTCCCCCTCGCTTGCACCACTTGGCACAGTAACGCTTACGATAGCTATCGCGTTATCGTTGGCTAGGACCGTCAGCGAGTTCTCATCGAGCGTCGGGTTCCAACTCGGCACGGCATCATCGGTGGCTTCTAGATCGTAAGTGTCCTCGAGCTCCCCAGTGTTCTTGACCGTTACGGTGAAGTCGAGCGTCTCACCCGGCTTGCCCGACTTGGAGTCCTCCGAGATCGTCACCTGCACGCCTCGACCAGTTACGCCCACAACTGCATGCGCTATGCAGCTCGCGTTGCCCCTTATATTTTCGTTTTCCTGCGATGTCGCGATGACAGTTATGTTGTCGCTCGTACCGCTTATCGCATTCTCGGGAATTGCCACGCTCAGGGTCGCGTTCCCACTGCTTCCTATTGGCACGGTGAGCGAGGTCGGCAAAACAGTCGGGCTCCAGCTAGGAGAGGCGTTATCGCTGACGGCTAAGGAGTAGGTGTCTGAAACGTTCCCAGTGTTACTGACTGTCACAGTGTAGGTCAGCTTCGCCCCATTGGCCCCGCTCTGCGAGAGCGGTGAGATCGAAACGCTGATGCGCCTGCCGATGTTCACTTGCGCCGTGCAGCTGCTTGAGCCACTCACCCCCGTTCCGTTCGCGGTGACCTTTATGTTATCGATCGTGCCGCCTGTCGCACTCGATGGTATGGTCACGCTCAGCGTCGCTGTTCCGCTACTCCCTGACGACACGGTGAGAGATGTCGGTGAAACACTTGGCGACCATCCAGAATTGTCCGTGGCTACTAGGGAGTAGGTATCCGCAACATTCTCGTTGTTGTTGACCGTCACGGCGTAAGTCAGCGTTGCCCCGTTCGGACCGCTATTATCGCTCGGCGATATCGTGACCTTGACCCCCGCCGTTGGGAGCACGAGCACGCTGCAGTTATCATTTTCAAATATGTTGGGGTCCTTCTCCGAGGTGACGATTATCTTCAGGTTATCTTTCATGCCAGGTGTCGCGTTGTCCGGTATCCTGATCCTCAGGTATGTCGTCCTTTCCTCATATACTGGGACATTCGGGAAGAAGTTATTGTCGAACCTGAGGTTACCCCACCCAGCGTCATCGCTGACCGTCAAGCTGTAGTTGTCATTTTCCAATCCGATGTTCGCGATCTTTATAGTGAAGGTGATGTTATCCCCTGGCATCCCCCCCCTGTTCTCAGGCGAGGGCGTCAGCCTAATCTTAAGGTGGGTCGCACGGGCAGTGCAGTTGTCCGAGGCGTACATGATGCCTCTTTCCTTGTTCTCTCCGATGATCTCGAGGTATGGGCCATAGCCATTATCGTGTTCCTT
>Ga0315268_10006585_pt1 | contig 12347 bp, 10 predicted proteins | sample C1_top_MG_FD_204535 | JGI IMG/M metagenome (GOLD analysis project Ga0315268, IMG submission 204535) | Sediment microbial communities from Yellowstone Lake, YNP, Wyoming, USA - C1_top | ecosystem: Environmental > Aquatic > Freshwater > Lake > Sediment | place: USA: Wyoming | collected 2017-08-01 | reverse complement strand
CCGATGTCGATAATCTCTGCATCGAGAAGCATGGAGCTTTTCGATGCAGACCTCGGTTTCTCACCTCACTCAATGGGAATCCACACTCTGCCGTTTCTCGACCCGGTAACGTCGAGTCCGGAAGAGATGTTGGCCGACGTCTCGAGCGCGGTAAGCCGGTACGTTAAGCTCGACAAGTTCGTGGTCCTGCTCGGGGGGGACCACATTCTCTCGATAGGAGCGGTTCGATCGCTGAAGAAGAAATGGAAATCGCTGGGAGTGGTGCAATTCGACGCACACGCCGACCTCAGACACTCATACCAGGGCACGAGATTCAGCCACGCGTGCACCGGACGGAGACTTTCAGAAATGTGTCCTCTGCTTCAGGTCGGCATAAGGTCCATGTCGGAAGAAGAAAATGCATTTCTTGAATCCTCCGGAAAGACTCCACGCGTCTTCACTCTTCCTCCTTCCCGCGTCGGCGAGTTCAGTGCGAATCTCGAAAGACTCCCCGCCGACGTTTACGTTTCTGTAGACGTGGACGTTTTCGACCCCTCGATAGTTCCTTCGGCCGGGACGCCAGAGCCGGGTGGACTGTCCTGGGGAGAGGTCACAAAGTTGATGGGGGTGCTTGCCCGGAAAAAGAACGTGGTGGGATTCGACGTGACCGAGCTCAGGCCGATACCGGGGTTCGTCTCACCGGATTTCCTTGCTGCGAGGCTCGTCTACAGAATGATAGGTTTGTTTGGATTTCCCGCACGCCGGAACCGCAAATAGGATCGCACTTGCCTAATCTAGCCAGAGTAATTCTCAAGAAGAACGAGGAGAGAAGACAGAGACTGGGGCATCCCTGGATCTTCAGTAACGAGATCGAGAGGTTTGAGGGAGAAGTCGAGGACGGCGGTGTCGTCGATGTCTACAGCTACGGCCACACCTTTCTCGGGAGAGGGCATCTGAACCGTCAATCGTTGATCTCCGTCAGAATTCTCACGCGAGAACCGGAGGAAGTCGACCGGGCGTTCTTTCGAGACCGCATTCGACGTGCGATCAAGTACAGATTCTCCTTCGCGGCAGACAGAGACGCATGCCGGCTCGTTTTCAGTGAGGGAGATTTTCTTCCCGGCCTGGTCGTGGACAAGTACCTCGATTGCCTCTCGGTTCAGATAACGACCCTGGGCATGGAAAAACAGAAAGAGATCCTGCTCGACGTGCTCGAAGAGGTCCTCGAGCCGTCCGCGATCGTTCTCAGGAACGACACTTCGGCCCGCGCCCAGGAGGGACTTCCGCAGGAGAAAACGGTGGCGCGAGGCTCTTGCATGAAGCCTCTCTTAGTGAGGGACATGTCTCTCCTGACGGTTGTCGACCTCCTCAACAGCCAGAAGACCGGCCTTTATCTCGATCAGAGCGAGAATCGCTCGGTTCTGGAAGACTTCGTGCAGGGGAAAAGAGTTCTGGATTGTTTCTGCTACGGTGGTGCCTGGGGAGTGGATGCCGCTCGAATTGGGGCGGTTCAAAGCGTGCTCGTGGACGCCTCACCGCGAGCTCTCAAGATGGCGGAGCAGTGCGCATTCCTTAACGGCGTGTCCAGGAAGTGCAATCTCGTGCAGGAAAACTGTTTTTCGTATCTTCGCACTCTCCAGATGGCCGGCGAAAAATTCGACGTCGTGATCCATGATCCTCCCGGGCTGGTGAAGAGCAGGGGGAAACTGAGGTCTGGAGTCGAGCTCTACGAGCGAATCAACTCCGCCGCGATGAAGCTCTTGAATCCGGGCGGCATCCTCGTCACCTCTTCGTGCTCGCACAACGTCGACAGAGAGATCTTTCTCAGTCTTCTCGCCAGGGCGGCGAGCCAAGCCGGAAGGGAAGCGCAGATAGTGGAGATTCGCTCTCAGTCCAGAGATCATCCGATTCAACTTCCAGGCCGGGTCAGCGAATATCTGAAGTGCGTGACTCTTAAGGTGCTGTAACTTGGACCGCGCCGCGCCGTGTTCAATCCCGCGTCCTCCTGCGGTATTTCTGTTGACTTTTCCATGCTCTGACCCTAATTTGAATCCTAATCCCTCTCACTTGATGCGAAAGGCGAGAGCCGTTCGCCAGTACTAGCCAGAATCAATAATAAGGAGAAGGTCATGAAGACGAGGATTGCGGCCGGTGTGACGCTTTCAAGCTTGATGCTTGCCTTTGGCCTTTTGTCTCTGCTTCTGCCCTCGGCCGTCGCGAGAGCGGATCTGCAGGGAACCGACGGTCTCGTCAGGCTCTCGCATCCTGAGACAATAGAGCAAGGGGATTGGTCCGTCGGTCTTTTCGGCAATTACTATCGCAGGATGTCGCCGAACGAGCATTCGGTTACTGAGAATTTCGTTGTGGGCAACCTGAGCGGAAGATACGGCTTGGCCAAATCCTTCGAAGTCTTCCTGGCTCTTCCCGGCGACGGAGCGCTGTGGCAATACAAGAAACTTCCCGATAGAAAAGAGCAGAACGTGAGCCACGGCGGACTCGGAGACGCACGATTCGGGCTCAAGGCGAGTGTTCCTTTTGAAAGCGAGACTTTTGCTCTCGGCTTCAGTCTCGGCGCTTCCCTGCCAACGGGCGCAAATAAACAACTGTGGCTCCCGGGTCAGACCGTGGGGGAGAAGCTCTTCACCGGTAATTCCACGAACGTCTTTGGCCGTGTCCTCGCGAGTGTCGACCTCAGCCAGGTAAGATGGGTGTCGCCGTTGAAGCTCGTTGCGAACTTCGGTTACATGCTGAATCGCGAGAAGGACAAGGTGAGTTTTCCAGCGTATCTTTTCTCCATTCCCGGAACGATCGATAACAAGGACGTGATGTTCGGTGGAATCGGGCTCGAATTTCCGACTCCGCGAGTCACGTTGTTCACCGAATTTTACACGGAGCAATTCGTGAGTGCCTCTGGCGTTGCGGCCAGAATGGAGAATCCGATCTTTCTCACGCCCGGCGCCAAAGTCCGGCTTCCGTTTGATCTGACGGCAACCGCTGCAGTGGACATACTTTTGTCCTCAAACGACCCCAAGACTCCGTTCGATCCTGGAAAGGTGTTTCCCTCCTGGGGATTCACGTTCGGCATCGATTTCGTTCCTGCTCTGCTCGGCAGTGACATGGACGGTGATGGGGTGCCTGATTCGGAAGATCTTTGCCCCACCGAGCCCGGATCCAGGGCGAACTACGGTTGTCCCGAGTCCGTGAGCCCGCTGAAGCCGGCGGCACAGCCGACGAAGCTCGAGCAAACGAAACCGGCGATTGTGAAGCCTGCGGAAACGCCCGTGAAGCTGGAGGAAACTAAACCCCTGTTGCCGGCTCCTGCGCCTGCAGACACCCTCGATTCGGATCACGACGGCGTGCCGGACTCCAAGGACAAGTGCCCGACGCTCGTGGGTCCTCCCGAGAATTATGGTTGTCCGGTGGTCGATAGCGACGGTGACGGTGTCCCGGACGTCGTAGACAAATGCCCCGACGTACCGGGGCCGAAATCGAACAACGGTTGTCCTAAATAGCAGTGCAATAGCAGTGCGCGGCTAAGTCTTTTCGTCTTGTTTCGCCCTGTTCCAGAGCGCGTCCATTTCTTCCAGGGTCGATTCTGAAGGTTTTTTCCCCTGCTTCCTGAGAGAACGTTCGATGGACGCAAATCTTCTCTGGAATTTCTCCATGGTTCCTCTCAGGCACAACTCCGGGTCGGTGCCAGCTTTTCTCGCCACGTTGACGAGCGAAAAGAGCAGATCTCCGATCTCGCTCTTGATCTCTTTTTCGTCTCTCGTCTGAAGAGCACCTTCGAGCTCCTCGACTTCTTCCTTGATCTTTTCAACCACGTCAGCGACGTTCGGCCAATCAAACCCGACTGCTGCAGCTTTTTCCTGAAGCCTGAAAGAAGCAATCAGGGACGAGAGGGTTGCGGAGCCCCCTTCCAACAACGAGATTTGTGACGGTTCTTCCCGGAGTTTTATTTCCTCCCACTGCCTCAAGACCTCCTCGCGTTTCTTGAGGCCCTTCCTTCCGAAGACGTGAGGATGTCTCCTCTTCATCTTCTCCTCGGTGCTCTTCACGACGTCCGCCAGGGTGAATAGACCCTGCTCCTGCGCGATTTCTATGCAGAATATGAGAAGAAAGATCAAGTCCCCCAATTCGTCTTTAAGCCTGTCGCCTTCCTCCGTCGCAATTGCGTCTGTCAGCTCGTGAGTCTCCTCGAGGATGTAGGGCGTCAGTGAGGTTATTGTTTGACTCTTGTCCCAGGGACAACCGTCCTTTCCCCTGAGTCTTTTGCAAAGAGAGAAAAGCCGGTCAAGGCCTGGGGCAACACTTTTGGCGGACCCGCCGCCCCGGCCCTTCCTAGTCTTGCGCGGCTTGCCGCCCTTATTCAAACTCGGCATTTCTCACTCTTCCAGCATCATTTCTTTCAGATACTTGATCGGAGGGGCGCCGAAGCTCAAGAGCTTCTCGTTGAACTCCTTCTGACTGAACTTGTCTCCGACCTTCTTTCTGTACTCTTTCTCTATGTCGCGAAGTGCTTCCACGCCGACGAAATAGGTCGGAAGCTGCGTGGAAGTCAAAGAGGCACGAGCTATTTTCCCAGTTGCCTCCCTTTCCTCCTGGAAGCCGCCGTGAATCATGAGGTCTACGGCTTCCTTTTCCGTCATCTCGCCGGTGTGAAGTCCGGGATCGATTATCGCGTTTATTATCACTCTGAGAAGCCACTTCAGCTCGGAGAGCTGCAATTTAGGATCGCCCCCGCCGTAACCCGCATCCAGCATCATTTGCTCGGAGTAGACCGCCCATCCTTCAACGAACGGGCCGCTGCCCACCATTGCTCTCACCAGCGAAGGAAAGCGATTAGCGTACCAACCCTGAACGTAGTGGCCGGGAAGAGCTTCGTGGATGCAGAAGATTTTCTCGAGGTAGTTGTTGTACTCACGCAAGAAGGATTCCTTCTCGGCTTCGGTCCATTCCTTGTGAACGGGAGCCACGTAAAAGAAGGCCTTCTCTTTTGGATCAAACGGCCCGGGAGATTCCAGCCCTCCGTCAGCCACGCCCCTCTCGAATTCCGGCGTCCACTCTATTTCCAACTTCTCGTCCGTGGGAAGAGTGACGATGTTCTTTTCGCTGATAAAGCGGGTCAGGTCGGCGCAGTATTGTTTGCACTGATCCAGAAGTCCGTCTCCGGTGGCGTGATCTTTTGCTATCTCGGCAAAGACTTCCTTCGCGATTTCCTCGTCGTCTGAAGTCTTCCGGCCGTGGGCGTGATTCTTCAACCGGCCTTCGCTCACCATGTCATCGTGGATCTTTCGGGCCAGAACGATTGCCTGCTTGCGCACCTCTTCGTATCTCTTCCAGGCGGAAGCAAGAAGCTGATCCGTCTCTGCGTCTGCGCCGAGCGAGTAGCGGAGCTTCTTTCCATACAATTCTTTGCCCAACCGGTAATCTGCATCCGAACGGGGAAGAAGGTCTTTCTCAAGATATGTTCCGAATGATCTGAGAGCGTTCAAGGCCTCCTCTGATGCGACTTGCACTGATTCCGCCAGCGCCGGGCTCGCCTCCGCAATTTTCTTGAGGTCCACCTCTATGTAGTCGATGCAGCCGGCGTTTTGTCTTATCGCAGTCTCGGTGTTGATCCTGGGAGAGGTCTTGATGTTCGCCGTTGCCTGTTGGATGAGGCGCGGAAACTTGTGCAGCCGTGACACGACGCTCTTGAGCCTTACGTCTAGAGGCGCGAATTCCCTGCTCAGCAGAGACCTGATCGCACCGCCGGTCATCTGAGTGTAGAAAAGGGGAGACTTTTCCCAGGCCCTTATCTCTTTCATTTGAAAGAGATTCCGTTCGAGGTCGTCCCTGAGAATGAAGTAGTCGTAGCGATGGATGCTGCTCAACTGCGATGGATCTATCTTCGAGAGCTTTGCCAGGAATTCGGCAGTGGTTTCCTCTTCTTTCTTTCGTGCAGCCGCCCCCAGATCATCCAGCTCTCCGTCGAATTCGTGGAGCCCGATGTAGGTGGCTGACACCGGATGACTGCTGAGGTCCCACGTAAAATACGCCCTCGCAAGCTCTACGAAGGCTCCATCTGCTTTAGTGACTGCCGCAGAGGACGGAAACGACGAAATTGCCTCCGAAACACTGGGAAGTGCCGGAGAGGCGGATTCGCTTCCGGAAGGCAAAGCGACGAGAACCGCCGGCAAGATCAGGAGGACGGCAAATGCAAGGAAGCGTGTTGATGCGGTTAAGGAACGTCTTCTCCGGGAAGAGCAATTCTCGTACATGGAAACCTCCTTGTTACCTCGGGCAGCAGCTCTTCAAACTCATCGGGGAAGCTTAACACACCCGGCTGGTTATTTCCGCAGAAACTAAGCCGTTGCAGGCACGCTCGTCTGCTTGCAACGCAGGGCGGCTTGTGGTATAAATCAGGTCAAATCTAAGGCTGAAGCCGAGGACCGTCCCCAACGAGTCTGCTTTGGTTGATCAGAATGTCAGGAGTTGACAGTGAAGTTCCCGGCCTGGGTCGAAATTGACCTCGATTGCCTCAAGGAAAATATTTCTCTAGTCAAAGCGAAGATCGGCGGACCGACACGGATATGCCTCGTGGTCAAAGCCGACGCTTACGGCCACGGCTCCGTAGAGGTGTCCCGCGCGGCCCTCGAGGCAGGCGTCGACATGCTTGGCGTGGCGACTCTCCACGAAGCCATCGAGCTCCGCAGGGCAAAGGTGTCTGCTCCGATACTCGTCCTGAGCCCTTCTTTGCCCTCCGAAGTAGATGAAATCATAACGTACGGCCTTCGTCCCTCAATTTCGAGCGTCGATTTTGCGCGCAAGCTCTCGCAGGGGTGTCAGAGGCGTTCCAGGACGGTTCAATTTCACGTCGAAGTCGATACCGGAATGGGCCGCACCGGCCTCGACTACGACACTGCCTACGAGAATCTGAAGGACTTGGTTTCTCTTCCCGGGATCGCGGCCGAAGGGATTTACACGCATTTCCCGGACGCCGAGAACACAGATCTCACTTTTGCGCGCGGACAGCTGGAGAGATTCACCAATCTCATTTCTCGTCTCAAGGAGTGCGGCGTCGCTTTCGAGCTTGTCCACGCTGCCAACAGCGCAGGCATTCTCAACGTGCCCGGTTCCTGTTTCAACATGGTGCGGCCGGGTCTCCTGGTCTACGGACTGCGGCCGGCGGGTCAGGGGGCAGCCGAGTGCAACGTCAAACCCGTGATGAGCTTCAAGAGCTGCATCGTCCAACTCCGCCGGGTGAGCAGCGGGAGCTTCATCAGCTACGGCAGAACCTACCGCGTGGCGCAGGACGCTCTGATCGGCGTGGTCCCCGTCGGATACGGTCACGGATACAGTTGGAGTCTCTCGAACACGGGCCAGATGCTGGTGAGGGGCAAACGTGCTCCGGTCGTCGGGAGGGTGACGATGGACCTCACAATGCTCGACGTGAGCGAAGTTGAGGGAGTGAAGGAGAACGACGAGGTCGTGCTTTTCGGCAGGCAGGGTGACGAAGAGATAACGGCAGACGAAGTGGCACTAAAGGCCGGCACCGTGAGCTACGAAATATTGTGTTCGATAGGAAAGAGGGTCGTCAGGACGTTCATTCGCAACAGGCGGCCCGCTAAAGTCATAACGCTTGTAGGAGAAAGGAAGGAGGTTGGGCGAACCGAAGGCAGTGAATACTGCCAGCCAGCAGTGAAATACATCTCTGTCCCGGCCGTCCCTGACGAAAGAGGGTGAGACGAGTGCCGAGAGAAGAAGCCTTCCGCGTGGGCGACAGAGTCAACCACAGAGTGTTCGGCGAGGGCCTTGTTCTTGAGACATCCGGGCAAGGGGAGAAACAGAGCGTTCTGGTTTCATTTAGTTCGGACAAGTCTCAGAGAAGACTTCTGCTGAAATACGCAAATCTCACAAAAGTCGAAAAGGTTGAGAAAAACTCCGAAGTCTCCTAGAGATTTCAGTTCTGCTGCGCCAGCCGAATCAAGATGCGAATAGTAGTCATCGTGCTAGACGGAGTAGGCATAGGAGAGCTTCCGGATGCCGCCGCGTACGGCGATTCCGGAAGTGATACCCTGCGAAACCTGTGCCAGGTCATGGGAGGGCTTTCTCTGCCCAACCTGGAGAAGCTGGGCCTGGGCAGGATAAAGGCTCTCCGGGGCATTGCTCCTGTCTCAGATCCCGAGGCCAGCTACGGCAAGCTCAAGGAAAGGTCGCCCGGAAAGGACAGCATTTCCGGCCACTGGGAGCTAATGGGTATCGTCCTCGAAAGGCCGTTCCCGGTATATCCGAACGGCTTTCCACCTGATATCGTTCGCGAGTTCGAGAAAAGGATCGGAAGACGAGTTCTGGGGAACAAGGCATATTCGGGCACGGAAATAATAAGGGCTCTGGGAGACGAGCACGTGAAGACCGGTTTTCCGATTCTCTATACCTCTGCAGACAGTGTTTTCCAGCTCGCCGCACACGAAGACGTCGTCCCGGTGGAGAAACTCTACGAGTATTGCATCCTGGCAAGGGACATGCTTAAGGGCGAGCACGGCGTGGCTCGAGTCATAGCGAGGCCGTTTGTCGGTGAGAGCGGTGATTATAAGAGAACCACGCGAAGGAAGGACTTTTCAATTCAGCCGACGGGCGAAACCGTCCTCGATATCCTCGAGACCCACGGAATCGCAGTCCTCGGCGTGGGGAAAGTTGCCGACCTTTTCGCAGGCCGCGGTTTCACGAGGGAGATGAGATCGAAGACCAATGCAGAAGGAATGGAAACGCTCCTGGCCGCCCTGGACGATTTCGAGGAAGGCTTGATTCTGGCTAATCTTGGTGATTTTGACACACTCTGGGGACATCGCAACGACGCGAAATCCTTTGCCGGCGGCCTCGTAGACTTTGACTGCTGGCTCGAATGCTTCCTTTTCAAGGTATCTCCTGAGGACGTTCTCTTCATCACGGCAGATCACGGATGTGATCCGACCACGGCGAGCACGGATCATTCGCGCGAATACGTTCCGATTCTTGCTTTTGGTAAGCACTTGCTCCGAGGCGTAAATCTTGGGACGAGATCAAGTTTCTCCGATCTGGGTGCCACGATTGCCGAACTGATGGAAGTCCCCGGAACCGGAAGGGGAAACAGTTTTGCAAAGGAGATTGGATTTGGCAAGAAAGAATGATCTACTGGAAGCCGCAAAGAAAGCCATGAAGAACAGCAGGTCTCCTTTCTCGCGACTCAAGGTCGGAGTGGCATTGAAGACTGCTGAAGGGAGGGTGTATACGGGAACGAACATAGAGACTACGTCGATCGGCCTCACGATTTGTGCCGAGCGCGTGGCTCTGTTCTCGGCGATCGCCCGTGGCGAGAAGAAATTCAAGGAGATCGTCATAGTTTCTTCGGCAGCCGAGCCCATTCCTCCCTGCGGAGCTTGCAGGCAAGTGCTGTGGGAATTGTGCGGCGACATCAAGGTCTCGACTCACAATCTCCGGGGAGCAAAGAGGGAGTTCACTCTCTCAGAGCTTCTGCCGTTTCCATTCGAGAAGTTTTAGATCTAGTGTGAGACGATAGGAATTTCGGGGACGCTTCGGCGCCCGTTTTGTTCTTTTGATCGCACTTCTCCAATTGGTGAGTCCGTGCGGGAACTGAAGAGAGGTAGTTATGCGAAACGAGGAGCTCCTAGAGAAAATAACGCGTGAAGTGCTGCGGAGGCTGGAGGCAGTTGAACCGTCGTTCCACGAGACCGACGAGGTCTGCTACAGGTGCATCGGATGCGGCCAGTGTGTAACTCGCCGGCCCGGCGCAGTCGCGGCGCTTCTGGATGCCGGCGCTGCCAGGGTTTCCTCGACCATCGGCGCCGCTCCTCGGGACGTCTCGGTGGCTGCTCTCATAGATCACACCCTGCTCAAGCCGGACGCCACAGTCGACCACATATCGAAACTTTGTGAGGAAGCCATCCAGCACGGTTTCGCTGCAGTCTGCGTTCAACCATGGTACGTACGTCTTGTGGCCGAGAAATTGGACAGGACCGGCGGGAAGGTAAAGGCCTGTTCCGTTGCGGGTTTTCCGCACGGCGCCAACAGGAGCGACACCAAGGCCTTTGAAGCAAAGAGAGCCGTCGGCGACGGTGCCAGAGAAGTCGACATGGTGATAAACGTTGGAGCGCTCAGGTCAGGAGATTATCGCTACGTCGAGGGCGACATCAGGGGAGTGGTGGAGGCCTGCGGAAGAGGCATCGTGACGAAGGTCATACTCGAGACGGGATATCTCAACGACGAGGAAATAATAAAGGCCTGCGCTCTTGCCAAGGCGGCCGGGGCGAGCTTTGTCAAGACTTCGACGGGTTTTGGGCCGAGGGGAGCCAGCGTCGAAGACATCAAGCTGATGAGAAAGGTCGTCGGAGAGGAAATGGGGGTCAAGGCAGCGGGTGGAATTCGCACTGCAGAGGACATGCGCAAGATGGTGGAAGCGGGCGCGACTCGCATCGGAACAAGCGCCAGCATAAAGATAATCGGGTCGGCGTGAAGAGGATTCAATGAACGCATCGCAGATAATAGCCAAGAAGAGGGATGGAAAAAGCATCACGGAAGAGGAAGTCGGCTTCTTCGTCGGGGGATTTGCCGAGGGCTCGGTGGCCGACTATCAGATGTCGGCTTTTCTGATGGCAGTATTCTTCCGCGGTATGAACATAGAGGAGACAGTGGGTCTGACCCGGGCGATGATGAACACTGGAAAAGTGCTGGACCTGGGAAAGATCGAAGGAAAGAAGGTAGACAAGCACAGCACGGGCGGTGTGGGCGACAAAGTTTCGCTCGTCCTCGCGCCTCTCGTCGCGTCTGCCGGAGTCAAGGTGCCAATGGTCTCCGGAAGGACTCTTGGCCACACAGGCGGAACGCTGGACAAGCTCGAATCCATACCCGGGCTGCGAACGCTTCTCGCTTCGACCGAATTCGTTGAAATAGTATCGAAGATCGGCTTTGCCATCGCAGCCCAGAGCAGGGAATTCGTTCCGGCTGACCAGGGGATGTACGCACTCAGAGGGGTGACGGGGACCGTCGAGTCAGTTCCACTTATCGTCAGCAGCATACTGAGCAAGAAGTTTTCGGCGGGCATCGACTCGATAGTCTTCGATGTCAAATGCGGCGGTGGAGCTTTCATGCTTGATTTCTCGGAGGCCGACAAGCTCGCGCGGCAGCTGGTCCAAGTCACGACGGTGCTCGGTAAGTCCGGCATGGCGCTAATCACAAATATGGAAGAACCTCTGGGCCGCGCGGTGGGTAACGCCCTAGAAGTCAAAGAAGCCATCGAGTGCCTGAGGGGCGGCGGACCCAGCGACCTTCGCAGACTCACGATCGAGCTCGGGATCGAGATGCTGCTCCTGGCGCGCATCGACGTCGATCGCGCGGCGGCCGGAAATCGTCTCGAAAAGCTGCTCGACTCGGGTGTGGCTCTCGAAAAATTCCGCGACTTTGTCATTGCCCAGGGCGGCGACCCCAGGGTGTTGGATGAGCCCGCACTTTTGCCCCGTGCCTCTCAGGTGGAGACCGCCGAGGCGGACGGCGACGGATACGTGTCCGACATAGACGCAAGAGCCCTGGGTGAATTGTGCATCGACATGGGAGGCGGCAGGCGCCTTCGCGACGATCAGGTGGACAAATCCGTAGGTTTTGTGCTGCGCGCCAAGGTGGGAGATAGAGTTTCCAGAGGGGCTCCTCTCATCGAAGTTCATTCAAACCGGGACAGCGGCAGCGTGACTTGCAGGGCTCTCGATGCCTTCAAATTGAGCGAGAAGAGACCGGAGAAGCGTGATCTCGTTCTGGGCAGGTTGCCCTGAAAAAGGTTGCTTCTAGGCGCCTTCCTTGGGAGGTTTTCTCTGCATGAGCTCCCTTGAAAAGTCCTTGCGCGATTGACCTCCGGCATGCACGTAGCAATACTCGGTGGGCTCTTCTCCCTTTCGAAAAACTTCGGAGACTTTTTTGGGGCAAGTGTCGAGGGCCAATAGACCGGATTTTTCGCACAGTTCCACCACCACCACTCCCTCCGGTACGGGGAAATCGGTGAATCTGTAAAGCTTGCTTGCCTCGAGCATGATGTCGGTCCAAATCGGAAGGGCCGCCCTGTTGCCGGTCATACCCCCACCCAAAGACTTCTTCTTGTCAAAGCCCACCCAAACACCCACGACCACCTGGGGAGTAAAACCGACAAACCAGGCATCCGTGAAATCGTCGGTGGTACCGGTCTTGCCGGCTGCCGGCAAAAGAAAACCCCTCGCTCTTGCATCGTATCCAGTTCCGTGATCTATCACGCTTTCGAGCATGTTCGTCATTATGTAACTGGTCTCTGCACTCAGCGCTTCCTCGGTTCGGGCGGCATTCTTCTCCAACACCCTTCCTTCCTT
>Ga0315268_10006584_pt1 | contig 12347 bp, 8 predicted proteins | sample C1_top_MG_FD_204535 | JGI IMG/M metagenome (GOLD analysis project Ga0315268, IMG submission 204535) | Sediment microbial communities from Yellowstone Lake, YNP, Wyoming, USA - C1_top | ecosystem: Environmental > Aquatic > Freshwater > Lake > Sediment | place: USA: Wyoming | collected 2017-08-01 | reverse complement strand
TTACCGCGCCATTGTGGACGCATTTGGCGACTTGCCGGTAATCTTGCGCACGCTGGACATCGGTGGCGACAAAGAGCTTTCCTACCTGGTCCTGCCCGATGAAATGAACCCCTTCCTCGGTCTGCGGGCCATCCGCTTGTGCCTGGCGCGTCCCGAACTGTTCAGACCGCAGTTGCGAGCGGCTTTGCGGGCCGGAGCCGGGCGCAACCTCAAGATCATGTTCCCGATGGTGGCGACGGTCGCCGAGGTACGCAAGGCCCGGTCTATGCTGGAACAATGTCGAGCCGAGCTACTAGCCGAGGGGAAGCCGATAGCTGAGAAGATGGAAGTGGGCATCATGGTTGAGATCCCCGCCGCTGCGGTGATGGCCGATCGCCTGGCTGCAGAAGTAGATTTTTTCTCCATCGGCACCAATGATCTGAGCCAGTATACGTTGGCAGCCGACCGCACTAACGCTCAAGTGGCTTCCTTGGCGAGCGCATTTCAGCCTGCTGTGCTGCGCCTGGTGCGCGATGTCATCACTGCCGCTCATGCACAGGGCAAGTGGGTCGGGCTGTGCGGCGAACTGGCCGGCGAGCCACTGGCGATCCCCATTCTGCTCGGCCTTGGACTGGACGAGTTCAGCATGAACCTGCCTGCCATCCCCATGGCTAAACAGATTATTCGCGCCCTCAGGCTGGATGAGGCGCGCCAGGTGGCCCAGGCCGTGCTGGAACTGGATGACCCCGATGCAGTGCGGGCGCTGGTGCAGGAGAGGGTGCCTGTCGCCCGTTGATGTGAGCGGGGTAACCTTGGGGCTAAACTTGGATTCTCACTTTAAGAGGTCAAGCTGTCTACCACGTGCAATGGCTTGTGTCCGACTGTGGACACTCAATTTGTTGTAAATGTGATTGACGTGCCATTTGACCGTGCCAGCCGTGAGGGTGAGTTTACCGGCGATCTCTTGATTCGAAAGTCCCGCTGCGATCATGCGTAATACCTCCAGTTCGCGTTCGCTGAGCGGCTCGACAAGATGTGTGATTCTTGGTTGCGGATGGCCGGGCTCCAAATGTTGAGGAGCGCCCGGCGGCTCACCGAAAGCGGACAGCAATGTGTCAGTATAGTCTAACAGATGACCCGGGCGACGCACGTGCGGGCGCAGCGGTTGCTTTTCAAAGTGCGTTCTAAAATCAGAAATCAGCAATCGCATCGCCGCACCTTTGTCCACGAATGTTCGAACGTAACCCTCCATTTCGGCGAACGCCAGTGCGCGTTCCAAGGCGTCAAAAGCTTGCGCGGTGCGTTCGAGTGCATTCAGTGCCAGCGCCTCCAGCATCAAGATCTCGATCACGCGTCCCATCCGTCCAGCAGACTCGGCAACTTGCGGAAGCCGCAGCAACAAGTCAAGCGCTTGGTCCGCTTTTCCCTGCCCGATGAACAGCCACGCCAAAGTGATATTTTCAAGCTCACAGACGAATTCGACATCCTCTGTCGCCAGTTCACTTTCGAGAGAGGCGGCCCAGCGCGCGGCGGCTTCTACATTCCCTTGCGAGAGCCACAACCGCGCCCGGTGCATGGCGAGTGGGCTGGACGGCACAGGCAGATGGGGCATCTGATCGCTTTGCTCCGCCTTTTGGATCATCGCCGTCGCCCCGTCGGCTTTACCCTGCGCCTGCAGCACCGATGCCAAGGTCACATAGGCGTGCCATACGCCGCGCTTGTTCTCTGCGCTGAGGCGAATGGCTTCCATCAAATGCTCCTCTGCCGTTTCGAGGTTATTCCACTCGTACTGCAATTCGCCCAGCCCGACGTGGACAAGAGCAACCTCGGGTAACGCTTCACAAGCTGTGGCGTACCGCCAAGCCTGGTGCAGGGTCTCGTCGGCGGCGTGGAGTTGGCCTTGAAGCATTTGCAGCTCGGCCAGCCCCGTCATGGTGGTCACGGTTCCGGGCTTGTCGCCAGCCGCGTGATGGGTCGCAAGCACCTCCATCAAAGTACGTTGGGCCTCGGTTGTGGCGCCCTCTGCAACCTGCGCGAAGGCGATATTGATCGCTGCAAAGCGACGTAACGCGGTTTCTGCCTCAGGAAGGCGTGCAAGCCCCTGCCGGGCCAGCTCAATGCTGTTCGCGAGGTCCCCCTTCATCCTGGCGAGGAGCGAATACATGACATCTATTCGTCCCAACGTGGCACTCTCGCTCGTCGCGGCTTCAATCTGCTTTAGCCGGGCTTCCGCGGCTTGCGGCTGACCGGATGAAAGCAGAGTTCCTGCATACATGACCTCGAGTCTAGAGTTCGCCTGAATCAGTTCTTCAGGCAGCAGCCTCAACCAATTCAAGACCGTGGCAGCCTCTCCCCGCATGATCAGCGTCCCGCCCGTCTGCACGATCAATCGCTCCGCCCGCTCGAAATCACGCACGGCTAACGCGTGCGTCACGGCTGCGGTGGGAAACCCATTGTGCTCGCACCACTCGCTCGCCCGACGGTGCAGATCAGGCACTCGCTCCGGCTGTGACGTCTGCAATTCGCGGCGGAGCAGATCGGCAAACAGAGGATGATAACGATACCAGCATCGTCGAGTATCCAGCACGACGATAAAAAGATTCGCGCGCTCCAATTTTTCCAGCACCTCTTGGCTATCGTTTCGACCTGTGACCGCGTCGCACAAAGGTCCACAGAGGCGATCCAGAATGGAGGTCTGGATCAAAAAGGTCTTGACGCTCTCCGTCTGCCGCTGGAGGACCTCTTCTGCCATATAGTCCAGAATGTGGCGCTCATCGCCTGTAAAGTCTTTGATAAACTCGCCGACATTAGCGCTTTCTTGCAGTGAGAGCGCCGCCAATTGCAAGCCGGCAATCCAACCTTCGGTGCGCGCTTCGAGTGCCGCGATGTACTTGGCCGCAAGCCCCAGGCCCATAACCTGATTGAGAAATGCTGCGATTTCGTCACTCGTAAAGCGTAGGTCGCTTGCGCGTAACTCGCACAGTTGATCGCGTGCTCGCAGGCGCGCGAGCGGCAAAGGCGGATCTGCGCGCGCAGTGATCACGATATGCAGCGACGGGGGAAGATGATCGAGAAGAAAGGTGAGAGCGTTGTGGATCGCTGGAGTCTCGATGACGTCATAGTCCTCGAGAACCAGTGTCAAGTCCGCCGAAAGGTCTGAAAGCGCATTGATCAGCGCGGTGATGACGGCTTCGGCAGGCTGCGGTTGCCGTGATTGCATCAGCGCCCGTGCGCTTGCGCCGATTCCGGCTTCAAGCTTATCCAGCGCGGCGATCAAGTAGGACAAAAAGCGCGCCGGGTCGTTGTCGCCTTCGTCCAGGGAGACCCACGCGACAGACGACTTTTTCTGTTGAACCCAATCGCTCAGCAGAGTGGTCTTGCCGAATCCGGCCGGCGCAGACACGAGCGTCAGCTTGCGCGCGAGTCCCTCGTCCAGCCGTTCAGTCAACCGCTGCCGCGTAACCATCTTGGGACGCGGTGCAGGGACAAATAGTTTCGTCGTGACGAGCGAATTATTGTACCCGTGATCTATCAATTGGTCCATGGGCGCATATTATATACCTAGTCCAGAGACTGGGCAACGCGTGTAAAACCTACCCTCACAACCTACCTTTCGGTAGGCGACAACCTACCCGTGTGTCCTCTATACTTAGCGCCATGTTGCAATGCGGGTTGAGTGGAAACAACTAGCCACTGCCCTATTCGAGCTTGCAACAAAAAAGGGAAAGAGAGGATATGAACATGAAAAGGTTCAGGTTTTTTGGAATGTTGGCTGTCGTGGCGATGTTTGCCAGCCTCTTTGTGACAGGCCCTGCCAGCGCTGCCGGGATTCCGATCTCGGTCCGCTCCCAGGATGCGAACAGCGGTCAGGTGTACGTTGACTCGGTGACTGCGCCTCAAGACGGCTGGCTCTTGATCCGCAAAGACGAGAACGGTGCCCCTGGCGGTGTGCTCGGCTACGCGCCCGTGCACAAGGGTTTGAACACGGCTATCACCGTGGCCATCAGGACCTCAAGCAGGAACAGCGAGGATCTTCTCACCCCCACGCTGTGGGCGTCGGTGGCGGCAGACGCGTACGCGATGAGCCCATTTGCGACGCTCCCGGATGGCATCGAGTCGGAGAGCAGCCTGGGGTATGTGGCCTTTGGTAGTACAGCGGCTCCCGCGGCTCCTGCGGCTCCCGCGGCTCCCGCGGCTCCCGCCAGTTCGGCAAGCGCGAACAAGATTTCAGTGGGTGCCCAGGACACAAATAACGGCTCTGTCTTCGTCGATTCGGCAATGGCGGCTCAAGATGGCTGGCTGTTGATCCGCAAGGACGAGAACGGCGCCCCGGGTGGTGTCCTCGGCTTCGCGCCTGTACACCAGGGGTTGAACATGGGCCTCTCCGTGGATATCAGGACCACCACGAAGAATGGCGATGATGCTATCACCCCCACTCTGTGGGCAACTCTGGTGGCAGACTCGAACGCGAACAACCCATTTGCGACCCCAGATGATGGCGTTCTGGACCTGGGCAGCCAGGCGATGGCCGCCTTTGGCAGCTCGGCAGCTTACGGTATGGGGAGATAGTGCCTGGGTAGACTGTGCAGTATGCAGTGAAAGCTCAGGAACTGGAAACGACGGCGCCCGTGCACGTGGCGGGCGCCGCACCCTTTTAAGCTTCGGTTATTCTTCCTTCATCAGCCGCACACGTGCGACCAGGACTGGGGGAATTTCCTTATAGTTGACCCATGAGAGTGGTCGCTTGCCCTCCGTCGCCTGATCAAAAACCGGCTCTTCCAGACCGTCCAGGCAAAAGCCGGCGCGGAAGCAGGTGTCCAAGAGCACGCTGAGCGGGCGATGAAAATAATATTGCGGAGCAGGTTGCCCGATGATGCCCAGACCTTTGGCCGTTGATGGTCGAATGTACTTGGAGACTTTGACGGAGTACACCGTAATCAGATCCCCGTCCTTGTCCTCTTCTTCGATCGCCATCTTGCTTCCCGACTGGTTAAAGCAAGGATGTGTCACCGACCAGACAAAGCGACCACCCATTCTCAATAGCTGGCCCAATGCAGACATCAACGGCTCAATCGTCGCCATGTCCATCAAAGCCATCGAGCACACTGCAGCATCGAACCGCCGTTGCCCTAATGTCAAAAGTTGATCTATCTGGGTGGCGTCAATCTGCCTGTATTCGATTCGGTCGACATACTCGGACGTCCTGGCCTTGGCCCGCTCAAGGAATCTCTCGCTAAAGTCGAAAGCGACGACCCGCGCGCCCAGTTGCGCCATCCTTCTTGAGAATGCCCCGTTGCCACAGGCAATGTCCAGAACTAGCTCGCCCGAGCGCAGGTCCAGCAGGCGCTCAGTGGCTGGCCCAATCAAGATTCTCTGAAATTCATTGCCTTCCCCGAATCTTTCGTCCCACCAGAGCGCATTGTAATCCCATATCTTGTGCGCTTCCAGGCTCAACGCCTGGGAACCTGGCGGGGTTCTGTCTGTGTCCATAATTACCTCCTGTATCTTGGTCTTGCCTGTTCCTCCGTCTCGGGTGCAGCCTCGGATATTCTATGTGCGAATCACTCGGCGGTCAAACTTGGCCGGTATGTGGAAATGCAACCGTCATGAACTTGCTACGTAACGCTAACGGCACGCTGCGCGTTTTCCATTATGATAACGGACAGGCGAGTTCCGGAATCTGGGCCAAAGTGCCTCTAAAAGCCAGTCAGAAAGGAAGCTTTGATAGATGGCAATCACAAGTGGAAGATTCACCCAGAACACGCTGCCACTTGGGTATGACCGAGTGGCCGAGCATGTTGGGCGTGCTGTAGCGTGCAGGCGGCTGACCGAGGTCTTTGAGGCCGCCCCCGAAATTCTCTTTGACGATTCCAGCCGGATTGTCCTGTTTAGCGACTGTCACCGAGGAGATAAAAGCCGCGCCGATACCTTTGCCCGCAACGAATGGCTGTTCCTTCACGCGCTGGCTCACTATTACCACGAGGGGTTCACGTATATTGAAGTTGGAGACGGCGACGAGCTGTGGAAGAACCGGCAATTCAACAGCGTCCGGCAGGCGCACGAGCGCATCTTTGACTTGTTACACGAGCTCGACCAGCAGAATCGGCTCTACCTGATCGTAGGCAACCATGATATCCAGGGTGGACGGCGCGACCCGGTGAAAAAAGATGGGATCATTGCCCAAGAGGGACTTGTCCTGCGGCACTCCAAGACCGGGCAATGTATCTTTGTGGTTCACGGGCACCAGGCAGATTTCACGAGTGACCGGCTGTATATGGTGGGCCGATTCGTGGTGCGGACCATCTGGAAACGCCTGCAGCTTGTAGATTTTGCGCGGGTCACGAGCCGGAGGGGGTGTGTCCGAAAGCCAGACAAGACCGAGCGGAGGATCGTCGAGTGGGCGCGGGCCAACTGGCAAATGGTCATCTGTGGTCATACGCACCGCCCAACGTGCGCCACGTATGGAGCGCCCCCCTACTTTAACGCCGGCAGTTGCACCTACCCCGGCTACATCACCGGACTGGAAGTACAGGACGGAGAGATAAGGCTGGTCAAGTGGTCTGCCCGGTCCAGTGCAGGCCAAAAGGGGGCAGCCAGCATCGAGCGCGAACTCTTGACACCACCCCGAAAGCTATGCCTGTTCGGGCACAGTCAGGGCGCCTGGGACGCCAGGTACAATTCGACATTTTTGAATGGCGCCAGGGCCAGAATCACCACCTGCTCGTAAAGTTGCACCCGGTTAGTTACTGTGCCCCAACGGGCCACAGGTACCCGGCGGGCACGAAAAAGGCCAGCCGGGAACGTGTCCCGACTGGCCTTTGATTGTCTGCTAGGCAGGCCAGACAGATTTAGGAAACCTGTCTGATTCTGGCATACTTACACCCAACCCCGCAGCTTCATCGCGTCGGCTACGCGCTTTACCGCGACCAGATAAGCGCCCAAGCGGTTGTGGACGCTGTACTTTTTGCTCATCTCGTGGACGGCGTGGAACGCAGCGGTCATCTTTTTGTCCAGCCGCTCGTGGACGGTGGGCAGATCCCAGTAGTAATCATAAGCGTTCTGCACCATCTCAAAGTACGAGACGGTCACGCCACCGGCGTTGCAGAGAAAGTCAGGGATCACGTACACGCCATTCTTGAAAAGGATCGCATCGGCATCGGGCGTCGTGGGGCCATTCGCCAGCTCGGCCACGATCTTGGCCTTGACGCTGCCGGCGTTGGCTACCGTGATCTGATTCTCCATCGCCGAGGGGAACAGCACCGTCACAGGGAGTTCAAGCAATTCGGCATTGCTAATGTTTTTGGCGCCGGGGAAGTTGATCACCGAGCCGGTCTGTTCCTTGTGCTTCATCAATGCGTCGGCGTCCAGCCCGTCGGCCTTGTAGATGCCGCCTTTCGAGTCGGATGCTGCCACGGTGACGCAGCCCAGCAGGTCGCGCGACAGGGTAGCCGCAAAGTGGCCTGCGTTCCCATAGCCCTGGATGGCAACCTTGGCACCCTTGAGCTCGAGGCCCAGCGCCTTGGCGGCTTCGCGCACAGTGTACATGCCGCCACGCGCGGTCGCATCGCCACGGCCAGCCGAGCCGCCCAACGGTAGCGGCTTGCCGGTGATCATGCCGAACTCGTTATAGCCCTTCATGAACGCGTACTCGTCCATCATCCAGGCCATGATCTGCGGCGTGGTGTAGACGTCCGGCGCAGGCACATCCTTCTCCAGGCCGATGATGCGTCCCACCTGGCGGATATAGGCGCGGCTCAACCGCTCCAGCTCGCCCTCTGACATTTCCTTGGGGTTGCAGACGATGCCGCCCTTGCCGCCGCCCAACGGGATATCCACCACGGAAGTCTTCCAGGTCATCCAGGCCGCCAACGCGCGGACGGTATCAATCGTCTCGTCCGGATGATAGCGGATGCCGCCCTTGCACGGGCCGCGCGAATCATTGTATTGAACACGAAAGGCCTGAAACACCTTGACGTTGCCGTCGTCCATCTTTACGGGCAGCGTGACGTGCAGCTCGCGCAGCGGCCAGCGCAGCATCTCGTGGGTGGCCTTGTCGAGCTTGAGGTACTCGGCGGCTTCGGCCAGTTGGGTCTGTGCGATCAGGAACGGGTTGGTCTTTGGGTCCAGCGAGGACATCCCGACCCGATGATGATCTACGGTTTCTAGTTCTGTCGGCTTGCTTGTAGCCATAATTGGACTCCTTTTAAGCAAAAATGGATTTGGCGGGCGCAGGCCCGAAGGGGACTAGAGAAGAGTGCGACTGTCTGGGTAATTCACCTCCTGGATATGCTGCCGTGTTTTGAACGCGCCCTGATGGGAATGCGGGGGCGAAGAGACAATGCAGTGGGTTAAAAGATACCTGACCGTCTATTATTCCTGCCGATTTGAGAAAAATTGAACTTGGATTTTTAGTATAACACCGAAGGTAGGCCAAGTCAACTACAGACATCACGGTTAGGGCGTGACGGGTGACACTTTGCACTTTGAACTTTTCGGGGCTATACTTCCGGCCATGACGCTCACCGAGCAAATCAAGCACCAGGCGCGCGAAATTGGGTTCGACCTGGTTGGCGTCACGGCAGCCGGGCTGGCCCAGTCGCACATACGCTATGTGGACTGGCTGGCGCGTGACTATCATGGTGCAATGGGGTACCTGGCCCGACCCGATGCGGTCGCACGCCGGGCCGACTTGCGCGCGCTCTTGCCCGCTGCCCGCTCGGTCGTCGTCGTGGCAATGAACTACTATTCCCCTCCTGTGAGGAAGACAGGGGAGGGGGTCGTAGCCCGCTACGCCTGGGGCGATGATTACCACGAGGTCATCACGGCCAAGCTGCGAGAGTTGGCCGCATTCATCCAGGCCGAGACCGGGCGCGCCATCGCGCACAAGATTTGCGTGGATACCAGCGCAGTGCTGGAGCGTGAATGGGCCGTGCGCGGAGGGCTGGGGTGGATCGGCAAGAACACGTTGCTCATCCATCCGCGTGTGGGGTCCTGGGTTCTGCTGGGTGAGTTGCTGCTCGACCTCGAGCTAGACGATGATGCTCCCTTCTCTGCTGACCACTGCGGTACGTGCGCGCGCTGCATAGAGGCGTGCCCCACGCATTGCATCTTGCCGAATCGCATCCTGGACGCGAGCCGCTGCATCTCGTATCTGACTATCGAGCTGCGTGGGGATATCCCGGCTGTTTTGCGCCCATTTATCGGCGATTGGGTGTTTGGGTGCGATGTCTGCCAAGAGGTCTGCCCGTGGAATCGCTTTGCGCGCGCGACAAAGGAGCCTGCGTTCGCGCCGCGCCACGCCGCGCTCGACTTGAGCGAGTTGGCGGCGATGAGCGAAGAGAGCTTTCGAGCACACCTTAATCACAGCGCGATACGCCGCGCCAGGCGCGAGGGGCTCGCGCGCAATGCGGCGGCGGTTGCCGCTAACACTCGTAGGTGAGGAGCCAAAATGCCAAGCCGCGATGGCCGTGCGACGAGTTTCAATCCTTACCGGAGATTCACACTTCTGGCAGTGTTGGTGATACTGCTGGTCACCTTTGGCCTTTTGTCGCTTTATCCAATCTGGGACGTGGCCTTTGCCTGGCTGATCGGCATCAACATTGTGACGTTCCTGACCTTTGCATACGACAAAGCTGTGGCGCCAACTGGGGCCACACGCGTGCCGGAGGTCGTCCTTCTCGCGCTCACGGCGTTGGGCGGAAGCATCGGCGCGATCATCGCGCGCCCGCTATTTCGTCACAAGACTGTCAAGGCGTCCTTCCAGTGGACTTTTTGGATGTGCGTGCTTCTTTCTATCGTTCTTGTGGCTGTTTACTATGTTTTGGTCTGTCCCGAATGCCGCTAGTCCACCGTTCAGCCGGGCTCTGTCATTCTGAGCCAAAGCCCTGAGCGCAGTGAATGGACAGCGAAGAATCCTTCGACATCGCTCAGGACAAGTCTCTTTCACGCAAAGCCGAGACTCGTTCACTTCGTTTGAGTCTCTATATCCCGTCGCAGTAGAGGAGATCCCCATGTTCGACTTGCACGCGCCGACGCTAGCCGACTTGATGTGGCTGCCCGGCCTCATCATCGGCTTTACTGTTCACGAGCTGGGACACGCGCTGGTGGCATATTGGATGGGCGACCGGGGCGACCTGACGCGCGGGCGGCTCACGCTCAACCCAATCCAACACGTCTCCTGGCTGGGTCTGGCGGCGTTCCTCCTTCTCGGCATCGGCTGGGCCAAGCCCGTGCGACTTCGCCCCGGCGCGTTCAAACACCCCAACCTGGGCAGCTTGCTCGTCTCGCTGGCCGGCGTCACGGCCAACGCGCTCCTGGCTGGCGTTTTCTTCCTCATGATCATTGTCGCCGGCCTGGCCGGGACGGCCATCGCTCGGCAGGTTGGCGTCTCTCCTCGCACTGTTGCGAACATTCTCTTTGCCGGCAGGTCCCTCACGTCGTCTGGCATGATCGTCGCCGGATTCACGGGCAGCGTCGTCAATGTCAACGTCGCCCTGGCAATATTCAATCTGATCCCCATCCCCGGCTTTGACGGCTTTCATGCGCTGTTCAGTCTGTTTCGGCTAGCCACACGCCGCAAATTGTCCGACCAAGAACGCCAACAGACGCAGGCGGTGGTGGCGTTCGAACAAGGAAACTACTATGCGCGCACTGGACGGACAGCAGAGGCCGTCGAGGCGTGGCGGCGAGCCGCCCAGTTGTATCCATCGTTCTATAGCGCACTCTACAACCTGGGGCTGACCTACGCACAGGCTGGACACCGCAGCGCGGCCCTGGGCGCGCTGGCCAACGCCCGGCTCGCCGCGCCCAGTGTAGACGACCTGCAGCGGGTCAACGCACTGTTAAAGCAGGCCGGGTGGGATAGTAGCGATGCCCCGCCGCCGGTCACGGTAGCAGCGCTACCTGCATTGCCGGTCGTTCCGCTTGCGCCCGATGAAGAAGCGGCCGTCGGTCGCCGCCGCGTGTGGAAGGTTATCGGCATCGCAGTTGGTGCGGTGGTCGGTTTGGTCGCGTACACAGTGCTGATGACGTTCCTGGCGCTGCTGGCAGCCGGGATGAGGGTGTAATCAGGATCTGGCGGCAGACCATACATCCGGGTAGGCTCCGTTCGGGAGGGCGCAGGATGCCTGTGTGCGAAAGGGCCAGTCTCGAGGACTGGCGCACGTCGTGCGCGTGGCCGCGCTGACGATGCATCCGCCCGATGGCCCGCTCGAAAGACTGCTCTCCCCAGAGCGGAGGGCCTTTTCCGAGTTTTTACCCTCAGGGTAAATTCCCTCCAGGTGGTGTGAACGGAGTATATTCGGCTGACTTCACAGTCGGGCGGCATCTTAAACAGTCCTCAAAATGATAGGCAAAAACATATGCGTAAAATGATAGGGGCAATATTTTTCCTTCCTTTCGTGTTTGTGATCGAAGCATGTCAAAAAGAATCCACTACGCCTCTGGTGCCTACTGCGTCGCTGGTTCAAGTGATACCCACTATTACAGCTACTGCGGAAGCTTTGATTACTGAAAAACCCGTTAGCTGTGCTGATTTGGATGCTAGCTGGGGAAAAGACTGGCCTGCTACATTGCACATTTTGGAACGGTTGATATTGACTAATCAAGAATGTGGCGAAGAACCTCTTTTGAGCAAGAAGTACGCTGCCCATTTCAGCTATGCAGTTACATTGGAGCAGAACAATCAACTGGATATCGCTCTCCGACACTACCGAGCCGCATTTCTTCTTGATGATCAGAGAAAGGAAGCTTTAGCTGCTCTGGTTCGCCTTCAGGCATTACCAGAACCAACTCAACCGGCATGTCCGTCTGGTGTGCTGCCCAAACGTGATCCGGTTCCTGTAGAAACGATGGGGCCGTCACTCTTCGTTACCACAAGAGATACTCAACTGATATTCAAAGGACAAATGTTCAAGGTCAAGGGGGTGAACTATTATCCGCGTCGTGCCCCTTGGCAACGTTTTTTGAAAGAGGCTGAACTTTCTGAGATGGCAACTGAATTGGAATTGATCAAACAGTCTGGATTCAATACGCTCCGAGTCTTTTTGTGGTATGAGCCTTTGTTTATTTGCAGGCCAGAAGAGGCCATTCCAAACGAGGCTACTTTTGCCAAAGTTGATGCTTTGTTTGCTTTAGCGCAGAAGTATGAGCTAAAACTAATTGTGACTTTGAATGACTTGCCAGATCTGATTTATCGACCGCTTTACACGGATTGGGCGCATTATGATGCCCAAACTGTGTACATTGTTCGGCGCTATCGGAATGAGACTAGTGGTTTGTCAAGGATCATTTTACTTGTGACGGAAACCGAGTTATCCTCGGAGGTGGTCCAACCAAGACGCACCGGGAGGATAACTCGGCATGAAGAA
>Ga0315268_10006583_pt1 | contig 12348 bp, 26 predicted proteins | sample C1_top_MG_FD_204535 | JGI IMG/M metagenome (GOLD analysis project Ga0315268, IMG submission 204535) | Sediment microbial communities from Yellowstone Lake, YNP, Wyoming, USA - C1_top | ecosystem: Environmental > Aquatic > Freshwater > Lake > Sediment | place: USA: Wyoming | collected 2017-08-01 | reverse complement strand
AACACGGCACTATATTTGATATTCATTTCTTTACTGCTTTTCGCAGTCATAATGTATACACTTAACTTATTTATGCCGGCAAAAGAACAAAAAATTACTTTTAATGTTACTGGCATAGTGAACAGCACAAATGCAACAACCACAACCGACCTGCATTACAAATGCATAGAAATGTGCAGTAAACAATTTTCAAACAGCTTATCATATCTTGAACCGTGCTACAAACAATGCACCCTTTTAGGCAAAGAAACAACATGACCCAAAAAAGAGAAGGACAGAAAACCAACTGGTACAGCGAAATACACATCAGACTAGAACGGCGAGGAAAAGGATTTGTCAACTTCAAAATAGCAAACCACACCTACTCAATGCGCTATGGCACCTTCCTCAAGATGAATAAGCAGCTGCATGCAGACTACAAGTTCTGGAAATGGCAAAAAGAACACAAAAAAATAAAGCCAAAAATAAAACTTGCATGCGCAGTCTGCAAACACGAACTGCTGATAGAAAAAGGCGAAGAAAAACCCAAATGCCCAAAATGCAACTTTACAGACTGGAAAATAAAAGGTGAAAAATGACAAGACATATAATTTTTGGAATATTCAGCCTGTTTATTACAACGCTTACATGCCTATTCACATGGGACAGTTTTTATTACATTAAAATCATGAGAGAATCAAACATGTTGAGCTTTTATCTGACAGCAATATTTTTAATCATACTTATGATTTTATGCAACATAGTTTTACTGATTTTCAGCCTATACCAATTTAAAGACACTTAAAAATGGAGGAAAAAAACATGACAAAAACTAACTTTGGATTTTTATTGAGAATAATCATTTTAGCATTCTCCCTAACCGGACTTCTGGCTTACATAATCACAGGACACCCATTTTACGCCCTAATCTGCTTCCTAATCGGCGTAGTCAACATCGCAAGCTACAAAGAAGTAGGTGAACAGAAATGAGCTTCAAAGAAAGATTCGCAACAACAATCGGAGTGATACTCGCAATAGGCATAGCCATTAGCATTTGGGCTTTATTTTCTCATATAAACTGGACAAGCGTCTGGACATGGCTAAAAACATTCGGCATTAATCACCCAATAATATCGATATGCATTTTTGTTTTCATAAGCGTGCTTATTCTCAACCTGTATTTCATGAACGACCCAGGTGACATTTAAAATGGCAGAGAGAAAGAGAACAAGACGGAAAACAGGGCAAATAACAAAAGACATACTCAACATAATAGTCAATGAAGGCGGACTTATCAATTACACACCACTCATGGTCAAAGCAAACTGCTCGACAACCAGCCTCGACCTGCAAATAAGAAAGCTAAAATTAAAAGGATTTATAAACGAAAAGCGATTAATCTCAAGCAGAAAACGCGTCATAATAATAACCTCCGATGGGCTTAAGGAAAGACTAAAATGGACAAAGAAAAACTAAGAACAACAATCGACAAGCACCTGATGCGGCTAATAAAAGGATTTTTATCTCATTCATCACGATGATTTTCCTATTCAAGGAAAAAGGAGAAGTCACAATAAACATCTGGACAGTAATCACATCATTCCTCACAATCGCAGTAATCTCATACTTTGTCGGTTGGCTCCTAGAAGCAATATCCAACATATTCCCATGGCTAAAATGGATTGACACTTAAAACTATTGTTAAGTGATTAAAATGCATACGAAAGATTTAAATATAAGTGTGCATTAACTTATAGCGTTAATGTGATGATTTGAGGAAAGGACACAAACTGCCTGCCGGCGATGCCCAAAAGCATTTCCTAATGGCCTTGTGCCCCTCAAAAAAATAAAAAAGAGAAGAAAAATGAAAAAAGAGACAAAGAAATTACTCGTTGGAATAGGGCTTATGGTTCCAGCAATGATAAGATTCTTCACAGGATATATGCCCCAAATCCTACCAAAATACGACATAAACCCCCTAATCATCCTTGACATACTGCTCTGGATTTTATTCACAGGAGGAATATTGTACATGATATTTTCCAAAGATGAAGAAGAAAACGCAGTCCCAAATTTTGTTCCAAGAAGATAAGATTAAAAGATGAGAGACAAAAGAAGAATAAAAAGGATTTTGAAACTTGTAGAAAAAATATGGAACATCTACCCGCAGCAAAGATTCGGGCAAATGCTGACAAACTACGCATTTTACCCGCTCATCCACGAAAATGAAATATGGAACGCAGAAGACGATTCCATAGAAAGAAAACTAAAAAACCTATTACACTCAATAAGGCTTCAAAACTGGAAGACAAGACTTCAAAAGTTGAAGCCGTCAAGAGAACGGAAAAAAGCGAACAAAGGTGATAAACATGCCAAAAGCAAAAAAAGAATCAAATAGGAGAGAAGACAGGCTGGACAGCGAGAAAATCCATGCAAGAATTGAAAAACAGCAGGGTGAATTCATGGACATGATTTGCCCATACTAAAATGAGTTTATTGGATATTTTATTTATTGGGTTTGCCATTTATGGACTTTATACTTGGCTGATTAAACCCGTAATGTCCAATTTAAAAACTGCGGATTTTATAAAATCCCATGTGAGGAACAAAAAAATGCCAAATGCAACGAAAGAAATGGAAGATATATACAAGAAAAAAGCAATTACTTTGGGCGTTGGAGCAGTCATTGTTGTAATTTTTCTGATATTTGTCTTTGGCTCGTTTTATGTCGTTTCCGCAGGTGAAAGAGCAATCTTAATCACATTCGGAAACCCATCAGCCGAGGCAAGAACAGAAGGACTGCACATGAAAATTCCAATAGTGCAAAGTGTGCATGTTGTAGACATAAAGACGCAAGTAGCTTCTTTTGACAACGAAAAGGGCAAGGGCGATGTTGCAGAGCAATCTTCTCTTTTTGCAGCTTCAAAAGACCTGCAGGATGTCCAGATAGCCACCGTAGTGAACTATCATGTAGAGCCAAATAAGGTTGTAGAAATCTACAGGACATTTGGAAAACAACCCTTTTATGAAGCCAATATAATTGAGCCAATCATAAGGGAAACTGTAAAAGCAACTGCTTCAAAATACACTGCTGAAGAATTAGTTACCAAAAGACTTGATTTTCAATCAGAAGTGGAAAGAACTTTAAGTGAAAAACTTGCAACAAAATCTGCTAACTTGGAAAAGGTGAACATAGTCAACTTTGAATTTTCACCTTCGTTTACACAAGCAATTGAGGCAAAGGTAACTGCAGAGCAAAATGCCTTAGCTGCGAAAAACAAGCTCGAACAGGTCAAATTTGAGGCAGAGCAGAGGATTGCGTCAGCACAGGGAGAAGCAGAAGCATTAAGATTGCAGAAAGAACAGGTAAGCCCCGAACTTATTGCTTTAAGGCAGGTTCAGGTTCAGCAATCAGCCATAGACAAATGGAATGGAATATTGCCACAGGTAACTGGAAATGCAATACCATTCATCTCATTAGGGCAAAATGCAATGACTTCAACGAGTGTAGCTGGAGGGGCGGTGACAACATGAACCGCTTTTTTTTATTTTTTTTATTATTGTCTTTGCTGTTACTGACATCATGCTCCACTGAAAACAATTATTCCGTAATAAAAACAAACGACACAGGGAAAACTATAGAAGGGATTTTCAGCCCATTTCATGTGGATATTTGCATGACAAAAGATGAAACAAGAGTATAAACTGTTTGAATTGCAAAGCAGATTATTATCAGGTTTGCACAATGAACGAATTGCATGTTTGTTATTGCTAAGGAGGAAAAATGAACGAAAATGTAAAAATTGGAATTATAATTATGATGACTATTTTATTGTTTACCGCAACACTAATATCGGGCATCTATTTTTATCATAAACTGCAGGTAGATAACTTTCAGGCAACAATAAAGGATTTAAGTGATGAGCAAAAATGCCTTCATATCTGCGGATTTCAATTTGATGGCTATTTAGAAACCTATAAATTTTGCGCAGAAAAATGTGACAGAATTTCAGAAAGAAAAACTATTTGCGAGGCAAAATGAATACCCAAATCGAAGCGATACGAGAAAAATATGCCTTAAAAATCAAACTTGAGGAATTAAGGCATAAAAATATCATGGAAGAAATAACCCACATGGGACATCATAAAATCAAAAGCATTGAGAGGTAAAAATGAAACAAGAAAACAAAGAGAACAAAACTTTTGATGGAATTAAGAAGGCAATATCTATGCCGTTCAATGGCTACAAAGCCCTATTTGCAATGGCAAATGGCGATATGGACGAGGCATATAGATTAACCCATTCTGAAAGCGAAGTTAATAACAAGCTACGCCTCAAAACGCCTCAAAGCAAGAATGTTTCAGTTCAATCTGACGCTTTCAAATGCCCAGGCTGTAGCAAGAAGTTAAATGAGAGGGTAAGCAAATGCACTTGCGGTATGGAGTTCAAATAAATTATGAGAATTGAACGATTGATTTTTGGGCTGTGGCGCTATGATTGGCTTTTGTGTATCGTTTGCATTTTTTTTATATGGGCAACAATGACTTTTTTAAGAAACTGGAGGGAAAAATGAAACAGCGAACAAACAAGAAAAGCATAATTTACATGATTTACTTTTGGGTTTTAATTGGGATTGGAGTGCTAACCTTGGCATACTTCCTGAAAACATTTGCTCTGATAGTGGGAGTGCCTTTAGCAATAAATGAAATTATGAAAGTTTGGAGGTAGAAATGAAAAGAAAAAAAACAAAAACAACTGGAACAATTATAGCAATTTTTTTTGTGTTTTTGATTTATTCAGTTCTTATATTTTTAACGACTTTGCTTTTTAATGAAACATCCAAATTTTTATATTATTGGAGTCTCCCAATAATCCTGGTAGGCATTTTTGGCATAATTGGTGTTTTTGTTTTTGTTATTGCTGCCATAATAGATTCCTTAACTAAAATGTGAAGTAGAAAAATGAAATTAAGTCATAAAGAAAGAAAATTAAATTATCATAAAGAAAGAGGGAAAACAGAATGAATGGAAATACTTTATTTACAATATCGTTCATCTTTATGCTAATTTTTGGAGGATTTAACATTTATGTTGTATATATGAGTTATTCGTTCTATCGAGATGCGACTTATGAAGAAAAACTTGCACCTTCAGATTATCTGACTGAAGACAAAATAATGATAGGGAGCAGAGCCGATGGATACTGGACAGCTTCAGAATATTATATGCTAATTCCTTTAAACCAAGAACCATTTGTTTCAAGGTTTGCTGGCACAGGAAGCATGAAGCCGTTATTTGACGAAAACGCAAACGCAATAGAGATAATCCCCAAATCATGGGAAGAAATCCATGCAGGAGATATCATCTCTTACGAACTCAATGAAACCGATATCATTGTGCATCGAGTCCTGAGTACTGGCTTTGACAACGAAGGCTGGTTTGCGATTACGAAAGGAGACAATAATCCTTCGAATGATGGCATAAAGATTAGATTTCCAAAAGTCAATGGAAAAATGATAATGGTGATATACTAATGCAATACGAACCTGTAATAAAAAGAAAAATAAGCTGGGGAGCCATCATAATAGATTTTACAATAATAATCATAGCGACCTTACTTAGCATCATTTTTCATGACACCAGAATGTTATTATTACTTTTAATGTTATTAATTACTGGAGGTTATACATATCAAATAAACTAAAAATGGACCCAACAATGTTAAATACTTCAAGTCCAATAGATTCCATGACTCAAATAGCTGCAATGCTGCCAACATAGATGATAATTGTTATAGCAGTTGGAGTATTTGGCTCATTCATCATTCCATTTTTTAGAGCATTCACCAGAGGCTTAGATTTAGACTCACCAACTTGGAAAGAACAAATTAACACCCTGAGCAGAAAAGCTTTAAAACAAAGAGAAGAATTCATAGAAGAAACCCTCTCACACTCCCCAAAAGAAGGATTTTGGGAACAAAGAAGAAAACTAAAAATGTGGCACAATAAATATGAAGACAAACAAGTCTCATGGGATAACATTCCCCCAAAATACCAAGCATTATTATTGCAAAAATATTACAGGTAAAATGAGAATTATAAAAATCATCAAAAACTACATTTGCAAAAAGCTTCATCATCAACCACACATATGCACCAAATGCATCATTTTTGACATGCTGCCTGCGCATATTCAAATAAGCATAATCTCAAAAAGCATACATTCATTAATCCCGATATTTATCGTATTGTCTTGTGCCTTTGAGATAAGCAAAATGGAAAAACAAACAACACTCATCCCAAAAGTAAAAAAGAAGCCCGTCAAAAGAATCAAGAATCCAAACAGCAGAGACAAACAGAAAAAAGAATTAAGAAGCTGGTGGAAAAAATACAAATGCGGACTCACCCAATGGAAAGACATCCCCCTAAGATTCCAAACGCTGCTAAAAAAATACTACCCAATTGAAGAGGAAAAATGAAGAAGTACCCCGATATTGAACGGCTCGGACATGAAGACAACATGGAAATTCTCGCGCATGGAGATGACACTCTAGTAATTGAAGAAAAAGTCGACGGCGGGAATGGATGTCACGAATATCATACACCCATATTATTAAAAAACAATCATACATTAGAAATTGGAAATATAGTTAATAATGAAAAGAAAATAAAAATAAAATCCTTTAATTTCCAAAACAACAAAATTGAAGATGTTGATATAGATTCCTTGCTGAAAATGGAAATCCATGATAAAAAAATAGAAGGTAAATTTGTCGGATTCACCCCATTCGAGCTATCCGACGAAGAACACGCATGGATAGTCGGCACCTTCCAGCACAAAGAAAATCAAATCTGCATAGCGCATGCAAACTGCAAAGGCAAACTAAAACCATTCATGAACTACCTTGTAGACAAATTCAAGACAAAAAAAATACTCATCTACAATGTTCTCACAGAAAACTGGAAAGGCCTCAAAGACTTCGAGCCATTCTTCATGGAAGACCCAACCTTTCACGAACAAGTATTCTGCCTCAAAGGAGAATGGAAAGCAGCAGAGGCAGCAAAATGACAGACTATACGCCCATCCTCTTAATGCTAACATCTTTCAGCATGTTCATACTTTGCTGCCTTAACGCAGTCAGCAAGAACGACAAGCCAAGCAGAGCCGAGCTAATTGGCAGAATTACTGCAGTCTTCCTATCCCTCGCAGTTTTTGCCTGGATATCCAGCTACCAAGGAATCTATATGATGCATGAAATCACCGGGAATCGCATAATAATTAACGACAAAACAGTGATGACAACTGACTATTTTAAGCAAACTGTTCTGGACACCCTTCCACCGCAGACATATGAAGGAATCGCCCAAATCACCCTCACAAACCACATCAAAGGTCAAAATGAACAATACAAAGGCAAAGGCAAAGGCTTCGAAACCCTGGGCATTTACTATGAAATCTCCCATACAGTTGAACTATTGCCTGAAGCAAAGCATTATTACCTTTCTCCAACAGAGTTCAAGCGAAACATGGCCCATGAAGCAGCACACTGGTACTGGTTTGACCGCCTTACCCCAGCCCAGCGCGCCCAATGGACCCAACTATATCAAAACACCCAAAATTGGGCCTCAGAATACGCCACAAGTGACGAAAAAGAAGACTTCGCAGAAACCGTGTCATTTATCATAGTAAACCGCGCTGTGGTCACAGACCCGGCTAAAATCGCTTTCATAGAACAAAATTATCTCAAACCACTAAACATAACCTTCAATGAAACCAAAAGCTCAACAGGAAACTTCTATGTCTTTGATTTACTCACTCAACTTTGCCAACAGGAAAGAAAGCCTGCAGCGGCATATAAATTTTCAAAGGTTGGAGAGTTAGAAAATAAAATTCCATTCGATATTAAAAGCACATCCATTCAGGGAAGAATAAATGGCGATTTCAATAAGATTATAAAATTAAAAACCACAAAGAGATTGTTTAAATAAAATGACTCAAACAAAAATCCTAAAATTCATCGACCTATTTGCGGGAATAGGCGGTTTTAGGATTGCATTAGAAAAACATGGTGCTCGATGCGTTTTTACTTCAGAATGGGACAAAGAAGCCCAAAAAACATATAAAGAAAACTTTGGAGATATGCCTTTAGGGGACATTACTAAAATAAATGAGAAAGATATACCCAAGCATGATGTTCTTTGTGCTGCCTTCCCTTGCCAGGCGTTTAGTGTTTCAGGCAAGCAGCAAGGGTTCAATGATGCCAGAGGAACGCTCTTTTTTGAAATAGCAAGAATAGTAAAATACCACAAACCAAAAGTTTTATTTTTAGAGAACGTGAAAAATTTAGTTAGACATCAGCACGGCAATACTCTTAAAACAATTCTGAGAATTTTAGATGAAATTGGATACGATGTTTATTATAATATTTTATTGGCAAGTCAATATGGTGTACCTCAAGCAAGAGAGAGAGTTTATATTGTCGCATTTAGAAAAGACTTAGGGATTAATTATTTTCATTTTCCTAAACCAAGTTATAAAGAGGTATATGTAAAAGACATACTGGAAGATGCAAGTGCAACAGAAGAGCACGTGATAAAAAGAAAGGATGTTAAATTTTGGAAAAAGGACGAAACCCCTCAACTGAGGCCCATCCAAATAGGTCAAATAAACAAAGGCGGACAAGGCGAAAGAATTTATAGCATAAACGGACATGCAATAACATTGTCTGCTTACGGAGGAGGAGCCGCCGGAAAGACAGGTGCGTATCTAGTAGACGGGAAAATAAGAAGATTATCCCCTCGAGAGTGTACAAGAGCCCAAGGATTCCCAGAATGGTTTAAAATTCCTGTAAGCAAATCTCAAGCATACAAACAATTTGGGAATAGTGTCGCTATCCCTGTGGTTGAAAGTGTATTTACACAAATAATTAAAGTTTTAAATTCAGATAGAACAGACAGTAAGATTGAGGGATATTCAGCAAATAAAAAGCAGGATTACTCTATACAGACCCAATTAACCAAGATGCAAAATGAATGAAAAAGAATTATTAGGTTCAAAAACCGCTAAAGGCGGTTTTAAGAATGAGGATGATGTTGTTAGCAAATTCAATAATTGGCAAAGAGAACAGGTTGCTCAAGAATGGCTTGTTGCAAGCAAATTCAATAATTGGCAAAGAGAACAGGTTGCTCAAGAATGGCTTGTTGCAATGGGTTACACAATTAAGGAGATTGAGTATGTTAAAGCGGTTAAAGTTAGTGGAAACTATAAAACAGATGTCCAAGTTCAAGTAACGATTAAACTAAAACAAGCTATTGATTGCGAGAATTTGTCTGTAAAGTTAGTAAGCAACCCTCAAGGTTTTAACCAAGTGGATAAAAGAGAGGTGGACAAGTACGTTCAAATGTGGAAAATACCTCAAGATGTCGAAGAAATTCTTAAATTATTTACAGGGAAAACAAAACCAATTAGAACGACAGGACTAAGGGACAGCAGGAGAATGTTCTTGGACGAAATGCCTGAAGAGGCACAAAAGAAAATTATAAATTTCTTCAAAAAAAATAAGTCCAATATGACAAGAAATAAGAAATAACCTTTATCTTTTTGCTTTTCAAAATTGGAAAGGCATAGAGGAAATTTATAATTCTTTGAAAACAGAGAGGCTGGCAGACAGGGATTTTTGGCTCTGGAAACCATTATTGGCCATCGCCAAATAGTGATTAACCATCAATTTTACCACTTGCTAATGCATCTTCAAAACTCTTCTGCATTTCAGCTTTAGCATTTTATATTCAACATTTAATTCCTTTAAGCAAAGTCCAATCAACAAAATGCCCAGCAGAATTCACCACCGTATTTTCTCTGAAATTATAAAACTTACCATCTAATTGCAAGCAGTATTTCTTTCGTTTAGAAAATTCAATCCATTCCTTTTTAGTCTTACAAGTGCAAATCTCATTAAATTCATGAAAGCTATCCGGAACTTCTGACACCTACCACAAATCATCACGGGCATTTTACTCCCAATGCTTTTTTAAATCCTTCAATAGCATTATAAGAGGCAAAACAAATCTCATTATCCTCAATCGCTTTTATTATATCTTTTTCAGAAAACCAATTTTCATTCAGTTCAAGATTTTTTTTATCTTTCTGCAACAGCATAAAAGCCCTCAAATAAATTTCCTTTGTAGTTTTGCTCATTTTCAAACCCTATGATACTTGTTATGACAACCAGTCCCGTCCTTCTTATCGCAAAGAACCCCAAGATTATTGCTCCTATTCGTCCCGCCATGGCTCAAAGGAACAACATGATGAATTGTCAAATCAGAAACTGAACCGCATTGCTCACACTTGCTTCCCCTCTCCTCAATGATTCTCTCACGCTCTTCCTTAGTCAATTCCTTTTCAGGAGTCTTTTTGAGCCTCCAGCCCTCCATCTTAAAAGTCCTTCGCACAGCAGAAAGCTGCTGATTGATGAAAATAATCCTTTGCTGCAAAGAATTCATATCGCAAATAATCTTATATCTTTCGGCCTCAAGCTTATTAATTTCAGCATTTGCTTCAATGTTATTCATCTTTACACCTGCCAAGTCTTCTGAAAATTCCCACACTCAGGACAAGGAACCTGACTTGAAGCCCGATTCTTCTTATCCCTATTCGCAGTCCCAACCATCTGCTTAAACTCATACTGACACCATTTGCACTTATATTTCCTTTCCTGAAGACTACCTCGAGATATAGAATCTCGTTGTCCTCTTGATAAATTTTTATTATCAGTTTTCATCTTTGCAGGCATTTTAATTTTTTTACTCATTCGAATCACCCATCATGTTTATAACAATATGTTTCCTGCCCTTTATAAAATTTATGTCTGTTCTTTTCAATCTCAGAATCAAGCAGCCTGTCCCCGCAAGTAGAACATTTCATTCCCCTCAATGACCTAATTACCTTCAAAGAACAGCCCTCTTTATGCTTTTGAGGCTTCTCCTTTCTAGGTTTCTCAACCTCAATACGCTTTTCTCTTTTTTCCCGATTCTTTTTTTGCTTCATCTTTATCCCTCAAAAATGCCTTCAACGATTCATCAGATTCTTTTGCTGATTCAGTAGACTTATGAATTAAATTAAGGAGAATAAAAATCATAAGATAAAACCACAAGGAAACAAACAAGTAAACAAGCCAATGATTGACAAAAATAATCAGCAGAATAGGCGACGTAATTAAAAGAGCTAAAATCCCAATTGCCTTATTATCATCATTCATACTGGTTTCCTCCCAAGATATTTCAGTGCCCTATTACAGTCAAGCAAAGACCAGCCATTCAGCATGCAATAAGAAACCAAATCCTCTGAAGAATATTTATTAGCAAAGCCTCCCTTAAAATAGTCAATAAGCGGAGCAACAGTCTGCCTGTCATTCTTTCTTTTTCCCACAACTTTAAGGTAAGAAACAACAATTGCAATCACAACAATACCTGCAACAAACAGAATAAAGTAAAGCAGCACATGCCAGGCATTCATAGACATCAAATCAACCATGTTTCATCCCCCTTGCCATCAGCCACATGTAACTAAACAATGGAAAATTATCACTTAAAAAAATACTTTGTCTATAAGTCAAAGAATTCAAGGGCCAGCAATTGGCTTCCACAAACAAATAAATATTTGTCTTCGCCCAATTATCTATTTTTTGACACATTTTTTTAAACCAAGTCATTCTATAAGTTAATGCACTTTCATATTTAAACCTTTCGTTTCCATTTTAACAACCGGTCAATAGTTGCATCATAAAAAAGCCTGCCAATTAAAAATACAAGAACACCTATGCCAAATAGCCAAGTGATAAAGAAAAATACTCCTATAATTTCCATAATCATTTCCGCCTCCTTTTTAACCACCAACGAATAGCAATAACTATCAAGAAGATTGGCATGTACAAAATCTTTTCAAGTAAATTAATTTGAGGTTTCTCAAAAAATCCTCTGCCATCAAAGAACGGCTCCTTATTTTGTAATTCCTTAAGTTTCATTTTTTTCATGTTTTCAACTCTCTGGTGCCCCACCGTTTGTCTTTCAATCTAAATAAAGCATAAAAATAAAGCCAATACAATAAAAATTCATGAATAAAAGCATAAGGCACCGCCCACACAAAAGCCTTCCTGTCTTCAAATAATAAAAGAATATTTCTAATAATAGCAATAGTAATTACTGCAAAGATAAAAGTGAAAATCTCCCAAGGATAATAAAAAAATAACACTATAGTCGCAATTCGAGCTACAATTGCAAAATAAGGAATAAACAAATTCCAAACAACCTCTAAAGTCAGCCAAAAAGATTTTTTCCAGCAAAAAGAAAGTGCAACAAAAGACTCTCTTAT
>Ga0315268_10006581_pt1 | contig 12348 bp, 10 predicted proteins | sample C1_top_MG_FD_204535 | JGI IMG/M metagenome (GOLD analysis project Ga0315268, IMG submission 204535) | Sediment microbial communities from Yellowstone Lake, YNP, Wyoming, USA - C1_top | ecosystem: Environmental > Aquatic > Freshwater > Lake > Sediment | place: USA: Wyoming | collected 2017-08-01 | reverse complement strand
CATTTATACCTCGGGGAATATGTCTGGAGATACAATCACAGAAAATTAAATTTCAAAGAGCGGGAAAACATTTTATTTAAGCTAATTATTCAACATTTTAGGTCCGAATAATTTGACTTTACCCTATAATTCACTCCGCATTTCATAATCCAAGGAATGCCAAGATAATTGTATAAAAAAACTAACTTGCCTAACTTCTAGTATACTAGTATACTAGAAGTTAATAAATATTTATTTATAACTATTAACAAAAAATATTATGGCTGGGAAAGTGAGATATGGCCAGCTCACCGAGCTGGAGAAAAAAAAATATCTTGGAGAGTTCTATACGATGATCTCGCTTCTTCGAAGTCGGGAGGAGGCGAAGAATTTTTTCAAGGATCTTTTGACTTTGAGCGAGGTGGTGATGATTTCGCGCCGCCTGCATGTCGCAAGGCTCTTGATGGAAGGCTGGAAATATGAAGAAATAAGGAAAAAAATGCGGATTGGCGTGTCAACTATCTCTCACGTGGATCGCTGGCTCAACAGCGGTTTCGGAGGATACAAGTCAGTCGTCCGCCGGTTCAAAGATGGTCAGTTGAGAAAAAACAAGCAAGCCTTGCCAGCTCCTCCTTTTTCTTGGCAGGCTGTCAAACGAAAATACCCTCTACATTTCCTTCTCCTCAACCTTCTCGAAGAACACAAAAAATAATAGCTTTCAGTATACTAGTATACTGAAAGCTAATTTTGTGAAAGTTTGAGGTACTTTGTAAGTTATTTCTGTCGTTTTTTAAGTGGAGGATTATTTTGGGCTGTCTTGAAAAAAAACTGAAATCAGGCTAGAGTTTAGAAGTATAGAGTATAAAGTATGTTGTAATTTGTATGGTGTATTTTAATACTGCAATGAAAAAATACAATCCAAAAAGCATTGAACAAAAATGGCAACAAATATGGGCAGAAAACCGGAAACTTACCGAAGCGGACGAGAAATCCGAAAAGCCTAAATTCTATTGCCTTGATATGTTTCCCTATCCTTCGGGAGACGGTCTTCATATGGGGCATGTGGAAAATTATACAGCTACGGATATTTATTCCCGTTATTTAAGGATGAACGGGAAAAATGTTCTTCATCCCGTTGGTTGGGATGCTTTTGGTCTGCCGACAGAAAATTATGCTATCAGTATTAAAGCTCATCCAGCCGAAGTTGCCCGGAAAAATATTAGGACCTTTACGCGTCAAATAAAAAGCCTTGGCTTTTCTTACGACTGGTCTAGAGAAATTGATTCTTCGAGCCCTGATTACTATAAATGGACCCAATGGTTCTTTTTGTTTTTCTGGAAAAACGGCTTGGCTTATCGAAAAAAAGCCAAAGTGAATTGGTGTGAATCGTGCAAGACAGTTCTTGCCAATGAACAGGTTGAAGATGGAAGATGCGAGCGCTGCAAAAATGAAGTGATTCAGAAGGATATGGAGCAGTGGTTTTTCAAAATCACCGATTTTGCGGATGAACTGATCGGGGGCCTTGATAAAATTGACTGGCCCGAGTCGACAAAGACGGCGCAGAGGAATTGGATCGGGAAAAGCGAAGGCGCGACGATAAAATTCCCAATTATGCCGGATTCTAAAGCTAAGCTTTCGCGTTCGCTAAAGCTTAGCTTTAGAAATGAACTAGAAGTTTTTACTACTAGATTGGATACTATTTACGGCTGTACATATTGTGTCATTGCTCCGGAAAATGAATTAATCTCAAATCTCAAATCTCAAATCTCAAATCTCAAAGAAGTTGAGAAATATATTGAGCGGGCGAAGAAGAAAACAGACCTGCAGAGGACGGATCTTGCGAAAGAGAAGACAGGCGTTGAGATTGAAGGATTAAAGGTGATAAATCCATTCACAAACGAAGCCGTGCCGATATATGTTGCAGATTACGTCCTCTCAACCTACGGCACCGGCGCGGTGATGGCGGTTCCGGCTCACGACGAGCGGGACTTCGAGTTCGCGAGGAAATATAAACTGAAAATAAGAGAGATAATCATTGCGGATCAGAGATCAAAAAAACTGGAAGACGCTTTTGTGGAAGACGGCAAATTAGTTGATTCGGGAGAGTATACAAATCTCACTTCCGCCCAAGCCCGTGAAAGAATGGCTGGTTGGCTTGAAAAAAATGATTTAGGTGGTTCGAAGGTGACCTATAAACTCCGCGACTGGCTAATATCGCGCCAGAGGTATTGGGGTGCTCCGATCCCGATGATTCATTGTGAAAAGTGCGGATGGCAGCCGGTGCCGGAAAAGGATTTGCCAGTGCTTCTTCCGGAAGTGAAAGATTTCAGGCCCAAAGGAACATCGCCGTTGGGAACGAATCCCGATTTTGTGAACACAACTTGTCCGAAGTGCGGCGGCGTGGCGAGGCGAGAAACCGATACGATGGACACCTTTGTCTGCTCCAGCTGGTATTTTTTTCGGTTCGCCGATCCGAAAAACGAAAAAGAATTCGCGTCAAAAGAAAGTATCAAAAAATGGCTTCCGGTTGACTTATATATCGGCGGGGTGGAGCATACGGTTTTGCATCTCCTTTATTCGCGATTTTTCACGAAGGCGCTCCATAGGTACGGCTATATTGATTTCAATGAACCGTTCTCCAAACTTCGCCACCAGGGAATCGTTTTGGCGGAAGATGGAAGAAAAATGTCCAAATCGCTTGGCAACGTGATTAACCCGGATGAAATTGTAAAAGAATATGGCGCGGATACATTGCGTCTTTATGAAATGTTTATGGGACCGCTTGAAGACAGTAAGAATTGGAATACGAAAAGCATAATCGGACTCAAACGCTTCCTTGATAGAATCTGGAAGCTTAAAGAAAAAGCACAAAACACAAAAACACAAAATGCCAAACAAAGCACAAAGCACAAAACACAAAACACAAAAATTGAATCTTTACTTCATAAAACTATTAAGAAAGTTACCGAAGATATCGAGAATCTTCGTTTTAATACAGCAATTTCAGCATTAATGATCTTATTAAATGAATTCGAAAAACAAGAAAAAATACTCACTACTCACTATTCACTACTTGCTATTCTTCTTGCTCCCTTCGCTCCTCACATTGCCGAGGAGCTCTGGCAACAACTTGGCCACAAACCTTGCCTGCCGGCAGGCAGGAATTCAATTTTTCTCGAAAAATGGCCAAAATACGACAAAAAATTGATAAAAGATAAAGTAATTACCGTCATTATTCAGGTCAATGGGAAAATGCGGGACCAGCTGAAAATAGCCGCGGGCGCGAGCGAAGAAGAAGTGAAAAAAATGGCGCTTGAGAGCGGGAAAATCAAGAAATATACAGAAGGTAAAAGTATTCGAAAAGTTATATTTGTGAAGGATAGGTTGGTTAATTTCGTAGTGTGATACTATGCTAATCAACGAATAGGTGCCAATCTACTAATTGCGAACTTATTAACACGTTTTTATAATATTCGCAATTCGTTGATTTGCGTTTATTTGTAGATTAGTGTCACACCTATGCAAGCTGTTATCATGGCCGCGGGGGAAGGAACGAGAATGCGGCCCCTTACCTACAAAACTTCTAAAGTAATGCTTCTGGTGAAAGGGAAGCCCATCTTGGAACATATCTTGAATTTTCTGCCGGACGAAATTTCCGAGGTTATTTTAGTTGTCAATTATTTGAGCGATCAGATAAAAGATTATTTCAAAGACGAATTTGGCGGGAGGAAAATAATTTATGTTTTTCAGAAGGTACTCAATGGAACTGGTGGAGCGGTTCACGCCTGCAAGGAACATCTCAAGGGACGTTTTTTGGTTCTCAACGGCGACGATTTGCACTGGAAACCTGATTTGGAAAGATTATGCCATGAGGAACTCGCTGCTCTAGCTTATGAAGTTGAGGATCCATCGAAATTTGGAGTTCTTATGACAGATGAAAAAGGAAACCTTGTTGGGAGCATTGAAAAGCCGCGAACTTCAGAGTATAGACTGATTGCCACTGGGGCCTATGTCCTCAATCAGAAATTTTTTGGTTATGAATTGGTGCCGATAGTGAAAAATGAATTTGGCCTTCCCCAGACTCTTGCGGTAATGGCCAAAGATTATCCGGTGAAAATTCTGAAGGCGAACCGCTGGTTCCCAATCGGCAATCCCGACGACCTCAAAAAAGCACAGGTGGAGATTGAGAAGTTTCTTTCCTAAGATTTTCTTTCCTAAGATACTATCTTAGGAAAGGGATTTCGTATATTCGTAATTGATTAGTAATTCGTAGAGAATCTCATGAAATTATTTGGCACGGATGGCATCAGGGATTTGGCGGGCGGAGAAAAAATGAATCCGGAGATAGCGATGAAATTTGGAAAAGCCATGGTCGCCCATTGCCGGAAGAAAAAAATTTCACCGGATATTATTATTGCCAGAGATACAAGAGAGTCTGGCCCGGAATTTGAGGAAGCGGTTATCTCGGGAATATTATCCGCAGGAGGGAATGCGATCTTGACCGGCGTTATTCCAACTCCCGGCCTTTCTTATCTTGTGCGCGAGCAAAAGGCCGGGGCGGGAATAGTAATCTCGGCCTCTCACAATCAATTCGAATACAATGGCCTCAAGCCATTTGGCAGCGGTGGGGAGAAACTGAATGACAAAGAAGAATTAGAATTAGAAAGATATATCTTAGAGGGAAATTTTTCGGGAGAAACCAACAAAGATTTTGCTCCCAGGAAAAAAATAATTTTGTCTGGCGCAAAGGAAAAGTATATAAATTTTCTTTTGGAAAAATTCTTCTCTCATTTTGAAACAAGCAATTTGAAATTAGTTTTGGACTGCGCCAACGGCGCTACCTATGAAGTTGCTCCTGCAGTTTTCGGAAGAGTTTCTGAAGCTCCTATTTTGCTTTATACAAGCCCTGATGGGAGAAATATCAATGACAAATGTGGTTCGCAATATCCCGAAAAATTGAAAGAAGAAGTTTTGAAAAGAGGAGCGGACATGGGTCTTGCTTTTGACGGCGATGGTGACAGAGTGATTGCGATTGATGAAAAAGGGCGGGAGCTGACTGGAGACCACATAATTTATATCATCGCCAAGATGCTCAAAGCTAAAGGCGAGCTAAAAAACAATCTGGTGGTGACTACGGTTATGAGTAATCTTGGATTTGTGGAAAGCTTGAAAAAGCTTGGGATTCGGCACATCACCACGGCCGTGGGTGACCGGCAGGTATTTTTCGAAATGAAAAAGAGAGGGGCGATTTTAGGAGGAGAGGAAAGCGGACATATTATTTTTTCCGATTTTCATCCGGCTGGCGATGGGATAGTGGGGGGGTTGATGCTCATCGCGGCGATCAAATATTTTGGCAAATCTCTCTCTAAGCTTGCTGGGGAAATCACTTTGCTTCCTAAGCTTTTGGTTAATGTGAAAGTGAAAAGCAAGCCGGAACTCGACACAATTCCTGAAATTCAGAATATAATTAAGGAAGTTGAAGACAAATTAGGTAACGGGGACCGCGTTTTGGTAAGATATTCAGGGACAGAGAATTTATGCAGGATTATGGTGGAGGGGAAAGACAGAAAAGAAATTGCGAAGTATGCGCAAAGAATTATAGATGTTATCAGGAAACAGTTGAGCTAATGCAAAGTGCAAATATCAAAATGCAAAATAACAATGTAAGATTCAAAATGGATGATTCTTTTAGAGATTTTGACATTCAAAAATTTTTTCATTTTGATTTGTCACTTTAAATTTTGATTTTTAAATTTTAAATTTTTATTATGTGCGGCATTGTTGGCTACATTGGAAAAAAAGAAGCTCTTCCCATTCTTATGGATGGCTTGAGACGTCTTGAGTATCGTGGTTATGATTCGGCTGGATTTTCGGTTTTTGACGGGACAAAAATTATCACTGAAAAAGCGGTTGGAAAGGTGGCGGAACTTGAAAACAAAATAAACGGAAAAAATATTGGCGGGTTTTTGGGCATTGCCCATACCCGCTGGGCGACGCACGGAAAACCAAGCGAACGAAACGCCCATCCCCATTGCGACTGCTCAAAAAAAATTTTTATTGTCCATAATGGGATCATTGAGAATTACAAGGAGCTCAAAGCCGATCTGGAAAAGGCAGGACATAAATTTTCTTCAGAAACTGATACGGAAATCGTGGCTCATCTCATTGAAGAGTACGAGAAGCAGGTGCCATTTGAAGAAGCAGTCTGGAGGACACTGGTGCATATCCGGGGAACTTACGGACTGGCCATAATCGACAGTGAAAATCCCCAAAAGTTGATAATCGCCCGCAACGGGAGCCCGCTTGTGCTGGGAGTTATGAACGACGGCTATATTATAGCTTCGGATGTAGCGCCGATAATCTCGTATACAGATCGGGTGGTGTACCTTGACGACGGCGAGATGGCGGAAGTGACCGGCCGAAGCTACAAAATTACCAACTTCAAACGCAAAAAGGTTGACAAAGAAGTTTCTAAAATCGACTGGTCGGTTGAAGAAGCCGAGAAGAAAGGCTATCCCCACTTCATGCTCAAAGAAATTATGGAACAGCCAGAGGCAGTGGAAAATTCGGTTCGCGGACGATTAGTTGTCAAAGAGGGAATGGCAAAGCTCGGAGGATTGCGGGATGTTGCGGAAAAATTGCGCCGCATCAGGCGGTTGGTGATTGTTTCCTGCGGTACATCCTGTTATGCCGGGCTGGTCGGAAAATATATGTTCGAAGAATACGCGGGAGTGAGGACGGATGTTGACTGCGCTTCCGAATTTCGCTATCGAAAACCGCTTCTTGATGAAAACACGGCGGTATTGGCCATTTCTCAGTCTGGAGAAACAGCCGATACTTTGGCGGCAATTCGAGAAGCGAAAAACAAAGGGGCGCTGACTCTTGGCATCGTGAATGTGGTTGGTTCGACCATTGCCCGCGAAACAGATGCCGGGGTTTATAATCATGCCGGTCCTGAAATCGGCGTGGCTTCTACAAAAGCTTTCACATCTCAGCTTTCCATATTAGCGCTCTTCACCTTGTTTTTAGGCCGGCAAAGGGAAATGTCATATGTTATGGGAAAAAGAATTGCCGAAGAACTGGCTGAAATTCCTGATCTGATGAGAAACGTTCTTAGCCAGGCGGACGAAATAAAAAAAATTGCCGAAAAATATTTGAAACACTTGAATTTCCTGTATCTTGGCAGAAAATACAATTATCCCATCGCCATGGAAGGGGCGCTCAAAATCAAAGAAATTTCCTATATTCATGCCGAAGGCTATCCCTTCGGGGAAATGAAGCACGGCCCGATCGCGCTCATTGACAAGGATTTTCCGACGATGGCGATTGCGACGCGGGACAGCGTTTATGAAAAAACCCTGTCAGGAATTCAGGAAATTAAAGCCCGGAGCGGAAAGGTGATTGCTATTGCCACCAAGGGCGACAAAGAAATTCAAAAGATGGTCGATGATGTCATTTATATTCCCAAGACGCTTGAAATGCTCACTCCAATTTTGTCAGTGATTCCTCTTCAGCTTTTTGCCTACTATTTCGCCGTGAATAAGGGCTTGGACGTAGATAAGCCACGCAACTTGGCAAAAAGTGTTACCGTGGAGTAATGTGGATGCTTGCCCCGTAGTTAACGCGAAGCGTTATACTTCGGGGTTGATAAGCCACGCAATTTAGCTAAGAGCGTGACTGTGGAATAAAGAAGATAAAAATGGAGAATGAAATTCATAAAAAGGAGAAGCTGCATACCCTTTCCGAATTTCGCCGGGAGGCGGGAATTCCGCTTGTACTTGCCAAAAAACTGGTGTTGTGGGGCGAAGTTAAAGCAGTGAAGTTCGCCGACGGAACGATAAGAATCACTGAAAAAGAAGTCTTGAAGATAAAAAATCTTTTTGCGGACCGTTGGATCAGAGCAAGATATTTCCTGAAGGCTCTTGGGCCGGGGCTCATCACCGGCGCTTCGGACGATGACCCGTCCGGAATCGGAACTTATTCCTCGGTCGGAGCGGCATTCGGCTACGCGATTTTGTGGACGGCAGCTTGGCTACTTCCGATTATGCTCGCCATTCAGGAAGCTTGCGCGAGAATAGGGATCGTCACCAACCACGGACTGACCGGAGTTCTCCAGAAGCATTATCGCCGGAGAATCGTGACTGGAATCGTGCTTCTGTTGATCATCGCTAACGTGGTGAACATCGGTGCCGATCTTGGCGCGATGGCAGCCTCGCTCCGGATGCTTACGGGAGTGAATTTTTATCTGGCGGCGATTGTCTTCTCGCTTATTGTTATTTTTGTTGAAATAACTTTTCAGTACCATATTTATGCGCGGGTCTTAAAATGGCTCACGCTTTCCGTTTTCGCCTATATCTTTGCCGGCTTTATGGCTCATCCGAATTGGAGGGAAGTGGCGGGAAACGCTTTTGTCCCCAGAATTATTTTCAGCCAGAGCTATATCTTTGCCCTCATCGCGATTTTCGGGACTACCATCACGCCTTATCTTTTTTTCTGGCAGGCTTCCGAGGAAGTTGAGGAAAATAAGCTGATAAAATTTAAATCGGGCAAGCACTTTCTCCATCATCGGATTCGGGAAATGCGAACCGATGTCGGAACGGGAATGGTTTTGGCAAATGTAGTTTTCTTTTTTATAATTCTCACTACGGCGCAAGTTTTGTTTAAGAATGGAATCACGAATATAAATTCAGCCGAACAGGCGGCGCTGGCTCTCAAGCCTTTTGCGGGGAACGCGGCCTATTTGTTATTCGCGGTCGGCATCATTGGGACGGGCCTCTTGGCCGTTCCGATTTTGGCGGGCTCGGGGGCCTACGCTCTTTCGGAGATAATGAAATGGCGTGAGGGACTCGAGCTCAAATTTTCGCGAGCGAAAGGATTTTATCTCATCATCGCAGTTTCCATTCTGGTCGGGCTGGGGTTGAACTTCATCAGGGTGAATCCAATCAAAGCTCTCTATTATTCCGCTTATTTAAACGGAATAATCGCCTTGCCGCTTCTGGTGGCCATAATGATTGTCGGAAACGACAAGCGCATTATGGGCGCCGAAACGCATCCTTTTTGGGTAAAAGTTTTTGGATGGTTAGCAGTAATATTTATGATTTTAGCAGTCGCAGTTTCTGTAACTCTCTTATTTAGATGACTATTTTTCACTCGATAATTCTCGGTCTCGTCCAGGGCGCATCTGAATTTCTTCCGATTTCGAGCTCGGCGCATTTGATTTTGGCGCCGTGGCTTTTTCGTTTTCCTGACCCGGGATTGGCGTTTGATGTAGCATTGCACTTCGGGACGTTGATTGCCGTGGTTTTATATTTCTGGAGAGACTGGGTAGAAATTTTTGAACTTGCGTTCAAAAATAAAATTCAAAATTCAAAATTCAAAATTCAAAATTATGGAAGGAATATTTTATATTTTTTAATAATTGCCACAATTCCCGGTGTACTGGCTGGATATTTTTTGGAAAGCGAAGCAGAGACAATTTTTCGCTCGCCGATTCTAATCGCGTTTACATTGAGCATAGTCGGGCTGATTTTATATTTAGTGGACAAATACCACCGGCACCGGAAAAATTTGCAGCAGATTTCCTGGTTTGACAGCTTGCTGATAGGGCTGTCGCAAGCCGTGGCGATTATCCCCGGTGTGTCGCGTTCTGGTGCGACAATCACGACAGGACTGACAAGAGGGCTTTCCCGCGAGTCAACCGCGAGATTTTCTTTTTTGCTCTCTGCTCCTATAATTTTTGGGGCGGCGGCTCTCAAATTACCGCACCTCATAAGATCAGGAATGGATATCTATCTAACCGCAGGAATGTTATCAGCTGCCGTGAGCGGATATTTTGCTATAAAATATCTATTGAAATTCATTGAAAAAGCAGGCTATGCAGTCTTTTTCTGGTATCGGCTGGCACTGGCCTTGATTGTTGTGCTAGCGTACTTTTTCCGCGCCTAAACAGGCTTTCTTGAAATCAATAGTGTCCTGATGTATAATTTATCAAAGAGGGATCATCATCAGATATTAAAGAACAGGATAGAACTAGGTTGTTTGGCTATTCGTAGGTAGGTAGAGAACCGCTTGCAGCGATATTTTCCTTGCCGCATTTAGCCGCTTCAAAATAAAAACAAAATATTCTTCCTAAGCCCAAAACATAAACTCAATCCTGAATGAAACAAGGAGTCATAAAAAAACACCGGGAACGGAGGGGCTTAAAAATTCTATTTTTTCTGCTTGGAGCGGCTGTTTTTTTAATTGTGGCAAAGATGCCTTTTGGCGCCGGTGCTCAGGAATTAGTCCCCGTGATAAAGGGATTGGTCAGTGCCACTGAAGAAACGAATGTTTCGGCAGATCAGCTTCTTGACGCACTCGAAAACGGGGGATTGGCTTCTACTGGGAACCTTGGTGTAAAGGCGGGCAATTTTTCGTTGGAAGCGGCGGATTCACAGTCTGCTTCTGAATCTGATCAGGTAATTCAGGAATCTGATTCTGGCTCGGCTGATCCCACACTGCTCAACAACGACACCTTTTCTTACCTAGAGGCTCAAGGAGGGCTGGTTGCGGGCGCGTCTACTGTCAAGGCCAGCTCTTCGCAGCCGACGATTTTCAAGCTGGCAGCCAAGTTTTTGGACGAAGTTATTTTCAGAAATTATACTGAATTTTTCAAAAAGGCCAAGTTTGACGAAGGTTTTGAGATATCGGGCCAGCCGACTTTTGACCAGGATACAGCCGGCTACGCGATAATAAAAAAAGGAAACCAGAGCGTTCAAATTAATTTTGAAAAAAAATACAAAGCAGTTCCGATAGTGACGGCCTCTCTCACCGTCCAGCAATATGATGACCCGGAAGTGCGAGCGGCCGCTGAAGATTTGCTGCTGATTTCCGACGTGAAATATGTCGTGACCAACGTGACCTCAGGGGGTTTTGAAATTATGATGGATCACACGGCTGATTCGGATGTTCCTTTTTCTTGGCACGCGCTTGCGGTTCAGGATCCGAATATTTTCAGAAAAGAAGCCGAAGACAGAAAATCAAATGATTCCCAAAGCGGAAGCGGCGGACTTTCCGTCAGCGGAAAAAAATCCCAGTCGTCCGACTCGATTATGGGGATCATCGGCCAGTCAACGGATTCTTCCTTGCCGCCAGCTTCTTTTGGAGAAAATGGTTCGTCTGTGTCAGCGGGGGACACTTCTCAAAACAGAGCGCCGGCTGGTCTTTCGGGAAATAATTCCTCACCCTAATTTATGGATGTGAAAAAACCTGCTTCAAACCGGATACAAGCTGTCAAGAATATCAAGATGCAAATTTCGAGATGGCTCGAGAGAAGGTTTGTCATTAAGGGTTATGCTTTTCCCTATAAATCAATATTGACGGCATTTGCAGTATTTTTGGCACTGGTAATGGTTTTCTATTACGCGACCTTCCAGTTTTTTAAAATCCGCCAAGACTCCAACGCGGCTGCCCAGAGGGAAATAAAAACGATTACGGAGCGGATTGGAAAATTCATGGAACTTCCCCAAGGGGAAGTTCCGACTTTGGCGACGGTGAGCGACCGGGAAAAACTCAAAGGACAGCAGTTCTTTTTGAACGCCAAAAACGGGGACAAAGTTCTCGTTTACCCCAAAGCCAAGAAAGCTATTCTATTTCGGCCGTCGAGCGGGAAAATTATTGAAGTTGCCAATCTCACTTCCGGAGGCGGGAGCGAGCCTCCTGCAGCAGAGCCGGCTGCCAACCCTCCGAACTATTAGAATGAAGTGATTATTATGAAAAAGAGTAAGCTGAAAGTAAAAGCACTGCTTCTTTTTTCCGGGGGACTTGATTCCATTCTCACGGCGAAGATTCTTGAGGGGCAGGGAATCGAAGTTACAGCGCTCACTTTCGTGAGTTATTTTTTTGACGCTGGGCAAGCCAAAAAATCGGCGAAAGAAAATAATATTAAGTTAATCACAAAAGATATTTCAAAAGAGCACTTCAAGATTGTAAAAAATCCCTGTTTTGGTTATGGCGTGGGAATGAATCCGTGTATTGACTGCCACCTTCTGATGCTGAAAGTTGCCAAAAAAATAGCCGCCAAAGAAAATTTCGATCTAGTTGCCACCGGTGAAGTCTTGGGCCAGCGGCCGATGTCTCAAAACCGCGAAGCGCTGAAATTGATCGAAAAAAAAGCAGGACTCGTTGGAAAAATATTAAGACCTCTTTCAGCAAGAGCTTTGCCTATTACAGAAATGGAAAAAACAAATGTTGTCGATCGCCAGCATTTGTTTAGCTTTAGAGGACGTGGCAGAAAGATGCAGATTGAACTGGCCAAAAAATTCGGCGTGAAAAATTATCCCTCACCCGCTGGTGGATGCATTTTGACCGACAAAGAGTATTCGAAAAAAC
>Ga0315268_10006580_pt1 | contig 12349 bp, 11 predicted proteins | sample C1_top_MG_FD_204535 | JGI IMG/M metagenome (GOLD analysis project Ga0315268, IMG submission 204535) | Sediment microbial communities from Yellowstone Lake, YNP, Wyoming, USA - C1_top | ecosystem: Environmental > Aquatic > Freshwater > Lake > Sediment | place: USA: Wyoming | collected 2017-08-01 | reverse complement strand
CCGCGTTCGATTCCGGACGCCTCGAAAAAGTGGCCGGAATCAACCGGAATCGGTGGCCGCTTTGAACCGGAATGAGTGTCCGGATTGAATCGGAATCACTGTCCGCTTTCAACCGGAATATACACAAAGATATCGAACCCCATCGAAATCCCAGATGCCCTAATAACGGCCTCTTTTCAACGGATCTCCATTATTTTCTACACTTTATATTTTCCGCCGCTTCCTCCACACGGTAGGAGTCAGAGGTTCAAATCCTCTATCGCCCACCATTCCTTTCCCGAAATGCTGACGAATACCCCCTTCTGGGAAGGGGGGCAGGGGGGATAAGATCACTAAAAAGATTCGGAAGCATTTCGGGCACTTCAAGGCCGACCTTTTTTGGAGCCCCTCCTGATTGGCTAGGAGGGGCAGGGGTGGTTAATATTTATAATCAAAAGTCTTACAGGCGTTTTAGAGTATCTTCACGCCGACCCGCTCTTCATTTAAAAAGTTTTATTAAACTTTTTGTTCTTGCTTTGCGTAGATAATAAAGAAGTCTTGGGAACGGCTGAATCCATTCGTCATCATGTTTACTTCCTTGCCTCGGACGCGCTCCAAGGACGATATGCAGGGTCTCAAGGTTATCAAATCGCCGCCCGATACGCCGAGAGCCAGTTCCGAGCGGCCGGCCTCAAGCCGATCGTCGTGTAGGGCGATCATATCGGCTACCTGCAGCCGGTCCCGGTCGTGAAACGGACCTCCAAGGCCGAGCCCGTGCTGACGGTCAGGACGCCGAACGGCGAAACCAAGCACCTCCACGGCAAGGACTTCCGCTGGCTCGACGGCGAAATCCTCGGCTGCGAGAACAGACCGCTGTCGGTTGTCTTCGTCCTTTTCGCCGGGGAGGAATTGATGGCCCTAGGGTCTCGGTACTTCCTCTCAGCCTGCCCGGTTCCCCGCGACAAAATCATCGCCGACATCGACCTGGACATGATTGGTCGGACGGACAAGGCCAGCGAAACCGACCGGGCTCATTACGCCCTCGACACGGACAATGTCCGGCCCGAGTTCAAGAAGCTAATCATGGAGGTCAACGACCGGACTATCCGCTGGCCGCTCAAGTACGAGTGTCAGCCAGACAACGGAAGCGACAATGGCATTTTCGAGTTATTGTGCAAGATCCCCGGTGTTTTTCTTCGCCTTGCCCTTTTCGGGTGCTACCTTCTCACTGCAGAAGTTAGAAGATGTCCCTAGGCAAAGTCAATTCATTGTCTTCATCAGCCATCTATCGTAGAATGTCCCCATTGTTTTAAGGGAGGACGGGCATGACGCGCGCTAAAAAAATCGTCAATGACACCAGAAACGTCGTCCAGGAGCTTCTCGAGGGGCTGGTCGAAGCCTCCGGCGGCCGGATCAAACCGCTCAGCCGCGTCCAGGCATTGGCCAGGACCGACATCCCCAAGAACAAAGTCGGGCTTTTGATCGGAGGGGGAAGCGGGCATGAACCGGTCTTTCACGGCTTCATCGGAGATCGCTTAGCCGACGGAGCGGCCTGCGGGAATATCTTCGCCGCTCCGACGCCCGATATCATACTGGAGGCAACCAAAGCGATCCACCGGGGCAAGGGCGTGCTCTACCTCTACGGGAATTACGCCGGCGACAATATGAATTTCGATATCGCCGCCGAGATGGCCGCCGATGAGGGGATCGAAGTGAAAACCGTTCGTGTCTGGGATGACGTCGCCTCGGCTCCGCCCGAAAAAATACAGGGCCGGAGGGGAATCGCCGGCGACCTATTCGTCATCAAGATCGCGGGCGGCGCAGCCGCAACCATCGACAATCTCGGTGAAGTCTATCGCGTCGCCGCCAAGGCCCGAGATCATGTCCGTTCGATGGGCGTCGCCGTCGCGGCCGGGTCCATTCCCGAAACCGGCGAGCCGACGTTCGAACTCCCCGAGGACGAAATCGAGATCGGCATGGGCCTGCACGGCGAGCCGGGGGTTTCACGCGAGAAACTCCTTCCCGCCGATCCCCTGGTCGATAAAATGATGGGCAAAATCCTCCCGGACCTCCCCTTCTCCCCCGGGGACGAGGTCGCGTTGTTGGTCAACGACCTGGGTTCGACAACGATGATGGAATTACTGATCGTCAATCGCCGGGTGCGGCAGATTCTTCGCGACAAGGGCATCCGCGTTCACGACACCGTCGTGGGGAGTTACTGCACCTGCCAGGAGATGGCCGGGTTTTCGATCACCCTGCTGAAATTGGACGACGAGTTGAAGAAATACTACGACCTTCCCGCGCGTTCGCTCGGGTTTGTCAAAGGATAGGGGAAATGGGAAAGTCGGAACTCCCCCTCCTCGAAGTCCGCGAGATGATGGTCGCCGTCTCGCGCGGGATGATCGCCAGCACGGACCGGCTGACGCAGGCCGACAAGGCCATCGGCGACGGCGATCACGGCGTGGGCATGGCCCGGGGATTTGCTAGCGTCATCGAGAAGGTCGAAGGCCAGGAATTCACCTCCATCGGGCATCTCTTCAAGACGGTGGGGACGGCAATCCTGACTTCGGCGGGCGGCGCCGCCGGGGCCGTTTTCGGAACGCTCTTCCGCGGGGCGGCCGAGAACGTCGGGGATCGGAGCGTCCTGACCGCGGCGCTTTTTTCTCGGATGCTCCTCGACGGACTGCGGGCCGTCGAAGACCGCGGCCAAGCCAAACCTGGCGATAAGACCATGATCGATGCTTTGGAACCAGCGGCCGTCGAATCGGAGCGGCAGTCTTCTGCGCCTCTCGACGAGGCACTGAAGGCGATTGCGGAAGCCGCCCGGCTCGGGATGGAGAAAACGCGGGAGATGGTGGCGACGGTCGGAAAGGCGAAGACGCTCGGTGAAAGGTCTCTTGGTCATCCCGACCCAGGGGCCCTTTCCATGTCCCTTATCCTCGAGTTCATGGCGGAGTACGCCGCGGGGAGCAGCACAATCGTCCCGATCGAATAGAGGCGGAACCGCTCATAGTATTCTAAGCAAATTATTCACTATTTTATGCTTTTTCCCTTGAAGAGATACCGTGGAAACGGGATGATCTCATTAACAGACTTTTCATATATCCCATATTCTTCACCAAAAATCCTTCTCAGCACATTCGTTTCCCCATGAATGGAAATCTTAAATCCGAGATATAATACTAAAGAAATAGAAAATGTTAAGCCTGAATGAAAAATGAGTGCCAGAGAGGGTATTAAAAAAACAATTATTGAGGAATATATAGGATTCCGGCAAAGAGCAAAAGGCCCCTCTGTAATTAGTCTGCCAGGTTTAAAGTATTTCAAAAAAAATATCGCTGAGGTGATCCAGAAGATAATTCCCAGCCCTAACCAGACAAATCCGAAAACCTTAATAGAAGAGAAATCTAAAAATCTTAAATCAAAGAATTCAGGATATCGATACATCACAATTAATGAAAGGATGACATAGGGCAGATATAACAGAGCTAGTTTTGGGCCACAACCAAAAAGTGTCATAGATGTTTTCATTGAGGATTTTGCTCCTTTTCCGACCGCAAGAGGATGATGGCCAGCACCACGACCCACAACAAGAAACCCAGGATATTGATGCGCTCCCAAACCCCGACCCACGGGGTCGGCAGATTTGTCTCAACACGGGGAGCAGCCAATCCTGTCAATGCGCCGAACACCAGCAATATCAGGATCGTCACTATCGAATAGAAGCGGAACCGCTTGCCGAATGCAGCAGCCCCGAATCCTATAGCAGACAGGTTGAAGAGAACCGTCGCCGTCGCGAGAAGGATATGAAGGGTATCGGACTGGGTTCCCCCTCCCGCAGCGAGCATTTCACGTTGGTGCATTGAGGCAAATGGCCATAAGAAGCTGGCAACTCCATAATTGATCAGCATCAGGCAAGCCACAACGCGCAGAGCGCGTTTGTGGCCCGCCGATACCCAGACACCCAATCCGAATGCAATCATGAGCACCTGGTATGTGATGCCCAGTGGAATCCAGAGCGGTCTCGTCGGAGCGCCGATCGCCGACAGCTCACTGACAGTTTGAGAGGTGAAGCTGTAGCCCTCGAATTGTATCGCTCCTATCATCACAGCATAGAGGAGCGAAGACAAGATACCGCAAACGAGCAAAACCTTTCGTATCATTCTTCTCCCTCCTTTCCATCTTCATGCATAATTGCCGCAGGTTTTTCAAGGTCATTCTGGCTGATCGTTTCTTGAGGACGAATTAAAATGGGTTGCGCGGCAGTCGGCTCCAACTCTTGCTTATCTCTTCTACAACCATAGGTCTAAAGTCATCGTCGGCGCACTCAAAATGCCATTTTTTTTGGAAGACGTCGTGATTGCCAATTAAGTTCCTTGGCAATAATAACCTCGGCATCAGCGGAACAAGCAAATCTCTGATCATGTATATCGTATTTTTTCATAAATGATTTTTCTGCCGGGCTATGGCTGTGCTTGGAATTTCTTGCCGTCTTTTTTGCAGATGCGCCGGATAATTGCCTTTCCTGAGTTGGCATTATGGGCCAGAGAACCCATCGCCGTGGCCCACACTCCAACGAAGTAAAAGTTGGCTAGCCCCGGCAGCGTTGTTTTGAATTTTTTATCCGAAAGCTCTTCTCTCATGCTGAAATCAAGCTTCCGATTTGGGAAATTAAACCATCCCTGAGTTCCTCCCATGTAGCGCTCCCATGTCATTAAAGTGTAGACGTCGATAATCTCAACCTGGTTTTTTATTCCGCGGAAGTAACTTTCCAGAATCTCGATGACCTGTTCGGCAACCTTTTGCTTTTCTTGTTTATATTTTTCTCTATCGTCAGTATAGAGTTGCTTCCAGTAGGCATAGCTGGCCGGAAGCTCAACTTTTATAGTGCCCTTGCCCGCCGGGGCCATGCTTTTATCGAAACCATAGAACTGCGCCTCTATGCACTCATGTTTGTGGTTGGCTATAGTCATAGGCCGGTCAAGCAGTAATACCAATGATGAAGGCTCGGCGGACAGGTCTCGGTTAATCCCCAGACAAACATTTACAGCAAAGGGGGCCTCGTCCGAGTTCGGAACGCAGTAGCCACGGACGGTCTCGTTTATATACTTGCCATCCAGCATACTTAAGATCGTCTTGCGCCCATCTGCGTTCGAAATGATGATGTCCGCCCTGTGCTCGCTTCCATCGGCGAGCTTAATCCCTATCGCTTTGTCGTTCTCAACCAGGATCTTTTCGACCCTGCTGCCGTAATGGACTTTCCCTCCCAAAGCCAGGTAGCGCCTCTCGATAGATTTCGCAAATTCGGCCGCTCCACCCACCGGCCATTGGATGTCACCGTTCATTCCACCAACATGCCTCATAAAATGAAAGAAGAGAGGGCCATCCGGATTTGAATAGACGAGCTGGGCAAATGCTTTTTTAAGAAACGGGTCGGAGAACCGTTCGGCAAAAGTGCGCATATTCATCTTGATCCATTTTCGAATCGGAAGCATCAAAGGGAAAATCGTAATCATTTTCCAGAATGAGCCGCTGTCCATTGCCTCACCGATCTTGTCATTGGCAAAGGCCTTGATAGCCCCGATATATTGTTCGATCATCTTTGAGTCTGCCGGAGACAATTTGAGTAACGTGTTTTTTAACCTCTCGAGATCATAGTAATCTACAAACATTTTCCCGTCCGGCGAGGCGATGGCCGTGCACTCTTCGACATTTACCAGCTCTCGAGGCAATGCGCCAAGCTCGTGCCACATCTGGTATACTCTGGAACCTGGTTTACAGCCGAAGAAGTGGTGAATGCAAGAGTCGAAAGTGTAGCCCTTGCGCTTCCACGATGTGCACTGCCCACCCGGTTTGGTAGCCATCTCAAAAATCTGAGTTTCGTAGCCGTTTATCTGACCATAGACGCCGGCAGCCAGACCGCCCATACCAGATCCGATAATGATTATTGATTTGGCCATCAGTTTTCCTCCCTATTTCATGTTTTGGCGGCCATCTGCTTCTTGAACTCCTCTGCGACCAAGGCTCCATTTCCATACTTCGAGGCATGAAAATATTCGATCTTCATGGCGAACCCTCTCATTTCCTCGGCAATTTATTTCGCGGCAGGCTCGGTGCTACCGTATTTTGAGTCGTAAACAACGATAGTTTTTACCATAGAAGCGGACCTCCCTTCAACTCTATAGGAATATGCATCTTGCCCGTGCCGGATCGCGGCCACGTCGTGGGACCCTTAGTAGCGCATCCAAGAAAAAGGGGAATAAACGTCGCCGATCAAGCTCGCGACGATCGAGGGCGTAATGCGAAAGGTCAGGTCGGAGACGCTTAAGACGACGATTCCGGTTTTTTTCTCGGGGAAGAAGACCACATAGTTCTCGCAGCCCTCCTCCATTCCGACATGGAATAGCGCCTCGCCCGCTGGACTCCGAAACCAGCCCCAACCCGGCGTCCACGACAATCGGATATCGTCGTTCAGACTGGTCTCCGGTTTTTCCCCGCTGTGCAGGGCCTTGCCCGCGACCCGGATCCGGGGCTTCCGCCAAGTGGACGCCGTTTCAGGTTTGAGGCCTCGGCCGCTCAGGGCGGCCAGAATGAACCGGGCATAATCCGAGGCGTTGGTCAAGAGCGATCCGGCACTATTGGCGTTCGTCCTGCTCCTCCGGATCAGCGGACCGAGCCCGGAATCAAGGTCGACGGCGAAATCGCCGTCGAAGCGGGCCTCCCAAAGGAACGAGCTCCGGGCCATGCCGAGAGGTTTAAAGACTTTCTCCTCCGCCAACGCGGCGAGGTCCCGGCCTGTCTTTTTTTCCAGGAGGAATTGCAGAAGATAATAGCCCTCACCGGAGTAGCTGAAATCCTCGCCTGGGTTGAATTGGATTGCCAGGGGCCCGGTCCAGCGCGGACGCCGCCAATTCGGAAACCCGCCGGAATGGGAGAGGAGGATTGCGGCCGTCAAGGCCTTGCAGCGAGCATCGTTCTTAAGGGACGCGTACTCCGGATAAGCCGTGAAAGGCGGGTCGATGGCTCCCGCAATAGGCCTATCCAGGCCGAGCAGGCCTTCGTCCGAAATTTTCATAACCAGGTAGGAAAAGACCGGCTTACTGAGGGATGCCGCCCGCAGGACTGTCCGGGAATCGGCCGGCTTCCGGGTCTTCCTCTGCACGACACCCAAGGTGCGGTCGAAAACTATGCGATCTTCTTGGACGACCGCCACCGATAAAGCCGTAATTTTTGATTTTTTCATAAGATCGAGCAGGAAGCCCTCGGCCTGGCTCGATGTTCGATTCTCTCCGCCCAGCGTTTTCCACGTCTCCGGCCTGGATGGACCACGGCCGGCGTAAGCGGGTGTAACCATCGTTATCAAGAACGCGGTGAACAACGACAAAGCCGCCATCGTTATCGACGGTGCTCTGCCTCTCATATCCTCGCCTTATTTGACCGGCCCCCGCCTACTGTATCACCTCGAGAGTGAATTTTTCAACTTCCCGAGGGAAACTTTTCGCCTGCTTATGGCTATTAAAATCATGAACAATGGCCTAATATTAATTCAAAGCATTGATCTGGAGAAGCGAGAATGAAAAAGCTTATTTTTCCGTTTTTAATCCTTTCGATAACAATGAATCTATCTGCGCAAAAGACGATTGTTTTGCCTGATCTGCAAAAGCCCCACCAAATAGCGGTTGACGGAAATGATCTTTACCTTTTTGATGAAGCCGATTATTCCCTGCATGTCTATACGATTTCGCCCTTCGCCCTGAAACTCAAACTTGGCCAAAAGGGAGATGGTCCCCATGACTTCAAATATCTTCCTTTTGTCTATGTTCGGCCGGAGACGATAGCCTGTACGGATTTCACAAAGACGCTATGGTTTTCCAGAGAAGGAAAGTTCTTAAAGGTTAAGCCCTATACAGAGATCAAGCATTTCAGCCTCGATGCTGAAATGCTTCTCATCCCTATCAAAGACCGTTTGGTCCAGATCACGGCCGACCACGCCCAGCAAAAACGACGCGTTTACCTTCTTAACTCCGAATATGAAACGATAAAAGAACTGTATAAAGGGCCGTTTACCTGGAGAAGCGATGCCCCCATACACTATCGGACAGATACGATTTGCTTCAAAGACACGATTTTCATCTCGGACACTCTTAAAGGATTCCACATCATGGTCTTTGATGACAAGAGAAATTATCTCCTGACAATCGACAAAAGCCAGGATATGGAAAAGATTCCCAACCACCCCCTTCTGCACCAGTATTGCGTTTCGGACGATAAAATCTACGCCACAACGTATAAGAAAAAGGATAATAAAACGGAAATGATCATTCTTGACTTGAATGGCCGCATCCTCAGGAGGCTCTACCTTCCCCTGACCTCTATACGACCGCAGCGGGGCGTCTTACGATATGACCTATATACCGTGAGCCAAGATAAACTCTACGAGCTAATCCAGAACCGTGAAACAGGGAATTGGGAGCTTCTGATAACTGCTTTAGAGCCGATCCCATCATCCATTCGTTCGTCTGGAGGAACGGGATGGGGATCCCAGCAACCCCCGGCGCCGCTTGAGCAGACATTCCATGTGTATTTGCCCGAAGGCTATCAGGCTTCCGCCGAAGCTTTTCCCGTCCTGTATCTTCTTTATAACGGATATGACCGATTTCTGTCCCAAACGGCTACCCTGCAACGGCTCTATGACCGCCAGGCTGTGCCTCCCATGATTGTCATCGCCCTCGAGGTTGACGGCCGGCGCGACTTGACGCCGACCCAGGCGCCCGCCTATAGTCCGACAAGTGGAGGCGCTCCCGATTTCATAAAGGTGCTTAAGGAAAAGACCGTTCCCTATGTGGAGAAGGCTTTCCGGACGAAGCCGCCGCGCATATTTTGGTCTCATTCGATCGGCGGAACATTTGGCCTTTATGCTCTTCTGTCCGCGCCCGAGATCTTCAACGCCTGCCTCGTCAGCAGCCCGTATTTTCTCTATGACGGGGAAGCCCGTTTCCTCCTTCAAAGCGCCTCGTCCTTCCTGAAGAAGCGGACTGCGGAGAAAAACTACCTCTATATCACCGTCGGGGACGAGCCGGCGCTGATCAAGGAGATCGAGGCCTTTCTGGACATTCTCAAGACCGAGAATCCGCCCGGCTTGAAATGGGATTTTCTGCCCATGCCCGGCGAGACTCACGAGAGCATTCAATTCCGCAGCTTGGAGGCCGGCCTACGCGCTCTGGTTTCCGCTTTGTCGGGCTCTCTCCTACCCTCGGCAAAGGAATTCAAAACCGCTTTTTAGCCTTCCCTCATTTCTCCTTTAAAATTTCAGTTTTCGCCAGACGCACTTCCCAACGATCCGATCCATCATTCTGCCATAAGTAGAAGAATCGCTCCCCTATCAGTTTGAAAAATGCTGTCCCGGAAACTCGAGCCTCGGTTTCAGCGTCGCTTACGAACGGGAGAAACAGCTCCCTTTGGATGGTCCCGTCCAGGCCCAGCAGCAGGTATTTCTCGGCGTTCGCCCTTCGCTCGAAGGTCCTCACCAGCAGGTTGTCTCCGCAGGATTGAAGCTCGCGAAGAGCCGGTGTCGTTTCGGGAAAGGAAATTTTCCAGATCTGCCGCAGCTTCTCCCACGATCCCGTCAAAGCGATCATGGCGGCCACCCGCTTTTCCTTTCGCACCAAGGTCATTTCACGGTCCCGGTCTTGCTCTGTGACCCGGATTCCGGCGATGGATTTCTTAATCGTCGAGATCTTGTTCCCGTCCGGGTCGAACAGCTCAATAACGAAGCCCTTCGGGCTTTCTTCCACGCATATCTTGTCTTGAACCACGGCGAAATGGAGGAGGTCGCCGAGCAGCATCGTGGAGAAGCCCGGGGGATCTTGCTGTTGAAACCATTCCTGCCGGTAGAGCTCCTTGATTTCGTGGAGCTTGGAGTCGTAGAGGACAAGGCGTATATACTGAGTGGGCGGCTGGCCCGAAACCACCATGCTCTTGGCCACGAAACGATCCCCGATAGGGATAAACCAAATGGTGCTTTCAGGCTTTCGTTTCTCCTCCATCAATTGCCCGGCAGTAGAAAAGACGATGATTTTATTGTTATCCTCGACAAGGACTCGATCCCCGATCACCCGGAGGGCCTGATCAAAATGATGACGGGGCGCGAGTTTGCCGGGGCCGTTGCCGCTGCCGCCGAAAGTGCGCCGGCGGACGATATCGGGAAGAGAAAAAACGGACACTTTTCCCCGTTCCAAAACGTACAGCTCAGAGGCCGTGAAATCAACCGAATCGGGGGACATCCCGGCCGGCAACAGGCCAAGAACCTGCCCCGCCGCTGTCGGTGAAAAGCCCCATAAGAAAGCAAAAAATAGAAGGGCCGATGGAAAAGAGGCCATGTTATTCCTTTGTTTCCTGGACCTCAGGAAGCAATTCATCTCAGATTCCTTCTCTTAATCGGATCGAATATAGACATCTTTAACGGAACTTCTTCAGGAATCCTTCTACCTCGCGGAAAAAGGCATCCATGTTTTCGTGCCAGCAGTGGCCGCATTTTTTAAGGGAAACGGCGGTCAGAGCTGAATTCCCCAGGGCGCGTTTGTTGACAGATGTATTTCAACACTTCATCCGGCACCGACGGCTGCGGTCCCGTGATGATCTTTTCCTTGACCAGCGCCTGGATGCGCCGGCCGAGTCCGGTCTGGGCAGCAGCCGGGACCTTGAACCGGTCTTCACTCAAGACGGGATTGAATTCGACCTTCTTGAGTTCGGCCGTGGCCGGCTTGCCGCCCCGCCCCATGTAGGTCATCCGGCTGGGGTAAATGATCCCCTGCACCGGTTTAAAGTCGAGCCATTCCCTCTCCATGTGAAACGTCTGCCCTTGGAACGTCTCGTCCACGGCGATCGTCTTGACCATGTAGGTCTAGGCGTCGACTAGGTATTCGGCACGGTTCCCCAGCGGCAAACTTGTGATCAACTTATGGCATTTCGCTCCGTTGGATTCCACGATCCCCGCGTATTCGGCCGGAAAATCGAAAAAACTCGGGAAAAACCAGACCAGGTCGGTCTCGAAACCGCGCGCCGCTTCAGCCGGGAGATCCTGAGGAACGGGAGCTTGGCCGGGCTTAGCCGGGTCGAATTTAAGCATGGCGCCGCGCTGTCCGTCGAAAATAGCGACGTATTCGCCCGGCCTTTCGGTGCGGATCAGGTTCGGGCGGCGGATTTCATGGAGGACGGCTGACGCGCCATGATCCGGATAAATAACTTCCGCCCGTAGGGTTCGAATGCTTTTGATCTTGGCCCCTCCGCCCATGGCCTCAGCGCACCTGGCGATGATCGAGGCGGCCTCTATTTGTTCGACGGCGCTCCAGGCGGTCGTCGCAGCGGCCGCGAGGCCCAGCGCTATTCCAAGAGTGATAAAGCATTTTTTCATAATGACCTCTTTTTGTTCTGTGTGATTTCATCTCCGCCCGCCGTCTTCGCGCGCACCTTGTAAACCACGGACAGGATATTTTGCACCACGAGGTCCGGGACATCTAAATAAAGGTAATGCGTCGCTCCTTTTGGCCTATGCCGCCGGCGATTCGAGCAAGGGGAGGATGACGTTAAAAGTGCTGCCTTTTCCGACCTGGCTCTCGACATCGATCTGTCCGCCATGCAGCTTGGCGATGGAATTTGCGATGGCCAAGCCTAATCCCATGCCGCCTTCACTGCGGGAACGCGCTTTATCCACTCGATAAAAGCGGTCGAAGATCAACGGCAGGTGCTCGGCGGGGATGCCTACCCCCGTATCGGTTATGGAAACGAGCGCGCTCCCGTTTTTTCTCACCAGCGTGCTCGAGACGGTGCCTCCGCTGGGGGTATAGCGGACGGCATTGTCCAGGATGTTGAGAAAGAGCTGTCTCAATTTAAACCTGTCTCCCCTAACCGTCAGATTCTCCATCGGGCCGAAGTTGAACGCCACGCCTTTTTCCTGGGCAAGCGCCTCCATATCCGAGGACAGCTCGGTGAAGAGGTCCTTCACATTGACCTCCTGGAAATGGGCCGGTTCACTGCCGGCATCGTTGCGTGCCAGGAGAAGCAGCTTGCTGATAATGACCGACATGTAGGCCACTTCCTGGGAAACGATCTCCAACGATTTCCTGTACTCCCCCTGCGTCCTTTTTTTATCAAGAGCGAGGGAGGATTCAGCCTGGATTATGGCCAGCGGGGTTCGCAACTCATGGGAGGCGTCCGCCGCGAATTGCCGCTGCTTCTGAAATGCCTCTTCGAGACGAGCGATCATCCCGTTCAAGGTGGCGGCCAGCCTGCCCATCTCGTCTTCGCTCTGGATGTCGATCCGGCGGCCAAGGTCGCCCTCGCCGATCTTCTGGGCGATATTCGTGATGTG
>Ga0315268_10006579_pt1 | contig 12349 bp, 11 predicted proteins | sample C1_top_MG_FD_204535 | JGI IMG/M metagenome (GOLD analysis project Ga0315268, IMG submission 204535) | Sediment microbial communities from Yellowstone Lake, YNP, Wyoming, USA - C1_top | ecosystem: Environmental > Aquatic > Freshwater > Lake > Sediment | place: USA: Wyoming | collected 2017-08-01 | reverse complement strand
CGCTCACAATTTCGCCCTCCTTCTGTTTATATTCGTCATACATCGCATCGCGCTCGGCTTCCCGGATTTTTTGGATGATGACTTGCTTGGCGGTTTGAGCGGCGACTCGGCCGTAATCGCTTTTTGAGTCAAGTTTTGTTTCGATGACATCTCCCACTTTTGCACCCGGTTTGATTTTCCGCGCTTCTTCCAAGGTCAAATCTCTCTCGGGATTATAACGAGAAATTTTGATTTGATCTTCCTCGACTTCGGCTTTAGTTTCCCCTTCATTTTTCTTTATAATCTTTTCTTCGGGCTTTGACTCTTTATCTTTTTCTCCCACATCTTTTTCCTTACCCGTCTCGCTTTCCGCTGAAAGCGGGTTGGCAAGTTCTTCAGTTTCAAAAATACGGGTGGTTTCATCGACAACCTCTTTGACCAAATAAAAATCAGCTCCCCCAGTCACTTCATCAAATGCAGCTCGGATGTGCTGGCCTCTTTTCCCATAATCTTTTTTATAAGCCGCGGCGAGCGCCGATTCAATCGCCTCAGTCACTTTTTCTTTGGAAATCCCCTTTTCTTCACAGATTTGGGCGATGGCGCTTCCGAACTGGCCGAGTCGGCCGGTTGATTGATCAGTTTCTTGAGGTTTAATCTTTTTTTTCTTTGACATAAAATTTAGTTTAATTTTGAAAATAAAATGCCCGCTCACACGGACATCAACAAATCGCTTCAGGTGGTTACAATCTAGCAAAGAATTATTTTTTTGTCAACTTTTTGGACAGATTAATTTCAACAGTATCGCAATCTCTCTCGAACTTAACGCGAAAAGCATCAAAAAATCCTTCTTGTCCCAAAATCGCATTTACACCCGGCGCATCAGTGAAACCAGCAACAATACTTATTTTATTACTATCACCAATAATCTGCAGGTGAACTTTATGCAAATAAGCTTTAATTTGCCCGCCTTCGATCCCGCTAAAAGTTTCTTCCCCCCCTTTTTCTAGATCCAACCCAATTTCTTCTCCAAACTGATTGTTGAATAAGCATTTATCCGCTCCAGAATCCAAAAGAGCGTGAACATTTACACTTCCTTTTGGTCCGTGCAAAGTGATAGTGATCATCGGACGACTGATCCACTTCTTATTTGGCTTGTTATGCGGGATTTTGAAATATGAAAATTTCATCTTTATAAGGAAGGCACATAACTGACATCGAAAGGAGGAAGTTTAATAAAGATATACTTTTTGGTCTTTTTCTCCGCTTTTTTCTTAGCCTCTTTCAGGGTATTTCCCGCGCCTAAAACCTCCTTATAATCTAAAGACAAAGTCACCCACTTGCCTTCATAAGGCTTCAATTTTTTGGTGAGATCTATGGGTTTCATATATTTTGTCTAATATTTATTGATTCGCGATGGCTCATCCTAACAAATTATTACGAAAAAATCAACACTTCCATTTCGATAGTTCAATTATACACCAAAATTCATATACTCACAAAATTTCAAATAAAAAAGGCCTCGGGGCAGGGCGACATTCCGCCAAGCCCGCGAGGCCGAAACTTGTTGAACTGGCTGCTCTTTATTGGATTTTCTCCTCAGCCGTTGTGATGCGCACCAGACGCTCCATGCTGTAAAAAAGAAACCCTTTATTACTTCGATAAGCAAGAATTGCTCTGGCGATTTCCCTTGCCTCATCGTCACTGCCTGCCGTGAGCTCAAATTCAACATATTTAGCATTCACGTTAACCCTACATTTCATTAGGTATTTATTCACAAGAACTCCCTCCTTTTTTAGTAAACTTGATAATCGCTTTTTAGCCGATTATCAGGTAATAATATTCAAGATGCAATAATAGTAAAATATTAAATACTATTTATAAGTATTATTTATCATTATTGCTTTATTTAAGCCTTTATGATATAATATTGGTAGTAAATAATTTCCTACACTTTTATGAACATCAATGAGGCTCTCGCCCTTTTCAACCTCGATGAAAAAGAATCCGCCATATATCTGGCGGCGCTCGAGGCGGGAGTCGCGACGGCGCGGGAGATCGCCAAAAAAGCCGGAATTCAGCGGACTTATTTCTATGACCTTTCAGAAAAGCTTTTGAAGCTGGGGCTCTTGCAACAAATCAGCAAAGGCAAGAAAAGATATTTTCAGGCGGCGGAGCCGGAGAAGCTTCTTGAGATGCAGGAAAAAAGGCTTGGGGAATTGCGAGGTGCTTTGCCGGAGCTCAAAGCTCTCCAAAATACCAAAGGACAAAAACCGAAAGTATATTTTTTTGAAGGCCGGGCGGGAATTAATCAGGTTAATGAAGACACTTTGAAATACAAAGGCGATATGGTTGCTTTCACCACTCCCCGTTTTGTTTCAGCCAATGAAGAAAAACTATCCCGCGAATACATCGCCAAAAGAAAATTGCTCGGCATCAAAGTCCGTGTCATTGGTGAAGTATCGCCGGAGGTAGCGAAAATAAAATCCCGTGACAAGGAAGAACTGCGCGAGACAAAAATGTTGCCAAAAGATTTATTCAGTTCCGAAGTCGAAATCGGAATATACGGGAACAAGGTTTTCTTTGCGAACTACAAAGACCAGTTCGGGCTGATCGTTGAAGACAGTGAAATCTCCAAAACGCTCAAAAATATTTTTGAAATAATCTGGCGCGGTGGGTTTGTGATCGAATAGAAAATTAGCAAAACAGATTGTTACACTTAACCGCGATCGCGGACAAGTGTAATAAGATGAACAATAAAAATCCCCCCGATGTTCGTCGAGGGGATTTTCGAAGCTTGTTTTTACGGAGTCGGATTTTGTTGCGGCGGGTTCTGGTTTTGGTCGGCTGGCGGAGTTTCCTGCGGAGGCTCGATCGGCGTTTCGGGCGGAACTGGTTCCTGTGGGCGCTCGACAGCAGGAGGAGTACGGCTCGGCTGGCTTTCAGATGCCTGGCCGGCGGGACTCGTCTCCAGTCCATCCAGAGCCTTCTTGCCTGATTCAAGATTGGAGATTATTTTTTTCACGTCGGCGTTATCCGGATTGAGCTCAGCAACTTTTTGAAATTGCTCGAGAGCTTTCTGTTTGTCATTCTTTTTATCGTAAACAAGCCCGAGGAAATAGCGGGCATTTGAATAATTCTCGGCTAGCTTCACAGTCTGTTCGAGCTCGACTTGGGCCTTGTCATATTGCTCTGCTTTGTAATACAAAATTCCAAGCTGGAAAGTAATTCCGGGATCTCGCAGATTCATTTTTTTGCTTTCCTCAAGTTTCGCGATTGCCTGATTGATTTCTCCAAGCCGATCAAAACAAACGGCAATCATGAATTGAGCTGGAATATAGTTTCCTTTTTGCTCAACAGCCTTTTCAAAATTTTGACGGGCTGAAGCGATGTATTCTTTGGCCTTGTCAGAAAGTTGCGGTGCTTTCCCGGCAACTTGTTTTTGGCCGGCGTTCTTGGCAGTCTCAATATCAGCCATCATCAAATACACTTGACCAATTTGATAATAGATAGATGGATTTTTCGGATCATACTTCAATGCCTCCATGTAGTTGTCGCGGGCGGCCTGCTCAGCGTTGTCTTTTGATCCAACGACGTTTTGATTGACTTGGGCCAGCTGCACTAGATTGTCGGGATTTTTGGGATTCAAGTTAATAGCGGCCCGAGCCTGATCTTCAGCGGCAAAGTAGAGACTCGAAATTTGAGCCCGGTCGTCATCGCTCAAATTGGCAAGACCCTTTTCAGCGACTTTTTGATTAAGCATCGCAAAAAGGGCGACCGACAAATTGCGGTGGTAGAGGTCTCTTGAAGGGTCAAGATTAACTACTCTTGAGAGGTTATTGACCAATTCTTCAACTTTTCCCCCCTGAACGTCACCCTTGAGAGCTTTGTTATAGGCGGCGGCGGCCACGTATCTCTGCCCCTCAAGGAAGATAAGTGAAATGAACCCGACTATGATCAAAACAAAAATGAAAGAGAGAACAAGAGAAACCCGGGGTGACGAGGTTTCGCTGATGAGCTCTTCTTTTTTATGGAAGACAATTGAAGCAAGAACAAACAATAAAGCCGTGGCCACCCACCAGAGAAAGTCCATGGTCATATTGGACGGATACAGAAAGAAAGCGATAGTGAGATAAATCCAAACCGAGGCGGCTCCGATCAATGTATATGTTCCCTCCTCGCTTCGTCCAAAAATTTTGACGAATGAGGAAAATATATGAGCAAGAATTGCTCCGAGAAGGAAAATAATCGCCGCTGCTCCAAGAAATCCGGTTGTTGTGGCAAGCGTGGAGAAGCGGCTGCTCCCTTCGTTGAATTTCACCGACCAGAAGTTGGTGAGGTTGATTTCGGAAGGCTTACTTTTGAGATAAGCCAGGTCATAAGAGGATAAACCCGGTCCCAGGAGAAATTTTTCTTTCCAGGTTCCTTTCAACACATCAAAGGAAGCGCTTGAAGAAAGGCCAACTTCAATTGGCAATTGGACTCTCACAATGGGCTGACTTTTTCCAATGAGAGTCGCAAGAAGAACCAGAGTGAGGACTACCATCGGGAATACCAGTGTTCTGTTCTTTTCTTCGCTTCCGCTAGTGATGATTGCCAGTCCCAGAAGAACTGCCATACCAACCAGAAAAATTATCAGGCTGGTACTGAAATTAATCATGATTAAAGTAAAAGTGAAAAGAAGGGCAAGGATAATGAGCGCGATTTTCACCGCGACAGGCTGTTTTTCAAGAAGCATGGCGACTGTTAAAATCAGAATCGCTCCAATATAGACTGCGAAAGCATAAACCGACCCGATTGTGTTGAAAGAATTTTGAGCTATCGCAGTATTTTTGATCAGGAATTTTCCAAAAATCTGGAGGAGAGCGTAAATAGTAGCAAGGGCTGACGATCCAATCAATGTCAAAATGAGAATCTGGATTTTGTTTCGCTCGTTGAAATTGTTGGTTATCACGAGAAACAGGGCAATCAGCCCAATAAGAGTAACCAGCGACATACTTTCTGTTCCAAAGGTGCCCCACATGCTCTGATCACGGTAGGTGGAAAAAATCGTACTAAGCGTAAAGACCAAAAGAAGGACAAGCAAAGGAACAAGGAGAAAGTTTTTCTTGATCCGAATTCGGCCTTCCCAGGCCATTTTTCCAACCCAGGCGAGAAATGCAATTCCGCCCAACCCGACAATGAGAAGTTGCTTATTGAGTTCAAGAATGCTTGGCACGATTGGAAGAAAGAATAGCGGAGTCAAAAAAGCAAGTAAGTACACAACTCCGGTGATGATCCAATCAATAACCTTTGGGATCCGAGTATCTTTTTTGAGTGGCGGTTGGGGAAACTGCGGCGCTGGTTCCATTTTGGGTTCTGGCCTTAGACCGGGAAATCCAACGACTGGCCTTCTTGGAGGTATTCCCTCTCTTCTAAGATCGATTTTCATTTTCGTGTCTTTATTGATTATTGTTGAAGAGTTATTTCAAAGGCATAACAATACCCCGCCTTTGCCTTGGGTCAAGAAATGTTGATGTTTATTCTGTTGTGTTTTTACCCCGCACCAATTCTAACTACACGTTTAGCTTAATTGACACCGGAAGACGAAAGTCGCTTCGCTCTCTGCCGGTGATAAATCAAAGAAGTTGGCTGGAATTGATGCAGGGTGAATTTTGACCCAGTTTAAGCGGGGTTGTTTTGTTCTTCTATTATAGCAGTAAAAAAAAATTGTGCAAACTTTTGTGTATAGTATCTGGTATCTGGCCCGCCCGCTTCGAGTTGCCCGCCTGCAACGATGTTGCAACTTCGGGCAGGCGAAGCGAGTCGGGCGGGTATTTTAGTATGGATTTTGCATTATAATATAAAAAACTGATTAAAGCTATCTCGGTATTTTTCTCGCATCCTGACGACTAGCAACATGTAGGATAAATGGAATAGTGAAAATTATCATTCCCTGTTTGATGTCCCAGAAGTAATGATCGAAAAACGAGATGATGAAGAAAGATAATATTATGATACAGTAAGGTTTTTTTGTCAATAGATTAGATAAATAATTAATAAAGCAATATTTTATTGAAGTTGTCAATATAAACAGTAGAAAGAGCGCTAATCCTATTATTCCCAGTTCGGAGGCTATCAGAAGATAAACATTATGAACCGGTTGATACTGCCAACCGGGTAAATCGGGGTGCAAGAAAAATTCCCGTGAAACAAACTGCCCCATGCCCAATCCGGATACGGGGTGAGAAGCAATTGTTTCATGGGAAACATTTAGATAGATATTTCTTTCCTCAAGGGACTGCTCTGAAAAGATAAAATTAAGCTTTGTCTGTGAAACAAAATAACCTCCGAGAAACAATAGCAGAATTAATGAAGTCAGCAGGAGTCTCTTCAGGCGCCAGCTTAGAAGTTTCAGTTTTTGCCACCAAAAAATGAGTCCTCCAAGGGCAATAGCGATTAAAGCTGAACGGGAAAAGGTGATAAATAAGCCAAAAAACAAAAAAATGAGAAGAATGACCAGAATGGGCGTTGAAAACCTACCAACTATTGTTTCATGTGAAACTGTCAACCGAGATCTGTTTTTTTGGAGCCTCTCGGCTATCAGGCCAAACAGAATCATTATTGGTGCCAAGAGGAAGCCAGCTAGGATATTGGGATGAGGAAAGGTTCCATAGGGCCGGATATGTTTCACGCCGTCAATTGTAAACTTGGCCACTCCCGGCAGATTGTGACCTAAAATGCTTTCCCCTAGAAATTTGACTCCGAGGGACTTATTAATAATGAACTGTGAAACAGCGATTAAAACTTGGATTGTTCCACCGAATATCAGAGCTGTTTCAATAAGGAGGGGCCTGGCGCGGTTTTGGAGCGCAAAATTGAAGGCCAAAAAGGCTAGTATTGCCACTTCGATGACGGATAGCGCTCTAAAAAGAGCAATTTCCTTGAGGGGAGACCAAAATATAGAAATTACTACCCAGCCGATGAAAAGCAGAAGCAGAAATGTTTCACGTGAAACATTTAACTTAAGGAGGGCAATACTTGACTTATCACTAATTTTGTTTTTTAGTAAGAAAGTGGATGAACTATATCCTTTATATTGACTAATGATGTATTTTATTGTATAAATGAGCATGAGGAGAATAATCAGCAGGTCTGCCCAAGAGAAGCTGATGGTGAGGTATTCATTGAATTCCCTATTGAGATATGAATAAGGTGTCAAAAAAACCTTCCTTATATTAAAGGTAAAAGTGGCAAAAAAGATGAAAAACAAAATAGCTTCAGTATTGTTCCATAGCCATTTCAAATGTTTCACGAAATTGGATTCCATAAATGTAGTTTAACATGAAACGCTATACCAAGTTAATTGACTACAGAGGTTTTTATAAATAGTATAATAAGGTACGAGGGCTCATAGCTCAGCTGGTAGAGCACTACAATGGCATTGTAGGGGTCGCGGGTTCAAGTCCCGCTGAGTCCAAACACAAGAATAAGGATGCGGGAAAGTCCGGGGTTCGCCTGCCTGCCTATGGCGGGACTCCCCGTAGGTCCAAATTTTTTTGCCCTTGTAGCTCAACGGATTAGAGCGGTCCCGTCCTAAGGGAAAGGCTGGGGGTTCGATTCCCTCCAAGGGCGCTAGACTTTTCCTATTTTATGTTGCTAGAATATGTCGTAGAGAATTTATTCCAAATTGCATGGAGGGCGAGTCGATGGAAGCCTACTTGAAATTGGGAGGTGACCCCACGCTGGGTCATAAGATTGAAATCTTGAAGTATAATGTTCCTTACAACATCATTGAAACCTTGAAGACACATTTTTCCAATTTGCAGTCGCTGCAATTTGAATATCCGTTGGAGGAAATCCCGGAGGTTCAATGCTGTGCCTGCAAACACATGTATGTTCTTACTCGCCCAACGCTGGAAAGCATGATGACCTGCACTCACATTCACTCCAGTCTGGAATTACGCGACGGGGAGATTTTTATTCTCTGCCATCACGGTTGCGACCGTAAAATCAAGCAAATCCTTGAGGAGCATAAATTCTAAGATTTAAGAACATAAATTTGTGCTAGGAACGAATTTTCAGGATCTCTAAGTTTCAAGGAAAAGGCCGCTGCGGTGGCCTTTTTTCTATTTTTAAATTAAGATAATGACAAGTAATATTTTATCAAAATTTATGGCAAAAAAAATCAATCTCGCCGTTATTTTTGGCGGGCGGTCGGGAGAGCATGAAGTTTCGCTTTCGTCGGCTCGGGGAGTGATGAAAAATCTCGACAAGGAAAAATATAATGTGATTCCAATCGCGATCACGAAAGGTGGCAACTGGCTGATTGGGGAAAAGGGAGAGGAATATATGAAAATGAACGAGGACAAAATTGGAAAAGAAGGCGCGATTAGTCTCAAGGATTCGCAAAAACTGGTGACAATCAAAGATTCTGAAAAAAGCATCTCAAATTATGCCGAAGGGGAGCTAAAGGAAAAAATTGATTTAGTTTTCCCAATTCTTCATGGGCCATATGGCGAAGACGGCCGGCTTCAGGGGATGCTGGATATGCTCGGAATTCCTTATGTTTTTTCGGGAGTGCTCGCCCACGCCATTGGGATGAATAAGCCGAAAGCAAAAATCATTGCGGCCAAGGTCGGCGTGCCAGTGGCGAAGGATTTAGTGCTAACAAAAAGTGATGAATATAATCTTGACGAAATAATCGCCGAGCTTTCTCTTCCGCTGATGGTGAAGCCGGCGGAGCTGGGCTCTTCGGTCGGAGTGGCTCTCGCCAAAACAAAAGAAGATTTGGAAAAGGGAATCGAAGAAGCCTTTACTTATGGAGAGGAAGTAATCGTGGAACAATATGTTAAGGGCAGGGAATTGACAGTGACTGTTATGGGTGATGAGAATCCTAAAGCGCTCGCGGTCACGGAAATTATCCCAATCATTTCGGAATTCTACGACTACAAAGCCAAGTATGAAGACGGGGGATCAAAACATGTTTGCCCGGCAGAAATCTCGAAAGAAGACGAAGAAAAATTGAAAGGCTATGCTATTTCCGGCTTCAAAGCCATCGACTGCAAGGATCTTTCACGCCTGGATTTTATGTGGAGCGAAAAGGATGGCGAATTCTATTTTACCGACATAAATACTATTCCTGGCATGACCCCGACGAGTCTGGCTCCCGAAGCAGCGGCTCTCGCCGGCATGAATTTTTCGCAGTTTCTAGACGCGTTGATTGAGGGGGCGATGAAGAGACAAAAAATATAATTCAAATCTTTCTTTAGAATATCAATTTTATAACTATCTTGTTTAACAATAATTTTGCTATAGCAATTTTATTGTCAATCTAATATTTAGCTAAAGATCTTCAAAAAAGAAAAACCCCAACCACCGCGAGGGGTATGTTGAAAGTAGTCTTTATCTATGCTACAATTTGAGTATGGCAACAATCAAGAAATCAGTGAAAAACAAGACTATTTTTTGGGACTATGACTTGAAAAAAGCGGATATGAAAAATCCGGAAGTGAAGGCCTGGTATCTGAATCGAAAACTGAAGTTTGGTGATTTGAGTGGGATTGGAAAATCAGATCTTAAAAAATATTTGTCTAAGCTCAATATAAATTCTTCACTCAAAGAATTATTGCGTAATTTTTTGGCCAAATATGCCTAGTATTAAGCTTAAAAAACTACAGAAAGATGTTTTGAGTTTTTTTGGCAAGCATTCTTTCGGAAAAAATTTTTATTGGACCGGCGGAACATTACTTTCATACAAATATCTCCATCATCGGGATTCGGTCGATCTCGATTTTTTTTCCGGGGAATTATTTTTGGATGACGAGTACTTGAAATTCATAAATAGCCTGAAAGTCGCGGTCGGAGCAACGAAAGCGAAATTCGATTTGGACAAAAACTGGAGAATTTATCTCGTCGCGCGAGGCAGAGAATTGGTAAAGCTGGAGCTGGTATATTTTCCATTCAAGTCCATCGAGAAGAAAGCGCGGCTCAAAGAATTTTCTCTGAAAGTTGATTCATTGACAGACATTATGGTGAATAAAATCCTTTCAACTTACCAGCGCAATGAGCCGAAAGATGTTTATGACCTGTATTGCTATTTTTCCCGAAAGCCAAAATATAATTTGCAGAAATTGGTTGATCTGGTCGAGAAAAAATTCGGAGTTGAAATTGAGACGACTTTGTTGCTTGCGAAAATAAACGAACTGGCAAATAATCTCGATTTGATTCAGCCATTGCTTCTTGAACCGGAAAAGAATATTTCAAAGAAAGTCAAAAAATTCTTCCAGGAAATTTTCAATTCACTCGCAAAAAAATATCTAAAATAAGAGGGGCGTCAATAGTAACCATATAGTAGCAACTGACGCCTTTTTTGTTTTGACAATTTTGAGAAAAGAAAAACCCCAACCGCCGCGAGGGGAGGTTTTGTAAATTTTGCTCGGTAGTTTTGTTATTCATCAAATGACAAAACAATTTTTGCGTGATAACATTGAAATATAAGGCGTCATTCCGATTGCGCATATTCTACGGGAATGAAAATCTGACCAGATCCCTCGACTGCACTCGGGATGACTAATCATTATGATCAGCAAAATCCCCAAGCCAATCATTGAAATCGTCCAGAAGCTCGAAGCTGCCGGTTTCGAGGCTTTTGTCGTAGGCGGGTGCGTCAGAGATTTGCTGATGGATATCGAACCAAAGGATTGGGACGTGACGACAAACGCGAAGCCAGAGGAAGTGATAAAGTTATTCCCTGACAGTTTTTATGAGAATAAGTTTGGGACAGTGGGGGTGAAAATACCAAAATCCCTTTTCCAAGGTTCGACCTTTCCCTTGGCGGATGAATCCGCCAATTCCTCAAGGCCAAACCTTTATGAGGTTGTTGAAGTGACGACTTATAGAATTGAAAGCAAATATTCCGACAAACGACATCCGGATGAGGTGCGGTTTGCGAAGACGCTGGAAGAAGATTTGTCGAGGCGGGATTTTACGATTAATGCGCTGGCGTTGAAGGTAGTTGATTCCAAATTTGAAATAATCGATTTGTTTGATGGACAAGAAGATCTAAAAAATAAAATTATCCGCGCGGTGGGGGATGCGAACGAACGGTTTGACGAAGACGCGCTGCGGATGATGCGAGCGGTGAGGTTCGCGGTGACGCTGGGAGAGGACACGGATGTAAAAAGAACTAAAGGGCCGAGAAAGTTGAGTGATGAAACTCCTTTTCAAATTGAGGAAAAAACCAAAAAAGCGATTACCAAGAATTCCAAGAATCTGAAATTAATTGCCATCGAGCGGATTCAGGATGAGCTGAATAAAATTCTCGTTTCTGATTATGCAGCCGAGGGGATTGAGCTTCTGCGGGAACTAAAATTGCTTCAACATATCATTCCCGAACTGGAAAAAGGTTACGGCGTGGGACAGAATCGCCATCACATTTATACCATCTACGAACATTCCATTTTGTCGCTCAAAAATTGCCCTTCAAAAAAATTGGAAGTGCGCCTCGCGACGCTTCTTCATGATATCGCGAAGCCCGAGACAAAAAGAGGCGAAGGGGCATATTCCACTTTCTACAACCATGACCACGTTGGCGCGAGAGTGGCGGAAAAAATTTTGAAACAGCTTAAATATTCTTCAGAGATTATCCGTAAAGTGAAACTGCTCGTCGACAATCACATGTTCTATTACAACGTGGACGAAGTAGGAGCCTCGAGCGTGCGCCGGCTGGTGCGAAAAGTGGGACTGGAAAATATCAATGACCTCATTGATCTTCGGGTAGGCGACCGGCTGGGTTCAGGCGTACCGAAAGCCGTGCCGTACAAACTTCGCCACTTCAAGTATATGGTGGACAAAGTTTCTCAAGATCCGCTTTCAGTGAAGATGCTCGAGCTCAATGGCAATGATTTGATGAAGGAATTAAAATTACAACCCGGACCGATTATCGGAGCGATTTTGGATGTGCTTTTGTCGGAAGTAGTGGACGAACCGAAGAAGAATAAAAAAGAAATTCTTTTAGCTCGCGCTAAAGAGTTGCAAAAAGAAAATCTGAAATCCCTTCGCGAAATGGCAAAAGAGAAAATTGAAGAGAGGAAAGAAGAAGAGGATAAGGAGATAAAAGCGAAGTATTGGGTGAAATAATCCCGCACTTTTCTGAAAAGTGGGGGATCATCCCGAGTCTATCGAGGGATCTTATGCAAGATATGCAAAAGAAAGAAGCGGGCAATGCCCGCTTTTGTGCTTAGATTACATGAATCAGCTCATCCGCAATCTTTTTTTGTTCGGCGATAAAATATTCTTTTACATTCTTCCATCTTACGGTCTTTATCATTTTCGGCATTTCTTCCCTGTCGGCGTCTTCGAAATAGGAAAAGCTTTTTATGATATGAATTTT
>Ga0315268_10006578_pt1 | contig 12350 bp, 13 predicted proteins | sample C1_top_MG_FD_204535 | JGI IMG/M metagenome (GOLD analysis project Ga0315268, IMG submission 204535) | Sediment microbial communities from Yellowstone Lake, YNP, Wyoming, USA - C1_top | ecosystem: Environmental > Aquatic > Freshwater > Lake > Sediment | place: USA: Wyoming | collected 2017-08-01 | reverse complement strand
GCGCCCCCTCCCTTTGCAGTTCCGTCGAGCTTTGTGATTATGACTCCATTTACATTGCACGCCTCGTGAAATGCCTTTGCCTGCTTTTCAGCTGCCTGCCCCACATCTGCGCCAATGACAAGCAGTTTTTCTTCTGCATTTATCGCTTTGTTTAATTTGTTTAATTCTTCAATCAGGTCCTTTGAAAGTGCATCCCTTCCTGCTGTGTCATAGATTATTATGTCAAATTTTTTGAGCTCGCTTTCAAACTGCTTCAGGATTTTTAATGGGTTTTTTTCTTTTGGGTTTCCAAAAACCGGCGCATTTACCCTTTCCCCGACCTGGAACAATTGCTCGTAGGCAGCAGGACGCCAGACATCCAGAGCAACAAGAGCAACCTTGTTGCCCCTTTTCTGGAAATATTTTGCCAGCTTTCCGGCAGTTGTTGTTTTTCCGTTTCCAAACAGGCCGACAAGCATTATTTTACAGGGCTTCTTTTTTATCTCGATTTTTGCTTCTTTTTCACCAAGGAATCTGACAAGCTCTTCATAGACAATTGTGATTAACTGCTCCTTTTTTGACAGCCCCGGAGACGGCTTTTCATTTAGCGCCCTTTCCTTTATTTCCTTTGACAGGTTTAGCACAAGCTGGACATTCATGTCGCTTTGAAGAAGAGCCCTCTGTATGTCCTTTACAAGCTCGTTTATCAGCTTTTCATCTACAAAAACCGCCCTTGCAATCTTGTCCAAAGTGCCCTTTAAGCTGTCCCCAAGCTTTTCCAATACCATTTTAGCCAAGAAATATTATGGGTTTATAAAGGTATTTTTGTAAGACCAAGAAATTACTCACTCCATAGATTCTAACTTCCACAACCCTTCAAAATCCCCTGATTGTTTGCGAGCATCATATAGCTCGGCTGCGAGATAGAATCCGGAACAGGAAATAACTCCACTTTTTAAATTAAACTCGCCCTGGAAAATTTTATCATTGCCTCTTGACATCGCACGATGGTTTATGGGCAGCCCCCTGTACATCTTTCTGAAAGAAATGGTGTGCCCCGTTGACTCTTCTGAAGGACCTGTCGGAGAAAATTCCTCTTTAATTGCTCCCACCAGTCCGGATTCTCCAAAAACATCTTTTCCTTTTGCAATGAATAGTCCTGACTTTTTGTTGTAGTGCAGAATTGTTGCCTCAAAGTCAAACCTTTCCTTGGCCCACGCCTGCTTTGGCTCCTGCTCCAAACCAAGAAGCAATAGCGCCGGAGGCATATCGCGGTCTAGTTCCTCAGGATCAACTAGCTGGAAAAATCCTTTAAGCTGTCTTCTGGTGATGTTCTTTTTTGGAAGCATTCTTTCTCTCGTTTACTAAACCTATTGCCTGCAGGCCGCGATGTAACTTGTCAGAAATTTGCGTATTGTCTGGGGCGCTATGCAGCCGACAAGCACCATGCTCTGGTCGCAGACATTTTCCAGTGATGCGCATCTTTTGTACCTGTCAACAACCCCTGCAATGTCATCCCTTTTGCTGAAAACAGGGCAGCCGATTGCTGCATCATCTATTGTCTCTGTCCCTTCCACCACAAATACGCCGTGTTGTGAGCCATAGTCCTTTCTTGTCCTTACAAAGTCCGACTGAAAAGCCAGCTTAAGATAGCCTTCTCCCCTTTTTTCCTCCAGATTCACTGGCTCAAGCGCTGAAGGAATGCCTTTTCCACAAAGAAGTTTATGCATCTCATCCCTGTCTAAGGCATATTTTGCCATTTCTTCCATATTGTGATAGCCCTCTGCCCAGTAAATGCCTGCAGAAATGGGAGGTATGCCTGTCTTTGTTATGAAGTGAGGCCTGATTCCGAGAGTTTTGCCAATTCCATGTATCCTGCACAGCGCAAGATTGTATTTTTCCGAGTATGCAAGAACTTCTGCAATCCGTCTCATGCCTGAGACAGGCTCAAACAGCATGAGCTTTGCTTCTCTTTTTTCAGGGTTCGGGTTTTTGATAAATCTTGGAAAATCAGAGTCAGGGTCAAAGGTTCTTAGGGATTCTCCAAGGGAAAATACTTGTGTGCTGAGTTCCGCTGACAAAAGTCCTTCCACACCCTCAAATGTGGTAAGGACATATCCGCTCTGGTGGATTATCTCGCATGATGCAGAAGAGTACAGCGAAACTTCTGTCTTGCAGACCTTTTCTGCTGCCTGGTTTTCCTGAACACTCCATTTTTTTGATTTTTTCCTTCCCTTTTTTTGCACCGGCTCCTGCCTTCTGGCTTGTTCTTCATTTTTTTGCGACACTGTGAAACTGTACAATATTGAAGGCCTCATGCATTCCTCCTCTGCCAGCTTTCTTTTTAACTCGGTGTCAGGAGGACTTGAAAAAATGTCATGCCTTATCCTGCCCCCAAATTTCATAAGGTCATCAAGAACATAAGAATCGTCTGACTTTTTGATTAATGTAAACTCATCTTCTCCCCCAAGCAAAAACTTGGGGGCAAGCGCAAGTCCTATACCAGAAAGCGCACACAATCCCAAAAAGTTTCTTCTGCTAATAGTTCCATGCATTTGGCTAACCTTCAAAGAAATATTCGCAAAGATAAAGCACAGGCGTCTTTTGAATGATAAATTTCACCTTGCTGTTTGAGGGCGCTATTATTTTTTCATACATCGAGGCCACTTTTAACTCCCCGTTTAGGCCCATTCTCAGCTCGCCGTCAAGAACTGTCAGTTCTTCGCGGTATTTTCCGGTGTCAAATGTAAAAATCCCAACCGGAAACCTTCCATATGTGGGGTTTTTTTCTTTTTCCTGGTCAAGTTCCCAGCTGATGACCATGCCTTGTTTAAATTTGTATACATTTGGGAGATTTTTAAAACTCCCAAATAAGATATCTGCTATGTCAGGATGCTGCGCCCTAAGATTGTGGATATCGGGCTTGTTGCATCCAAAATCTACTGCTTCCAAAGCTTCTGATTCATCCATTTTAAAATCGCTCATGACTATTGAATTATAAATCATTTATAAACATTTCTATTTGTAACTACTTTAAAGTTTATATTTTTAGAAAAAATTTATAAATGAACTCTATCAGACTCTGTTTTGCTCCTGTACTCTGTTGGGGCAATCTTGAGAATGCAAACTTCGCCCATTATTGTATAGCTGTCTCTTATTCTGTATACTTTGCCTGTTTCAGGGTCTTCTGCAAGAGGGTCATCTGCTTTCTTGTTATCCAAAAGTTTTAATCTCTTGAATACCCTTAAGGGGATGTTGTCTATTTTTAATTCAAACCCCTTGGCACATTCTGGAGGTTCAATATCTAATCTTTTTAAGACATCTGAAAGTTCTGAAACTTTGGGCATATTATCACCTTCTGGTTTAATGCTAAAAAAGAGCAATATCTTAATAATCCGGTATGTTACCACCATAACGAGACAACAAAACGAAAGGTTTATATAGTCATCCAGATATATATGTTACTACTATGATAGAACTACTTAGTAAGGAAGAGATTTGCGATTCCCGGGGAAACAAAGGCACACTTTATTTTGTTGAGAGGATGCCTGGAATACGCAGGGTTGTCCTGAAAAACGGCAGTTTCAGGCCGGAAAGTGTTGGCAAGAGCACAGCCCAGTCATTCATAGGCGGGGTTGTTGAGGCATCTGAGAAGATTCTTGAGAAAGTAAAAAATGAAGTTGCTAAGGGAGATATTTATGAGGTAATGAAGAGAATGAGAGATAATAAGTTTGATAGAATATACTTTCCGAACTAGATTAGTTATTTTAATCCCACCACATCATAAATCTTAACAGCCATCTCCTTTCCCTTGACTTTTATTTCACCTAAATCCTTGACTTTAACTTTATCTTTCACTCTATTATAAGTTTCTTCAGAAATAAGCACTTCGCCTGCCTTTGCATTGCTGCACAGCCTTGAGGCCAGATTTACATTGTCTCCTATTGCCGTGTAGTCAACCCTTTCCTTTGAGCCCATGTTTCCGATGACAGCCTCTCCAGAATGTATTCCTATGCCCATGCCGACTTTTTTTGCCCTGCCTTTCTGCATCGCCACGATTTTGTCCCTCATCCCGATGCCTGCCTTTATTGCATTTAGGTCATGCTCGCTGTCTTCAATCGGAGCCCCGAAAATCGCCATTATGCAGTCGCCGATATATTTGTCAAGGGTTCCCTTGTTTCTGAAAACAACCTCAGTCAAGCTCCCGAGATACTTGTTTAGCATTGTGACAACATCGTGGGGCTTCATTTTTTCGGACATTGAAGTAAATCCCCTGATGTCCGAGAACAGTATGGTAACATCCCTTATTTCGCCTTTCAGGTCAATCTCATCTTTCTCTGTTTTCTTCAGGATTTCATCAACAACATCCTTTGAAACATATTTGTTGAATATTGACCTTATTCTTTTTCTTTCCCTTCCCTCTGAAAAATAGAAAAATATCGTGACCCCCCCATATGTCAATATCACCGACAGGAACGGGTAGACCAAATTTAAAATCAGCCCCTTGTCAAAGACATAGATTGAGGCAAGAAGGTACAGCACAAACAGGACCGCAGACAAAACTGTTGCAGTGACAAACCTAAAATAGGAAAGTGCAGCTGCAGTAAGAATTGCCAAGGCTAAAATTATCAAAATAACCCCAAAATCCCCCTGCCTTGCAAGGAAGTTTTTTGTCAGCAGCGTCTGTATTGAATTTGCATGAATCTCTACTCCGGGCATCGGCTTTCCTTCAGAGGTCGGCGTGATGGAGTCATCATGCAGGTCAGGAGCTGTCGCGCCTATCAAAACAATCTTGCCCCCGAAATCAATGCCTGTTTTATTGCTCAAAACATCTGAAAATGAAACTGTCCTGAAGCTTCCCTGCTTTCCTATAAAGTTGATTATCAGGTTTTCAAAGCCATAGCTGGCATTTTTTCCAAGATATTTCTGCACAATTTTGAGCGCAAAGCTCGGATAGTCCTGCTGTTCTGTTTTTATTGTCAGGGGCGCATTTCTTGTTATTCCGTCGCTGTCTGTTATTATGTTGATGAAGCCTGCTTCAGCCCTGTTTTCCAGCTCAGGTATGGATTTTAGGATGCTTTTTCCGTATAATCTGCCGTCCTTTTTCTCAAAATCAACAAACTCTAGGGGAATTACCGTGTTTAGCCTTGAAATTTCAATGCCAAGACTTTCATCAGCATCATGCTTATAGGGCTCGAAAAACGCAACATCAATCCCGACAACAGCGCTTTTATTCAGCATTGGAAGAAGCTTTACAAAATTTTCCCTTGGCCAGGGCCATCTTCCGATTTCCTGCAGGCTTTTGTCGTCGATTGCGATTATGACAATATTTTCCAGCGGCTTCTTTTCCGTGTACAGGGAATCTGTAAGCCTGTAATTCCAGCCCTGAAAAATGTCCGCCCTGAACAATGCTGAAAGAAGTATGAAAACAGCAACAGCAATTATTACTGATGACAAAAGCCTGTTCTTTATGATTTTTGATATCATTGCATCGAAGAAATTTTCTGGTCAATCATCTGCAGTCTTTTGTTTAGCTCAGCAATCTTTTCCGCGATTTTGATTATTTTGTCAAGGGACTGCAGCCTCACAGGGATTTTTGCCCTCAGTTCATTTAAATCCCTCCTGCCTGAATTTGCTTCTTCAATAAATTGCTTCATGTCCTCATTTGTCAGGTTGTATCTCTTCTTCATTGCGCCTACAAGCATCTTGTTTTTCCACAGCTCCCTTAGCTGCATCATCTTAAGTATTAATATCTCCTTTTCTATCCTCTGCCTGATGAAAATGAGCTGCTCCTTTGTAATTTCACCTTCCTTAAGCTGCCCGTTTTTTACCATGCAGCTTCTGTATTCTGTGATGTCTTTGAAGTCCTTTTTGTCCGGCAGGCTGCACTGCACTGTTCCTTCGTCGACAAGTATCTCATCGCTGCCTTCTGAAACATTTACCCCAAATCCTGTGCCCCTTACAGTCGCAACGCTGTTCGGCGTCTCAACTGTATATTCCCTTGTGCCAGTCAGCTTGCTTACCCTGTTCCATGTTTCGCCTGATTTCTGGCTTACAGCAACATGGCTTGCAACAAGCTCTGCAAGCTTCACCTCTGTGTTTGGCTGCAGCTCCATTATGTCGCTTTCATAGAAAACAATTGACGCCTGCCCGTCATCCAGGGTTTTGACTGCAAAGTCCTTTTTCAGCTCCATCTGGTCTGCTGCCTGCTCCCATCCAGCGCCTTTATCGACCTGAACCTTTCCGCCTTCTATATTTAGATATGCAACTGTTTCAGAGCTTCCTGTCAGCACAAAAAATGCCCCTATTCCAATGCCAATAATTACAAGAACAACAATTAAGGCAATTACACCCCCTTTCATGACAGGAAATAACTTTGGTTTATTTATAAATGTTTGTGATTAAAATCCCTGCCGGCACAAGCCAAAATGCATTAATATTTATATACAATAAAAAAATTCTTTTAAAAATGGCAGAAGGGGCGCTTGAAGAGTGGATAAAACAGCAGAGAGCTGGCGGGGCAGCTGAAGAGCAGATAAAAGCAGCCCTTGTCCAGCAGGGCTATGATGAAAAAGAGGTTAATGAGGCACTGACAGGAAAAAAGCCAAATACGGCAATAATCCTGATGGCTGTTATTATTGTTGCCCTTATTGCCGGCGCAGTGATTTTTTCTTTTTACAGCTCCTCCAAAATTTCAGAAACTAAAAAGGAGTTTCAGCAGGAATCTCAAAAACCTGAGAATGCCACAAAAGAGCTGCAGGGCGCAGAGGTTTCCAGGCTGAAAAACACAGGAAATTTTGAAATTTCAGCAAAAGAGGTTGCAATGCCTGCAAATTCAAAAAAAATAATCTACGCAGGCATAAGAAACACAGGGTCGTCTGACGCTGTTGTCAGGATTTCTTCAAAATGTGTAAACAAAGAAACCAGGGAGAATATTATCCAGCCAAAAGAGATTGCAGTCAGGCCAAACGAGGTGCAGGTCATTGAAATTGAGGTTAGCTCGGCGGGGCTTGCTGCTGACATGTATGTATGCAATGTACTTGCAAGCTCCAGCCTTGGAGAAACTCACAGCTATGAAAGCGCGCTTCTTGTCAATGTTGGATGAGCTGTGAATAAAAGGTAAATAAGGCCCCACCCTATTCATCCCAGGGCCTTATCTTAAAATGCAGGGGAAGGGATTCGAACCCTCGGACCCACTAAGGGACAGGATATCTCACCTTAGGCTGGCCTTAAGTGTCGCACCCAGCTTATTCTGAGTCCTGCGCATTTGACCAGACTTTGCTCTAGGGAAGGAAAAGAATGCTCTTCTCCTCAACCCCTGCGAATGCCTGGTCTCTTTGATATTGGTTTTACAAGATTTAAAAATCTTTGCTTTTCTTTTTCCATTATTTGGATGCTGTAAATCGGTTTTCTTTTTTCTTTTATCTGAGGGTATGGGAATGTATGTTTAATTTGTAAATCCTCTAAAAGTTTTGACACTTGTTTCAATCCTGCAAAATTTGTGGAAAACAATCTCGCTCTGTTGCTTATTGTTCCATCTCCGTCAAAATACCCTCTGACAAATGAAATCTTAACTGTTTCGCATGAATTCATGATTTGTTCAGGGACTCTCCACTTTAAATGCCCTAATTTTGTTTGGTTAAGTATCTCCCCAATAACTTTTCTATTGCATATGTTTATCTTGCCTAGTGGAGTAATATTTGCAGAATAATTAAACTCTTTTGCAAGCAGTTCTTTAAGGCGCTCTAGAAGTTTTTTGTCCTTATTAAAGAATTCTACTCTTTCAGATTTGTGATGATCATAAAACCTTGTTTTATTCCCATCTTTGCCCCAATAGGTATCATACTGGACAACATAGCAACCCTCAGCGCACAGGAGACCAAGAATTTCTGCAAATTCTGGAGTTACGTTTCCCATTTAGATTTTAACTTAAGGGTATATTTAAATTTAAGGGTGCGGCATGATAGTTACTTGGAAGTAGAAATATTTAAAAATAACCCTCTGATTGCGTTTTGATGGCAAATGCTGAAGCGCGAAGCATGCTCAAAATAACCCTTAGCAACGGAGAGCTGTTTTACAGGAGAAAAAAGAAAGGGGAAGAGATAAGAAAAAGTTTTGGTCTGGCAGTCCTTGGTGAAAGTAAGCTGGCTGCAGAAAAGGAAAAAAGGGCAGGAATAGAGCTGGGACGAATAAGGGAGAGGATAGCTGCAATTGACCGGGGGTTCTCGCTTGAAGTTTTCCCAGGGGAAACTGTTTTGGTAACAGGCAACAACGGATCTGGAAAGACGAGTTTTCTTGAAGCAGTATTGTATGCTCTTGGGCACAGCAATAATGCGCTTCAAAACTATTGGGCTGAAGATGTATTTGGTTGCGTCTGGAAAACTAAAAAGGAAGAAATAAATCTCACTGAAACCCAGGGGATTACTAATGTTTTCTACTTTGATTTTGAAAAGCACAACCCAAGGACACAGTACAAGGACCCTTCAGTGTTTTTTAAGCTCTTTAAGCATGGCAGCCACAGGCAAGCTTTGGAAGAGGGGTTTGCCAAAAGGATTAGTGAATGTGAAAAAGAATATGCACAAAGTCCTGTGCCAAGGGTATTTCTGCTTGACGAGCCGGAAAACGGGATGGACACTGACAGGCAGACAGCAATTAAAGAATGGCTTTGGAAATATATCAAATATGGAGACATTGCCTTGATAGCAACAAACTGCGAGCCCCTCATAAGTAGCAAATTTCCAATACTCAATTTAAGCAAGTACCCTGCAAGAAAAGAATATAAATAGTATAAACAGTTTAAGCATATTCTTTATATACTAAAAAACAAAAATTTATATACCAGTTTTATAAACATCTTAAAATAGTCAAAATTTGGGGGTAAAAAATGATAAAGGACAGTGTATACACTTTTTTGCTTGAGAAGATAATCTATTCAAAAAACCTCCTAAGGCCTCCTTTGATGAAAAAGCTCTTTTCCAGCATGCACAAAAGCATTGTTGAGGAAAACACAACCCATCCAAAGGCAGTCATGGAAAAGAAATACCAGTATTTTGTTTCAATGCTTGAATGCGCCATGAAAAATATTGACAAGGGCAACATCTCGAGGGAAGTCCTTAAGAAGATGATAAAGACGCTTGTCAAGAATGCGCTGATGAAAGACAAGAAAATAATAGATGAGGCAAAGAAAAAATACGGCGAAACGCCTTCGTTTATTGTCCTCTCGCCCACAGGCAAGTGCAACCTCAAATGCACGGGCTGCTATGCAGCAGTCGGGGGAAAGGAGTTCAACACCCTGCCCTATGATGTTGTGGAAAAGATAGTTGATGAATGCCATGACTGGGGCAACAGGTTCATGACAATAAGCGGCGGAGAGCCGTTCATGTACAATGACAATGGCAAGACACTGTTTGACCTCTGGAAGAAATACAATGACATGTTCTTTCTTGTCTATACAAACAGCACATTCATAACGCCTGAGGCTGCAAAAAAGCTTGCCGAGCTCGGAAATGTGACTCCCGCAATCTCGGTTGAGGGCCTTGAAAAGGAAACAGACGAGAGAAGGGGCAAGGGCATATTCAGGAGAATACTTGTTTCGTTCAAAAATCTCAGGGACGCAGGAGTGCCTTTCGGCATTTCTGTCACAACAACAAGGAAAAATGTTGACATACTGCTGACAGACAAGTTTTATGACTATTATTTCAACAAGCTGGGCGTGACTTACATGTGGCAGTTCCAGCTCATGCCAATTGGCAGGGGAAGGGGCTGCATAGAGCTTACAATAACGCCTGAGGAAAGATTCAAGCTTTACAGAAAATGGGAAAAGCTGCTAAAGGAGAAAAAGTACTGCATAGCAGACTTCTGGAACAGCGGTGTTTTGTCAGACGGATGCCTTGCCTATGGAAGGGAAGGCGGATACCTTTATGTTAATTGGGATGGCAACATAATGCCCTGCGTCTTTGTGCCTTATTTTGTTGACAATGTAATTGACCTGTTCAGGAAAGGCAAAAAGCTAAAGGATGCTCTTAACTCGGAGTTCTTTAAGAGGGGAAGAAAATGGCAGCACGAATATGCGCTTTCCCACACAAAGAAGCCAAAGAACTGGCTTATGCCATGCTCCATAAGGGACCATTACAACAACTGGAGGGAAAACATTGCCACTCCGGACATAAAGCCGGAGAACAAGGATGCAGCTGACTCGCTGACATCAAAGGAATACAGGGAGCACCTTAAGAAATTCGACGAGGAATTGCATAAGCTCACAGACAAGGTCTGGGAAGAAGAATACCTTGAGTCTGGCTGATTTTTTTGTTCTAAATAATGTTTTTTATTTTGTTATAAAATTGTAAAATAACAAAAAACAACCCTTATTTTAGGCGTGTCCTAAAACAGCTTCTGTGAAAAGAGCAAGAGCAGCACTGCCAGGCACGCAAATAGGATGAAGAACATAGCTATAAAAAACAGTTATTTCACAAACTCAACATTTGGCATGCTCTTAAACTCTTTATCTCCTGTTAGAAATTTAAGTTCTTTTTCTAATGCAATTGCATAACTTATGCAGTCAATGTATGACAATCCCTTTTTTTTATTTTTAAACCTTAATCTTGCTGCATTAACCACAGCATTAGGGGTTATTTCTAAAAAACTGAGTTTAAATCTGCCTATCCTTTGTTTTATCTCGTCATCAGAAAATTGCTTCAGCAGGATGTAGTATAATTCGCCAAGATTAAGAACGCTTGTTATTATTGTTAGCTGCTCAAATTTCCTGTAATTCTCATTGCCATTGATTATCTCTAAGATTGCATAAGTATCAAAGAAATACATTTTAGATTGGGATGTCCAACTCCCTGTCCGCCTCTTTAATTAGTTCTTGTGTGGGTTTTTTAAGTTTCATTATGCCAAATATGTCCTTGACTCTTGCTGTTTTTGGTGTTTCTATGATTATCTTTATGGGCTCATCTACCCTAAGGTTCATTTTTTTTGTTATCTTATTAGGCAAGGTCATGCCTAAAGAATGCCCCCATTTTCTTAGTTTTGCTGTGATTTCTATCATATTTAAGTTATATTAGTATAACTAATATTTAAAGTTTTCTGATAAGAATGCTAAAAACATAAAAAGAAAGAAATAAAAAAACCCTTTAAGGGTTTTATGATGGAGCGCTGACTTTTATGTCAGTCAAGCTGGTTCCTGTCACTTTAACTTCTTTTCCGCTTAGTGTGTAAGCGCCGAAGTTTGCGACAACTCTGGTTGCCCTTCTTGTGTCCATTGCGTCCCTGCCTGCAACAACCATGGAAACTTTACCAGTTGTTTGCTCGTAAAGCTTTACGATTGCTTCTCCTGCCTGCAGGCCAACTAGACAATCAGGCTCTGCCTGGTAAGTGACTCCCTGCACTGCAGCTGTTGCTGCGTTTGCGCAAGCTCCTCCTACCAAGATCAAGTTGTCCTTAGTGACATCGCTTATCTCTGACGCAAGTCTTGCTGCACCGACATTCAGCTTCACCAAGCTCAATGACTTTACTGCTCCGCCCGATGACGAAATCTGTGCGGATATTGGCGCAATGAATGCGTTGACCTCGACCTCTTCCTGCGGATAGCTTATTTTTATCCACTTGTGGTCTGCGTCGTCCCATTCAACCAAAGTTCCGTGTGCAGTTCCTGCCATCTGGACATCGCTGTCATCGTAGATTTTGTCAATGCCGTATGTTACCCACTCGTCATTTGCGACAACAGGCGCTGATGCGTCATCATACCAGTAAAACTCGAGCTGTTCATCAGTCGTTTCGTCATACATAACATTGACATCAATGTCTCTTGGTCCTGCTGCGTCTATGTTCTCGTCGTCCAGGTCTGCTTCCACAAGGTCAAATGCGTCGCAGTTGTCGTCTGGTGCGCACGAGTTTCCGTCCACTTCGCTTAACGAGTAAACTTCTATGTCAGCACCGTAGTTTGTCTCTGCAACATCGTCTGCCCCTGCATTCAGGTTCGTAGCAAGGATGCACGAGTCACCTGTACCTGCGTCACACTGGTAGTCAAGCGTAAGGCCTATTGCCCCTAATGAGCCAAGGTCTATTACAGTTGCTCCATCTGTTATCGGCTTTTTGTCAAAGGTTCTTCCGTAAGTCAGGTCCTTCAGGTCCATTGTGTTGTCTCTTGTGTTTATGTCTGTAATCTCCAGCACGTGGGCTGTGTTCCCTGATGTTATTGCGTAAAGCATAACACCGTTGCAGTCCTCAATGTTGTCTGAAGCCGGATTGTTGCAGTCTGTCTCGTCGTCATCAACCAGCAATGGCTTGTCATCTCCGTCTCCCCACTGCACTGTGTCGTCCTTGTTTGTCTCTATCTCCATCTTAAGCTCAACTGCCTTTCCGTCGTT
>Ga0315268_10006577_pt1 | contig 12350 bp, 10 predicted proteins | sample C1_top_MG_FD_204535 | JGI IMG/M metagenome (GOLD analysis project Ga0315268, IMG submission 204535) | Sediment microbial communities from Yellowstone Lake, YNP, Wyoming, USA - C1_top | ecosystem: Environmental > Aquatic > Freshwater > Lake > Sediment | place: USA: Wyoming | collected 2017-08-01 | reverse complement strand
TGTGTTCGATAACGGGTTGTTGTGGCAGCAGACCTTTGGCAAGCCGATCCCGTTTTATGGCAGCCAGGCCGTAATTGTCATTGCTGATACATACCGTGACCGGCAGGTCCTGGATGTTTTTCCTTACAGCCCTCTGGTGGAATATACCATCGCGGTTATGAATGCTTCACTGGCGGCTATGAATATGAATTCGCGGCCGAAGCCCTGGGCGTCTCTTCTGTGATGTTGTCCGAGACCGGACGAAGCGGGCTCCTGGATGCCGGCTATCTGAAAGGGAAGCTGTGCTTGCCAGATGGCAGCATTCCTCTGATGACGGTCGTGTTTGGTTATGCCCAAGGTCTTCTTCCACCTATGCCCCCCAAGCTGCCCTCAGAACAAATATTTTTTAATGGGAAGTACTCCCCCCCCGAACTACGAAACCATGGAAAACTGGTTATCACAAATGGTGGCTGGATATAATGCCAGCCACCTTGGTTCTTCTTTTGAAAATCAGTTGAAAATATACCAGAACAAGCCTAAAAGGCAGAGGCCGATTTACACGAGATGGTTTTCTATCCAAGAGGTCATTAATGAGGTAATTTGCGTTCGAATTAGTCGGCTATATCGGAAAAAATGAAACTAGCCTGAGCAGTCTTCATGAATGGGGTTCACCCCCAATGATGAAAAAACGGTCTATTTTCATGTCATTAACAAAAAATTGTCTTACGCACAGCAAGTTGAGCCGCTACCCCCACAGCTTTTCGTGATCGTTTCACCGCCTGGCTTGAGCGCCGCGGCGATTACGCTGTAGACCGAAATACCAAATGCATCCCCCATGCTGGCACTTCGACGGGTGGTGACGTTCTCAAATCCAGCCTGGGCGATCAAGTCCAGGTACTCTTGTTCGGGCAGCGCCCCGGTGACGCACTCCGCCCAGCCTGCTGCGCTCTCTCTCAGCTCGATAGGGACCGGTCCTGAAGTTACCATGTCGCTGACTTCCAGCCGGCCGCCTGGTTTCAGCACCCGGAAGGCTTCTCGGAAGACATGGCCTTTATCTTCAGTCAGGTTGATTACACAATTGGAGATAATCACGTCCACTTCGCCTTCCGCCACTGGCATTTCTTCAGCGTAGCCCTGGCGAAATTCGACATTGGTAATGTGGTTCCGCTCGGCGGAAGCGCGCGCTCGTTCCAGCATAGCCGGGGTCATATCTACGCCAATTACTTTGCCAGTGGGGCCAACTTTATCAGCCGCCAAGAAGGCATCCAGCCCGCCGCCGCTGCCAATATCCAACACGACTTCGCCAGGTTTAAGAGCAGCCATTGCAAGGGGATTTCCACAACCGAGAGAAATTTCGGCGGCTTCTTTGGGAGCAGCAGACAGTTCCACTGGTGAATATCCTGTCGCGAAAGACACATCTTCATATTTAAATCCGGAACTGGTGCTCGATCCGCTGCAGCAGCTGGATCCACTGCTTGAAGTAGAACCACAGCACCCGCCTTCATTACTTGAAGTAGAGCTGCAGCATCCGCCTTCATTTTCAGAAGCAGGAGAACTGCAACCACATGAGGCCCCAGACCGGGCTACGGCTGCATAATTTTCCTGGACCGCTTCTCGCATGGGCATACGCCGAGTTCCGGTGGCAACGAACACGCTGATTTTGGCCTCGCGCCCTTGCTCATCCCTCAAGGCAGGGTGAGATGACTCGGCGCAGCAAGACTGACCGGTACAGTCTACGATGATATTTACCAGGCCTGCTTCCTGGAACCAGGCCTGGATCTGGTCACGATCAAAGCCTTGCCATACATCTGCCATTTCATCCTTCAACCAGGAGTAGGAGTGTTGGTCCATATCGGTGATCATCAGCCGTCCACCTGGGCGAAGTACACGTACCATCTCGCGAATAGCAGCAAGCGGATCGACTGTGTGGTGCAGGTATATATTTGCAAAAACGGCATCCAGGCTATCTTCCGGGAAAGGCAGGCTGGCACCCTCGGCTTCGTGGTATTCGATGTTGATGAAATCACTGAGTTTCTTTTTGGCAACCTCGATCATCGCCGCGGAACCGTCTACTACATGGACATGCTTAACCAAAGGAGCCAGTCCGGCGGCGACAAAACCGGTTCCCGCGCCAACATCTGCCACAGTCATTTCAAGGCGGAGATATGCTTTGGCGATCGCCGACTCGCGAACTGCCTTCGAAAAATGCCCGGCGCTGATCTGATCCCACTTACTGGCCACTTGCTGGAAATACTCGGATGATACTTTTGTCATGGACATATTACACCTCTTTGAAAGATCTAAATATCGTATAAATACGATTTAATATGGCAATAAATTACTGTTTCATCCAAGGAATGGAATCAGCAGCAATTCGACCGCGTAACCACTGGTTCAGGTTTGCAGCAGTTTGGCAGCCATTTGTCAACCTGGGATTTGAGGAACTGCAACCCGTCTACGCTGATGCAATAGCAGGTCGCCGGCCCTTCGATTTCGCCATCGATCAAACCTGCTTCGCGCAGAACCTTGAGATGCTAGCGCGCCATTCCCCCTTAAGACTCTAGGGGAACAACCGGATAGGAACGCCCTGCCAGGTTGTTCCCCTATTTTATTTTCCTCGTCTGATAGACAACCAGATACTGCCATCCTTTTCAGAACGCTTTCCATTCCTCAACCCATGCAGGTTCGTTAAAAAAGAGTTGTAAATCAACCCACCTAACGCCAGATTAATCTCTCCCTGGATTGCCCTCTGACCAGTGAGGTTATCGCAAAAAACATACAGGTTTCCATTGGAAGCCTCGTACAGGTTCATCCATTTTTGTTTCCTGGCCATCTGGTCTTTGTGTACGTCCCGTTCTACCTCGACAAATATCAACTCTCCAGTGGTTTGATTTATGGCGGTAATATCTGGAATGAACGTGCCTCCATTAGATAACTGGATCTCTTGAGCCTGCCCCTTAATCAGATACCCCGCATCTACGAGGATTTCTGCCGCCTGGATATTTAAAATGGTATGCTCCGATGAAGAATGGCGACGGATCAACCATTCGTACTCATTCTCCTTAGGAGGCTTTCCAGTTAGTGATTGATAGATCACTTTTCCATCCTCGGTCAGACGAAGCACATCCGGATTGTTGCCGCCTGAACTGGATCCCTGTTCAGGTATTCCTTCAACTCTTTCAATCAGGATTGGGTGTAAGTTTTCTTCCTGTGTTAGCAGCCGACTCACCGCTTCATCCAGACTATTATTATCGGTGGATAATGAAAGCCGTTTTGCCATTACTTTTGTAATGGATGGCCGCAGTGCCTTGCCGGTGTCACCCATAATCAGAATAGCCATGGAACTCTTTTCAAAGCCTTTCGATTCCTGCCAGGGTTTTATCCAGGTCGGAAGACTAATCGAATTGCCTTGCAAAACAGGAGATTCTGCACTTGATCTGGTTTCCGGTATAGTCGGTTGTGATACCTCTTTCTGGGCTTGCCGGAGAGCAGATAGATGGGAACTGAGACCTACATTTTCGGCCTGCATTCTTTTATTGGTTTCCAATAAATTCGCTTTTACTTGTTCAAGCTCAGCGTATTTCTGGGTCAGTTCCTTCAATTGATTTCGCATCTCAGCAATTTCTCCAGGATTATCTTTTTTCTTCTGACCATCCAGTATCGCCCGTATCCGGATGTGGACCAAATAAGCGAGATCGTCATCTGTAAATTTATCCAAAGGATGATTCGACTTTTCGCAAGCCTCATCGTAATCCTTATCCAAAAAGCGTAGAAGCGAAACCAGGTGTTGATGGGCGGTCTCCCATAACTTCTGCCAGTTGGTTTGCATTTTTTGCTCGTGCTCCTCACTTTGGCCGATAATGTCTCTGGAGATTCGCACAGATTGATTCCGTTGGAACTCTTCTAATGAGATTTCAGCCATTGGTTGGCCTCTAATTCCGTTTTCATCTTACGGGCTTCCTCTAACTTTAATGTCGCCGAGTCCTGATTTTTCTTTTCCGGAGCGCTCACCCATTGCAATGCACTGCGAGCTGCTTCCAGGTAGGTAAGCGTAGTCGAGAGCATCTGTTCGTGCAATCCCATACCAATGGGAGGAACCCTTGTGCGGTCAACCTGCTGAGCCAGTTCAACCGCGTGCTGCAGAGTTTGCTGAGCGGACCTGGATTGGGTAAACAGATCTCCCTGTTGATCCGCGGCTATAACATGTGCAATCTCACCATCCAGAATGGACAACTCCGTAATCCAGAATTGGGCAGATTGCCGATAATCCTCCACCGCCTTAACTTCTGGCAGCAGAAGGACTGGCTTTCCTTGATCATCAATCGGTGAAACAAACCCACCGATAATCGTAAATAGGACAGCGATTCCAATAAGGATCAAACCGAACTTTTGCATCTTCTCTTCGGAAATCTGGATGACAGGGTCGCCAGTGTCATTCTGCGTCATGATCTAATTCTCCCGTTTCCAGAATCAATTTGACCGCCTCCAGGTCACTTGCCGCAGAGCCGTTCCGTTTTCCACGTTGTTTCAATTCTGCGATCACCTGTTTCCCGCGTTCATAATCGATATTGCGGATAAATTCAATCCGTTCAGCCACCACTTCAAAAACCGGTGTCGTGGTATTGGGCCGGCTGCGCATCTGGATATGACCTTCTACACCTATTCGGCTGCCCTTTTGGACATGACCATACACCAATTCAGCCAGGGTGCCATAAACCAGGACTCGAAGTCCCTTCACCGGTTTTGCTTCCGGGCTTCCGTCAATCATCAAATATAGGCGCACGTAAGGGACCGGATCTTGATTCTGAGGACGTAAATAGTCGAAGTAAATATCTCCGGTGATATCACCGCGCTGCCATGTAAAATTGCCTTGTGCCATAGTGGGTAACTCCTTTTTAGTTTTTTGATTGATTAATTCTTTGATTACTTTCACCCTTTCGGGTATCGACGCCTGCTTGATTTCTTAACTACCCATCCATGATTCCTCCTGAATATCAGGTATCAACCCAAGCGAATCTGCCAGAAGACGAATCCGATCATGCTTTGCCTGAGCAAATATCATCCGCCAATTTCGGTCGGATGGAGAACGGAAGGTAAGGTCTTGTTCAATCAGGCTGGCAAATTGTTGGGGCAGTAAAACAGCCAATCGATCACTGGCTCCGCCGGCGCTGATTCCGGGATTCTCTATGAGTTTGGCAATCGCCAGGCTATAAGGGTTCTGAATACTGGCCTGGGATGCGCCGTGAATCACCCAGGAAACAAATGCGAGAGCACCTTTTTCCTGATCCAAAAGGATTCGACGATTTTTCTTATCAGCCCGAGCCAGTAGTTTTTCTAAAGACCAATCTCCATTGGCATCCGTTACCGCCTCCACCGATTGAAGATATGGATCATCAACGGGTAAATTCGACGAATCTTGGGTTGAGGAGGTATCTTTATCTTTTTGGGAATCTTTAAAGCGTTTAAGAGTCTTTAAAAGAGTCTCAAAACAATCATTGCCTTCCAGGTTGAGCGTCTCAATACAATCATTGAGGATACCGGTGAGAGTCTCAGAACAACCATTGGCTAAATTTGACAGTCTCAAAACAACCTTTGATTCTGTTTTGACAGTCTCAATACAATCATTGGTTACGCTACCCAGCCAAGAAAAAAGCTCATCCAATACACCCTGGTCTTCAGATGCTGCCAGCAAAGAGGAGGCAGCCTGTCGGACCGTTTCATGTTGAGGGGTAAGCGGATCAACACGCTGCACCTTGAACTTCCATGCGTAGCTACCTGCTGAATTCAAGCGGTGATCAGTACGGTTCACAAACAGCCCCAATAGATCCTGGAGACGCTGGCGACGAGTAAATTCCTGATCTGTGCGGTCAGTTAGTTCATCTTTGCGTTTTCCGCGTTCGATTTTAGCGGGCAACCAGGTGGCTACTGTGTGAGGATTCTTGATCCCCAATCGTTGAGCAATTGCCTCATAGCCACCCTCAATCCAGACCTCATCCCGCAGTTCACCCGTCTCATCGTTGAAGTAACACAAATTGCGCAGGACCAGAATAAACATGGCTACATCAGGTCCCAGGGCAGGCAGCCAGTTTTTGAGGAAATACCAGCTAACCAGGCTGAATTCACCCTGAGCTAACAAGCGGTCTGCCAGCTGATCAGCAAGCGGTTCAAGTTCTGCAGTAAGCTTGCGCCCTACTAGATCACGGATAACCTCCTGAACCGTCAGATGGTGAGGAAGCATGTTCTCAAAGTTATCTGACACCGAAGGTGGTCTCACCGGATAACTCAAAATTTGTTTAGGGTCTGCGGCTACCGCGGCCTGAAGCGCTGTAGCAGGCGATTCACGAATCCCATGGTCTAGCAAAAAGGATTTCAAATCTTCGGCGTCCCCTGGTGTTAAGGGGGTATCAAAAAGAACGTACTTGTTGGAGGATTTTTTGGTCCGTCCGGTGCGTTTGTCCACTTCATGATCGGTTTCACTTTTTCTGACGAACCAATATAGGGCACTACCAGGTTGCAACAACCGAAAGAATTGTGCCCGGCTGATTCCAGCCCATTGACAGACCTGTTCAGCCCGGGCAGAAACTTTGTTGTTCCCTTTTTGAGCCTTTCCTCCGGAAGCCAGGTAATATTCCTGCCACAAGGCCATCACCACAAAAATAACCTGCGAATGAACGTATGGCAACCAGCGCAGAAAATAAACCGGCAATCGAACCACCCGTCCGGGTTCAATGAGAGTATCCCGAATTGAGCTATATAGAATTTCCAATTCAACCGGGTCGGCGTCGGTTTCTGGGGAATCCAGATCATCCTTATCATCAGAAGTATCTTGATCGTATTCCTGGTCAATGACTATAAATCGGACTTGGATATCCCGATTCATCACCCCACTTAGAAATCGCACCAGAGTGGTGGTTAACCGATCCGCCAGCCAGTCCCGGCCATAAGAGTTCATGCAACCAATAACAAATGTGTCATCCTTGAAATCCACCAGGCAAGCTGGCTTGACCCAGGTCTCAAAAGTAGCCCGCGACATATCCATTTGCAGGTTGGCGATGGCGGCTTGCCAGGCTTTATCCGGGGTGAATTCAATCGCTGCATCCATAAAAGTATCCTTACCAACAAAATCACGATTTCAAAAAAATCCAAATAAAGGCGATTTAATAGCCCTGTCACCATGAAGGATGTTTTCCACAACCCATCCAATAGAAACGCTTCACAAGCCTTCCTAATCAATCAACGTCTGCGGCAGCGTCTGCGTCAACGTCTGCGGCTTGTCAGCAAGCTGTCTGCGTCATGTCAGCATGGCCGCAGACGTTTTTGTTCGCCTAAAAAAATAAATACGGTTTTTCTCGGCATGAAAGCGAGCATCAACATCAATCCTGAAACAAGGTCTTTCCTATTACTTTTGGAGCCGGTTGAAGAGGCAGGTTTCCATCCCGAAATGCCTTCAAAGCCTGTTCAATGAAAAACCAGACCAACTCGCCGACTGGCAAGGTATGCTCCTCAGCAATAGTGCGGACCTCTTCCTTTAATAGGACCGGAATGCGATAAGTCACCCGAATTTCCCAGCGCGGAGGTACTGCCTTTTCTTTTTTTCCTTTTTTCTTTTTCGCTCCACGCTCTCGCTTGGCCGCTACCGGAAATGCTTCGTTCAGCCAACCGCTGATTTCTTTACTTTGCGAAGGAGCAGCCAATATCTTTTTCTCACTTTCCGGGAACAGGGTCATCCGTTGCGCTTTGGGATAAGCAAAGAGCGTCAGCTGACCACACCGATATTGCTTCACACCGAACTCCAGAAATGCACGTATAACTTCATCTCTGGGAACGGAAAGACCTTCGGCGAGTTCTTCAATCCATTCATGGTACTCATGCGGAACGCCCCGATAAGTGACCGTTTCTGCTCGATGGATCTGTTCCCAATTCCGATTCCTTTTCTTCCTGCGCTGTGCTGTAGGGATCAAGTCCAGTGGCTGTCTTATGTCTTGCCTTTCAGGGACAGCCGGTACATCTGGGCGTTGTTCCTCGACCTCACCATTCAAAGAAGTTGGTTCTCGCAATCCTGAAAACGCATCTCGCCTTGCCATAGAACCCTCTAATATTTCAGAACCAGGTTGGCTAACAGTTGATATTCTTCTGCTGATCTCGATTCCGGAGCATACTCAAAGATGGTTTTTCCCTCAGACCAGCATTCGCGCAATACCGTAGCCCGGTGAATAGGGGAAAGTACTTTATCCTGGAAGGTCCCCTGCAAGTCCACCAGAGAGTCGCGTGATTCGCGAGTGTTGTCATAGAAAGTCGGAAGAATCCCTAATAAGCCCCCATGCCAGTTCTTTTTATCCCGCAGGGTTTGGATCGTACTGACTGTTTTAGATAGGGAATCCAGAGAGGCAAACTCCGTTGCAGTAGGGATGATCACCAGGTCGGCTGCCCAGATGGCGCGTTCCTGCAAACCACCCACCGAGGGGGAGGTATCAAATACGATATAGTCCAACCGATCGCGAGTGAAAGTTTTTAATAGGTCACGGATATAAGAAATTGGTTGCTCCTGAACGGACAGAATCATCTGTGCGGATGAAGTCATGGAATTGCCAGGAATTAGCTTCAGGTCATCACGGCCTGTTTCTCGAATCCACTGCCTGACAAAGGTAACTTCGCTGGGGGAGGCAAGTTGAGTCGTCAGAAAATAGTAAGCACCCATCTGGCCATCCATTCCTAACTTGGTTGCACATTGTCCTTGCGGATCAAGGTCAATCAATAAAACTTGTTTGCTGTTAAGTGTCAGGCAGTGCGCCAGGTTGACCGCGGTGGTAGTCTTTCCGACCCCACCTTTCTGGTTGCTGATCGTGATGATTTTGGTCGTCATTATGAACCTCCTTGTGGTAATTGCGTCATTTCGTTTTCATCAATAAAGTGAAGCTGCGTTCCACCCTCATGTCCATGAACGGCAATCACGTCATTGAGGGTCTGGTAAACGCCCATTGCATAGGGTTCTCTCAGCCAATGGATAACTGACATTCCATCCGTAAAGACGGTGCCTTCTGCAACTACCCCGGTTCCTGAAACACCGGTGGCGTCTTTGATACGCAATAGGATGAACCTGCGCATCCGGCAGATAGTTGAGTTTTGGTTAACTTTTTTTGTCAAAGGTTTTCCTTTCCTGGTTCTTTCTCTTGGTTTTCGAACAAGCACTTTGTTGTTGGTCAGATCTAAAAGCTTTCCATTTTCAAAAGTCAGGCGTTGACCCGTCAGCTTGTGTACAAACACAATCCCATCTGGCCAGGTCGATTTTTCATCCCGATCTAACCGCAAATCCACCATGCGGAATAAACCGCCGTAAAACAGACCAGGATCATCTTCTGACCGAGTCGGATCGACAATAACTTTCCAGTCATATCCATTGATGTCTCGCCCGATCTTGATTTCACCCTGGAAGAAATGTCCAGTCATTTTTTTGCAATAATCCAAACAACCTCCTTATGAAGGTTTTTTCCTCGTCTGCTGGCAAATAGGCGTGTGAATAGACGGGCAGGGGACTTGTTCTATTCCTTGCCTTTTAGTCAAAATAGATAAGATGTATTTAAACTGGATGTAACCGCAGTACCGTTAGACCAGTTGATTCTGCGATTAACAGATCAACTCAGGTACTACCTCTACAGAATGGTAGATACAATTTTAGGGATTGAATAACAAATGAAAATGCCGAAAAACAACAAAAAAGTACTTGACTTCCCCCGCTAAAAGACTTACTATACGAATACTTATTACCAACCGCAGATTGTATTGGTCGACGGAATCGGAGTACGTATAACTGGCTGATTTGCGTGGTTATGCGGTCAAAGTTCCCGAAATCAGGTTTCTCCCTCATAACCCGGAGGTCGTTGGTTCGAATCCAACCCCCGCTACTAGAGTCAAACCAGAGTCCGTCGGGCTCTGGTTTTTCGTTAGCCCGGCCCACAGCGGTAGACATTTTTCCAAAAATGGAGGAATTTCTAATGAACCGCAGCACTTGCGCCCAGGAAAGCCAAATAAGGACCACTGATATTACGTCCTGTCTCGTAGGTAATATCCCCCAAAGCGCTGACCAACCCAAGTAGCAGGATCAATAAAAGTGCAAGGTTTTTAGGCCTTTTGGTAGATGAATGCCTTTTTATCAGTTACCATGCCCAGCTTTCTTACTGATGTTCACTATGAAAAAGCTTCTGCCAACGATTATCATCACTGTCAGAAGCTATCATCCGGAAAATAGGCAGATCATCTCGATATAGTGAGCCTCATCGCTTGAATAAATTTTTAGTTTCAATGCCACTTTACGTCAAGTTTGCCCGATTCGTTAGTCTGACTTAGGCTGAACCTTGACGAGCTCACTAATGAGTTTTATAATCCTTTCTAAGGCGATGAGGCTCGCCAAACATGTCTTTCAAGACTGATGGCCTCTACCGAGTTCAAACTCAGGTAGAGGCTTTTTCTTTTTGAGGAAATTGTCTCTCGAAATAGATTGTTGAGTGCAGAAGCTTATGAATACCACAGCGGATAACACACAAGAAAATCAATTGCGCCATTACACGCTTGCTAAACAACAAGTTAGTGATTTATTGCGTTCAGGATTGCAGTTGTTTCAGAAAAATAATGATGAGACTAGAGAAGATCAATGTCGTGCCATGCTGGTCAAGCTTGCAGAAGATCGTTTCAATCTAGTAGTCGTAGGTCAGTTCAAACGAGGGAAAAGCTCGTTGATGAACGCTATCATCGGACGAGATTTGTTGCCAACCGGTTTGCTTCCGCTTACCTCCGCTATCACCACATTATGCTTCGGCCCGCAGGAAAAGGTGTACGTAAAAAGATCTGGCTGGGTTTTTGAACAAGAAATCGGTTTTTCAGAACTGCCTGAATATGTGACCGAACAGGGAAATCCGGGGAACACCAAGGGTGTGATTGAAGCCCGCATTGAGCTTCCTATTCCTTTTTTGCGCCGCGGTCTGTTTTTTATTGACACTCCTGGAATTGGTTCTACCCGCTCTGAAAATACCGCCACAACCTATGCTTTCTTGCCCCAATCCGATGCGGTTATCTTTGTCACCAGCGTAGAAGCGTCGTTGAGCGAACCAGAAGAAACGTTTCTGCGAGATGTTCAGCAATATGCCAGACGATTATTTGTAGTCGTTAATAAAGTTGATCTCTTGGCTGATCACGAGGTTGACCAGGTATTCACTTACATAAAAACCGAAGTATCCAGAATCCTTGGTTCAGCCGATATTCGTCTGTATCCTCTCTCTGCCCGCCTCGCGCTGGATTCTAAATTGCACCCTGACAACTCCAAAGATGGCCAGGAAGGGCTGGAAGTTCTCGAAACAGATCTTGAAAAATTCCTTGCTGAAGAAAAAGGTCAGCTCTTGTTGATCTCTATCTTGGATCAATTATTGAGAGTTGTTTCGGATGCTATTTCTACACTTCCAAGCGATGATAGTCTCTCAGATGAATATAAAGCCAGTCTGCTCAAATTGCAATCTGCAACAGTAACATTGCGAGATAGTATTTTGAAGGATTCCGAAAGGCTTCCAGAACCCTTCAGAGAGACGACAAAGCCATCTAAGATTGTGAAATCACGGGTAATTTCACTCATCCACCAGCAACCTGCTTCATTCAAAACAAGAGTTTGTCCAATCTGTGCCGCCTTGAGTCAGGCAACCTTTGACTTCTTTGCAGAATACCAAAGCGACCTGGTTCAAGAAGCTGAAGTTCGCAAAGCCTTCGTAGAATCAAAGGGGTTTTGCAAATTTCATACCTGGCAATTTGAAAAAATCTCATCACCCCAAGGAATTAGTGAAGGATATGTTACTTGGGTGGAAAAAGTAGCTTATGAGCTTCGCCAGACAGCCCATCTACCGTCAATACAACAAAGAAACCAGATTGATAAATTACTACCTGATAGTGAAAATTGTCTGGCGTGCAGAACCCTACGCGAAAGCGAATCTGTACTACTAGAACAGTTTATCGATTACCTTTCAACACAAGTAGGTCAGGAGTATTACCGGCGATCACTTGGTTTATGTTTGCCTCATTTGCGCAAAGCGTTTACCATAAAGCCAACGAGTAAGATAAAAGAATTCCTACTCATTGAACAAGCCAAACATTTTGAAGAATTGTCAGAAGATATGCACAGTTACACTTTAAAAAGAGATGCTATTCGCCGCTCTTTAACCAATGATAATGAGGATAACGCATGGATGTATGCGCTAATTCAATTAGTTGGTGCGCACACTGTTTATAACTAAAAAAAATTTGAAAATGAGTGTTGATCAAGAAATCATTAATATTATTCAACAAATATCGGCAATCCCACGGGCATCTCAACGTGAACAGCTCATTTCTGG
>Ga0315268_10006576_pt1 | contig 12351 bp, 9 predicted proteins | sample C1_top_MG_FD_204535 | JGI IMG/M metagenome (GOLD analysis project Ga0315268, IMG submission 204535) | Sediment microbial communities from Yellowstone Lake, YNP, Wyoming, USA - C1_top | ecosystem: Environmental > Aquatic > Freshwater > Lake > Sediment | place: USA: Wyoming | collected 2017-08-01 | reverse complement strand
AACGCGGGAGCGTCGGTGTCGGTCGTCCAGGACGGATTCGCGGTTTCGCCGGAGAACTCCACCTTAACGCCCCACGGAGCGTTTTTCATCAGATGCTTCTTAAGGTCGGCGAGCGTCTTCTTTGGATCCATCCCGGGAACCACGCGAATGCCCATGTGCGCCCAGACCGAGTCGTTGATGATGTTGGCGCAGTCCTTCTTCGTCGAGGCCTGTATCGCGTTGACGGAGTACGCGGGCCAGTACCAGTTCGAGCGCAGCAGGTCCTTCGGCGCGCACATCAGCTTCGTGCTCTTGAACAGGCCGGACTGCTCGCGGAAGGTCTTCTCGGTGTACTTGAGCACCTTGAGGCTGGCCTCGGCGGCCTTGGCGGGCTTCTCGACATCCTTATATATGCCGGGGATCAGCATGCGGCCCTTCGCGTCCGTGCAGGAGGCGATCATCTTCGCCAGCGCCTGCACCGGGTCGGCGGTCGCGCCTCCCCACATGCCGGAGTGCAGCGGGTGGTCCATGGAACGCACGGTCACGTCGAGCGCGACCAGGCCGCGCAGGGCCACGGTGATGGACGGCGTCTCGTGGTCGAAGTTGCCGGTGTCGGTCAGCACGATGGCGTCGGCCATGACCTTGGACGCGTACTTCTCCAGGAACGGCTCCAGGTTGTCCGAGCCGCACTCCTCCTCGCCCTCGATGATCAGCTTCACGTTCACCGGCAAGGAGCCGTGCGTCTTCAACCATGAGGAAATCGCGCTGGTGTGCGCCACCGCCCCGGCCTTGTCGTCGGCCGTGCCGCGGCCCCAGAGGCGGCCGTCGCGCTCCGTCGGCACGAAAGGCGGCGACTTCCACAGCTCCTCGCGGCCCGCGGGCTGGACGTCGTGGTGCGCGTACAGCAGCAAGGTCGGCTTGCCCGGCGCGTGCAGCCAGTCGGCGTACACGTAGGGATGCGCGCCGGGCAAAGTCAGGATTTCCACGTTCTCCAGGCCGCGCGCGCGGCACAGGGCGGCCACGGCCTCGGCGGAGCGCACGACCTCCTTCGGGTCGAAGCCCGGGAAGCTGACGCTCGGGATGCGGGCGAGGACTTTCAGCTCCTCGAGGAATTCGGGGTAGTGCTCCGCGGCATAGGCGACGGCTTTATTGGTGTCCATGCCGGGGATTCTACTGAATTGGTAGAATCGCCGTCGATGCCGATCATGCCGCGCTACATCCTCCGGCAGTTCATGCCGACCTTTCTGATCGGCCTGACCTTGTTCTTCAGCGTCCTGCTGATGAACCAGTTCCTGCGCCTGTTCACCTTGGCCGTGATGAAGGGCCTGCCCTTGACGTGGATCTTGGCCTGCTTCGCGCGCCTGATGCCCTCGTTCGCCAGCCTGACCGTGCCCATGGCCTTCCTCGTCGCGGCGATGGTGACGCTGGGCGGACTGACCGACTCCGGAGAGGTCATGGCGCTGCGCTCCTCGGGATTCTCCTACCGGGAGATCGTCAAGCCGTTCCTGTGGACGGCCGTCCTCCTGTCGGTCCTGCTCCTGTTGATCAACCACAAGGTCGGTCCCGAGGGCTACCGCTCGTTCCGCCGGCGGACCAGCGAGGCCGCGCAGAAGCTGGCGAAGATCGAGCTGCGCCCGCGCTCGTTCACGCCGGTCGGACCGTGGCGGTTGTACGCCCGCGAGGCGGACGACGCCTCCGGCCGCATGGAGGGCGTCTATCTGGTCAAGCCCGACCGCGTCGAGCCGGTGCGCGTCAACGCCGAGCGCGGCCGGCTGATGCTGGATCCCGGCCGGGGGGTGGAACTGGAGCTCGAGGACGGCCAGCTCCAGCTGCCCAACGCCGATCCCGACCGCTACACCTCGGGCCGCTTCGACCGGTACAGCGTGTTCATCCCCCTCGCCGAGCCCGTCGCCCCGCGCGAGCTGGATCTGCAGGAGCTGACGACCCGCGAGCTGGGCGCGAAGATCGCGGGTCCCGACATCGCGCGGGAACGGCGCCTGGAGTACATCGTCGAGCGCGCCGCGCGCTCGGCCGGCGCGCTGTCGCCTTTCGTGTTCTTCTGGATCGCGGCCCCGCTGGGGATGGGCCTCAAGCGCCGCGCCCGCGGAGTGGACTTCGCGGCCAGCCTGGGCGTGATGTTCGTCTATTACGGCCTGCTGGTCGTGGGCATCAGCCTCGGCCGCCGCCACGACCTGCTGGCGCCGGTCGCTCCGTGGATCGGCGACGCGATCGGCTTGCTGTTCGGGGTCTGGCTGACGCGGCGGGCGGCCGCGCAATGACGATCTTCACGCGGCACATGGTCGGCCGCTTCCTGAAGCCCTTCGCTTTCGGGCTGGGGATGTTCGCGGTGATGATCTTCTTGGGCGACACCTTCGACAAGATGAACTACATCGTCCAATCGAAGGCCTCGCTCGGGGTGATCTTCGAGTGCCTGTGGCTGGGGGTGCCGTACTGGGCCGTGCGCGTGATCCCGATGGCCACGCTGCTGGCGACGCTGGTCGCGATGAGCGGCTTCGTGCAGAGCGGCGAGTGGCTGGCCACGCAGTCCTGCGGCCTGGAGACGCGGCGCTTCTGGCTGCCGATCCTCTATGCGTCGGCCGCCGTCGCCGTCGCGGCCTTCGCCGCGCAGGAGACGGTGATGCCGGCGGCCTGGGCGCGTTCGCGCCGTCTGTGGCACGAGCAGGTTCACCCGGAGCCCGAGTGGGCGATGTACCACGACGTGGTGTTCGGCTTGGACGACAAGCTGTTCGTGCAGGCTTCGCTGTTCGTCCCGAAGGACGGCCGCCTGGAGCGGCCCATCCTGGAGACGATGGGCGAGCGGGGCGTGCTGTCCCAGCTGGACGCGAAATTGGCCGATTGGGACCCGGCCCAGCGGCGCTGGGTGTTCAAGAACGGGGTCGAGCGCACCTTCGGCCCGCAGGGCGCGGTGGAAAAGCCCTTCACCGCCGCGGTGTCGGAGCTGAGCGCTCCCCCCGAGGAGCTGATTCCGCGCCCGCTGAATCCCGACGAGATGACCCTGCGCGAGGTGCGCGGCTACGCGCGCCGCGTCGGGCGTTTCGGGGGCTCCCCGCGGGAGTACGAGGTCGCGGCGCAGACCAAGATCGCCTATCCGTTCGCCAACATCATCATCTGCGCGCTCGGCATCCCGATCGCCCTTCGCCTGCGGCGCTCGTCGCGGGTGATCAGCTTCTGCGCCGCGCTGGTGATCTCGTTCGCCTACCTGTGGTTCATGGAAATCGGGCGCGCCATGGGCGTGGGCGGCACCTTGCCGCCGTGGGCCGCGGGCTGGGCGGCCGACGCGCTGTTCGGCGCGACGGCGGTGGTCCTGATCCGGCGCTGGGACCTCTGAGCCGTCAAAACAATCAAAAGCCTGACATGCGAAAAGAAAGCGCCGGCGGGGAAAATCCCCGCCGGCGCTTTTTCGGAGTGCCTGATTATTGGGGCTTGGCCGACTCCTTGTCGAGATCCTGCTGGGCCTTGTCCGCGTCCTTCTTGACCTGATCGGCCTGCGCGGGCGGCAAGTCCTTGCCGGACGGCGCCGGGGCCGCCGCGGGGGCGGGGGCCTCGTCGTGGTGCATGCGCGACTCGTGGTCGTCGGAGCCGCCGAACAGGATGCTTATCTGCACCGCGGCGCCGAATTCCTTCGGGACCTTGCTGTCCTTGCCCTGGCTTTGAGTCTGGACCCGCTGCGGGCTGACTTGCGCGGAGGCGTCGATGATGAGGTGCAGGAGGTTGATGCCCGCGCCCCCGGTCAGCATCGTGCCGGAACCGGTGTTCGCCAGGTTGCGCGCGATGCCGAACCGCAGGGGGATGTTGATCCAGGTGCGGTTGAACACGTCCACCTCGGTGCCGACGCCGAACTGGCGGCTGGCGACGCCGCCCACCGGAGTCAGGTTCTGCGTCAGGTCGATGTCCGAGGCGATGTGCCACCAGTTGAACGGGCTGATCGCGCCGCCGAGTCGGACCTGAGGATTCACGGCGTACTTGCCCGTGACGCCGTCGGCGACGGCGGTCGCGGGCTGGCTGAATTTCGGATTATTGAGGTTTCGTCCGACCAGGCCGACGCGCGGCCGCCACCACGCTCCTTCGAACGTGCGGTCCACGTCCCATAGCGCGCCCAGGTCCACGCCGAAGTTCGAGCTCGTCTTCGCGCCGTTCTTCAGCTTGGAGGCGATGTCGTTCTGGTTGTTGGTGTTGCTGATGACGGCGTAATTCACGTAGCCGACTTGAGCGCTCATCAGCTTCAGGCTGCCGCCGAGGAAGACGCCGGGGGCGAAGGGCAGTTCGTGCCCATAACCGGCGCCGAACTCCTTGATCAGAGCTCCTTTGACGATCAGCGCCGAGGTGTTCTTGTCGATGAAAGTGGCCGGATTCGTGACCGGGTTGGTGTCAACGTGGACGGTGTCGGTTTGAGGAATCGCGCCTAAATCCGCGAAGCCGTTCGCGAAGAAGGCGAACTTGCCGACCTTGAAGTCTCCGCCGCCGTTGGCGTTGATGCGCAGGCCGTTCGTCGGATCGCTCAGCTCTCCGATGGCGGCGTCGAGGTTGGCCTTGGTGCAGGCGGTCAAATTTCCCGCCTGGCAGGCGTCCTTGACGTGTTGAAGGTCATTGGCGCCCGCGAGCACAGGCCCGGTGAGAGCGGCGTGCACGCCGACGGGAATCGCGAGGCCATAGGAGTTCTCGGTGGCGCGGCCCAGGGCGGCCGGGTTCCAGTACGAGGCCAGCGGGCCCTGCGCCATGGCCACTCCGGCGCCGCCCATGCCGACGGCGCGGGCGCCCACGGCCTGCCACTCGACGGCGCCGGCGGGGGCGGCGGCGAGCAGGAACGCCAGAACGGCGGAAAGAGGTTTATTCATAAGCCGGAGTATTACATATCTAACCGGTTTTGGAAAAGGGGTGTTTGGTCACAGGTCGAGCGGCCGCGGTCCGGCGGCGGACAAAAAGAAGGAGGGCGGCCCGAAGGCCGCCCTCCCATGGTTTACGACGGTCGAAGCCTTAGTTGCCGCGCTCGATGCTCTGGAGCCAGCGCGAGATGTTGTCCGAGTGCTCCTGGACCTTGTCCTGCGGCCCCTCGATGACGAGGAGAAAGTCGCTGGACGTCCAGCTCTTGTACTCGTTGAGCTGGTACTTCAGGCCCGTCTCGTCCATGTAGCGCCGGATTTCGTTGGCGACCCGCTTGCGCAGCAGCGCCCCGGCGGTGAACTTCAGCGTCGCCCGGACGACGGGGGCCGGCGCGCCGGCCTCCAGCTCCTGGACTCCCTGCGCGGCCGCCGCCTGGCCCGCCGCCCGTCCGCCTTCGAACAGCGAGGCGGTCAGGTTCAGCTTGCGCAGAGGCGCGGTGAAGCGCTCCACCAGGCTCTGCACGATTCCCTTGCCCGGGTTCGACGGCAAGGTGATGCCGTGGATCTTCGCGGTGTCGCGGATCAACTGCTCGTACTGGATGGTGCCGTCCTTCTTCATCGCGTTGACCAGGACCTGAGCCATCGCGGCCGGGATGGTGGCCGCCTTGGCGAACATGGTCGGGAAGATCAGCGCTTCGGCCACGGCGGCGCCTTCGGCGTCGCCCAGCTCCTTCATGAGGGCCTGGCGCAGCTTCCAGCCGAAGCCCTGCCAGGCCTGACCCTGGTCGTGGACTTCGTCGTACTCGTTGTACTGGTAGGTGTTGTTGCCGTTGCGGATGTAGTCCACGCCGTTGCGGGCGACTTTGAGGAAGTGTTCGCCGATGATGGGGTTGTTCAGCAGGTACATGGAGACCATGTCGCCCCAGCCTTCGGAGAGACCGCCGTTCATGATGCCGCCCGTCATGTCGTCCCAGTAGTGGCCGTACTCGTGGTCGGCCACGGTGTCGTACGCGGAGTTCACGCAGTTCGCGCTGGACTTGAAGAAGTTGAGGCTGGGGCTGCCCGGAGTGTAGTACGCGTTGCACTCGTCGTCCACGTTCGTGCGGACCGTGATCGGGTTCTTGTCCATGCGCTCGGTGGTCAGCTTGCGCTCTTTAAGGAAGTTGTAGGCGAGGTTGACCTTCTGGAACGCGGCGACCTGCGCCAGCGCGTTCTCGTCGTTGAGCGTCGCGTCCTTATTGAAGAGAACGGACACGGCGGAGTCGCCGGGCTTCACGGTCACGTTGATCGTCAGCGTCTTGCCGGTGGAGTCCTGGACGTTGACGTACGGGCCGGACAACGTGGCCGTCAGCGTCAGGCCCTCGGGCGCGATCTCGAGGCCGGGAGCGGAGAATTTTCCGTCCTTGTCGGTGGTGTAGGTCTTGCCGCCGATGGTCAGGTTCAGGAACGCCAGCGGGATGTCCTTGATTTCGGCGGTCGGCAGGATCGGGCCGTGATCGACGGCCCGGCCCACGGCCGCGCCGGCCACGCCGGCCTTCGCCGGCTCGACGCTCTTGGCGCTTTCCAGCCCGGTGCGGTTGTCCCACGCGAAGACCAGGCCGTTGGCCAGGTCCACCGCGATCATGAACGGCAGGCCTTCGGCGACGTACAGCTTCACGTGCCGCCACGAGCCGCGAGAGTAGACGATCTTCTCCTCGAAGAACTGGAAGGCGCCGGTCACGTCGGAGACGGGCATGCCGACGCGCTCGGCGATCTTGCCCATGATGGCGTCTTCGGTCATCGTCGCTTCGGTGTTGACGTCGATCTGCGGGTAGACCTGGCCGGTCTGCGCGACGACCGTCGGCTTGCCGTCGATGACCTTGATCGTGAACGACATGTTCGAGCCGTTGACCAGGAGGTTGTCCTTGATCTGGCGGAAGTGCACGAAGATCGCGTCGGCCTGCTCGCCGCGGCCCTCGAAGGCGCGGGCGCCGATCAGGCGCAGCTCGGAGCTGCTCACGCCGTAGCGGGCGTGGTCGGCGTCGATCATGGCCTTCACCGCGCCCACCACCGCGTCGACGTTCGTCGGGTCGACGGAGAGGACCTTGCGGCTGGTCTCGAAGATGCCGCCCACGTCGCGCGCGCCGGGCAGGGCGTAGGTCTGCGTCTTGACCGTGGTCTCGCGGTCGGGCGACGGGATGGTCGGCTCCTCGTCGGCGCGGCTGCCGTTGGGCAGCAGGATCGGCTTGTGCTCCTTGAGGCTCATGCTTCCGAAGACGGGGCCGGCGGTTTCGCCGCGGGATTTCGCGGAGTCGAACAAGGAGGAGACGCTGGAGCGGCCCAGCACGACGTCGGCCAAGCGGCCGACCAGGCCCTTATGAGAGGCGGTCGCGGCGACGGCGGCGGCCTTCGGAGCCGCGGTCCGCTCGGACGCGTACGCGGCGGCTTCGGCGGCCACGCCGGCGGCGGCGGAACCGGGAGTGCGGACGCTGACGGCCGGGGCGGAGACGCCTTCCATCGGCAGGGAGGCGGCGGCCGGGGCGACGGACAGCGCCGGCGCGGCGGCCGGGGCGATCGCGGAGGCGATCGGCGCGGCGGAGGCCGAGATCGACGGCGCGGCGAGCGGGGCGGTCAGCGCGGACGCGGGCGCCAGCGTCGTGAGCGGAGACAGCGCCGTGACGGCGGACAGGCCGTTGACGGACGCGGCGGCGGCGCCGGCGGGCCCGACGACGGGCCGCGCGACGACCTGCGCGAGAGCGGCCTGGGGGAGGGCGGAGAGAACGACGGAGAAGGCGACGAAGAGAGGCGCGAGCCTCGGCGTGTGTTTCATGACCGCATCCTATATAAGTGACGATTTTCGAGCGCGGGCCGATGGGCCTTGTCGGCCCCGGGCAGAAGTCCCGCGCGTTTTAGGGACTTTAGACCCACGGACCGTCCGGGCCCGTATTTGATACGATGCCGCTCCCATGGAAATCGGCATCGTCGGACTCCCCAACGTCGGCAAATCCACCATCTTCAACGCGCTGACGTCCGGCAATGCCGCCGCGTCGAATTATCCGTTCACCACCATCGAGCCCAACGTCGGCGTCGTCGCGGTGCCCGACTCGCGCCTGGGCCGCCTGACGGAGCTGGTCAAGCCCAAGAAGACCGTCCCCACGTCCTGCCGCTTCGTGGACATCGCCGGCCTGGTCAAGGGTGCGGCGCAGGGCGAGGGCCTGGGCAACAAGTTCCTGGCCAATATTAGGGAAGTGGACGCGATCCTGCACATGGTGCGCCTGTTCAAGGACCCGGACGTGGTCCACACCATGGGCGGCGTGGACCCCAAGCGCGACATCGAGGTCATCGAGACCGAGCTGATGCTGGCCGACCTGGACAGCCTGACCAAGCAGTACGATAAGGTCTCCGGCAAGGCCAAGTCCGGCGACAAGATCGCCAAGGAAGCCCTCGTCGTCCTCGACGCGCTGAAGAACGGCCTCGAGGCGGGCAAGCCCGCGCGCGCGCTGGGCCTGGACCCGAAGGCCATCAAGGATTTTTCCCTGCTCACGGCCAAGCCCGTGCTCTATGTGGGCAACACCGACGAGACCCCGGACCCGGCGGTCATCGCGGACTTCACGGCGTTCACCAAGGCCCGCGGCTCCGAGTCCGTGGTCATCTGCGGCAAGCTGGAAAGCGAGATCGCGCAGTTGTCCGGCGAGGATCGCGCCATGTTCATGAAGGATCTGGGCATGGAGACGAGCGGCCTGGAGAAGGTCATCGTCGCGGCCTACAAGACGCTCGGCCTGTGTTCGTACTTCACCGTGGGCGAGATCGAGGTCCGGGCCTGGACCATCCCCGTCGGCGCCAAGGCGCCTCAGGCCGCGGGCGTGATCCACACCGACTTCGAAAAGGGCTTCATCAAGGCCGACATCTACGGCTACGCGGACATCGACAAGTGGCTGTCCGAGTCCGTCCTGCGCGAGAAGGGGATGATCCGTTCCGAAGGCAAAGAGTACACGGTTAAAGACGGCGATGTCTGTCATTTCAAGTTCGCCAACTGAGCCGTCCACAGTCCGCTGCCGTCATTTCGGGACCTGCGGCGGCTGTTCCCTGCAGGACCGCACTTACGAAGCCCAGCTGACCTATAAGAAGGAAAAGGTCGCGGCCGCCTTGGCCGGCATCGCGGGCCTGCCCGCGCCGAGCGTGCTCGGCTCCCCTCAGATCTGGAACTACCGCAACAAGATGGAGTTCAGCTTCGGCGACGTGTTCCCGGCGGTCGAGGGACAGTGGCTGAAGCTGGGGATGAAGCCGAAGGGCCGCTGGTACGAAATACTCGATCTGCAGGAATGCCGCCTGCCCAGCCCCGAGGCCGCCCCGCTGCTGGCCGCCGTGCGCGCCTGGGCCCAGCGCGAGAAAGTCCCGCCGTACAACTCCCATAAGAAGGAAGGGCAGCTCCGTCATCTGGTTCTGCGCGAGGCGAAGAACCGCGACGAACGCATGGTCGTGCTGGTCACGACGACGGGAGACATCCCCAAGGATTCGTTCGTTCAAGCCGTGACGTCGGTCTACCCGGCGACCACCATTCTTCTGGGCGCCAACAAGAAGGAATCCGACACCGCCGTGTCCGACTCGCTGGAGGTTTTGCTTGGATCGGGATACGTCACCGAGACCCTGAAATTCCCCGACGGCGCCGTCGACTACCGTATTTCTCCGCTGTCGTTCTTCCAGACCAACACCTTGGGCACCCAAGTGCTGTACGGCCTGCTCCGGGGCTGGACGCGAGAGCTCAAGGCGAAGACCATTTTGGACCTTTACTGCGGCGGCGGCGGCATCGCGCTGTCCTTGGCCGGCGCCTGCGAGAAGGTGGTCGGCGTCGAGTCCAACCTGTCCGCCGTCGCCGACGCCAACGCCAACGCCCGGCTCAACGGCCTGACGAATTGCGACTTCTACGGCGCGACGGTGGAGTTTCTCCTGCCGTCTTTGCTGGACATGAAGCCCGAGGCCGCCGTCGTGGACCCGCCGCGCGCCGGCCTTCACGCCAACGCGGTGAAGGCCCTGCTCGCGTCGGCCCCGCCGGTGCTGTTCTACGTGTCCTGCAATCCGGAGTCGTTGGCCCGCGACCTCAAGGCGCTGGCCCCGCGCTACGCCGCCTCGCGCCTGGTCGTCGTGGACCTGTTCCCTCACACCGACCACGTCGAGACCGTCGCCTGGCTGACCCGACAGTAGGGGTCAGGCTTTAACTTAATTCACTTATTTGGCGGGGCCTCCCATCCGGGGGGTCGGATGAAGTATAATGTCGTTCGCTTCAGGCCTTCTTTTGCGCTCGTAACACAAAGGATAGTGTGCTGCCCTGCGAAGGCAGATATCCAGGTTCGATTCCCGGCGAGCGCAATGGACGGCTTGGGGCTTTTTTATTCATCCTCGAAATAAACATCAAGGCCGCTACGACCTCGCGCTCCTCGCGAGGAATTCTCCGGAGCTGGCGCCCTTCATCCAGCCGACCCCGCGCGGCGAAGCCTCGATCGATTTCGCCGATCCCGCCGCCGTCCGGGCGTTGAATCGCGCGCTTCTGAAAACTTATTACAGCGTGCCGCATTGGGATATCCCGGAGGGCTATCTCTGTCCGCCCATCCCCGGCCGCGCCGATTACGTCCATCACGTCGCGGACCTGCTGGCCGGCGCCCGAGGCGAGGCGGTCCGCATCCTCGACGTCGGCACGGGCGCGAACTGCATCTACCCGATCATCGGTCACGCGGAATACGGCTGGCGCTTCGTGGGCAGCGACGTCGATCCCGTCGCGCTCGAATCGGCGAAGCGCATCGTGGAATCCAACCCGAGCCTGAGCGGCGCGGTCGAGCTGCGTCTCCAGTCGTCCTCCGAAAAAATACTCGAAGGGGTCGTGCGCGACGGCGAATCGTTCGACGCGGTCATGTGCAATCCGCCGTTCCACGCCTCGCGCGAGGAAGCGGAGGAGAGCGGCCGGCGCAAGCGCGAGAACCTCGGCGTGCCGGCGAAGCGGAATTTCGGCGGCCAGGGCGGCGAGCTGTGGTTCCCCGGCGGCGAGGCGGCCTTCGTGACGAATATGATCCGGGAGAGCGCGGAACGGAAGTCGTGCGCCCGCTGGTTCACGACGCTGATCTCCAAGAAAGAAAATATTCCCATGATCGAGAAGGCGCTGAAGAAAGCCGGAGCCACAGAGCGGCGCGTGATCGGGATGGAGCAGGGCCAAAAGAAAAGCCGGCTCGTCGCCTGGTGCTTTCGTTCGGGAGCGCTCCTGTCCCTGGCGTCGAGCGCTTAGCTGATCAGAAAAAGGGTTCTCTTGAATTCGCCGGAGTCCGCCTGCTTAAACTCGATTAGGTGGCATCGTACGGTAAGGCCGATGCCGAGGATGGATGAGTCGACGCTTTGCTCCGTGATTTCAATGGGAGGAACGCCTTTCGGGGCCCCGAACGTCCATGGCTTCTCTCCTGGGGGCAGAAGATACAAGGACGGCGGCGACCAGTCGAAGCGTGTCTGGAGTTCAGTCGTGTTCTTAAAATCGACGCCGAGCGGCTTGTCTCCGGCCACGAGAGAAAAGGCGAGAGCGACGGCGGCCGGGAGCTTATTCTTGTCTCGAAGCGCGGTCGCGATGCGAAAAGCTTCCAGTCCGCCAGCGATCCAAAGTTCGCGTGTTTTCCAAGCGTGGTCGATCCGATCGATGTGAAGATCGTCAAGGCGGCCGACTCCACCATCTTGTGATATGGCGGTCATCCAAGAATGAACGGCGTCTTCATGACTCATCGACTATCCTCTATTTTGGCAGTTCCCAACCATTTTTGGTTAGCCACTCTTTTTCCGCATTTGTAAGAGCCCGGCCGCCATGCTTCCAACTCCCATCCTTGTTCATCGCGGAGCCATCTTTGAAATGAACCTGATCCTTCTCGTACGGTGTTCTTGCGTTGTCAACGCGCTCAATGGATTTGGGCGCCTGATTCCGTTCGACCTGTTTCTGCATGTTCCCGGTTGTGGAGGATTTTGCCGGTTTTTTAGGGCCATTGTCTTTGTTATTCCCACCGTCACTGCGGATTTCTCCGGCGCTATCCCCGCTGACCGAAAGGACCATCGTCGCCGCGGCGGCGGCCGCCGCGGTTTGCGACACGGCGGAGGCTGAAACCGCGGTCGCCGCGACGGTGGCCTCGCCCCCGGTGGCGCCGACCGCCACGGCGGCCGCGCCTCCGCCGCCGAGGACGATCGGAGCGAACCAGATGCCCAGCGCGACGCCTCCCACGATAAGACCGCCAGTCGCGTAGGGGTGGTCCTGGACGAGTCGCTTCCCGCGCGCGACGAAGTCCGCCGCTTTATCCAAGGCTTTCTCGCCCGCCTGCGACGCGGTGTCGGCGGCTTTGTTCTGAGTCTGCTTGGCGACGAGGGCCGCCCCGATCCAAAGTAGCGCGCCGACTGCGGCGAGACGGCCTAGGAGCCTGTCCGAGTAATCCGTTTTGGCCGACCAACGGCGGATTAGAAGTCGCGACGTTGATCGTGCGGACGGGAAGTCAGACCTTCGGCTCGGTCAGGCGGCTTGGAAGGCCGTATTGCG
>Ga0315268_10006575_pt1 | contig 12351 bp, 10 predicted proteins | sample C1_top_MG_FD_204535 | JGI IMG/M metagenome (GOLD analysis project Ga0315268, IMG submission 204535) | Sediment microbial communities from Yellowstone Lake, YNP, Wyoming, USA - C1_top | ecosystem: Environmental > Aquatic > Freshwater > Lake > Sediment | place: USA: Wyoming | collected 2017-08-01 | reverse complement strand
CGTCCGCCGGCGCGGCGGGCGCGGACCTTATCGCGTCTTGCGGTCGGGATTACAATCCGAAAGTCGCGCCGGGGCGGTTCGGAAGCGTCTCGATTCCGTTCCACCTGGAGGCTTCCCTTTTTTCGGGCCACATGTCATGATGGGCCTTGTCGCGCAGACGTCTATACAAACATGAACAAACCAAGCCAAACTCAACAAGTCTCCACCACCACCCGCCGCCAATTCCTCAAGGCCTCCGCCACGGCCGCGTCGGCCGCCGCGCTCGGCAGCCTGGAGTTGTCGCGCAGCGCCTACGCCGCCGGCAGCGACGTGCTGCGCGTGGGCATGATCGGCTGCGGCGGACGCAACAGCGGCGCCGCCGTCGAGGCCCTCACCGCCGACAATGGCACGCGCCTTGTTGCCATGTGCGACATCCTCGTCGAGCGCGTGAAGGCCAGGCGCGCCGACATCAAAGCGACGAAAGGCGACCAGGTCCAAGTGGACGACGATCACTGCTTTGTCGGTTTCGACAGCTACAAGCAGGTGATCGAAAGCTCGGACGTGGTGCTGATCGCCAACGCCGCCAAGTTCCACCCCTTCCACACCATGGCGGCCGTTCAGGCGGGCAAGCACGTCTTTGTGGAAAAGCCCCACGGCATTGACCCCGCCGGCATCAAGCTCATGCGCGCCGCCTGCGACCTGGCCAAGGAAAAGAAACTCTCCGTGATGTCCGGCCTGCACAGCCGCCACGACGTGGGCTACGCCGAGACCGTCCAGCGCATCCACGACGGCGCGATTGGCGACATCATCTCCATCGAGGAAAACTTTTTGCGCGCCCCCTACGGCGTGGTGCCGCGCAATCCAGACTACAGCGAGCTTCAGTGGCAGTGCAGCACCCAGTACCACTTTGTGTGGCTGTCGGGTGACGACGTGGTGCAGTCACTCGTGCACAACTTGGATCGCGCCAGTTGGGTGTTGCGGGAAGAGCCGCCGCTCAAATGCCACGGCTTGGGCGGGCGCTCGGCCATGTTCGACGGGATATACGGAAACGTCTTTGATCACCACGCGGCGGTCTATGAATATGCCAGCGGCGTCCGCCTTTATGCCTTTTGCCGCACCACTACCGGCTGCTACGATGACTATTCGAGCATCATCCTCGGCAGCAAGGGCAAGGCCTCCATTCTCAATTGCCGCATCTGGGGCGAAACCAAATGGGAGTGGAAGGGCCAGTCCAACCCTTATCAGATTGAGCACGACAAGCTCTTTGCCGCCATCCGCTCCGGCAACCCGGTCAACTGTGGCGACTATATGTGCCGGAGCACGCTCATTTCCATCATGGGCCAAATCTCCTGCTATACCGGCAAAGAAGTGACCTGGGAACAGATCAACCAGTCCGACTTCGCCTACTCGCCCAAGCCCGAAGATTGCCACGACGGCATGGAGCCGCCCACCAAGCCGGGGCCCAACGGCAGTTACCCGGTCTATGTGCCAGGGCAGACCAAGCTGATCTGAGCTGAAAACCAAACGCAAGGAATAGGCTTCCTAATCCTAAGCTTAATCCTGATCCTACTCCCGTCGCTCCCTGTCGCGAGAAGACGATCTTTGGCAAGCGCTGTTCTGGTTCGTTGCCAAGAAACCCGCTCCGGCCCAACCAGAAGCCATGGTTGATGGTTGATAGGTGATGGTTGATGGTTCATGGTGCGTGCCGGCTAAGAGAGGGCCTACGAAGTCGGCCGGCTAAAGCCGGGACTACGAGCGCGGGTTGCATGTCTAATCAGTTTTACGTGGCCGGCCCAGGGCGCGCGGCGAAGGTGGGCGACTTGTTCGGCGCCATCGCCAACCGCTACGATCTGGCCAACGATCTGCAGAGCCTTGGTCTGCACCGGCTCTGGAAGCGGCGGCTGGCCCGGCTGGCCGGGGTTGGCCCCGGCGACCGCGCCCTGGACGTGTGCTGCGGCACAGGTGACGTTGCCCTGGCGCTGGCGCGCCACGGCGCCACGGTGGTGGGCGTGGACTTCAGTGCTCCGATGCTGGCGATTGCAGCGCAGCGAACAGAGACGCTCGCGCTCCGGGCGGCGAGCACGCCCTCGGCCTTTCCCCGCCCCCAATGGCTGCTGGTCTGTGGCGATGCGCTGCGGCTGCCGTTTCCGGATGACACCTTCGACGCAGTGACCATCAGTTACGGGCTGCGCAACTTGGCCAGCCCCGAGGCCGGTCTGCGGGAGATGCGGCGCACGGCGCGCCCGGGCGGACGTATCCTGGTGCTGGACTTCGGCAAGCCGGCGAATCCGCTGTGGCGCAGGCTTTGCTTTGGTTATCTGCGGCGGTGGGTGCCGTGCTTGGGCCGCTTGGTCGCCGGCAGCGGGGAGGCTTACGCCTACATCCTCGAATCGCTGGCCGACTACCCGGCGCAGGAGGGCGTCACGGCCCTGATCCGCGAGCTAGGCTTGGCGCATGTGCAAGTCATCAACCTGCTTGGCGGCGCCATGAGCATCAACTGCGGGAAGAAGGTGTGATTTGAGTGCGGGCTGCGGAGTGCAAGTCGGGTTATCAGGTTATCAAGTTGTCAGGTTATCAGGTTCTCAATTTGTCAAGATGGAGATGGGTGCGCGGGCGCGTGGCGACGGACCTAACCTGATAACTTGAAAACCTGATAACCTGAGAACTTCATTCACGCCTCCCGCCTTGCCCGTCCAGCATCCAGTATCCAGCATCCGCCACCCACGCCACGCTTCCCATCCTCTCCGCCATCGCTTAACCTGCCGGCGTGACCAGGCTGGTCTTATTTGACGTTGACGGGACGCTCATCCAGACGCGGGGGGCGGGCGTGCGCGCCTTTGAACGCACGGCAGCCACGCAGTTTCAAGTCGTGGACGGCACCCGCAACGTTCAATTCGCCGGCCGGACCGACGCCTCGCTCGTCCGGGAAATCTTCGCCAACCACGGCGTCACGCCCAGCCTGGAGAACTTCGCCCGCTTCTTTGAGTGCTATGTTTTCTGGCTCGACCACTTGTTGAACACCACCCAAGGCGGCCCTTGTCCCGGGGTATGGCCGTTTCTCAACGCCCTGCGCGCCCTGCCGCAACCACCGTTGCTGGGCCTGCTCACCGGCAACATCCGCCTGGGCGCCGAGATCAAGCTCCGCCGGTTTGGGCTGTGGGAATTGTTCGCGGTCGGGGCTTTTGGCGATGACCACGAGGACCGCAACCAACTGGCCGCGCTGGCCCGGCGGCGCGCCAGCCGGGTGTTGGGCCGCCAACTGGCGGGCCGGGAAGTGCTGGTGGTAGGTGACACCCGCCACGACATTGACTGCGGGCGGGCCATCGGCGGCAGAACCCTCGCAGTGGCCACCGGCGGCGCCACCCTCGATGAACTCCGCGGGGCGCAGCCGGACTGGCTGGTTGCCGACCTGCTCGGCGTCAACGCGGCGGAGGTCTGCGGGGGCGGGGAAAGTTGAGAGAAGAAATGAGTTGAGAGTTGAGGGCCGGCGCGAGACGGACGCCGCGGGTCTCTCAACCCTCAACTCCAAACCCCTCTCAACTCCTTTCAGTTCCCAACGACCGCCGGCTCAGTGGGAGTAAGGATGAGCGGGGCAGCACATATCGCACGAACTCGGGTCCCCGCTGCAGACTGGGGCCGCCGCGCTTTGGGCCGAGGTTGAGGCGAAAACCGAGAGCTTTTTCGCCAAGCGGGTGGAGCCGCAGTGCGGACAGGGCGTGCCCTCCCATTTGGTCGAGCGCACCAGCAGTTCGCTGTCGCGATTGCAGTCGGCACAATGAAACTCGTAGATCGGCACGGGGCCAATATAGGCGAGAGCGCCGTTGGGATCAAGTGGCGAGATGGTCGTCGGCAGGGGCCGCGAGGGTCAATCGCCTCTTGCCAAGCCGGCCAAAACCAAGGAAACTGGTGGCCTTGAAGCTGACCGCGACAACAGAAGCTCTGGTCTGGTCCCTGAGTTCGCCCGGTTCGGCGCAACTCCAACTGCGCACTGACAACCTCCAAACCCAACGCGAAGGCCTATGAGCGAGTTCAAGTTTTCGTGTCCAAATTGTGACCAGCACATTGCCTGTGATGATGAGTGGGTGGGCGCGCAAATCCGGTGCCCCACTTGCCAAGCTGAGCTTACCGTGCCTGCGCCAGCGCCGCCGCCGCCGGCGGTCGGCGTGTCGGGACCAGCGGTCGCGCCGGCGGCGCGGCCCGCGTGGCCGCCGAGTGCGCCAGTGGCCGCTCCTGCCGCTAAAGGGAGGACATCGGGTTTGGCCATCGCTTCGTTGATATGTTCGGCGTCCAGCTTGGTGTCTTGCGGGCTCGGTTCTATCCCGGGCATTATTTGCGGTCACCTGGCCAAGGCGCGAATGAGAAGGGACCCCTCGTTGAAGGGGCGTGGATTGGCCACCGCGGGCTTGGTCCTCGGCTATGGTTTTGCCGGGCTGACTCTGGCCGTGGCAGTAGCGGTGGTCTGCTTTGGTGTCTCACTGGCGCAGCTAGCCAAGTTGGAGCTCAGAAAAGCCACCGAAAGCCAGACGCCTGGCCCCGCCGGGCAGGCTGAGCAAGCGGTGCCGCCGACTGCGGCCCCACAGCGTCCAGGCGCAGCCGGGCCGGCCAAGAACGGCAGACAGCGCGCAACCACAATCCAGCCCGTGGAGTTGACCGGTGTGAGCATCCCAGACACCGTCGCCTCTGGCCGAATACATGGCGCGGCCTTCACCTGCGAGCGGGCTGAAATGCGGGGCAGGACCCTTATTCTCCGGCAAGGCAGGGACTTTTTCCCTGACCTCGGTGTGGAAATCAATTTGGGGACCCCTGGCAAGAGCCCCCCTTTTGCGAGACGCGGCGGCCGGCCCCAGGACCCCTGGTCGGTGACCTTGATATGGAGACCAGCCGGGAGTACAGTGCCCTAGACAAGCACCTACAGGATCAGCGACTTCCAGTTGGAGTTCGGCCCGAAGGCCAACGGCAAGATACCCGGCAAGATCTATCTCGTTGTGCATGACCCCGAGAAAAGCACCGTGGCCGGCACGTTCGAAGTGCAGGCGCGCTGAGGAGGGTTTATTGGCGCCAGCAATGACAACGGCAGACTAACTGCGGCGCCGCGTGGCCCCACAGACGATGAGAACCGGAAGAGTGGTGACAGGCGCGAAGCGTTTGGAGTGCGTGGAGCTTGCTCCCGCTTTCGCTCAGGCTAAGCCCAAAAGCGCCGGCAAGCCGCCGCACTCCAAACGCTTCGCGCCGTCTGAGCGAATCACCATTCTCTAGTCAAAGATATGAACAAGCACGGTGTCGCAACTTCCCCCAACGTAACGGGTGAGCATGGCCAGTCGGTGGCCGCATCGGGTCAGCCGCCGGACACGGAGGCGGCGGCCCGCGAGGGGTTCGAGGAGTCGCTGGCGCTCGCCCGCGAACTCAATCGCCGTGACAACGTCGCCGCCAACCTCCGGCGATTGGCCGAGTTGGACCAGTTACAGGGCGATTATGCCGCAGCCCGGCGGGGATTTGAGGAGTCGCTCAAGATTAACCGCGAACTCAACCGCCGTGACAACGTCGCCGCCGACCTCCGCAAATTGGCTGAGTTGGACCAGTTGCAGGGCGATTACGCGGCGGCGCGGCGGGGATTCGAGGAGTCGCTGGCGACCAACCGTGAACTCAACCGCCTCGACGGCATCGCCGCCACGCTCCACAGCCTGGCCGAGTTGGATCGGCTGCAGGGCGATTGTGCGGCGGCCCGGCGGGGATTTGAGGAGTCGCTGGCCATCGCGCGCGAGCTGGGCCGCCGCGACGGCATTGCGGGCAACCTCCACAGCTTGGCCGAGTTGGATCGGCTCCAGGGCGAGTATGCGGGCGCGCAGCGGGGATTTGAGGAGTCGCTGGCCATCGCGCGCGAGCTGGGCTTGAAACGCAACGTGACGGTGACGGCGTTTTACCTTGAAGCGGCAAAGGCGCAAGCCGATGCGTCGCTCGCGTTGGACGGGCTGGCGGAGGCGGTTCGGGAGGCAAGGGGCCATCCTGATCCGGCCGTCGGTGTTCGCATCGCTCTGCTGATGGCGCAGACGCTCCAGCAGCGATCAGACTTTGTCGAAGCCCAGAAGTGGCTGGATGACGCCCTGCCTCAAGGAATGCGCCACGGTCTGCGCGGCTTGGTGGCCTGCGCCGAGGCGCAACGATGCTTGTGCCTGGCCGCCGCCGGCGCAAAAGCACAAGCCGCTGCCGCGGGCCGTGCTGCGCTCCGCTTCTTTGCCGAACAGCAAGTGCGCCATCCCGAAGCCGACCGCCTGCGGGAAATTGCGTCAGCCGTCAACGCCGATGATTAGCATCGGCAGGTCTATGTTCGAGACGCCCCGCTTCTCCAAGTCCCAGACAAACTGCTCAAAGCGAGACACCCCCGTGGACATCTGATCGGCAAAGTGCTTCACTGCCACAATCTCGACCCCGGCGTCAATGTACCCAAGGTTGTGGAAGATTGCCATCTTGGCGCAGAGGCTACAGACCATGAAGGCGTATTTGCCGAACTGGACCTCCACGCCAAGCTTGTTTTTCACGAAGTCCATCTCGCGGAAAGCGCCGCGCGAACTCGCCCGGTCCTTGAAGCCGGGGCGGTAATACCTGTCGGAGTAGCTACAGCCCACTCTGCGCGTCTCCCACCCCAGCTTCTGAAAGGCGCGCTTGAACTCTCGGTTGAGCGCCTTCGGGTCGTTGAGCTGCTTGCCGGGCATTGTCTTCTCGCGGCTGATCTTCGTCCGGCAAACCTTGGCGTCCACTGCGGCGATGGCATCGTAAACTTCGTCGAGCTCTTGCTGCCACCGCCTCGCCAGCGCCGTAGCCCCGTTGTGGAACGAGTATTCAGCGGCGACTTTCATTCAAGACCTTCCCCCTCAATAAGCTCCAGCCATTCCATCAGAATCCGAACTGCGACATCGGAGCCAAGGTTACACCCGAGTTGGGGTTACTCAAGCGCAGAAATCGGCTGGCGATCCTGCGCCGGGTGGCCGGGAAAACCGCCTTTGATCGCCCGGGCCGCTAGCTCGCCGGCACGAGCACGCGGATTGCCCCTGGGCGGAGCTGGAAGGTGGCTGGGGTATGGCCGAGCGAGTCGCCGTCCAGTTGCACCTCCGATGGCGGGTCGGCTTGCAGGGCAAGGGCCTGTCCAGTGAAGTAGCGCACCTTGGGATGAGTAATGTGGGTGCCGCGGAGCAGACGCGGGAGGCACCGCAAGGCCTCCAACCGGCCTACCGCCTCAATCAGGCAGATGTTCAACTGGCTGTCATCCATCCGGGCGCCGGGCGAGATGCGCATGACTCCGCCGCCGGCGTATTCCGCGTTGCCGGCGCAAACGTGGAAAAAGCGCCCTTCCTGCGCCTGGCCGTCCACCGTCACCCGCATGAAGGGCGGCTCAAAGCCCGCCAAGGCCCGCACGAAACCGACCGAGTAACAAAGGCGCGGCCCCAGGAGGCGCTTGAGGCGGGGGGTGGTCCGCTTGATCAGTTCGCCGGCAAAGCCCACGGCGGCAAAGGACAGCGCGAAGCGCCGGCCTCGCTCCGCGCCTCCGCCCCAGGTCACCTCGATCACATCAAAGGCTCGCGGTATCCCCTTGGCCAAGGCCGCCAGCGCAACTTCCACGGAGCGGAGGCCCAACTGGGTGGCGATGTCGTTGCCCGTGCCAGTGGGGATTATCCCCAGCACGGCCGCCGGTCCTTGGGCCTGGAGCAGCCCGCTGGCCACTTCGTTCACCGTGCCATCCCCACCCACAGCCACGACCACGCCGAACCGGCCGCCGGCCTCCTGCGCCAGTTCCACCGCTTGGCCAGGGCGCTCAGTGAAAATCGTCTCTGCCGCCAGCCCGTGGCGGGAGAGGCCGGCCCGAAGCGCCTCAGACTGCTTTCGGAGCCGCCCGGCGCCGGCGTCGGGATTCACGATCAACAGCAGACGGTGGCTCATACGGCAGCGAACGAAGGCCCTACTGGCGGTTGAGGCGCTCGCCGACCTAACCGAGAACAGACTTTAGCCACGGATGAAAATCGGTCGAGGACGGGAACGAGGACGAGGACGATTCTCTGATCAGTACACGCGGCGCAAATGGGAAGGCAGGATGTCAAGCTCGGAGCGATACTTGGCCACCGTGCGGCGCGCGATCATGACGCCCTTTTTGCCCAATCGCTTGACGATTTCTTCGTCGGAGAGTGGCCGGCTGGTGTCCTCCTTGGCGACCATCTCGGCGATGAGTTCCTTAACGCTGGCATTGGACATGCCCTCGCCGCCGGAAGTCGGGATGCCCGAGGTGAAAAAGGACTTCATCTCAACCACGCCCCGGGGGGTCTCCATGTACTTGCCCGACACGGCGCGGCTCACGGTCGTCTCGTGCACGCCAACCACCTGGGCCACCTGGGCCATCGTCATGGGGCGGAGGTAGGCCACGCCTTTGTCCATGAACTCACGCTGGCGGTTAACGATTTCGCGGGCGATGTTCAGGATGGTTTGCTGCCGCTGGTGCAGGCTTTTGATCAGGAACTTGCCGGCCCGGATTTTGTCGCGGATATAGTCGCGCACTTCCTGCGAACTGTCCGGCTTGGCCATTAGGTCCTTGTAAGTGTTGCTGATGCGCAGGTGCGGAACCGCGTCGTTGTTCGTCGTCACGACGTACTCGTCGCCCACCTTGTGCACAAACACCTCGGGCAACACGTAGATTTCGTCGCCGGGGAGGAAATCGCGGCCGGGTTTTGGCTCCAAGTGGCCGATCCGCTCAATGGCTTGTTGGACGTCCTCGACGCTACGGCCCAAGGCGCGGGCGATTTCAGGCACCCGCCGCCGCGCCAGCGCCGCCATGTGTTGGTCCACGATGCGATACTCCAGCGTCTGCTGCCGGCCGGCGCGCTCCAACTGCAACATGAGGCATTCGCGCACGTTGCGCGCGGCGACCCCGGGCGGGTGGAAGGCCTGGATGACCTTGAGCACTTCGAGAATCTTCTCGGCAGGGATGCTGGTCGAAAGCGCCAGCTCATCCACGCTGGCTTGGAGGTAGCCGTTGTCGTCAATGTTGCCGACGATCATCTCGGCCACCGCCCGCTGTTCTTCGGTCAGGTCCGAAAACCGCACTTGCTCCAGCAGGTTTTCCTGGAGCGAGGTGCCGGCCACCAGCGAATCAAACATGTACTGCCGGCGCTCTTCTTCTTCCTCTCTTGGCCGCGATGGCACGTTGCCATCGGAGAAGGAGTCTCGCCACTCCTGGTCCATTTGGGCCAGCCGGTCAAATTCGGCCTGGAAATCGTCCACCGGGGCGTTGGCGGGCTTTTCGGTGGCCGGGTCAAACTGCACGTCGGCCGGCGGTTCGGCGGGGTCGGCGTAGTCTGTCCCACTGCTGCCTTCGCGCTCACGCCGTTCCGCCTGCGCAACCTCCGTCGCGGAGAGTTCTTCGAGCACCGGATTCTGTTGCACCTCCTGCTCAACCATGGTCTTCAATTCCAGCATGGGCGCCTGCAACAGCGCCAGCGATTGCTGGAGCTGTGGCGCCAGCACCTGCTGCAACGCCATCTTCTGCGAAAGATGTAGGCCATGAGCCACGTCCCCAGGTTACTCGCCGCCGCCCAAAGCTCAAGCAGGAAAGTCAGCGCCCAGCCCCGGCGGCAGGAACACCACAGGAGCAGGAGGCAGGAATCAGGTTTAGGCGTCAGCAGGGGGCAGAGGCGCAGGGCAGCGGGGGAGCCCATGGACCCCGGCCAAGGGCCGAAGCCAGTCAGGGTGGGCTAGGGGAATCAAGGAGATTTATTTCCTAAATTCACGTGTTGACAATGTTTGCTGCATAACCTATTATGTTTGGCAGATGAATGACGCGGGCGGTTCGCGTCGAACGAATGAACGAGAACAGCGAGAACCAAAGCATAGTTTGCGTATGACCACCAACACTCCCAATACCGAGCGGGACTTCACCCCCGCTGAGCTGGTGCGGATTCACGAGGCCAATTGCCAAATCCAGTTTGCCAGCGCCGATGAGCAGAACTTCCGCATCGCCATCATGAAGCACCTCGGCCGGCGGCTGGGGCTGGGCGAGCTTCGGGCCCTGGCGATCACCGGGCCTGGCCTGGGCGTGCCCCGGCCCAAGGCCGCCAAATGAATGGAGACCGCCATGTTGTCGCTCAAGCGGATTAGGGTGCCGGCCCAGCCGACGCAGTTTCCGAGCTTGAAGTTTCCGGCCGACCGGGCGGTGCTCCAGGTGGCGGAGGTGGCCAAGCGGCTGCGGGTAAGCAAATACCACGTCGTGGGCTTGATCGAAGAAGGCAAGCTGCGCGCCATCAACGTGGCCGGGAGCAGCCCCGTTGGCCGCAAGCGTTACCGCATCCCTGTGGAGGCCTGGGAGGCTTACGTGCGGGAGAACCTGATGTGAGGCGGGATTCGTAAAACGGGATTCGTGAAACGTGAAAGCGCAGGACGCCAGTGCGTGTTCACGTTTCAGTTTCACGCCGCACTTCCCATGAATCATCAACCACCTTCGCGCGCTGAGGCGGCACGCGAGTTCGCGGAGAGAATGGAAACCAGTTGAAGGGCACCGCGCAAGTGCGGTAGTCTTGCGCGCGTTCAAGCGGAAAACGTATGCCGACGCTGGAGCACGAACCGAGGCGCAAAGTCGCAGCCGCCTGCTACGATTCACACGCCCAGTGCGCCGGAGTTGGCCTTCAACATGACTGAGCCAGATTTACTCCAGGAGGAGCCTCCCGGTTACGGCGCGGCGGGCAAAGCCGATCCGCTGCTGGAGTATCTGCGGAAGGTTGAGCGCGCGCTCATGCGCGGCGACGCCACCGAACACACCCACCGCGCCGCGCTGCAAGTGCTGGTTGAGGCGCTCGACGACAACGTTATCGCCACCAACGAACCCAGGCGTTCGGCTTGCGGCGCGCCCGACTACGTCGTCTCGCGCAAACGCGGCCAGCTTTCGCTCGGCCACATCGAGGCCAAGGACGTCGGCGCGGACTTGAGCGAAATTGAACAGAGCAAACAGCTCAAACGGTATCTGGCCTCGCTGCCCAATTTGCTCCTGACGGATTATCTGGAGTTCCGCTGGTTCGTGGAGGGCAAGAAGCGCGAGACCTTCCGGCTGGCGGCGGTTGAAGCCGGCGGCAAACTCGCGCCCGTCTCGGCGGAACAAATGCAACGAGGCAAAAGGCTGTTGCTGGCGTTCCTGGCGCACTGGCCGGTTGACATCGGCACCGCCGAGGAGCTGGCCCGCCGCCTGGCCAAGCTCACGCACCTCATTCGCGACATCATTTGTGGGGCGTTTGAAACGGGGCAGGCCTCGCAGCAATTGCGCGATTGGCGCGGCGCCTTCGCGGCCACGTTGCTGCCGGAACTCGCCCCGCAAGCCGACGCGAAGCAAGAAGCCGAAGCGGTGGCGGAGTTCGCCGACATGTTCGCGCAGACGCTCGCCTACGGCCTGTTCAGCGCCCGCGCCTCCAGCGGCTCGGCCACGTTCACGCGGGAGAAGGCGCAGAAGCTCATCCCGCGCACGAATCCTTTCCTCCGCGCCTTCTTTGAGCAGATCACCGGCACGGCGCTGGACGAGGAACCGTTCGCCGGCTTTGTGGAGGACTTGATCCAGACGCTCGACCACGCCGACATGGCGCGGATTCTTGAGGACTTCGGCAAGCGCGGCCCCGGCCGCGATCCAGTGGTTCATTTCTACGAAACCTTTCTGCAGGCCTATGATCCCAAGCTCCGGGAATTACGCGGCGTTTATTACACGCCCGTGCCGGTGGTCAACTACATCGTCCAGAGCATTGACCGGCTGCTGAAAGAGAGGTTCGGCATCAAGGCGGGCCTGGCCGACCACGCGAAGGTGACCGTCAGGCGCAAGGAAGGCGAGCGCGAGATTAGCGAGGAGGCCCAGCGGGTGCTCATCCTCGATCCGGCCGCAGGCACGGGCACGTTTCTCTACGCGGTGCTGGACTTCATCCGCGGGCAATTCAAGGACCGCAAAAGCGCCGGCCAGTGGGGCAGCTACGTGCACGAGCATTTGCTGCCGCGCCTGTTTGGGTTTGAACTGCTCATGGCGCCGTATGCGGTGGCGCATTTCAAGCTCGGCTTGGCGCTGGCGGCGATGGATGAGGAGCCGCTCTTTCGCCAGCAATGGAGCTACGAGCCGCAGGCGGGTGAGCGCGTGAACGTGTTCCTCACCAACACGCTGGAGGATTTGGAGCGCGCCGCCGAGCAGCTCGGCCCGCTGCGGGCGTTGAGCAACGAAGCCAACTCCGCCTACGAGGTCAAAAAACACAAGCCCGTGCTGGTGGTGCTGGGCAATCCGCCTTACTCCGGCCACAGCGCGAACAAGGGCGAGTGGATTTCCCAACTAGTTCGCGACTATTACTTCTGTGACGGCCAGCCGCTAGGCGA
>Ga0315268_10006574_pt1 | contig 12351 bp, 20 predicted proteins | sample C1_top_MG_FD_204535 | JGI IMG/M metagenome (GOLD analysis project Ga0315268, IMG submission 204535) | Sediment microbial communities from Yellowstone Lake, YNP, Wyoming, USA - C1_top | ecosystem: Environmental > Aquatic > Freshwater > Lake > Sediment | place: USA: Wyoming | collected 2017-08-01 | reverse complement strand
GCGGAGGCTTTGGGAATAGGGCGGGGCTGTTGCATCAAAGCCAGAGCTTACCGGGGGGGCGTCTGCTATGACTTCGCCGCGCTCCCCCCCGAGGCTAAATTTGTGGCGGTTTATCAACTCAGAATAAGGAGGTAGAGCATGGCGAACGGGACCGTAGAGGTTACGCCGTCCGGTGAAAATGTGAACCTCTACATTAAGGGGCCGCAAGGCGGCTTGCGCCATTGGGTGATTATCCCCCGCCCGGAGGCATGGAAACTGGCGGAGGAAATTCAGGCCCAGGTATCCCTAATGAACCAGTTGAGAAGCGGAAAGGAGGCATAACGTGGGATGCAACGAATCAAGTGCGACCATTGAATTTCCGGTTGACCGGATTGATGCAGAAATCCGGGCAGAATTAAAAGGAATTGGCGTCAATTTTCGGGAACCGGACCCCCGGGAACTGGACAGCGAACCCAACGAGCTTGTAGGCATTGGCGGCTCATCAATCTACGACGGAGTAGAGGCCAAAATCACCGACGGGATTTTCCTGCTCCATGACTCCCAAAGCTGTTATGGGGAGTTTTCTGACTTGGAGGAAAAGCTCCAGGAGAAGGGAATCCCTTTTGACCGCGAATCCGCGATGGATTGGGGGGTGGACCCCGTGATCCGGGTTTTCAGGCCGGGGGTGGGCGACAAGTATATCCCCCTGGACGCTAACCAAACGCCCACGGTAGCCGTCGAAAAGATTCGCGAGCTCCTGGCAATAGACGACGCCGGGGAGAAAGCGGCGGCGGCGATCCGTCGCTACCTGGACGACGAGTTTAATTACCCGCCTTTGGCTGACTTCGTGGCTGACTTCGATGGAACCGAAGGGCAGGACCGGGAGAGCTATCGTGCGTAAAGGCCGAGCGATCCCCGAGGTATTGACCCCGGAGGAACAGGCCCGGATGCTTGGGGAGTTGGAGCCTACCAACTCCCCGGGCAAACTCCGCAATTACGCGATCATCCGGTTATTTCTTAACACGGGATTGCGCGCCCATGAACTCGCGGGGCTGACGTTGCGGAACCTGGACCTTTCCACGGGCAGGGTTAAGGTGAGGGGCAAGGGCGGAAAGGACCGCGTACTATGGCTGTCCGACGACGACGTTGCCCTGGTAAGGGTCTGGTTGGAAAAGCGGGGGCCGTCCGGTGATCTGGTTTTCACTTCCCTGGATGGCAAGCGTCCAATTTGTCAACGATGGCTCAGAGATATGGTTAAAAGGGTGGCGGTCAAGGCGGGGATCGGCAAGGACATTCACCCGCACACCTTGAGGCACACCTTCGCCACGGACCTTTTGAGACAGACGAAGAACCTCCGCCTTGTCCAGAAGGCTTTGGGCCACGCCAACATCACCACGACCACGATATACACTCATATTGTGGACGAGGAACTTGAGGAGGCATTTAAGGAGCTAAGACGATGAGCGAAAAATGGATAGACAGAGACCCCACCAACGAGGAACGGGCGGCTACGGCTTTGGCGGCTATGGATTCGCAGGAGAAATATGACGACGCAAGGCCAGAGGCTTTGGGCGAGTCCATTGCGGATTTAGTGGCTGACCTTTTACACCTAGCCAAAGAGAACAATATCGACCCGGAGCTTATCATCACCCGGAGCCGGATGAACTTCAAGGCCGAAGTTGAGGAGGAAGCCGATCCGGATCACCCCGACATGGAGCGTGAAATTGCTCGGGCTGAATATCTGGAGGTCAGATGAACCCAAAAATAGAAAGGATACACAAACGGCTACAGGACCGCGCCCTTAGAATAGCGCGGCTAATCGAACTCAAGGCCCCCCCGGTAATTCTTACCCAAGAATTGCGGAAATTCCAGGAGCAGTCGGACAAATGGCATCAAGAAACAATCAACGATCTGCTCCACCTGCTCAACGAAAAGATGCTCAGTCTAAAAGGTTCAGCCAAAGAGTTTAAAGAGTTTAAAGAGCCGCCGATGGGAAATATCGAGAGGCGGGGTCTGGACCTGGGGATGTCCCCCGCCGTCCGACGGAGTATGGAAGGGGAGAAATGACACCCAAAGAGTTTACCAAGAAAAGGCGGCGGCTGTTCGGCACCCAGGTGGCGGCGGCCGCGGCCATTGGCGTGACGCAGGGAACCATCGCGCATTGGGAGAGAGGCCGCGTGGAAGTCCCGAAGTATGCAGTTAAACTCATCACCGCCTTTGAAAATGGCAGGGCAATCGCCCGGAAAGGAAAGAGAGTATGAGCAAATCGTTGGCGAGTAACATCATGCAAGCGTTGACCATGGAGGTCCTGGGCCCGGAAGAAGGGATGAAGGCCGTCCAGTCCTTCGAGGAAGATGGCGGTTTTGGATCCTACGGCGGGGAGCTTAAAGAGGGGGAAAACGTCGTGGCCGAGGCCCTGGAGAAATCCTACCCCGCCCTTTGCGGCTTCGGCTTGGCCGCACTCATCATAAACGACCACTCCAAGGAGAAATCCTTGGACATGACGATCCGCGAGGTCATACCCATGGTGGTCTCCTGCAAAAACATGGTCGAGGCCTTCTGGACCACCGTGAGGTATTGCTTCAAGATTCCCCTGGGTGGGCTTGTGGGCATCCGGTCCCGGAACGGGAGTATCGTGATTTACCACAACCCGAGCGGTCCTAGCGGTGGAGGGTTCATGGGCCTTCTGGAAAAAATGGGGTTCAAAGAAATTTCTTGACACCCTGATCCGGCTATCTTATAGTCGGAACTGACACCTACCACTAACCCACTGACCGGCCCCCGGCTCTCCCCCGGGGGCCACTTTTTTTTAGTCCTGCACCTTGGCGGTGAACGCCGGCGCCGCCGAAAACTTCACCGCATTGTGGGCCGGCGAGGTCACGGGACCCCTTCCGAAACTGTTCATGGTCCGGGCCTCACGGTGGACCTTCTTGAACACGCCCAGGTCCGTAAAGGAAAAACGTCCGGTGTCAGCCACTTCGCTGATGATCACCTTCCGGGCGGCCTCGAGTACGGCCTTGACCATACGCTGAGACTCCCCGCACCCCTCAGACACCGCTTTTACAAATTCCTCTTTCGTCATGGCACTACTCCTTTCTTTTTAGTAATCTGCATAGTTTTCAAACCTCATTGATGCCGGTATAAAGGTGAGCCGAACCATACCCGTCGGCCCATTCCTCGCCTTGGCGATGTTTAGCTCCGCCCACAGATCGCCCGCACCCTCCTTCTTGTAGTAAGCGTCCCTGTACAAAAACATCACGACGTCGGCGTCCTGTTCCAGGGCTCCGGACTCCCGCAGATCCGACAGGCGGGGCCGCTTATCGTCCCGGGTTTCCACTTGCCTATTAAGCTGGCACAGCACAATCACCGGAATTTTCAGTTCTTTCGCCAGGGCCTTGAGGCTTGCCGAGATCTCCGCGACCTCCTGCTCCCGGCTCCGGGCCTTGGGAAAGCGCATCAACTGGAGATAATCCACGATCACCCACTTGATCCCTGCCCGGGCCCGGAGCCGTCTAGCCTGGGCCCGGATCTCCATAGGCGTCATGGGAGTCTTGTCCACGATAAATATGGGGTAATCCATGATCGCACCGGCCGCACCTGAGAAGTCTGCCCATTCCTCCGGCTTCATCTTCGCCTCTCGAAGTCGGGTGGCGTTGATATTTCCTTCCGTGGCCACCGTCCGGTCTATCAGTTGTTCCTTGCTCATTTCCAGGGAAAAGATCACCCCCGGTGCACCATCTTTGCCGAAATTGAGAGACCAGTTCAAAGCCAGTGCCGTCTTGCCCATCGAGGGGCGGGCCCCCAAGATGATCATATCGGAGTTTTGGAAACCGCCCGTCTTGGCGTCTAGATCCACAAAGCCGCTTGGGAGGCCCATCATCTTCTTCTTCTTGTAGTGAAGCTCCTCAATGCGCTGGACCTCCGCCGGCACCGCCTCAGAAAAGGGAATTGCCGGTACATCCTGGCCTAGCTGAATCTCGAAGATCCGCTTCTCCGCGGCGTCGATAAATTCCTCAACGCTCTCCACCGGCTCCTGACAGGCCCCGGCAATCTGCACACAAGCGGTTAACATGCGGCGCAGTTGGGATTTCCCGCGGACGATCCCGGCGTAGTGGGGGGCGTGGGCCGCGGCCCCCACCTGCTCACTAAGGCCGGCCAGGAAAGAGGCCCCGCCCACTTCCTCTAACCACCCGACCTCTTTAAGATAGAAGGTGACGGTCTGGAGATCCACCGGCTCATGTCGGTTCGAGAGTCCAAGGATCGCCCGAAAAATCTTGCCGTGGGCCTCCCGGTAGAAATCGTCCGGTAACAGAAAGGGAAGAAGGTCGAGGACGTCCGGGTTAATCAAAATTGATCCCAGGACGGCCTGCTCTGCCTCAAGGTTATAGGGTGGGGTGAAACCGGGGGTCGTCGTGGTCATAGCACATTCACCTCCACCGCCACCCGCATCGAGTCCGGGGCCAAAGGAACACCTGCCGCATCTATGCCGAAGATGATATGAAAATCAGTTATGTTGAGAACCACCACCGGATGTCCGCTCGGCCATGGACGGACTGAAATTCTGCCGAAGGGTGGGTGTTCCCCAAACCTCTGCTCAGTTTTCCATATTTCAAGTTCAAATTCAGACATTCTACCTCCTCACGCATTTGCAGGGCGTAAATCCTGTCCGTCCTTCTTCCTGGGTGGGCATTAAGCCCGGATGACCCTTGCATATCGGGCAATTTGGATCCGGAGGTTTCAGAGTCGGCTTATCCCCCTCGGCCTTATAACCCTTGATCCCCTCCACGTCGGTCCACCTTCCCTTGTTCAGAAATACGGTCACGGAGGGGACATACTTCCCGTCCTCTTTCATCCACACGGGGTCTTTGATTAAGCGGTAGAGACATTCCAGCAGGTAGTTAATGGGAGGGAGGGTCCCTTTCTTAAGGCGTCTGCCCCAAATCGCGAAGGCCTCCTCCTTACCCCCGCGTTTATTTGGATAGGCGTCCCAAAAAGTGAGAAAGTCCGGTGAGTAAGAGCCAAGGACCCGATCAGATTTCTTTTTTCCACCCTTCCCCTTACCAGAACCAGGACCAGAACTCTCCCCTGGGGGAGATGTCATATCTTCGCTAGAAGATATGACAGAAGGGGTACTCTGTACTCTGTTCTGCTCTGGTGCGTTAGATGCAACCGTTGCAGGGCGTTGTGTGTCACGCAAATTTAATTCTTTCTGATATTCCATAACCCTGTGTTCCGCTTGCTTATTTTGGAATGAATACCCCGCCATTTCGGGGGTTCTTCCGCTCTTGCCCGAGTTACAAAAAAAACACGAACAAACTAAGTTTCGCGCATCATCTGAACCAAAAAGTGAAATCGGAATGGCGTGGTCCACCACCAATTTGTCGGTTCTCCCACAATAAACGCAAGCAAAACCGTCCCGCTCTAAAACCTCCTGGGCGTTGTAACGAGGGGCCCTGGGTAGGCCGACGCTCTCCCGGCGGTCACGGTATCTTCTAGATCTCTCGGTTGAATTGTCCGTGTCGAACTGACGTTCACCGAAGGAGGTTAGCTGAATAATTCCATCGGCCATTTTGATAAGCCCGATTTCTTCCATGGTTTTTAGGAGATTTGAGAGGTGGGCAGGTTTAATATAAAGCTCTTTGGCTAGTTCCTGTATAGAAAAGGGGAGATTGGGGAGGAGATATATTTTCCCCTCATCCCAAATTTCAAAAGCCAGTTCCAGGAGAAGATAAAACGCCCACCAATGTTTAGGGTGTTTTTGTCGCAAGACGGTTATCTTGCGATGCTTCCGCGTTCCGGCGTATAGTCTCCCCCATGACCGGCCAGCCATTGACACCCCGCTTTAGAATTTAGAAAGGAATATCCGGTTCCGATGACTGACCTTGCCCCTGGCTCCGGCCGCCGCCGCAGAAGTCCATGGAGAACATCACGATCTCAGCGTCTTTCCTTTTTACGCCGTCTTTTGTCCATTCGTTGTAAGAAAGACGTCCATAAAGGACTATTTCTGAGCCTTTTTTCAGATACTTGGAACTGGTCTCCGCCATCTTGCCCCAGGCGACGATCCGGTGCCAGACGGTTGTCTTTACCTTGTTAATATATTCGTTGGTGGCTAACGAAAACTTACAGACAGGGGTGCCTGGGGCCGTATATTTGAGTTCGGGATCGTTTCCCAACTTCCCGTGCAGAACCATCAAATTCATAAATTACTTTCTGCGCCGGGGGCGCGCCTTTTTGCATCGGTTACAGATAGGTCGGAGGTCAGGCCTTAAGTGTATAAGAAGAAGGCCGTCCAGCCGAGGGTCTCCCTCCGCAAGCCCCATGATCTTGTCGCACAACTTGATCGGGAGCATACGGCGTCCGGCGTTGGCGTGGTTCAGGAGGGTGGGGTGGACACCAAGTTTCTCGGCTAAATCCAGGGGGATCGGAACCGGGAGAGGAATTGATTTTGGGGCCATGGCCGTATCTTCCCAAAAGCCTGACGTTCCTGTCAAGAAAATAATTCATCAACCTATCATTTTTATGTTGACAAATTAGTCAGCAATTAAGAATATGCACTTCAGAAAGGAGTTTTTTAAAATGACGAAGAAAAAGCACCCCCCGGCCACCCGGCAAGGCTTTACGGCTGAAGATCTGGTTGGACTTCTTCAGCGCAAGCCCACCCTTCTGCCCACCACTCCCTTCCCGGTTTTCCTTCGGAGCTATGAGGACCCCCCGGTCTGCACCATGGTCGATTTATCTTACGACGAAGAAGGGGTCATCGTCACCGGAAAAATCGATTCTAGCGTGGGCGCCACCCCGGAGGATTTTGAAAGCGTTCTTGCCAAACTCTCCGACGCGATGGAAATCTACATCCTCACGGCTCCTTCTGGCCCTTCCGTAGCCACTTACCCAAAAACGGAGGCCGGGATCGAGGCCGAGGCCCAGGCCCAGGCCGACCTTGCCGTGGTCGAGACTCCCCCGCAAGGATCCTCCATGGTAGTCGCCAGCCCCACCCGAGAAACTCTCCGGGTCAATCTGACCGAAATGGAAATCGTCGAACACGCCCGGGCCGCGGCCAGAGCCAATTCCGAGCTTCTGCGCCTGGAGGAAGAATTGAAGGCCATCAAGAGCGACTACAAGGCGCAGATGGATAAGGAGCAGGCCAAGCTCAACGAACATTCCGGGAAGGTCAACAACGGTTGGGAAATGCGGCCGGTCGCGTGCACCATCTACAAAAACTATCAAGACAACAGCATCGTCATCACCCGGGATGACACCGGCGAGATCATCCGGGAGAGAATCATGTCCGCGGACGAACGTCAAATGGGCCTGGACCTGCCGGTTGAAGCCGAGTTTGAGACCGGCCCGGACGCCGAGGCCGAAGCGGAGGCGGGCCAGGAGTGACGGATCTCCCCTCAGTCACGCAAGTTCTTCAGCCATGGGTGGACCTTTCCATGGTCCCCGCCGACGTCCTGGAGTTTGCCAAGGTGAGGGGGAACGATTTTCACTCACTGGCCGCAAGATATGCACTTGGATTATGGATTGATGAGGTCCCGGAATCATGCGTCGGACGCTACGCTTCGTTTAAAAAATGGTTTGACGCCACGGTGGTCGATGTTGTCCTGGTGGAAAAGAGGCTTATTCACCGGAAGCTCCATTACACCGGGGAACCAGACATCATCGCGCGGCTCCGGGGAGATACCGGCCTCTGTCTGTTGGATTATAAAACGCCGCAGGCTTTCTCGAAAACTTGGTGCGCTCAGATTGCCGGCTACAAGGAATTGGCGGAGCATAATGATTATCCGATTCAGCGCGCCGCCACGCTCCAACCCCACCCGGAAGGGAAGCGCGCCAAGTTCAGGGACTACATGACCCACCGGGAGGATCTGGCGGCTTTCCTATCCGCCCTTAACTGTTGGAGGTATTTTCATGGCTGAGAAGGGTGTTGATTGGGGTGCGGCCCTCACGGGGCCGAAGGGACCAGAGGAACCGGAAGTGATGGAGCCGGAAATCATGGGTCCAATGGACCTAGTGAAATTCGATACCCAACCGGCGGCCTTGATCGTCGTCCGGTTTAAGGCCGAGGTCAAAATCCTGACCGATCAGGCGGCTCTCATCCGGGTTATCAAGGACAACGAGACGAACAAGCTGGCCGTGGAAATGGGCCTCCAGGCAAAAAAGCTGGCGGTCAGGCTAGAAAAAATCCGCAAAGATTTCGTGGAGCCCCACAATCTCTATCTCAAAGAAATCAATAATTTTTTTCATGAAGTTGCCGATCCCCTGACGGCCATCGTGCATGACCTGGGCCGCAAGACGGCCTCTTACCGGCAACTGTTGGAGAACGAGCGGCTCAAGCAAGAGGCGGCGGAGGCCAAGGCGCGCAAAGACCTCCAGGACAAGTTGGACAAGGAGGCGGCGGAGGCGACAAAGAAGGGCGAGGGTTTTAAGGCCGTGACTATCCTGGCCCCCGTGACCGCGCCGGTCCCTACCGTCACCCGAACCGAGGAGGGGTCCGCCAGCCAGAGGAAGAAATGGGTCTGCAAGATCGTGGACCCCACCAAGATTCCGTTTGAATACTGCCGGCCGGACCAGAGGCTCCTTGATGAATCTGTCCGGAACGGAGTCCGGGCGATCCCGGGGTGCGAGATCTACCAAGAGTTCATCACACAATTTCGGGCATGATGGACGTCGTTACCCGCTTTCATTTGAATGAAGCGAATTACCAACGAGGACGATGGTCTTTTGCGCGGGAGGCCGCCGTCTATGAAGGCGACACCGATTCTGGTTGGGCGCGATGGAAAGGAAAAACTCCGAAACCTTAACCCCCTGTTTTACGTCTTGCACGGGGGAGGGCTTACCCTCCCCCAAGGAGAAAAGCCAAATGCCCAACATCATAAAAGAAGAAATTTGTTTGGATAGTGGCGGAACCTTGAAGGAAATGGACCAGGAAGAATTTATGAGGCTGGCGAAGGAATTTGCCGACTTAGTTTATGAATTTACGACCAAAAATGAAATGGGAGCAGTAGGCGTAATCATGGCTCTGGCCTCCGAACCCCCGGCCGGCGGGATTTATCGTGCCTCCATAATCCATGCCCAACCTTGCCATTATAGCCCCTGCATCGCAGTCCTATGCAATGATATGAACCGCCTATACCTTATGGGGCGTGGCGAAGAAGGGAAAAATTAAATCTATGCCCCTGGCGGGGTCTCGGTATAGAGGGACGGTTAAGTGTAGGGAATGTGGAATATATTACGACCATGAATTATTTGTCCATGACCATACCGCGAAAGGCGTCGTCCATGGGCCAAGGTGGGAGGAGCCTTCATTTGACCGGGATAAGGGGGAAGTGCCAAGGCCAGGGCCAAAGCCGAAGGTTCTTGATCTTGAGCCTTGGGAAGATGAGGAGGACGAGGCCCAAGCCCTCATCGGGGGGGCGTCAAGGACTCCGAGGAGGCCATCCAAGACGACGACGAGAGATACGATAGAGGCGGCTTTGCTGAAGGACCGGGTAGAGGAAATGAAGAAAACGATGAACTCAGTAGAAATTATGCAGACGCTTTGGGCGGAGCTTGTCCCTCATGGGCGGCGGGCCCTTTATACAGAGATAGTGCAGGAGTGTATTCTCTCCCGCGAGGCATTGGAGTAGCCGCGGGAACCAAACGCCTCTTAGGAGCGACCTGAGAGACCTGAGCATGGATAAAAAACGGAGGGAATCATGAGCAAACAGTCGGCGCAGGACAAGCAATCATCTGAGACTGCATTGGTGGAGGCCTTTGCAAACGATGTGAACTCCATCGAGTCTTACATTTCAACCCTTTTGCCCTGGAAAGGAAGCGTGGAACGCTTTAGGCAGATGACCCATTTGGCGATCATCCGCAAGCCGGGGCTTCTGAACTGTAACCGGAAGTCCCTGCTCCTGGCTTTAATCTATGCGGCCAGCAAAGGTCTGGAGCCAGAGTGTGATGACGGCGCCTGGATGATCCCCTTCTTGGACAAAAGCACTAATCAGTTGATGGTCACGCCCGTTGCGGCCTATAAGGGAATCATCAAGGTCGCCAAAGAATCGGAGAGCGTGAAGGATGTCCAGGCCTTCGCGGTTTACTCCAAGGACCTGTTCGAGTACGGCCTGGGGATGGAGCCGTTCATTGAACATAAGCCCCCCAAGCTCGGGGATGACCGGGGTGACATGATCGGGGCTTACGCTATCTATGTCCTGCCGGACGGAATGAAACGCTTTCACGTTATGGATATGAAGGGGGTGCACACCATCCGGGACCGTTCATTCGCATGGCGCAAGAACCCGAACACCGGCCCCTGGGAGGAATGGCCCGAGCCGATGACCTTGAAAACCGTGGTCAAGCAGGGCTTCCGGCTGATCCCCGTGACTTCAAAATTTCGCGAACTGTTGGCGGAGGATGGTCGCCTGGAGGCCGGAGCGTCCGTCGCCCAACTGATTAAAGAGGGCGGAGGGAATTTGCCGCCGGGGTGGGAAAGCACCGAAATCCCTGAACCAGAGGGCGAACCGGACACCACCGCGTTTGACGATTTGGTGGTCAAAAAAAACCCGCAGTTGATGACAGCACAGGAAGTTGCAGATCTCCAGGCTCACCTGAATGAGTTCCTGGAAGAAACCGGGGCGGGCCAGAAGCCCAAGAAATCCGCGGCGATCATGAAGCTCCGGGCCGCGGCCGCGGCTTCGAGCTTCGAGACGATGTGGGAGGCATTTCAGGAATGGGAACCCAAGAGGTATCCCAAGCAGGATCCCAAGCAGGAAAAGCCGAAAGAAGAAAAAAAGCCGAAGGACCCCGAGCCCGATACGGAGTGGGGTCCGGAACCGACGGGACATGGGGGCCAGCCGGCGGCGGGTCAACCCAAGACGGCCACCGTGGATCCCACCGTTAAACTGTTTGAGGAGCGGCGGAGCGAGCTATGGGCCCTGGCCGTCACCAAGGGGGTCTCCCGGGGAGAACTGCAAGGGGTCGGCGTTGTAACCATGGCCGACATCACCCCGGAGAGCATCGACGCCCTGGAGGAACTGGTGAAGAATAAGCCAGATCCGGTGCGGGGTAAGAAATAATGGCCGCTATTATCCCTGGGACCCATTTAGGGGGATAAATGATCATCACCGTAGAAAAGTTAGTCACCTGGATATTTCTCACCCTTCTTGTGTGGGGGGTTGTGGCGACCATCGTCTATGGCCTCCTGTATTGCATCTGGAGCCTGTATCCATGAAGTTCACTCTCTACGTTCTTCCGGAGGCGCAAAAGAGGCCACGGTCCCGGGCGATCATCCATGGCAATAAAGCATTTGCCATGACCTATAAGGACACCGAACAACGGGTGTTGGAGAACAGGCTGATCGGCCATCTTCTTCAACACAAGCCGGAGGAGCCGTTCAGGGGGGGGCTGTTCCTCATGGTTCGGGCCTTCCTGCCGGTTCCAAAGAGCAGAACCACGGGGAAGAAAGGCCGAAAATTCCTTGAGGAGGCCCTGGCCGGCAAGGAGAGACCCACCACCAAGCCGGATATGGACAACTTGGTTAAACATTTCAAGGACTGCGCCAAGGGGATCCTCTGGCAAGATGATAAGCAGGTGGTCTCCTGCCTCTCTGAAAAATTCTATGGGGATCCCCCCAGGTGGGAGATCGAGGTTTTTGAGGTATGAAGAACTCAGGAGGTCAAGATGTTCAAAGAACTAACCATGGAAAGTTTTCTAATTGCTGTTAAGGAGATAGTTTCCCTTGGGATGCGTCCGTGCATAAAGGATATTGCCTACTCTATTTTCGGCCGTGACAGGATCTCGACCCAACCTCCGACGCCCGAATATATGGCCGTTCATTCGGTGGCAGTTTATGCACAGACCCTGGGGCGAGTCAAGTTGGATCGGAAATCTGGTGTCAAGGGGACGGAAGTTATTCTTTTGGAAGGAGGAGATATAATGCCGGAACACGAAGAAGGCCCATGCTCCAATGAAAAACCACTCACATTTGAAGATGTTCTGCGAACCGTTGTCATTGAGACCGAAGGCTCGGAAAATCCTGTCAGCGTTAATGATCTTCATACTAAACATTATCCCCAATACTCACCGGAAAAGGTGCGACAACTCCTAAATTATTTAGTTGAGACCGGACAACTAAACTTTGTCAAAGACGGCCTCACTAAACGGTATCATCCTTCCCACGTATGGCCCAAGCCGAAGCCTGAAAAGCCGGCTTCGGCCCCGGAAAAACAGAAGGAACGTAAGGTTTTGGGGTTCGAGTGCGAGATATGCGGGGCCCTGGTTGGAGTAAGGGCAAAAGAGGGCCTTTTTGTGGTCACTTGTGGCGGCTGTTCCTCTGAATACCTCATAAACCGTGGCACGGCTTCGGCCCCGGAAAAACAGAAGGAACGTAAG
>Ga0315268_10006573_pt1 | contig 12353 bp, 13 predicted proteins | sample C1_top_MG_FD_204535 | JGI IMG/M metagenome (GOLD analysis project Ga0315268, IMG submission 204535) | Sediment microbial communities from Yellowstone Lake, YNP, Wyoming, USA - C1_top | ecosystem: Environmental > Aquatic > Freshwater > Lake > Sediment | place: USA: Wyoming | collected 2017-08-01 | reverse complement strand
GCTGACGAGAAGTGAGGCGACGACAAGCCAGTTGCGGGCGGTCAGGTTCATGGTGCGATCATAGCATGGACGCAGTCGAGGCGGAAGTCGCAGCGCGGGCAGTAGCGCGTGTCCGCGGGAAACTTCCCCGCCTCGATCGCGTCGGCGGCGGCGGAGATGTCGGCGGCCAGGGCCTCGTCGCCGGACGGGTCGCACGGGATGCTGACGCGGGAGCCGGCCGTCACGCACTCCACGGTCAAGGTCGCGGGCTTCAGGTCCAGGCCGCGGCGCGCGCCCAGCGCGTAGAAGCGCATCTGCGCGTCGGCCGTCAGCTGGGCCGTCGTGGGCGCGACAGGGCCGGTCTTATAGTCGATCAGCTCGTAGGCGCCGTCGGGCCCCTGGTTGATGCGGTCGATCATCCCGCGCACCGTGTGCCGGCCCAAGGTCCAGAAGAACTCCTTCTCCACGGCGATCGTGCGCGAGCGGCGGCTGGTCTCCTCCCCGTGGAAGCGCGCCAAGGTGCGCTCGGCCTTCGAGTACCAGCGCGCCTCGGTCGTCTCGTCGGGGTAGCCGTCGGTCAGCCAGCGCGAGCGCAGCGCGTCGAACATCGCGTCGATGGAGTCGTCGCCCGAGGTCAGCCACGCCTCCAGCGCGCGGTGCATCGACAGCCCGAACGACGACTTCGGGTTGAGCGGGATCCGGCGCCCGTCCACGAAGATCAGCTTGTACTTCCAGGGGCACTCGCGGTAGATGCGGTACCGGGTGTACGAAATCTCCATCAGGGGACGGGAAGCGCCCGATGGAAGTCCACGAAGGTGTCGCCGTACTTCTCCCGGCGGAAGCGCTCCCAGCCGGCGGGAACCTGCACTTCCTCCTTCACGTGGTGCTGGAGCAGGATCAGAGCGCCCGGGCCGGGCAGGCCCGCCTCGATCACGCGCGCCAAGGACGGCGTCGAGTAGTGGAGCGGACGGTCCTCCTCGTCGCGGTACGGCGGGCCCAGATAGATCAGGTCGAAGGTCGACACGCCGGCGCGGTAGGCCACCCAGGACAAATCCTGAAGAATGTCGCCGTAGCTCGTCCGCCCCTTCCCGGCCAGGCCCAGGGCTTTCAGGTTCTCCTCGATCACCGCCAGGCAGCGCTTGTCGCGGTCCACGAAGAACGCGGACTCCGCCCCGCGCGAGAGCGCCTCCAGCCCCACCGAGCCGGTGCCGGCGTACAGGTCCAGGAACTTGGCTCCGCCCAGATAGGGACGGAGTATGTCGAACACCGATTTCTTGATCCGCGAGGAGATCGGCTTGACGGGAAGGCTTTTGGGGACGCTCTTGAAGCGTCGCCCGCGACTGTCGCCGGCGAGGATGCGCATGCGGGGATATTATATAGAATACAACCCGCATGGCGACCCAAGTCATCGTGGTGGACGACGATCCCATCGTCGGCTCCCTCACCCTCGAGCTGCTCAAGGAGGCGGGCTTCACCGCGCTCCTGATCCAGGACAGCATGAAGGCGCAGGAGCAGATCAAGCGCGACCAGCCGGCGCTGGTGGTCCTGGACATCCTGATGCCGGGCATCGACGGGCTGACCTTGCTGCACCGCCTGAAGTCCGACCCGGAGACCGAGAAGATCCGCGCGATCATCGTCTCCGGGAAATCCTTCGAGGCCGAGAAGACCCGCGCGCGCCAGTACGGCGCCGAGCTGTTCATCGAGAAGCCCTACGACGTGGAGAGCTTCGGCCAGAAGGTCACCGAGATCATGAAATCCTCGGGCGTCGAGGCCAAGAAGATCGCCCGCCCGCCGTCGGCGCCCGCGCCCGCGCCGCGCGCGGAGCTCAAGGCGTCCGTCTGGGGCTGCCGGTCGGCCTCCTCGGCGATGTCGCCCGTCGTCACGCGCTACGGCAAGCACACCTCGTGCGTGTCGATCGAGCTTCCCCAGAGCCTGATCGTGTTCGACGCCGGCTCGGGCATCAGCCTGCTCGGCAACGAGCTGATGAAGAGCGGACGCTTCAAGGAGCTCTGGCTGTTCCTCACCCACTTCCACCACGACCACGTCGAGGGGCTGGCCGGCTTCCCGTGCGCGCGCGAAAAAGACTTCACCTTGCACATCAGCGGCGCGAGCGATCCCGACAAATCCCTGGAGGCCGCGCTGGCCGAGGCGCTGGAGCCCGGCTTCGGCGGCGAGGCCCCGCCGTGCAACATCGAGCTGTACGAGCTCATCGAGCAGACCTACGAGATCATGCCCGGCGTGCGCCTGACGGCCTTCTACGCCAACCACCCCGGCACCACGCTCGGCTTCGTCCTGCAGACCGAGGACCGCAAGATCGTCTACTGCCCGGACAGCGAGATCTACGGCGACTTCGGCACCGCCCTGCAGGACTACGACGAGAAGCTGGGCGGCCTGGTCCACGGCGCCGACCTGCTGATCCACGACGGACGCTACACCGACGAGGACTACGCGAAGAACCGCAACACCGGCCACTCCAGCTTCCTGGCCGCCGTGGACTTCGCCGGGAAAAACAAGGTCAAGCAGCTGATCCTCGTCCACCAGGACGACTCCTACGCCGACGACGTCCTCGACAAGATGTCGAAGGCGTCCGACGCGCGCGTCGCCGAGCGGGGCTACGCGATGAAGGTCGCCTTGGGCCGCGAAGGCCTGCGCCTCTCGGTCTGACCTAGTCGCGCAGGACCTTGATCAGGACGATCAAGAAGACGACGACCGCGGCGAGCATCGCATTGTATCAGTGAAATCCGAATGCGGCCGGGCGCGCGTGCTTGGCCGAAGCGGATTGCGTTTCCGCTCAGTTCGCTGTCCCCGGGGACAGTGAACTTAATGGAAACGCTATTTTGCTTGCTCCGGAGCAAGGGCGCGTACAACGGCAAGATTGGCCGCGTCGGCGCCGGGCTCTTTCGGCGTTTCAAGGATGGCGGGCGTGTCGGCGAACTCCTCGCGCTCGAGAAGCACCTTCAGGCCCTCCAGTCCCAGCCGGCCTCTGCCCCAATGCTCGTGGCTTTCGCGGTGCGAGCCGAGCAGGGCGCGTGAGTCGTTCAAGTGGAAGGCCCTGATCGCGTCCGGGCCGAGCAGGCGGTGGGCCCGCGCGACGAACTTGAGCGCCGCCTCCGCGGTGGACAGGTCGTAGCCTGCGGCCCAGGCGTGGGCGGTGTCGAGGCAGGCCCCGAGATTCGGCACGAACGGACGGACGGCGTCCTGGAGCCGGGCGAGCTCCTCGAAGGTCCCGCCCATGCGGCGGCCGCCGCCGGGGACGTTTTCCAGGAGCACGGTTCCCGGGAAGCGCGACGTCTCGACGGCGCGGCGAACGGTGTCGGCGAACAGCCGCACGCCTTTTTCCACGTCGGAATCGGGAGAGTATGCGCCGGCGTGAATGACATAGGCGTCGCCGCCCAGCGCGGCGCACAGGCGCAGCTCGTTGGCGAAATGGACGACGGAGCGCGCGCGCAGCGCGGCGTCCGACGACGCCGGGTTCGGCACGAAGCGCGAGTGGACGAGCAGCGTTTTCACGCCGGAGGCGGCGCGGGCGGCGCGGAAAGCGGCCAGGTCCTCGTCGCTCGGCGCCTGGTGGCGCGGGTAGGGCAGGACCTGCAGCACGGCGCAGGACTGCGCGCCCGCCTCGTCGAGGGCGGGAAGGAGCCCGCGCCGGACGGAGGCGTGGACCCCGAGGATCACGTCAGTCCCAGCAGGCGGCGCAGGACGGCGATCACGCGCGGGTCGCGCGGGAACCACCACGGGTCGGGGGCGTCGGCGGGCCACTCGTGGACGATCATGGACTGCGCCTGGGTCAGCGCGAGCAGGCCCTCGTCGCCGTGGCGGCGCCACATCCCGCTCGTCTTGACGCCGCCGAACGGCAGCGACCCGTACGCGTAGTGCGTGCCCGGCTCGTTGACGCCGACCATGCCCGCGTCCAGCGACGCGGCCAGGCGCTCGGCCTTCTCCAAGTCGGCGGACCACACGCTGGCGGCCAGGCCTTCGAGGCCCGCGTTGGCCAGCGCGACCGCGTCCTCGGCGCGCGCGACCTTCATGACCGGCAGGACGGGGCCGAACGTCTCCTCCGTCATCACGGCCATGTCCATGCGCGCGCCCAGCACCAAGGCGGGCGCCATGCGCAGGCCGGGGCGGTCCAGGACCTCGCCGCCGACCACGACGGCGCCCTTCTTGCGCGCGTCCTCCAGCTGGGCCTGGACGCGGTCCAGCAGGGGCGGGAAGGCGAAGCGTCCGACCTCGGCGTCCGGGCCGTCGCCCAGCCGCAGGCCCGCCAGGCGCGCGCGGACCTTCTCGACGAACGCGTCGTGCGCCGCGGCCTCGACGAACACGCGCTCGACGCCCACGCAGATCTGCCCGGCGTTGGCCATCGCTCCCCACACCGCGCCCGCCGCCGCGCGCTCCAGCGGCGCGTCGGCGCAGACGATCATCGGGTGCTTGCCGCCCAGCTCTAAAATGACCGGCTTGAGCTGAGCCGCCGCGCGCTGGGCGACGGCGCGTCCGGTCGCCGTCGAGCCGGTGAACATCACCAGGTCGGCGGCGTCGATCACGGCCGCGCCCGCCGCGGCCCCTCCAGGGATCACGGTCAGCAGGCCCTCCGGCAGGAGGCCCGTCGCGGCGACGACCGACTCCAGCCACAGCGCGGTCCGCGTCGTCCACTCCGACGGCTTCAGCAGGACCGCGTTGCCCGCCAGCATGGCGCAGAACGCGTCGCCGAACGGGATCAGGAACGGCATGTTCCACGGCGCGATCAGCCCCACGACGCCGCGCGGCAGGCGGCGGATCGAGGCGCGCTTGTTGAGGAAGAACCAAGGCGTCCAGACCGCGCGCTCGCCCAGGATGCGCTCGGCGTTGGCGGCGAAATAGCCCACCAGCAGCGCGAGGGAGCCGAACTCCACCAACTCCGCCTCCAAAACGGGCTTGCCGGTCTCCTCGTGAATCACGGCCAGGCCCTCGGCGCGGCGCGCGGACAGCTGCGCCCAGACGGCGGTCAGCGCCTCGACGCGCTGGACCAGGCCGGTCCGGCGCCAGGTCTGCGCCGCGCGGCGCGCGGCGGCGGCCTTGGCCGCGAGCGCCTCGGGCGGAAGCTCGTTCACGCGGCCTCCCCGCCGGGCGCCTTCGCGAGTCCGGTCAGGACGACCTCGAACGGATCGGCCTCGTCGGAGCAGGACTCGCGGACCAGCCCGACGCCGGGCGCGTACAGCCGCTCGCCCGAGCCGCCGTCGCCCGCCGCGATCAGATAGCCGACGCGCAGGCAGCCGGAGAATTTTCCCGCCGGCGTCTCGGCCGCGGCGTTCAGGGCCTCGACGCGGTACTGGCGCGGCGGCGCGGACCACGCCGCGCCCGCGCGGGGCGGCAGGGGCAGGAGCAGGACGCCGTCGGAGTAGACGCCGTCTTCGCGGCGCTCGACGCGGCTCGTCTCGGTCTCGGCCGCGCCGTCGGAGGAGGTCCACGTGCGCCGCACGATCACTCCGCGTCCCGACGCCGGAAGGTGCTCGACGACGAGCCGGCGCGTCTGCTGGGCGCGGTTCACGGAATACTCCAGGCGCAGGCCGGGAGACAGGGGCAGGAAATCCGGAGCGCTCACCGTCCCCCCTTGAACAGGGAGCTCAGCGCCGTCCGGGCGGCGGAGGCGGCCGCGTCGAGCGTCTTCGAGCCGATGTTCGAGACCCCGCGCTGGGCCGAGCCCGTCACGGCGCGCAAGGCCTCAGCCGCGGCCTCCGCCGGCGAATGGCCCTTCCCGCCCAGGTCGGCCAGGCGCACGTCGGGCAGGGGAGCGCTCAACGTCCGGTCGCCGAACGCCGAGGCCGACAGGCCCACCGTGCCGCCGGTGATCTCCAACTCCCGGATCAGCAGGGACTTCCCCTTCTTCCCGGACGCGGCCGCGGGCACGGAGTCGGCGCCGCCCCCCAGCTTCGCCGCCGCCGCCTCGGCGTTGCGCTGGAGGCGCGTCAGGTTCGAGCCGCCCGGCCCCATCTCCCACACGATCTCCGGACCGCGCACGACCAGCCGCTCGACGACGATCGTGTCCGTCAGCAGCGAGGCGAGCTTCAGCTCGATCTCGATGGAGTCGACGCGGGCCGCGTGCGCGCCCTTGAAGCCCTCGGGGTTGCCGATGACCAGGCCGCGCAAGGTCCCGCGCCCCGACCACGGCGCGAGCGTGGCCAGGCCCAAGGTCACCGGCGCGCCGAGCACGCGCGGCCCCGCGGCCTCGACGGCGGTCTTCACGATCTTCCCCAAGGTCAGGGACACGACGCCGGCGCCGATCACGGCGAACACGAGGACCAAGGCGAAGACGGCGCGGAATCCCTTCTTCATTTATCGAGCTCCTTCAAGGGAACGTCCAGCAGCGGCCAGGCCTTCGACTCCGGATCCTGATAGTGCCACCACTCCTCGGCCAGCGCCGAGAATCCCGCCGCCGTCATCGCGGCCTTCAGCGTCTCCGCCTCGGCGCGCGCCTCGGGAGGGACGCCGGGGGCGCCGTGCGCGGCGCGCGGGCCGAACTCGTCGTAGGCGCTCGGCATGGGAAGCGCGCGCCCGCCGGCATCGGCCAAGGCGGCGTCCACCGCGCCGCCGCGGTTATGGGCCGAGCCGCGCGCCGGGTCCGCCACGAAGCGCCGGTCGGGCTTGGCCTTCCACAGCTCCTTCTGGACCGACAGCGGCCGGTACGCGTCGAAGATCACCAGCCGGCGGCCGCGCGCGCGCAGAAGCTCGGCGGCCCTCGCGAGCTTGAGCGCGGTCGAGCGGCGCAGATACGCCGCCGGCGCGGGATAAAGGGCCCGCCCGACGAAGTTCCGGCCGGTCGCGTAGCGCACGTCCAGAACGGCGTCGGGGATCAAAGTCCTCACGTCGACGAGCGGATCGGCGGCGAGCGCGGGAGCGGTCAGCGCGATGATGACGGCCAGCACGCGCCCATCCTATCAAAATAGCGTCAGCGGGGCGCGGGAGTCTGGTCTCCGGGAAGGGGCATGCGCAGGAATTCGGAGAAGACCTCGCCGGCGCCCATGAACTGCCCGTCGATCGCGAGGCGGACCTCCTCGATCCGGTCCAAGTCCGCGTACCGGCGCAGCTCGGCGATTCCTTTAAGAGCCGCGCGCATCGCCTGGGTCGGGTCGATCACGGCTTCGGACGCGTCCAGCACCGCCGCGAGCACCAGCAGCGCCCCGCGCGGGAGGCTCTGCTCGGCCAGCAGGAGAGCCGTCATCGCGCCCTTGACGGCGTCCTCGATGATGCGGTCCGAGGCGGTGCCCTCGGGGGGATTCTGCAGGGCCGCCGTCAGGGTGCGGCGCACGACGCCGGCCGCCGTCTGGCAGGGATCGCCCAGGAGCCGCAGTTCCTCGGCGACCATTTCCTTCGTCAGCTGATTGATTCGAAGCTCGTCCATGACCGTGTTCCTCCGTCCCTCTGACTATACCCCACCGCCCGCCCGCGCGCGACCAAACAACCGCTGAACAACCGCCGAACGCGCGGCGCCTGACCCCGCTGACACCTCCGCCATTGAAGCGCGGCGGCGGCGGAGTCAAACTGAAGGCGCGGACAAGGAGGACGAATTGAACGGCACGGCGTTCCGATCCGTCGCGGACAGGCATTCGGCCGAGTTGATCGCGGCCGCTCTCTACCTCGTCCTGGCGGCGACCTCCTTTTATGGAACGGCGCCCGCGGCGCTGCGCGCGGCCGCCGCGGCCGTCCTGATCGCCGGGCCCCTGGCGTTCTGGCTGGCGCGGCGCGCGCCCGGCCGCGCCGACGCTCTCTGGACCGCCCACGCCACCTTGCGCGTGGCCGCCCTCGGCCGGCAGGAGGACGCCCGCCGCATCGGGCTCTACCGCCGCCTCGTCGATGAACTTCCCGTCGGGCTGGCGATCCTGCGCCTCGACGATCCGTCGGACGCCCGCTCGCTGCGCATCGTCGAGATGAATCCCGCGGGACTGCGCCTGGCCGCCTCCGAGGAGCCGGCCGCGGGGCGGACGCTGGCGGACTTCGCGCCCGAGGTCTTCGACACGGAGCTTCCCGGCGCCTGCGTGAAGGCCATCCGCGACGGCCGCACGGAGACGCTGCCCGATTACGTCAGCCGCGAGCGCGTGCCGGGCGGGCATTTCTCGATCCGCATTTTTCCGCTCGGCGGCCCGCTGGCCGGGCTCGTCTTCGAGGACGTGACGGCGCAGAAGGCGGCGCAGGACGCGCTCGCGCGCTCCAACGCGGACCTCACGCAGTTCGCCTACGTCGCCTCGCACGACCTGCAGGAGCCGCTGCGCAAGGCCAGCGCCTTCGCCGAGCAGCTCCGGCGTCACTTCGCCGACCGCCTGGACGACACGGACCGGGACTTCCTGGCGCGCCTGCAGCGCGCCCTGGACGGCATGCAGAGCCTGATCGACGCCCTCCTCGCGCTCGCCCGCGTCAGCGGCGGCGGCGGCCCGGCGGAGACGGTGGACCTGGGCAAGCTCGCGGTCGAGGTGGTCGACGACCTGCACTTCCCGCTCGCGCAGTCGGGCGGGAAGGTCCGGATCGACTCGCTGCCGTCGATCTCGGCGGACCCCCAGCAGATGCGCCAGCTCCTGCAGAACCTGATCGGAAACGCGATCAAGTTCCACAAGCCGGGCCGGGCTCCCGACGTCCGCGTCTACGGGCGGACGCTGCCCGACGGCCGCGCCGAGTTCTGCGTGGAGGACGACGGCGTCGGGTTCGACGCCAAGTACGCCGAGCGCCTGTTCCAGCCTTTTCAACGCCTTCACAGCCGCAAGGACTTCCCTGGGAGCGGAATAGGGCTGGCCATCTGCCGGAAGATCGTCGCCCGCCACGGCGGGACCATCGCCGTGGACGCCGCGGTGGACCGCGGCGCGATCTTCACGGTCGCGCTTCCCGCCGCGCAGGTCCGCGCGAAGGACGACTCGCAGGCCGTCGGAGGTGCCTCGTGGAACAAAGAGTGAGAGTGCTTCTGATCGAGGACGACCCCGACTACACTTTGCTGATGAACATGTACATCAACGAGGCCTGCGGCGAGACCTTGCGCTACGTCCTGGAAAGCGCCGACAGCCTGCAGTCCGGCCTGGACCTGCTGGCGCGCGAGGAGTTCGACATCGTGCTCACCGACCTGATGCTTCCGGACAGCCGCGGCCTCGAGACGCTCGTCAAGGTGCGCGCCAAGGCGCCCGGCCTGCCCGTCGTCGTGCTGACGAACATCGACCAGGAGGACGCCGGCCTGGAGGCCATCGCGCGCGGCGCCCAGGACTTCCTCAGCAAGAACCGGGTGGACGGCCTGCGGCTGCGGCACTCCATCGGCTTCGCGCTGGAACGCAACCGCCTGTTCCGCCAAATGGAGTCTCTGGTCGACGGCTCGCCCGACGGGATGGTGATCGTCGACCGGGACGGGATGGTCCGCTACGCCAACCCCGCGGCGCTGGCCCTCTTCGGGAAGACGAAGGATCAACTGGTCGGGCGCCTCTTCGAGCACGACGCGGAGCCGGGCCGCGCCATCGAGCTGGCGATATCCGCCGGACCCGACCGGCGCCTGAGCGCGGAGATGAGGGTCGCGGAGATCGAGTGGCGCGGCTATCCCGCGCGTCTGGCCTCCATCCGCGACGTCACGGAGCTCAAGAAGCTGGAGGAGGTGCGCGCCGAGGTGCGCGAGCGCACGCGCATGGATCAGATGAAGGACCAGCTGCTGAGCACCGTCGCGCACGAGCTGAGGACGCCGCTGAGCATCATCAAGGCCGTCGTCGGCACCTTGCGCGACCACTTGGCCGGGCCGCTGAGCGCGGACCAGGAGGAGCTGATCGCCTCCGCCGACCGCAACATCAACCGCTTGACGCGGCTGCTGAACAACTTCCTGGACCTCTCGCGCCTGGAGTCCCGCCGCGCCCGCGTCAACCGCCGCGCCGTCGACCCGCTCGAGCTGATCCGGGAGGTCACCGAGGGCGTCCGCATGGCCAACCGCGGGCGGAACGTGGTCTTCCTGTACGACCTGCCCGAGAGCGCTCCGAACGTGCACGTCGACGCCGACATGATCGCCCAGGTCCTCGGCAACCTGCTGGACAACGCCCTGCGCTACGCCCGCGCGCGCGTGCTGGTGCGCGTCGCGCGGACGCCCGAGGCGGTGGAAGTCAGCGTCGTGGACGACGGTCCGGGGATTCCCCCGGACAAATTCTCGGATCTTTTCAATAAATTCGTTCAGCTCGACCGGCCGCGCGGCGGTTCCGGATATAAAGGAACGGGCCTCGGCCTGGCGATCTCCCGGGAGATCATCGGCATCAACGACGGGAAAATCTGGGCCGAGAACGCGTCCGGACGCGGGGCCTGCTTCCGCTTCACGCTCCCGATCGCGGCCGCCTCCGCCGAGGAGCGGCAGGAGGAACCCCATGCCGGGGCCAGCGCCGATTAAGAAGATACTGATCGTCGACGACGAGCGCGACTTGGTCGAGCCGCTGGCGATGCGCCTGACGGCGGGAGGGCGGTTCGAGGTCGCCGTGGCCTTCGACGGTGACGAGGGATTTCGCAAAGCGCTGATCTCCCCTCCGGACCTAGCTCTGGTCGACCTGTCGATGCCCGAAATGGACGGCTGGGAGCTGTGCCGGCGCCTGCACGGCAATCCCCGCACGCGGCAGACCCGCGTCGTCGTCATGACCGCCTGGGTGTCCGCGGATCTGGAAAAACGCGCCCTGTCGGAAGGCGTGACGAAAGTCCTGCTCAAGCCCTTCGAAGACGCGGAGCTTTGGGCCGCCGTGAGCGCGCCCGGAGAAGGGGCGCCGCCAGGACGAACTCCGAACCGCGACTTTTGAAGATGCTATGATGGCGACGGGCCAGCACCCTCGCAGATGCCCCGGATTCTCAGCGTCGAAGACGATCCTGACTTCCAGCACCTGATCTCGCACGTCCTGCGAAATCAGGGCTTCGAGGTCCATTATGCGTTCACGGGCCCCGAAGGCCACGAAAAGGCCCTCACCCTCAACCCCGACCTGATCCTGCTCGACATGATGCTGCCGGGCCTCAACGGCGTCGAGGTCGTCAAGCTACTCAAGAAGAACAAGACGACGCGGGACATCCCGATCATCGTCCTGACCGCCTACCCCGCCGACACGAACTTCTTTGAGAGCCAGATCAAGGCCCTCGGCGTGGTCGCGTACCTGCGCAAGCCGGTGCGGACCGACGAACTGGTCCCGCTGATCCGGCGCCTCGTTTCCAACCGCGCCACGAAGCCTCCGTTCGGCGTCTGGAAGCGCGGCGCCTTCCGCATCATCCCGGACACGAAGTCGGTCTGGATCGGCGGAAAGATGATCGCCAACCTCGCGCCCAAGCGTTTCGAGGTCCTCTTCCACCTGGTCCAGAGCAAGGAGGAGGTCTCCTGGGAGGACCTCGTTTCCAAGATCTGGGGCCGCGAAGGGACCAAGAACGACCTCGAGAAGACCGTCCAGCGCCTGCGCGAGGACCTCGGCGAGGAGGCGTACCGCATCTCCACGACGCGCACCGGCTATCAGCTGCTCGTCTGAGCCGCCGCCGCTGACACCTCTGACAGTTCCGGCGTTGAAACGCCCCACGCGACCGGGCATAGTATCGCGATGCCGACGCTCCAGCGCGCCGTCAAGACACCGGGACGCCCGCCTCGGCGGGAGTATCGCCGGGAACTGATCCGAGCGCTCCGCGCGTTTCGCCGCGGAGACTTCACCGCGGCGCCCCCGCCGCCGAGATCGCCGAGCGACCGGGAGGTCACCGTCGAGATCGCGGCCATCTTCGAGCTGAACCGCCGCCTCGCGCACCAGCTCCAGCAGATCAGCGAGTCCGTCGGCAAGGAAGGCAAAATCCGCCGGCGCGCCGACCTGGGAGCGGTGCGCGGGTCCTGGGCCGACTGCGTCGATTGCCTCAACACCTTGATCGCGGACCTGGTCCGGCCGACCACGGAGGTGTCCCGCGTCATCGGCGCCGTCGCGAAGGGCGACCTCTCGCAGAAGATCGGACTGGAGATCGACGGCCGCCCGATGAAGGGCGAGTTCCTGCGCACCGCCCGGACCGTCAACACCATGGTCGACCAGCTGGGCTCTTTCGCCTCCGAGGTGACGCGCGTGGCCCGCGAGGTCGGCACCGAGGGCAAGCTGGGCGGCCAGGCCCAGGTCAAGGGCGTCTCCGGGACGTGGAAGGACCTCACCGACAACGTCAACACCATGGCCAGCAACCTGACCAGCCAGGTGCGCGGCATCGCGCAGGTGACCACGGCCGTCGCCAAGGGCGACCTCTCCAAGAAAATCACCGTCGACGTCGAGGGCGAGATCCTGGAGCTGAAGAACACGATCAACGCGATGGTCGACCAGCTGAGCTCCTTCGCCTCCGAGGTGACGCGCGTGGCCCGCGAGGTCGGCACCGAGGGCAAGCTGGGCGGCCAGGCGCAGGTCAAGGGCGTC
>Ga0315268_10006572_pt1 | contig 12353 bp, 12 predicted proteins | sample C1_top_MG_FD_204535 | JGI IMG/M metagenome (GOLD analysis project Ga0315268, IMG submission 204535) | Sediment microbial communities from Yellowstone Lake, YNP, Wyoming, USA - C1_top | ecosystem: Environmental > Aquatic > Freshwater > Lake > Sediment | place: USA: Wyoming | collected 2017-08-01 | reverse complement strand
GCACAAAAAGATAGAATCAAAAAGAGTAAATCTCGTGAATCAACGGGCCGAGTTTTTCAACACAACCATTGATGAAATTGAGGCCATTGTCAAAGGATTAAACCTCAATATACAGCTTACGAAAATAGCTGAAGCAAAAGAATATAGGGAAACGCTTTCGCTCAGAGAAGCCCGAAACAATGTGGTCCATAAAAGTGACAAGGCAGTAGAAGACGACGCAAAATTTCCTGCACGATTGATAAACTAACCAGCCGGTCCACAGCGACGCGCCAAAGGCGGCGCGTGACCGGCGTGTTGAACTTCCAAAGGAATGCCATGCAGCAAACGGAACGAACATTAACTTCAGATAATATTGACGGCATAATTAACGACTTCTACGTAAGCTTGTCGTCGCTCGGCGAGTCCATCAAGGGGAAGGTTGGAGTTCAACTATTCACCGCGCTCAAGCGCGAGAAACTCATTGACGGCCCATATCCTAGAGTAACCCTCTTTGAAGCTGCAAATCGTGTGATGTCAGACCTCGTGATTTTACATGGTTTGCGGGCCTGTTAAAGGCACATGTCTTCCCGTTTACCGCATATACGGTGGAGTTCGGAAACGAAGACAACAACGAATTTGATATCCGTGCATCCTCAAGCAATTGTGACCTCGTCGGTGAAGCGTTTAATGTCGCGCCGTCCTTTTTCCAGGGTAAGAAGGGAACTGCACTCAAAAAGCTGCGCGATAAGGCGACGCGCGCAAAAATCAGATTGGTCATGTTCAATGACGATGCGGTGACAGCTGCCTATTCTCCTACGCTTGAGGACGGCATTTATTACGTATTTGTGAATGTCGAAACAGGGAGAATACGAGTTGAGCCATTGCCAACTTTACAATAAAACGGTATAATGCACTTATCTTGAATATTATAATTTACCGGTAGGGAGAGGAAAATGTCAAAACTTGTAAGAACCAAACCGCAGCTCGTTATGAAAAATGGCAGGCCTAATGCCGTTATTATTGACATCAAAGACTACAGAAAAATGCTTGAGCGTCTTGAAGACAAGGAAGACCTTGACGACCTCGTAAAGATACGCACTGGCACTCCAAGCTTTAGGAAATTTGATGATTTTTTGACGGAGCAAAAAAATGCCGTATGAGTTGCTTATTGAACGTCGTGCCGAAAAAGACTTCAAGAAACTTGACGCATCCTTGTTCGCCATCGTCGCAAAGAAAATAAAGTCACTATCCGAAAATCCTCATCCTCCCGGCAGTCGCAAATTATCTGGTTCTCAAAATGACTGGAGAATCCGAATTGGCGACTACCGCGTCTTGTATGAAATCGACACCAGAGCTCAAACGATACAGATCATGCGCGTCAAGCACCGGCGTGAAGTATATCGTGACGACTGGTCTTAATTTATCGCTGCAGGTTCCAACCTGCGGGTCGTGTGGGACGCTGTGACCCGCGCCCTACACCCGCGCGTTTATCTGCAAAGATTGTCTTAAAATGGCATATTCACGCTAAGTGCAAATAGCGACACTAGAGAGCTGCTCCCACGGTGAGGTATGATAATGACTTATAAAATACATCTTGCATCCATCGCTTTGATACTCACTTCACTTTTACCGCAAGCTGCCTTTGGCGGTTGGTGCATGGATTATGTTCCAACGGTTGAATCGCTGTCCACTGCCGAAGCAAAATACCTGATGTCTGACGACCCCTGGTCAGCGGTAATCAGTCCTGTTGTGAATATCGCAAGCAATCCCTCAGCCACGGAAAGCATTCTGGTCGAGCTTAGCAAGCACCGATTGATAGAAGTGCGCATAGCCGTAGCGCGGAATCTTAATACGCCTCCCGTGGTGCTGAACACTCTGTTTAAAGATGCCTCTCTTCAGGTGCAGGCTGCCGTTCTATGGAATCCATCGGCCCCTCAGGAATACTACGAAAAATTTCTCAATCAAACCGATCTCAAACATCATGAGCTGTTGGCGGATTGCTGGAAAACACCGCCGACGATCCTCGAAGGCATCCACGCAAAATACAAGCAGCTTAATCCGTACGGAAGCGACTCTGCAAAAAGCATCTTCAGCAGGCTTGCATCGAATCCGAACACACCCCAGCCGGTACTGAAGGAAATATTCAAATTCACGACCACACGGGAAATTCTTCTCGCGTTGGGAAACAGTCCCAAGATCCTGGGGGAAATGACGACAGCAGGGAGAGCCGGCAAGCTGGCGGAATTCAAGTCGAAGTACGGTCTGTCGCCGAACGATACATTTGTCGAACAGGTGGTGCTTTCGATCCTTACCCGGCAGCGATTCAAGGACAATCCCCCGTACTTTAACAACCGCTTTCCCCCGGAGCTTCTGATTGCCGCTGACAAACCGAATACGGACAATTCGTACGTATTAATCAAACTTACGTATGCCGCGGATCCCGGGATTCCGTCGTCCGTCATGGATGCGTTATTAAAAGAGGTTAAAGGCAAATCCGAGAAGAAGCCGGGCATAGACGTACTAGCGAATCCGAAGCTGCCGAAGAACGAACTGGATCAGTTCTGCCGATCCAAGGACATCAACATTCTCCAACGAGTGGCGTTGAATCCGAATATCACCCCGGAATGCTACAAGGCGCTCACGAGCGATTTGATCAAGAACGGCAAGCTCTCCCTGCCGAATGCCGCGGATTGGAAACCGTTTTACAACCAGTTTCAATTGCTCGGCAACCTCCTTAAAAATCCCGCTGCGCCGGACGAGCTCCTGCTGCTGGTGCTGTATCAGCCGGACCGGATCCAATTTGAGAACGAGTTGTTCCCCGATGCCATCAAGGGGCTCCTGTCGCGGCCGAATGTTCCTGTACAGAAAGTACTGCCTGCGCTGTTGAATGCGGAGGATGATATTCTCAAGCGTTTTTCCCGCTACGACGACGAACCGCCGGGCATCTACGCGCCCCGGGGGATGGGAGTGCTTTATGAATACAAGAAGTCCCTGGATAAGCGACTCGAGAGGCTGGCGGGCGAAAAAGCTCGCAGCCTCTTCCTGCAGGAGCTGTCCAAATCGGAATCGATCGTCCTTCGCGCGTACGCTGCTGGCAATCAATTGACGCTGGCCCCAATTCTGGAGTTACTTTCGGACGATAAAACGATATTTGTGAAGCTTGAGCTTGCGAAGAATGAGAATATTTCCGAGGCTATGGCCAGAAAATTGATGGGCGTACAGGAGATGATCGTTTTTGACAAGGAGAACACGAGCTTTGAATAGGCGGAACGGCATCTGATTGGCCGCGTAATGGAGCTATTGTATGGATATTGATCATACTGCAAAAAGTATTTTAATAACCGCGATTGTTAGCGGCTGCTGTATTTTGCTGAGCATTGTAAGGCCGAGCAAGAATAAGATCAACGCATTCGCAGCAGGTATATCCGCAATTAGTGTCCCGGGGCTATGGCTCGCAGCTTTCAACACAGAGGGCGGTAATTATCGGGATATGGCACTTCTTTTTTCTGTGTTTTATTTTGCTTATTGTTTTATTGTTTCGCTCGTAACAAGTTTTGTGTTTCAGCTACTGGCAATGCGTAAACATAACAATGACAATGGCTGAAACATATAAAGCTTGAACACTCCACGTCACGCAGCAGCTCAGGCTGTCAACTCACGGTCCTGCCCTGTGAACTGAGAAACGCATTCAACGCGCAGCGGGCATCGTTATCGAGGCTCTGGAAGTGGATGCCGTACCGGTTCGCTGCGCTCCCCGGCGCATTCTGAACGGACCGGGCGATCGTGCCCGATGCATGGATCCGAGTGGTATCCGGGAGGATGAACGTGCACACGACCGTATCTCCCGGGGAAAAGGTCTTGGCAGTCTCGATGAGCATGCCCGTGGAGCTGATGTCGAGCGAGCGGCAGGTGAACAACCGGTCGCTGACCGTTCCCTCCACGGACACATCAAGCAGCGCACGGTAGGTCTCGCGCCAGGAGAGCTTCAGCAGCTCCTTGGCCTTCGCGAGAATCAGCGAGGACCTGATCGGCCGGAAGATGACGGCGTTCGCCCCGCACCGCAGGCTTTGCTCCATCGCGCTGGTCGTGTTCGCACACACCATGATGATCGAGACCGCGTGCGTGGTCGTGCCTTCCCGCACGAGGGAGCAGAAATGCTCGATCTTCATGTTGCCGGGCATGTCAAGATGCAGGACAATGAGGTCCATATGCTCGGCGCCATGGACCTGCAGGGCTTCGTCAGTATTCGCGGCAGTGAACACGGCAATGTCCGCCCTGCTGAGAAAACTGTCCTTCTGCTGCAGCACTTTGTAGATCTCCTGCGCGATCAGGATCTTCTTCATATGTTACCGCTCCTCTGCCGGGTTTCGCACTATCACTACTATTTAGAACAATTTTCATAATAGTATTGAAATGCTATTGTCTATAAATCCCTCCTAACCTCCCTTTTTCAAAGGGAGGAACCCCCCTCTTAGGCAAAGAGGGGCTGGGGGAGATTATTAAACGATGTCGTTTCTATTCAAAGACGATTATAATTATACCACAGCGCGTGCTCCACGTTCGGCGCAGCACACTGGCACTGCAACACCAACATATCTGTTATCACTGCCCGAGCTTGAGCAGGTGCGCCGCGTTCGTAGAGAGCATCTTTTCCTTCAGCCGGTCCGGTATCCGCAGCTGTTGGGTGCGTTCGAGCATCTGCTTCTGGTCGGTCCAGGGGCTGTCGCTGCCGAACAGAACACGGTCTTCGTCGAAATGCGAGATGGCTTTGATGAATTCTTCATCGCTGATCTCGCTCAGGGTCAGCGATGTTTCCGTGTACACGTTCTTGCACGGACTCAGGCACTTGATCCGGTCCCACTGCTTCCAGCCTCCCACGTGCGTGCAGACGATGGTGAGGTCCTTGAACCAGTCGGCGACCTTGCGCACCCGCTCGACATCGGCCTGCGTGTTGCCGGGGAACGCCATATCAACGCCGGTATGGAACATGACGAAGAACCCGAAGCTCGCCATCAGTTCGTAGAACCCGTACATATACTTGTCGTCGATATTGAAGTTCTGGTACATGGGATGCAGCTTGACGCCGCGGATACCCGCAACGTGCGCGTCGCCGAACATGTCCTCGACGTCAAAGCTGTCGTTCGAAGGGTGGAACGAGACGAGCGGGTGAATGCGGTCGCTCTTGATCTGTTTGCAGAACTCGAGGATCGGCATCATCTGCGAGGTCTTGGTAGCGATGTTCGCGACAAGGCTCGTCGAGATATTCGCTCGCTGCATGGAGTCCAGCAGGCCCTGGAGCGTGCCGTCGGTGCACGGACGGTAAGAGCCCGATTCCGCGGCAAGCGCGTCCATGGCAGGTTTTGCGACCTTGTCCGGGAAGATGTGAGTGTGAAAGTCGATGATATTCATAAAAGCACGTCCTTTTTTGCCACAGAGGGCACAGAGATCACAGAGTTGGAAAAACAATACTAACTATTTTATCTCCCGCAGAGGCGCTGAGACGCTGAGAAAAGCAAGGCTTCAGTTCCGGTTTTAAACCAAATACTAAATCTTTTGCTCTCTCTGCGCCTCCGCGTCTCCGCGCGAGTTCGTCACTTCTTCATGTCTCCGTGGCTGTCATTAGAATTTTCTATTATCAATGACCCGCTTCGCTTTTCCCTCGAACCGCTCCAGGGTCTTCTTCTCCACGAGCCTGACCTCGACCGCGATGCCGAGCTCGGACGCGAGGCGCTTCTTGATCGTTTCCTTCAGTTCGCTCTGTTTCTTCATTTCGTCGAAGAACATGTTTTCCGATACCTCGACGTTCACGCACGTTTCATCGAGCGCGCCCTTGCGGTCGATGATGATCTGGTAGTGCGGGGCCACGCCTTCGATCTCGAACAGGACGGCCTCGATCTGCTGCGGGAACACGTTCACCCCGCGGATGATCAGCATGTCGTCGGTCCTGCCGAACACGCGCGTCATCCGGTGCATGGTCCTGCCGCAGGCACAGGGTTCGCTGATCCGGCGGGTCAGGTCGCGCGTGCGGTACCGGATCACGGGGAACGCCTCCTTGGTCAGGGTAGTGATCACCATCTCGCCAAGCTCGCCGGGCTTGACCGGCTGCAGGGTGTCGGGGTTGATCCATTCGACCAGGAAGTGGTCCTCGGCAATGTGCAGGCCGTGCCGCTCAACGCATTCGCCTGCCACGCCCGGCCCCATGACCTCGGAGAGGCCGTAGTTGTCCGTGGCGATGATCTTGAGCTTGGACTCAAGCTCCTTGCGCATGGCATCGGACCAGGGCTCGGCTCCGAACAAGCCGTATTTCAGGGACAGGGAATTGGGGTTGATCCCCATTTCCATGATCGTGTCCGCGATCAGCATGGCATAGCTCGGCGTGCTCACCAGCGCGGTGGTCTTGAAGTCCTGCATGATCTTGATCTGCCGCCGGGTATTGCCGCTCGAGATCGGGATCACGGACGCACCGAGGCGCTCCGCGCCGTAATGCAGACCGAAGGCGCCGGTGAACAGGCCGTAGTTGAACGCGATCTGGATCACGTCGTCCTTGGTGATCCCCCCGGCGGCCAGGATGCGCGCCACAAGGTTCGACCAGGTCTTGATATCGTTCTTTGAGTAGCCCACCACGGTCGACATGCCGGTCGTGCCCGAGGACGCATGGAGGCGTACGACCTCGCGCAGCGGGACCGCGAACAGGCCGTAGGGATAATTTTCCCTGAGGTCGTTCTTGGTCGTGAACGGCAGTTTGCTCAGATCGTCGAGCGAGCGCAGATCGTCCGGGTTGAACCCGATCTCGTCGAACCGTTTCTTATAGAACGGCACGTTCATGTGCACGCGGCTCAGCGTGGACTCGAGCCGTTCGAGCTGCAGCTGGCTGAGCTCGTCCCGGTTCATGCATTCGCTTTCAGGCTGCCAGTACATAGAGCACCTCCGAAAAAGAAAGTAGCAAGTAGCATGGGTATGGGGCCTAGAGTCTAGTAGCATGGGTCAAGTAGCAAGGGTCATGGGTGGAGCAAAAGAACAGTCGAAAAGCCGGGTTTTCCTTGCTACTTGCTACTTGACCCTTGACCCTTCTCTCTGTTCTCGCCGTCAAGATCCCGTCCCAGATACGCGCGCTGCACATCACGGTTCGCCAGCAGGTCCCCGGCCTCGCCTTCCAGGATGATCCTGCCGGTCTCGAGCACGTAGCCCCGGTTCGCGATCTTGAGCGCGCTGCGCGCGTTCTGTTCCACCAGCAGCACGGTATTGCCTTCGTCGCGGAGCCTGACGATGATGTTGAAGATCTCCTTGACCATGAGCGGCGCCAGGCCCATGGACGGCTCGTCGAGCATGATGAGCTTCGGACGCGCCATGAGCGCTCTGGCCATGGCCAGCATCTGCTGTTCACCGCCGGACAGGGTGCCGGCAAGCTGGTCCTTGCGCTGCTTCAGGACCGGGAACAGACCGTAGACATAGTCCATGTCCTTATCCACGTCGTGCCGGTTGCCACGCTTGAACTGGACGTACGCGCCGAGCAGCAGGTTCTCCTTCACCGGCATTGCAGGGAACACCTGCCTGCCCTCGGGCACGAGCGAGCAGCCGCTCATCACGATCCGCTCGGTCGGAGCGACCGTAATATCGTTCTCCTCGAACAGGATCTCGCCCGCCTGCGGCCGCATCAGGCCGGTAATGGTCTTGAGCAGCGTGGTCTTGCCAGCGCCGTTCGCGCCGATGAGCGTGACGATCTCTCCGTGCTTGACGTGGATGGACACGCGCCGGAGCACGTTCAGGTTGCCGTATCCCGCGGCGAGGTTCTTGATCTTAAGCATCGTCCTCCCCCAGATATACGCGCACGACCTCGGGATCGTTCTGCACAACGCGGGGCGCGTTGTCGGCGATCTTTTCGCCGTAGCTCAGCACGATGATCTCGTCCGAGATGTTCATGACCAGCGACATGTCGTGCTCCACAATCAGGACGGTGATGCCGAGGTCCCGGATCCTGCTGATGAGCTTTGCCGTATCAGCGGTCTCGCGCATGTTCAGTCCCGCAGCAGGTTCGTCGAGCAGCAGCATGGCAGGTCTGCCCGCAAGCGCGCGCGCAAGTTCGACAGCTCGCTGCTGCCCGTAGGACAGGCTCGTGGCCTCGCTGTGCGCAAGCCCGTCGATGCCGAGAAAGCTCATGACCTCGAGCGACCGGTCGCGGATGTCGCGCTCCTCGCGCCGCGTCCACGGAAGGTTCAGCATGCCGGCAAGAAAACCCGCCCTGCTCCGCACATGGCATCCGACCATGACGTTCTCGAGCGCGTTCATGTGCGCGAACAGACGGATGTGCTGGAACGTTCTCGACAGGCCCTGTTCCGCGATCTCGTAGGGGTTTTTCGTGTGGATCGCTGAGCCCTGGAACGCGATCGATCCGGAGTCGGGCTCCAAAAAGCCGGACACGAGGTTAAACAGCGTGGTCTTACCCGCGCCGTTAGGACCGATCACGGCCTTGATGCTGTTCTCCTGCACGGAGAAGCTTACGTCCTTCACAGCCTGAAGGCCGCCGAAGCGTTTGCTGAGGTTGTGTACTTCGAGAAGTGCCATAATAATTTAAGAGTAACCACAGGTCCCGAGTACGGGACACACGGATAAACACGTTTTAAGATCAATTCAACGTCAAGATCGATTGTTGGTATCTGTGTTCATCAGTGTTCATCTGTGGTTAACGAAACCGTTTAGCGATTATCGACCGAGTTTTTCTTCCGTGCAAGTTTTTTCACCAGCGCCCGCAGGTCCGCACCGATGATGCCGTCCGGCGCGAACAGCATGATCAGGATCAGGATCCCTCCGAACACAGCGTCGTCGAACGAGCCGAAGTATCCGCGCAGCGATAAAAAGTTCAGGACCACGCTCATGATCAGCGTGCCCCAGATGCTTGCCATGCCGCCGACAGCCACGATGGCTACGTACCGCACGGACTTCATGATCGAGGCCTCGGACGGGCCGATGCCTCCGTTATAGTGCGTCAGGAACACGCCGGCAACAGCGGCCAGCACCGCGCTCAGCATGAACGTCGAAAGCTTGTAACGCGCGGTGTCCACGCCCATGGCGCCGGCAGCGTCCTCAGCGCCGTGGATCGAACGGAGCGCGCGGCCCACGCGGGAATGAATGAGGTTCAACAGCATCGTCATGGCAAGGGCCACGAGCAGCCAGGCAAAGTAATAGTTCAGCACGCGCTGGGACGAGTCGCCGCTGACGCTGACGCCGAACAGCAGGGGAAAGGACGGTACGCTCGAGATGCCGTCGGCAGCGCCGAAGCGCTGGGTGCCGAGCACGATGCTGTAGATGATGGTGCCGAAGCCGAGCGTGGCCATGGCAAGGTAGTGTCCCTTGAGCTTCAGCACGGGAATGCCGATGGCCCACGCCACGACCAGGGCGAGCAGTACGGCGATCCCGCAGGCTGCCCAGGGGTGGACCGAGAGCAGGCTGCCGCCGTAGAGGTCCTGCCTGCTGGTCAGGATTCCGGTCTTTGCCAGCAGTGCGACGAGCGTGGTTTCTTTATACGCGGACAAGTTCAGCGTGGTGAGCACAGCGGACGTGTACCCGCCGATGGCAAAGAAGCCCGCGTGGCCCAGCGATATCTGGCCCGCGAACCCCATGAGCAGACAGAGGCCGATAACGATGAGCGAGTAGTAGGCGCTCATGGTGAGCTGGGTGAGGAAGAAGGCTTTGCCGCCGGTCAGGGTCAGGAGCTGGACCAGGACGACTACGCCGAAAAGGGCCAGAACGGGTATGTATCTCGATGTCCGCATCAGAAATCCTTCAGCCGCATGGCTTCTTTGTTCCCGAACAGTCCGCTCGGCCTGATGAACAGCATGGCAAGCAGGATGGCGATGGAGATCGCGTCCTTGTACGCGGTCGGCAGCACCCAGATGCTGAACGATTCTAGAATTCCGAGAATGAAGCCGGCCGCGACCGCGGCCATGCTGTTGCCGAGTCCGCCGAGGATGGCGACGGTGAATCCCTTGATGGCCAGGCCCGCGCCGATGTTGTACTGGGTATACGTGATCGGAGAGACCACGCACCCGGCCAGCGCGCCGATGCCCGCGGACAGCACGAAGGAGAGGGTGATCATGTTCTTTGTGGGGATGCCGCAAAGCGCGGCAGCGTCTCGGTTCGCGGCGCAGGCGCGCATTTCCCGGCCGGCCATGGTGTGCTTGAAGAAGAGGTTCAGAAAGACCACGATGATCGAGCAGACGCCGATGCTCCAGAGCACTTGCGGCGACAGGCGAACGTTGCCCACGGAGATCGCAGAGATCTCGTTGCCGGTAAAGTACGGAAGGGAGCGCACGCTTTCGCCCCAGAGCGCGAGCGCTCCTTCACGGATCAGGATGGAGATGCCGATGGTGATGATGATCATCCTGAGGACCGACGGCTTCACGAGCCAGCGGATGAAGACCATCTCGATCAAACCGCCGACGACCATGGTGATGAGCACAGCGCCGGCGATGGCAAGCGGGAGCGGCAGAAAGCCGGAGAGGGTGACCGCGGTCATGCCGCCGAGCATCACGAACTCGCCCTGGGCGAAGTTGATGATCCCGGTCGTGTTATAGATGATATTGAACCCGATGCCGACGATGGCGTAGATGGTGCCGTACGTGAGGCCGGCGACGAGGTATTGAAAGAATAATTCCAAAAACATTATTGCTCACATAAAAAAGCGAATAAATTCTCACCGCGAAGGCGCGAGGAGCGCGAAGGAAACCTGAGCAACCACTTCATACCATGCAGCAAGGCGCAGTAATAAAATTCCCGGACAAATAAACCGCAAAGGCGCAAAGAGCGCGAAGAGTCCCCGACGTTTCCGTCAAGAATTCCTGGCGTCCTTCGCGCCTTCGCGGTAACGAGCTGTTCTTCTGCTATGGCTTACTTTTCCAGCACCGTGAACTTGCCGTCCTTCACGGTCATCATTTCGAATGCATTCAGATCGAGGCCGTTGTGATCAGCCGGCGTGAAGTTGAAGATGCCTGCCGTGCCTACGAGGCCCTTCATGTTCTCGATCGTGGTCCTGACCTTTTCCTTGTCAGCGTTCGGACCAGCAGCCTTGAGCGCCTGCTCGATGATCTTCATGGCGTCAAAGGCATGTCCGCCGAAGGTGCTGACGTCTTCCTTATATTTGGCCTCGTATTCCTTCTTGTAGGACAGGAGCAGGGCCTTCTGGGCATTCTTGTCCGAAAGCACATCAGCGACAAGCAGCCGGCCGGCGGGGAAGATAACGCCTTCGGCTGCTGCGCCTGCCGTCTTGACGTAGTTGATGTTGCCGAAGCCGTGGCTCTGGAAGATCGGGGTGGTCATGCCGATCTGGCGCGCGTTCTTGATCACGATGGCCTGCGCCGGCTCGATGGACCAGTTCACAATGGCCTGCACGTTTGCGGCCTTGACCTTGGTCACCTCTGCGGTGAGGTCGGTCGCTGCCTTGTCATACACCTCGCTGATAGCGATCTGGATGCCGTGTTCCGGGGCGAGCTTTTCGAGCTGCTCTTTGCCCGCCTTGCCGAACCCGGTGTTGGAGGACAGAACGCCGATCCTGGTGATGTTCATCTTCTTCATCTGCTGGAAGATCCTGATCACGGCATGCTTGTCCATCTGGGGGGTCTTGAACACATATTTAGCAACCGGGTTCACGATCACTTCGCCGGCTGCGCAGGACAGGAGAAGGGTCTTGCCTTCTTCGGCAAGGTTCTTGATCGCCATGGTCTCGCCGGTGGTGGACGGACCGATGATGGCGAACACTTTCTCCTCCTCGATCAGCTGCTTGGTAAAGGAAACGGCTTTTTCCGGGCTTGCCTGTGTGTCCTTGACGATGAGCTCGATGGTCTTGCCGTTGATGCCGCCCTTGGCATTGATGTCCTCGACGAGCATCCGGAGCGTTTTTGCCTCGGGTGCGCCGAGGAACGATGCCGGCCCGGTCTCGGCCAGGACCGCGCCGATCTTGATGGTGCCCGCTGCCATTGCCGGGGCAGTGAACAGGGCAATGATGCTGAGAATGACTGCTGTGAGTTTCAGAACCTTCATAGAATTGTTTCCTCCTCAGGAATGATGTTCCGGCTGCATGCCGGGGAATTGATCTACCACTGCTGCACTTCTTCCTTGCTCAGGACCCGTACGCCCGATTCCCGGAGCACGTCGATGGCCTGCTCGATCTCGTCGAAGCGGAAGATCAGCACGGCGTTGCCCTCGCTCTTCTGGACAAAGGCATACATGTACTCGACATTGATCGCTTTGCCCTGGAGCAGGGCCAGGATGCTTGCGAGCCCGCCCGGCCGGTCAGGAACGACCACGGCCACTACCTCGTTCCTGCTGAGGGTGAACCCCCGGTCCTTCAGGAGCGCGACCGTTTTTTCCGAGTCGCTGAC
>Ga0315268_10006571_pt1 | contig 12354 bp, 9 predicted proteins | sample C1_top_MG_FD_204535 | JGI IMG/M metagenome (GOLD analysis project Ga0315268, IMG submission 204535) | Sediment microbial communities from Yellowstone Lake, YNP, Wyoming, USA - C1_top | ecosystem: Environmental > Aquatic > Freshwater > Lake > Sediment | place: USA: Wyoming | collected 2017-08-01 | reverse complement strand
GACAGCTTTATTTTCTCTATTGTTTTTGTTGGTGGTTATTTACCTTTTTTTTCCCGCCTCCTTTGGGGGGGGGGGGGGGGGGGCGGGGGCGCCGGTGGCGATTGCGGGGTCGTTTCTGATCGGTCTGGGTTTTCCGCCCTTTCAGGCGGCGACGGTGTGTCTGCTGGCCAACACCGCCCCGGTAGCCTGGGGCGGCGTGGGCAATCCGATCCGCGTCCTCAACGGCGTGACGGGCCTGCCGGAGCCGGCGCTCAACGCCATGGTGGGCCGCATCCTGCCGCCGTTCTCGCTGATTCTGCCGTTGTGGCTGGTGCGCAGCACCGTAAACTGGAAAGAAACGCTGGAGGTGTTCCCGGCCCTGCTGGTCAGCGGGGCGGCCTTTGCGGGAATGCAATTCTACTGGTCGAACTTCCTGGAGACCAGCTTGGTGGACATCGTGGCGGCGATTTTCTCGCTGTTGGTCATGGTGGCCTTCCTCAAGCTCTGGAAGCCCCGGCGCGTGCTTGAAATCCAGAGCGACGCGGTCAAGGTGGAGTTGAAACGCCATTCGGTGGCGGCGGTGTTGCGGGGGTGGTCGCCGTTCGTGCTGGCATCAATCTTCATTTTCGTCTGCGGGATGCCTTCGCTGAACAAATACTTGAAGCTCTCCGGGCTGACCATGCCCATGCCCGGCTTGCACAATGCGGTGCTCCGGGTGCCGCCGGTCGTCCCGGACCTCACGCCCGAAGCGGCCATGCTGGACCTGAACGTCCTTTCCCTGCCCGGTACGGCCGTGTTTGCCGGCAGCTTTCTCGCCGGACTCCTGCTGGGGATGCGGCCGGGCCGGATCGTGGCGATTTTGGGCCGCACCTTCCGCCAACTAATCCCCTCCTTGCTGGCGATTAGTTTCATGGTGGGCCTGGCGTTCGTCACGCGCTACTCCGGCATGGACACCGTGTTGGGCTTGAGCCTCACGCACACCGGCTGGTTCTACCCGCTGTTTGGCACTTTGCTAGGCTGGCTGGGCGTGGCCTTGACGGGCACAGACGCCGGCTCGAACGCCTTGTTTGGCAACCTGCAAAAAGTAACTGCGGAGCAACTGAACCTGAGTCCCGTCCTGATGGCCTCCGCCAACAGCGCCGGCGGCGTGATGGGCAAGATGATTGACGCCCAATCCATCGTCGTGGCCAGCACGGCAACGCATCAAGAAGGCCAGGAAGCCGCCATCTTCAAGGCGGTGTTCAAGCACAGCATTGTACTGGCGACCTTGGTTGGCTTGCTGGTGCTGCTGTACGCGTACGTTCTTCCGGGAGTGGTTCCTTGAGCCGGCCATACCTGCCTTCTTCCTCCCAATTCATGTTCAAAGGAGAACAGAAATGACCAGGGTGATACAGGTGGGGCTACTTGCGCTTGTGCTTTTGGCCGAGCCGGCCAGAGGCCAGGGGGAGTTTATCAACGTTGAGAAGCTCTCGGATCGCGTGAGGCTGGCCTACTGGGTGGGGACCGATCGGCGGTGCAACCTGACGACGATCCGAACCCAGAAGGGCTTGGTGATCATTGATACGGAGATGTCGCCGCGGATCATGGTCCCGATCAAAAAGCGGCTCGAGCAGGTCTTCCGGCGCAACGACTGGGCATACGTGATTAACACGCACGCGCACGACAGTCACCCCGGCGGCAACAGCCTGTTCAGAGGAGCGACGATCGTCGGGCACGAGAACCTGCGTGAGGACATGCAGTGGATCGTGCGCCAGCAGACGGAGCCGGACTGGAAAAGCCAGGAACTCGACCGCGAGGCCAACATCATCCGGAACCTGCGGGCTGCGTTGCCGCGGGCCGGGCGGAACCCTTCGCAGGCGAGGTTGTTCCAGGGCGAAATCAGGTTCTGGGAGTTGCACAGCCAGGACCTGCGCGAGGGCTTTGAGGTGGTCCCGCCCTCGCTGACCTTCGCCGACAGACACACGCTGGACTGTGGTGATGTGCAGTTGGAACTCGTGTTCTTCGGCAAGGGGCACAGCTTGTCCGACACGCTGATCTATGTGCCGCAGGAGAAGTTGCTGGTCACGGGGGCGATTGTGTACCAGCGAGCCCACCTGCCCGAGATCGGCGAACAATCCAAACTGGCAGACGTGCACCGGTTTCTGGCCGTGCTGGACAGGTTTCTCGCCGCCGAGGTCAAGATTGACCACGTGGTGCCGTCGCACAGCCCGCCCTTGGTGAAGAAGGACCTGGCGCCGGTCCGGGACTACTATCAGCGGATGCTTGTCGGGGTGCGCGCCGCCCAGCGGGAGGGTCTGACACTCGAACAGGCCAAAGCCCGCCTCGCCGTGTCGAGGAACTTCCCCGCTCTGCGCGAGACGCCGCCCGGCAGTTGGTCCCACGGCTTCCACGACCGCAATTTGCGAAACCTCTGGCGCATCCTGAGCGAGGAAGAGCCACAGAGTCAAAGCGGGCACAAAAAAGACGCGGGCCTGCCTCCTTCGGTCGGTGAGCGCCAGCCCTCAGGGTCGCAGGTTGAGATTGAACATTAGGCTTGGGCCAATACGCCTGGCGGCGCGGTTTCTTTGCACTTGGCGAGCGGCCCTCGGGAGAGTACCAATTTGGCCGGAGCGCGAACGTACGACCCGATTATGAAAACGCCTCTCAGAATCCTCCTGCCGGTTGCTTTGCTGGTCGTCGCGGCCAGCCCTGGCCACGCCCAGCTCGGCATGTTCTCCAATGAGCAGCGCATTGCCTTGACCAGCGAATGGAAGGGCGAACGCTTGCCCGACGGCCGGCCAAAAGTTTCCGACGCGATCCTCGAACGGATGAAAACCGTCAGCGCCGAAGAGGCCTGGACGGTGCTCAAGGAGGCCAGGTACGACCGCCAGTTCGAGGGGGGCTGGAAGATCATTCACCCCGGCAAGCGGCTGGTCGGCCGGGTGGTCACCGCGCAGTTCATGCCGTTGCGCCCGGACGTGAACGCCGCCATCAACAAGCAGGCCCAGGCCGAAAACCGCGTCGGCAGAGGCCAGAACTCGTGGGTCATTGACACGCTCCAACTCAACGACGTGTTGGTCGTGGACCTGTTTGGAAAGATCGCCAATGGCACATTCGCGGGCGACAACCTGGCGACCTCCATCTACACAAAAAGCAAAACCGGCCTGGTCGTCAACGGGGCGGTGCGCGACCTGACTGGCATTGAGGAAATCGAGGGCTTTATCGGCTACGTGCGCGATTTTCATCCTTCGGCCATCGCCGACGTGATGCTCACGGGCATCAACGTGCCCATCCGCATTGGCGAGGTCACCGTGTTGCCTGGGGACGTGCTGCTGAGCGACCCCGAGGGGCTGGTCTTCATCCCGCCGCACTTGGCGGAAAAGGTCGTCGAGCACTCCGAGCGCACGCAACTGCGCGACCGGTGGGGCCACCAAATGCTGCGCGAAGGCAAGTACACGCCCGGCCAGATTGACGCCCGTTGGAGCAGAGAGATGGAGGCGGAGTTTGAACAGTGGGCCGCGAAACAGAAGCCAGGGCGTTAATTGCGACCACAGAAGCAAACGAGGGAAACAAAGTTGTCTGTTCTTTGTTTCCTTCGTTATCTTCCGTTGAAAGAACGCCACCAACGAAATTTGGGATTTCAAAACCGCAGAGCGAACTTGAATAAATGAAGAACGTGTTCCAACACCGGCTTGGCCGGCGCTCCTTTTTCAGGCAAGCCGCCGCCGCGAGCGCGCTTGCCGCTTGGTCAGCGGACGAGTCGCTCGCAGCGGCCACGCAATTCGTCAACACCAACTCCCGGCCCGCCGACCTCAAGATCACCGACCTGCGCGTGGCGGTGTTGCGCGGGCTGCCCATGACCGCGCCGATTGTCCGCATTGACACCAACCAGGGCATCTACGGCTTGGGCGAGGTCCGCGACGGCGCCAGCAAAACTTACGCCCTCATGCTCAAGAGCCGCCTGCTGGGCGAGAACCCGTGCAACGTGGACAAGCTCTTCCGCAAGCTCAAGCAGTTCGGCGGGCATGGCCGCCAGGGCGGCGGGGTCTCCGGGGTGGAGATGGCGTTATGGGACTTGGCGGGGAAGGCCTACGGGGTGCCGGTCTATCAACTGTTGGGCGGCAAGTTCCGCGAGCGCATCCGCGTCTATGCCGACAGCGCCGAGGTAAGAGACCGCGACGAATTCGCGCGGCGATTGAAGGCCCGCGTCGAGCGCGGCTTCACCTTCCTCAAAATGGATTTGGGCATCCGGCTGGTGGCGGACCAAGCCGGCGCCATCACCAGCCCCAAGGGGCTGAGCTTCCGTGAAATGCGCGGGACGCCCGGCGCGTTGACGGGCATCGAGGTGACCGACAAAGGCGTCGCTTTGCTGGCTGAGTACGTCGCCGCCGCCCGCGAAGCTGTGGGCATGGAGATTCCTTTGGCGGCCGATCATTTTGGACATATCGGCGTCAACTCGTGCATCCGGCTCGGCAAGGCCCTCGAAAAGTACAACCTGGCTTGGTTGGAAGACATGGTTCCCTGGCAGGAGACGGAGCTGTTGAAGCAGATCACCGACGCGGTCAATGTTCCCACGCTGACCGGGGAAGACATTTACCTCAAAGAACCTTTTCTGGAACTGTGCAAGAGGCACGCCGTGGACATGATCCAGCCCGATTTGGCCACAGCGGGAGGCATCCTGGAGACCAAAAAGATCGGCGACCTGGCCCTGGATTACGGTGTTCCGATGGCGCTGCACTTCGCCGGCTCGCCCATCTCCCTTCTGGCCAACGTCCATTGCGCCGCCGCCACGGAGAACTTCCTGGTCCTCGAATACCACTCCGCTGACGTGCGGTGGTGGGATGACTTGGTGGAAGGGGTGGAAAAACCGATTGTCAATCGCGGCTTCGTTACCGTGCCCGACAAACCGGGCCTGGGCGTCACTTTGAATGATGAAATCGCCAAACAACATTTGGCCGAGCCTGGCTACTTCGAGCCCACCGTGCAGTGGGACGAGGAGCGGTCAGTGGACCGGCTCTGGACTTGAGGAGACCACTCGTTGCGCTGCTAATCCCGTCCATCTCGTCCATCCCATCAATTCCTTATGAACCGACGACATTTCTTCAGCCAACTGGCCCGTGGCGCTGCGCTGGCCGGCCTGATGGGCAGCAGGCCCGGGGCGGCGCGCGCGGCGGAAGCCGCGAAGCAGCCGGAAGTGCCCGCCACCGGCGGTGCGCCACTGAAGATCACCAAGGTCAAGGCTATCCTCACGATGCCCGCCCGGATCCGTCTCTGCGTGGTGAAAGTCGAGACCAGCGAGCCTGGCCTTTACGGCGTCGGCTGCGCCACTTTCACGCAGCGCATCCGCACGGTGGTGACCGCCGTGGAGCAATACCTGGCGCCGTTTCTGGCCGGCAAAGAGGCCGACAACATCGAAGACCTGTGGCAGGCGATGTATCAGAGCTCCTATTGGCGCAACGGTCCGGTGCTGATGAACGCGCTGAGCGGCGTGGACGCGGCGCTGTGGGACATCAAGGGCAAACGCGCCGGCCTGCCGCTCCACCAACTGTTTGGCGGCAAGTGCCGCGTGGGCGTGCCCGTTTATCGCCACGCTGGCGGGGTGACGCCCGAAGCCGTGGCCGAAGCGGCCAAACGTTACCTGGCGGAGGGCTATCGCTACATCCGCGCCCAGGTCGGCGTGCCCGGCCAAGCCACCTACGGGGCGGGCGGGGGCCCGAGCACGAACGATGTTTCCCGATTGACCGGCAGCGGGCATTTCCGCGGCGACCGCTTTGAGCCGTCGGCCTACCGGCGCGTCGTGCCGAAGCTCTTCGACTACCTCCGCAAGCACCTGGGCGAAGAGGTCGAACTGCTCCATGACGTTCACGAGCGCCTTCCACCCATTGACGCCATCGGCCTGGCCAAAGAGTTGGAGCCTTACCGCCTCTTTTTCCTCGAAGACGTTTTTGCCCCGGAAGACGTTGGCTACCTCAGACAACTGCGCCAGCAATGCGCCACGCCCATCGCCATGAGTGAGTTGTTCAACAACCCCAACGAATGGCTCGATCTGGTCAGTGGCCGGCTTATTGACTTCATTCGCTGCCACGTCTCGCAGATCGGCGGCATCAGCGCCGCGCGCAAGATCGCAGCCCATTGCGGTTTCTATGGTGTTCGCACCGCGTGGCACGGCCCCGGCGATACTTCGCCCGTGGGCCACGCCGCCCATGTTCACCTGGACCTGTCCACCTGGAATTTCGGCATCCAGGAGTGCGTGCTGTTCAGCGAGCGCGTGCGCGAGGTCTTCCCGGGCACGCCCGAAATCCGCAACGGCATGATGTGGTGCAACGAGAAACCGGGCCTGGGCATTGACGTGGACGAGCGCCTGGCGGCCAAGTACCCCATTCGCGACGAACCGCCCTTCGACCTGCACTGGGGCCGCCTGCGTGACTGGGACGGCACCATCCGCCGGCCATGAAACGCGAAGCGTTTGGGGTGCGCCGGCTTGCCGGCGCTTTTGGATGGTCCGGAGGCGCGCGAAAGCGGGAGCAAGCTCCGGCACTCCAAACGCTTCGCGCCGGCCAGTCGCCCCCAAAGCATGGCCGGAGCAGCAGCTCCGCCGTACCTCGACTCGTTTTGATCGCTTGGGGAGTGCCAACCTGAGGGGCAAGACCTTTTACCCCCAGGTGCTTCGGGGAAGGTTTCTCTTTGACCCCCGGAGCTCCCCTGGCCAAGCTATTGCCATGAATTCTGCACGCGCCAATTGCCAGTGTCTGCAGCCTGCGGTCTCTCCACCGCCACGTTCCCTTACCTGGTCCGCGCCCCGCTCTTTGGCGCGTCTGGCCACCCGCGCGCGCCGGTGCTTGGCGTCTATAACGTCAACCGCGGTGCTGGCGCAGGCCGCGTCCAGCCCGCCGCAAAGCGCGCTGCTGCAGGTGGACTTTGCCCAGTTGGGTCCGGCCATCCCGCCGTATGTGTACGGCCAGTTCATCGAGCATCTGGGCCGGTGCATCCGTGACGGGATATGGGCGGAGAAACTGCGCGACCGGAAGTTTCTACTGGAGCCAGGCAAGTCATGGGAAGTGGTCAAGCCAGAGGGCGCGGTGTGCGAGGTGTTTCACGACCCCGCTGGGGCCTACGCTGGTGACCACTGCCTGGCGCTGTGGGTGCGCGACGCCAAAGGCGGCCCATGTGGCATCCGCCAGGGCGGCATCGGCCTGGTGGCGGGCAAGGAGTACACTGGCTACGCGATTCTTGCTCACGTTGGCGCGCCGCAGCCAGTGGAGGCGCGCCTCTCGTGGGGCGCCGGCGACCAAGACTGCCAGTCCATGTTCCTGGACAAAGTCGCCAAAACGTACCAGAGGTTCCCCCTGCGCTTTCGGGCGGGCGCGACTACCGATGACGCGGCGCTGTCTCTCACCCTCAAGTCGGAGGCCTGCCTGTGGATTGCGTGCCTGTCACTGATGCCCGCCGACAATCTCAAGGGAATGCGGCGCGACACGCTGGAGCTGATCCGCATACTCAACCCGCCGGTCACCCGTTGGCCAGGCGGCAACTTCGTCTCCGGCTACAACTGGAAGGACGGCATCGGCGAGCGCGACCGCCGGCCCCCGCGTTGGGAACGCGCCTGGAATGACGTCGAAGACAACGACTTCGGCCTGGACGAGTTCATGGCCTTCTGCGCCGAAGTAGGCACGGAACCTTACGTGGCCGTCAACGCCGGCTTGGGCAGCGTTCAGGACGCGGCTGATGAAGTCGAATACGCCAACGGGCCGCCCGGGAGCCGTTGGGGCAGCGCGCGCGCCAACAACGGGCACGCCGAGCCTTACCAGGTAGCATGGTGGGGCGTGGGCAACGAGATGTACGGCGACTGGCAACTGGGGCACGTGCCGGTCGAACGTTACGCGCTGCGCCACAACGCCTTTGTCGCCGCCATGCGGGCCAAGGACCCGCGCCTCAAGATCATCGCCGTCGGCAACCCGGGCCGCTGGAACAACACCGTGCTGCCTCTGTGCGCCGGCAACCTGGACCTGCTCAGCGGCCATCATTACACTGAACGCAAGCTCCGCCTCCCGTTCAGCGCCGACGACGCCGCCAGCTACGAGAGTCAGTTCCTAAACTACTCCGACAGCGTGGCGGCGGGCATTCGCGGCCTCGTCGCCGATTTCCGCCGCCGGTTGGGCCAGGGCAACGCCGCGGTTGACCGCCTCCGCCTGGCGATTGACGAATGGGGCCTGGTGCGCGACTGGAATTCCGCGCCCGACGGCCCCGGCGTAGGGGCCTTCGAGCATTACTACTGCCTGGGCGATGCGGTCATGCTGGGGCGCGGGCTGCACGAAATTCTGCGCTCGGTTGACGTGGTGGCGATGGCCAACTGGGCGCAAACCGTGAACGTCATTGGCACGATCAAGACCAGCCGCAACCAGGCCGCGCTTGACCCCGCCGGGCATCTGCTGGCGCTCTACCGCGCCCACTTGGCTGGCGTGCTGGTGCCGTGCAAATTGTCCATGGATGTGCCGCTGGACGCTGTGGCTGGTTGGGACCAGAAGAACCGCGCGCTGAGTTTGGGGCTGATCAACTACTCGCCGGACCGCGACCTCGCCCTGGAGATTCAATTAACGGGGTTCCCCAAGCCCCGGAGAATCGCCGCCTGGCGCATCAATGGCCCCAGCCTTGGCGCCATCAACGTGCCCGGCCAACCAGAGACCGTCACCACGACGCGACTGACCGAACCAGTCGCTCTGGACAAACCCGTCACCCTGCTCGCCCATTCGATCACCGTCGTCGAATGCAAGTGAGCCCCCTTGCCACGGCTTGGCGCGACAAACGATAAAAATGGGACGGGCAGTCGCTGGCGCGCAGCGTCTTGGACTGCGCCAGTCCTCTGGCGCTTTGGCCTGCGCACTTGCTGCAAAAGCGGCAGGGGACTGGCGCAGTCCAAGACGCTGCGCGCGCATGCACCCAACCGTCATTTTCAGGTCAGCGCCTTGGCCGCAGCAGGATGGCCTTCTTGTTGGTGCCATCAACTTCGACGCTGTGGGTTTCGACGGCGGGGTCGTTCTTGAGGGCGTTGTGGACGATGCGGCGGTCAAACGCGTTCATCGGTTCCAGCTCGACGATGTCGCCCCAGCGGCGGACCTTTTCGGCGGCGTCTTTGGCCTTGTTGATGAGGGTCTGGCGGGCCTGCGAGCGATAACCGCCCACGTCCAGGGTCACTCTGGGCGAGTGGTGGTCTTGCTGGAAGATCATGCGGTTGATGAGGTATTGGAGCTGGGAAAGGGTCTGGCCCTGGCGGCCGATCAGGCGCCCGGCGTCCTCGCAATGGATGTCCAGCAGCAAGCCGTCCTCAAGGTGCGCTTCTTCGACGGTGGCGTCGAAACCGAGCAGACGCAGGAATTCTTCGGCAATGGCTTTGGAATTGACAGGCATGGAGAGTTCAGATTTGGAGTTGAGCGGTGGAAACAGAGCACTAGGCCAGCGGGCGCGGTTACTTCCTCTTGCGCAGCGATTCCACCGGCCCGGGTGCAGCCGCGCCCCCGGCGTCGGCAGTCGCTAACTTCGTCAGTTTCATCTGCAGAATGCTTAGCAAAGTCTGCACGGTCCAGTAAAGGGCTAATCCGGCGGAGAAGTTGTAAAGGAAAAACACGAAGATCAGCGGCATGTATTGCATGAGCTTCTGTTGCACCGGGTCAACGCCTGGCGAGGCTGGGGTCAGCCGGGCCTGCCAGAACTGGGTCAGGCCCATGATCAGCGGCAACGGGTTGATCGGGAAGCCAAACAGTTCGGCCACTGTATCGGGCTGGGACAGGTCCTCAATCCAAAGGAACCGTGCGCCGCGCAGTTCGATGGCGCTGCGGAGCATCTGATAGAAGCCGATGAAGACGGGGATCTGGAGCAGCATGGGCAAACAACTGCCCACCGGGCTGACCTTGTGCTCCTTCATGAACTCCATCAGCTTGAGGTTCATTTTCTTGGGGTCGTCCTTGTACTTCTCCTGGATGGCCTTCATCTGCGGCTGAAGGGCCTGCATCCGCTTCATTGAGCGGGTGCTGATCTGGGTCAGCGGCCAGAACAGGGCTTTGATGATGATGGTGATGACGATGATGGCCAAGCCGTAGCTCAAGCTCAGTTTGTGCAGCCCGATCAGGCAAAGAAGCAGGGCCCGGGCGAACCAGCCGAAAAACCCTCTGAAGTTCATGGCCAGGTCCAGGTTGTTGCCCAGCCCGGCCAGCGTGTTGTACTCCTTGGGGCCGGCGTAAAGGTTGAGCTTCCGTTCGAGCGCCTGACCGGAGCCCAACACCTGCGGCGGATACACAAAGGCAGCCTCAAATCCGAAGGGCCGAACGACGACTTTGCGGTCGGTGGCGCGTTCTTCCGGCGAAGGGGGCGGCAGGTCAACTTGGTGGGCCCTCATCCGGGGCGCCATCGCCTCGGGCACCGCGATGAGCGTGAAGAACTGATTGTGGAGGGCGGCCCAGACGACGTTGCTTTCGCCGAGGCTCTCGAAGAGGGAGCGCGGCGTGCCCGGCAGGCAGCCGAGCATCCGGTTGGCGAACCAGCCTTGGTCAACGAACTGGTCCTTGTTCCCATCGTACCATTGCACGCCCACTGACTGCCCGGCGTCGCGCCGGTCAATCGGCGTCGCCGTGCCAATCACCCACTGCTGGGCGGGCAGGGCCTGGGGCTGGGCGGACGGGTTTTCGAGCCGCAGGCTGACGGCGAGCATGTGGTTGGTGGCCAGGCGATACTCCTGGACAATGCGCAGCCCATTGGTCAGGCGTTTTTCTGCGCGAACCCCCTCCGCGGTTCGGGTCAAATCGAACGGCGCATTGTCCTGCAACGCCCCGCCGCCCACCAGGGTCAGCGCCGGCACCGGGGCGCGCTGGTTCAACGTGACGAATCTCGTGGCGGCCGCCTGCCTGGCGGCGCCCCGCCGGACCGATTCCGGGTACCGCTTCAGCTCCACCTCTTTGAGCCCCCCGCCATAGGAACTGAAGACGTAGCGGGCCTCGGCGCTTTCGAGCGTCACCAACGTTTCGGGCGCCTCCGGACGCACCCACGGAGCCGCGGTCGCGCTGGGGGCGGTGATCGTTGGCGGGGTCTGAGCCGGAGCCACTGCCCCGGGCGCATTAGTGGCCCAGGTGACGTGGCCGGTGGTCCCCGCCACGGCATTGGTCACCGCCGGCGCCGGCACCGGCGGGTAAATCAGGTTCACCAGCGGAATCCAAAGGATCAGCAGCAGGATGCACCCGACAAAAATCAGTAGTGACTTGCGGTCCATGCAACAGGGCTAAGCACTCTCCGGAGCCGGTTCACCCTTGGCCGAACAAGGCGCTGGCGGGTGCGTGCCGGCGCCCGGCTGAGACTGGCGCGCTGTGGCGCGCGGTTCCTTGGGCGGGGGCACCGGGTCCTCGCCCCAGTCGCCGTAGGGATGGCAGCGGGCCAGGCGGCGCAAAGCGAGCCAACTGCCGCGCCAGGGGCCATGGGACTGAATGGCCGCCAGGGCGTAGGCCGAGCAACTCGGGGTGAAACGGCACCGCCCAAAAGGCCCAAACAGAACCGCCTTGGCGGGAGAAAGCACCCACTGATAAAGCCGGATGCCAAAAAGCAGGATGGGCGCGAAGAGCTTCACGCGACCTCGTGCAGCAGTTGGCCTTCGCGCAAGGCCGCCAGCAAGTCCTGCTCAACGACGGCGAAGCTGCGGCTGGGAAGCGGCGGCCGGGCGATCAACACCAGCGCCACCGGCGCGCGCAATTGGTGCTGGTGCAGCCGAAAGCTCTCCCGCAGCAGCCGGCGCGCCCGGTTGCGCGCCACCGCGCCGCCCACAGCACGGCTGGCAATCACGCCCAGCCGCGGAGCCGCGCCCGGCGGCAGGGCCGCCCAGTTGGCAACCAGACAGCCTTTGGCCACGCGGCGGCCCGCCTGGCGCACCTTGGCAAACTCGCTGGTGCGCCGCAGGCGCCTGGCGCGCGGCAACCGCCGCCTGGTGGAATCGAGAGTGGCCATGGGCAGGGCCGCCGTTACACGGGCGTTAGCCGCTGGCGGCCAAGGCGGCGGCGGTTGGCCAGAATTGCCCGCCCGCTCTTGGTGGACTTGCGGGCCAAAAAGCCGTGCTGGCGCTTCCGGCTGATTCTCGACGGCTGATATGTTCTTTTCATGCACTCCAATTGCTCCGGCGGCGGCGGATGCCCACGGGCCCCACGCCTCAGAAAAACCGTGGGCGGAAAAACCCGCCGCCCACGGAAGACCGGAGCATACCACCGAGGCTGGATGAGTCAAGCGCGCGGCGACGGCAACTCGCTGCCCTCATAGGCCGGGTTGTTGGGCACAAACAGGTAGGAGGCGTCGCCGATGAAAACCCCGGCCGGATCAAAGCAGCCGTACTGCTGGAAGAGCTTCTGCACCGGCCCGTTGAACCAG
>Ga0315268_10006570_pt1 | contig 12355 bp, 6 predicted proteins | sample C1_top_MG_FD_204535 | JGI IMG/M metagenome (GOLD analysis project Ga0315268, IMG submission 204535) | Sediment microbial communities from Yellowstone Lake, YNP, Wyoming, USA - C1_top | ecosystem: Environmental > Aquatic > Freshwater > Lake > Sediment | place: USA: Wyoming | collected 2017-08-01 | reverse complement strand
GTAGGCGAAGCGCAGCAGCGGCGGCAACTGCAGCGCTCGCCCGGTGTGATGTAGCGTGACCCGGGTCATCAGGCCGAGCATCATCATGCCCAGCGCGCCGACGTTGAAGGCGTGCAGCCAGGCGATCGCAGGCAGCGCGCCGGAAAGTTCTGCGGCGGCCCTCAGGGCGAACGCCAGGACCAGCCAGGCGTAACCGAGGTGCATCGCGGCGAGCAGCGGCGCGTCGGCCACGCGCCAGCCGCGCCAGCGCAACAGGCGGGCGGCGTGGATGAGGCAGGCGGCCAGCGCCGCGGCGCCGATCCACGGCGCCGGCAGCCCGGCGAGGTCGGTAGCCGCCAGCGCCACCACCGACGCGACGGCCAGCGCATCGAACCAGGGGAGGAAGGGAATGTCGCCGCCGCGGCCCTTTTCGCGCAGCGCATTGCCGGTAAAGATCGGCGTCAATACCCCGGCCTTCAGCACGTACAGCAGGATGATCGAATAGATCGCCAGGCGCAGGCCCAGCGTCGCCAGTGCCTGGTCGGCCCGGATGCATCCGGCGTGGAAAATGATGTTCGCCGCGGTCAACCCGGCCAGCACCGGCAGCAGCCACAGGTAGTTGCGGTTTTTCACCCGCAGCAGTTGCGGCAGCAGCATCAGGGCCATGACCGGAAACAGGGCGCAGTCGAGGACGGCGCCCGCCGCCGCCGGCAGCGGCGCGATCAGCGCCAGCCGGCCGGCCAGCCACAGGCCGACCAGCAGCGCCAGTGGACCACCGCTGATCTCTGCACTTCCCGCCCAGCTCGGCAGGGCGGTCAGAACGATGCCGCTGATGATCGCAGCGGCGAAACCGAACACCATCTCGTGCCCGTGCCACAGCCAGGGCGACAGGCCGGCGTCGGGAAGGCGCCAGAAGCCGGCATCAGCGCCGGCCCAGACCAGCATCAGCAGCGGTCCGTAAGCCGCACCCAGCAGGTAGAAGGGACGGAAGGCGCTGGTCCACAGCGGCGCCTTCAGCGCTGCGTCGTTGCGAGGCCGAAGGCCGTGGCAATCTAGATCGCCGCGCTGCGCTCGCGATGACGACCGAAGGAAGCCCTCGTGGGACGGATTTGGCGGCGAGTTCATCGATGGATTTTACGCCGCGCTGACGTCGAGCCACGACGAGCCGTCAGGCAGCGAGCGACGCCAGCAGTTGCGCTCGCCTGGCCTGATACGCGGCGATGCCGCGCAGCTTGACCGGCCCGTAGCCGCGTAGGGTCTCGGGCAGGCGCGCGAGCTCGATCGCCAGCGCGTGCGTTTCAGGGCGCAGCACTGCCAGCGCAAAATCGATGGCCGCTTCGTAATCCCGGATCAGTTGCCGCTCGACGCGGCGCTCTGCGCTGTAGCCGAAGAGATCGAAGGGCGTGCCGCGCAGGAATTTCAGCCGCGCCAGGAGCCGGAACACCGGCAGCAGCCACGGGCCGAAGGCGCGTTTGCCCGGTTCGCCGCTGACCGGATCCGGGCGGCCCAGCCAGGACGGCGCAAGATGGAAACGCAGGCGGTAGTCGCCGGTGAAGGCGCTCTTCAAGGCGCGCTCGAATTCGGGATCGGCGAACAGGCGCGCCACCTCGTACTCGTCCTTGTAGGCGAGCAACTTTAAATAGTTGCGTGCCACCGCTTCTGCGAATTGACTGTCGCCCGGAACCGTCGCGGCCTCGGTTTCGCGCACGCGGCGGACCAGAGCGGCATAGCGGCGCGCGCAGGCGGCATTCTGATAGGCGCCGAGGGCGGCGTTGCGGCGCGAGACGATCTCGTCCAAGTCGCGCGACAACTGGTGCGAACTCAAGCTTGGTTCAGCAGCGCGGGCGAGCGCCTCGGTGCCCTCGGGGTCGAACGCGGCGCGCCGCCCCCAGACGAAGGCGCGCCGGTTGTCCGTGATGGCGACGCCGTTCAGTTCCAGCGCGCGCATCAGCGCCGCTTCGGACACCGGTACCCGGCCCTGCTGCCAGGCATAGCCGAGCAGGAACATGTTGGTCATGATCGGGTTGCCGGTCAGCAGCGACGCCAGACGCGTGGCGGCGACGAAGGTGGCGGCATCCGCGCCGACCGCTTCGCGCACCTGATCCTGCAATGCCGCCAGCGGATAGGGATGATCGGGATCGCGCACGAAATCGCCGGTGATCGAGCGATCGGTGTTGATGATCATCCGGCTCGAGCCGGCCTGGGTCTTGGACAGGACATCGTCGCCGACGGCCACCAGGATGTCGCAGCCGAGCACGGCATCGGCTTCGCCGGTGGCGATGCGCGCCGCGTGCAGACCATCCTGGCGCGCGGCCAGGCGGACGTGGGAGGTCACCGCGCCGCCCTTCTGCGCCATCCCGGTCATGTCCAGGACCGTGACGCCCCTGCCCTCGAGGTGCGCCGCCATGCCGATCAGGGCGCCGATGGTGACCACGCCGGTGCCGCCGATGCCGGCGATCAGGATGGCGTAGGGCACGTCGAGATCCGGCAGCTTCGGCTCGGGCAGATCGAAGACTGCCGTGGCCGCCGCCGTCCCCCGGCGCAGCGTGCCGCCCTCGACGGTGACGATGCTGGGACAGAAGCCGGCGACGCAGGAATAGTCCTGGTTGCACGAGGACTGGTCGATGGCGCGCTTCTCGCCGTATTCGGTCGCCACCGGCACGATCGACAGGCAGTTCGATTTTGCGCTGCAGTCGCCGCAGCCCTCGCACACCAGCTCGTTGATGAATATCCGGCGGGGGTCGTCAGGGTATTCGCCGCGCCTGCGCCGGCGGCGCTTCTCGGCGGCGCAGGTCTGGTCGTAGATCAGCGCGGTGACGCCGGGCGTCTCGCGCAATTGGCGCTGCACCCGGTCGAGATCCTCGCGCGGACGGATCTCGGTGCCCGGCGCGAAGCCGGCATCGCGAGGGTACTTTTTCGGATCGTCGGCCAGCACGACGATGCGGCGCACGCCTTCGGCTGCGAGCTGGCGGCTGATCTGCGGCACGGTGAGCGGCCCGTCGAGCGGCTGTCCGCCGGTCATCGCCACCGCGTCGTTGTAGAGGATCTTGTAGGTGATGTTGATTCCGCCGCCGGGCCGCGCACCGGAGGAAGTCCCCTTGGGGGACCCCAAGGCGGAATGTTGGTCGGTCTGCGAACGCAGTGAGCCGCCGTCACCCCCTTCCTCGGGAAGGGGGGTGGGGGAAAGGCTCAACTGATCGGCCGCCACCGCGGCGCGGATCGCCAGCAGGCCGGAATGATAGTAGGTGCCGTCGCCCATGTTGGCGAAGATGTGCGCCATGCCGGCGTGCTCGGCCAAGCCCAGCCAGGCCGCGCCCTCGCCGCCCATCTGGCTGATGGTCAGAGTATTGCGGCCCATGGTCACGGCCAGCAGGTGGCAGCCGACCCCGCCCAGCGCGCAGGAGCCCGCAGGCACCCGGGTCGACAGGTTGTGCGGGCAGCCGGAACAGAAATGGGGTGCGCGCGGCGGCGCCAGGATCAGCCTGGCGTTCGCCTGATCCTTGGCTTCGAGCAAGGCCAGGCGGCTCCTGATCTTCTCCGAGCTGTGATAGCGGCCGATGCGCGCGGCGATGGCCCGCGCGACGATGGCCGGCGTCAGTTCTCCCGTCGGCGGCAGCAGCCACGGTCCGTGCGCGGCGGACCATTCGCCGGTCTCGTCGTACTTGCCCAGGACGCGCGGACGCACGTCCTCGCGCCAGTTGTAGAGTTGTTCCTTCAACTGATACTCGATGATCTGGCGCTTTTCCTCGACCACCAGGATCTCTTCCAGGCCCTCGGCGAAACGGCGCACGCCGTCGGCCTCCAGCGGCCAGGGCATGCCGACCTTGAACAGGCGCAGGCCGATTTCGCTGGCCTGATGCTCGTCGATGCCCAGATCGTCGAGCGCCTGACGCACGTCCAGATAGGCCTTGCCGCAGGCGATGATGCCCAGGCGCGCCGGCCTTGCATAGGAACCGAACACCAGGTGGTTCAGCCCGTTGCTCCGGGCATAGGCCAGCGCCGCATACACCTTGTACGCCTGCATGCGCTGTTCCTGCGCCAACTGCGGATCGGGCCAGCGAATGTGCACGCCGTCCGGCGGCAAAAGAAAATCCTCGGGCAACCGGATCCGCACCCGCTCGCGATCGAGTTCGACCGTGGCCGAGGACTCCAGCGAATCGGCGGTGAGCTTCATCGCCACCCAGCAACCCGAGTAGCGCGACATGGCCCAGCCATGCAAGCCGAGATCGAGGGTGTCCTGGAGGTCCGCCGGCGCCAGCACCGGGATGCCGCAAGCGGAAAAGACATGTTCGCTCTGGTGCGCGACGGCGGAAGAGCGGGCGCTGTGGTCGTCGCCGGCGATCACCAGGACGCCGCCGTGCTTCGAGGTGCCGGCGTAGTTGGCGTGCTTGAAGACGTCGCCGCAGCGATCGACGCCCGGCCCCTTGCCGTACCACATGGAAAAAATGCCGTCGCGCTTCGGGCCGGGAAACAGGTGGAGCTGCTGCGTGCCCCAGATGGCGGTCGCCGCCAGATCCTCATTCACGCCCGGTCGGAAGCTGATGCCTTCGGCCGCGAGGAAGCGCTCGGCCTGGTGCAGGGCGGTATCCAGCCCCCCCAGGGGGGAACCGCGGTAGCCCGAAATGTAGCCGGCGGTGTTGAGGCCGGCGGCGACATCGCGCTGGTGCTGCAGCATCGGCAGACGCGCCAGGGCCTGGACGCCGGTGAGGAAAACGCGACCGTGGTCCCGCCGGTACTTGTCGTCCAGTGAAACGCTGGCGAGAGTCATCGTGATGTCCTGCGCGAAGGGCGAGCCGGCCGGAAACGGCGGCTCGCCCTTCGCCTCAGGCCAAGCTGCGGATCGCGCTCAGTCCTTGAGCAGCACGAACTTGCCGTTCTTGACGGTGACCAGCACGCGGCCGCGCGTATCGAAGCCGGAATGGTCGGCGGGCGTCATGTTGTAGACGCCCTGGGTCGCCACCAGATTCTTGGTCGCTTCCAGCGCATCGCGCAACGCCGCGCGGAATTCCGGCGACCCCGGCTTGGCCTTCTTCAAGGCCACCGGGACGGCACGCGCAAGCAGCAGGCCGGCGTCATAGACGTTGGCGCCGAAGGTGGCCGGCACGTTGCCATACATCTTCTCGTAGGCGTTCACATATTGCCGGGCCATCTTCTTCGACGGGTTCGCGTCGGAGATCTCGTCGAGGACCAGCATCAAGCTGGCGGCCATGATGGTGCCCTCGACCTCCTTGCCGCCGATCTTGATGAAGTCCTGGGTGGCGGCGCCGTGGGTCTGGTAGATCTTGCCCTTGTAGCCGGCATCCACCAGTTGCATCTGCGGCAGGGCGGCACCGGCCGCGACGCCTGCAACGAACACGCCGTCGGGCTTGGCCGCCATCAGCCTCGCCACCTGGCCCGCGACGCTGGTGTCCTGGCGGTTATAGCGCTCGTTGGCGACCATCTTGATGCCGGCCTGCTGCAGCATCGGTCCGATGGTCTTGTACCAGCTCTCGCCGTAAGGATCGTTGAAGCCGATGAAGCCGATGGTCTTGACGCCCGTCTTGACCATCTCGCCGACCAGCGCCTCGCCGATCAGCGCGTCGTTCTGGGTGGTCTTGAACACCCAGCGCTTCTTGGCGTCCATCGGCAGCACCACCGCCGTCGTGCCGACCGGCGCCAGCATCGGCGTTTTCGCGTCGGCCATGACCTGCAGCACACCCATCGCATTGGGCGAGCCGGAAGGCCCGATCAGCGCGTCGATCTTGTCTTCGCTCAGCAGCTTCTTGGCCAGCTGGACGCTCTGGGTCGGATCGCTGGCATCGTCGTAGAAAATGTACTGGACGCTGTCGCCGCCCATTTTCTTCGGCAACAGCGCCACGCTGTTTTTCTGCGCGATGCCGACGAAGGCGATCGGCCCGCTGGCCGAGGCGATGACGCCGATTTTCACCTGCGCCTGGACCGACAGCGATGCCGCCAGTGCCAGACCGGCCAGGACTCCCGTTATAGCTTTCATTTTCACTCCTCCTTTGGACATGGGTGATGACGCTGCAACTCCGTCTGCCTGCTTACGATCCTCGACACTGTAATTCCATTCGTCTGCTCATTCACGCCGTCCTGGCGAAATCCGGCTTGCGCCCTCCCAGGAAAGCGGCGATGCCCTCGCGCGCGGCGTCGGTGCAGGCACTGGCGCCGAAGGCGCGGTAGCCGATCGCCAGCGCCTCGTCGAGCGTGTCCGCCGCCGCGGCGTCGACCACCGCGCGTTCCAGGATGGCCAGCACTTCCCGGCTGAGCGGCTGCCCGCCGGCGGCAACCGACTCGATCGGCGTCATGATTGCCAGTTCCACCGCGCCCTGTCTGATGTCCGAGGACTTGCCCGCCAGCGACTTCACCCGCGCCACCGCCGCTTCGATCAGATCGGGAAAATCGGCGGCGAGGGCATCGACGATGCCCAGCTCGTGGGCGCGGGTCGCCGTCAGCCGGCTGGCTTCGCGCAGCATGCCGTGGAAGGTGGCGGCGGCTCCCGGCCAGCGGCGGTAGGGCACCACCATGGCGCCGATGCCCGGAACAATGCCCAGGGTGATTTCAGGGAACTGCATCCAGGCCTCCGCCAGCGCGACGATGCCGTGGCAGCGCATCGCCAGCTCCAGGCCGCCGCCCAGCGCCATGCCGCCCACCGCCGCAATCACCGGCTTCTCCATGGCGTCGAGATGCACCAGCAGGCGCGAGCAGTCGCCGGCGTAACGGGTGGCGGCTTCGGCATCGCCTAACATGGCCGGGAAGCGGCCAATGTCGGCGCCAGCGCAGAAGGCGCGCGTGCCGTAGCCGGTGATGACGAAGCCGGACACCGCCGGGTCGTGCTCGAAGCGGCGGATCACCGCGAGCACTTCGTCGGTCATTTCGTCGTGCAGGGCGTTCATCGCCTCGGGCCGGCGCAGGGTGATCAGCTTCACGTCACCCAGGTCGCCGACGTCGTCCACCAGCACGTGGCGCAGGAAATCCTGGTAGTCGGCGAACGGCCGCTGCGGCATCGGCATGCCCGGGCGCTCGGCGGAAAAGCGCAAGAGGATGCGGCCGGCCTCGGCCTCGCCCAGTTCGCGCATCAGTTGCAGCGGGCCCTGCTTGAAGCCCAGCGCCAGTTTGCAGCCGAGATCGAGGTCGGCCGGCTCGCCGATGGCGCGGTCTACGATATCGACCGACTGCGAGAAGAGCACGCCCAGCAGGCGGTCGCGCGCCGCGGCGGCCGTCTCCGCAGCGATCTCGACGCGCCCACCGGGCGGCACGGTGACCCAGGTGTCGACCGAGCGGAAGATCGGCGCCGGGCGGTAATGCTCGCCTTCCAGGTCGGCCTGCAAGGTGTTGGTCTCGGTGATGATGGGATTGCCGTGGGCGAGATTGAGGACGAAGAAGGGACCGGCATGGACGAACGTCGAGGCGGTGCTGTCTATCTCGGCGGCGGTGGCGCGGTCGAGCAGCAGCGCCGACTCGTTGCACCAGTTGTCGAAGACGCGGTCGAGCATGAAGCAGGCGGCGTCGGCCGTGACCAGCGGCACCTTGCCGGTGGTGCAGAACAGCCAGCGCAGATAATCGATGACTTCAGGATCGGTCTTCTCCCAGGCGACGACTTCCACCACCGGGTTGCGCCAGGCCGGCGCGAAGAAGTGGGTGACGGTGGCGCGCGACGGCTGCGAGAGCTCGGAAAAGATCAGCCCGGCCGGCAGCGAACTGGTGTTCGAGGTGATCAGGGCGTGGAGCGAGACCACGCCCTCCACCTGGGCGAAGATGCGCCTCTTCAACTCCAGGTTTTCCGTCGCCGCCTCGATCACCCAGTCGCAGTCGGCAAGCGCCGCGTAGTCCATGCTGCCGACGATGTTCGCGGTGACGGCAAGCGCCTGCGCCTCGCTCATCTTGCCGCGCGCCACCGCCTTCCTGGCGTAGTCCTGGCAGCGCTGCAGCGCGCGGTCGAGGGCCGGCTGCGCCACGTCCACCAGGGTCAGGCGGAGTTGCGGCAGGGCGCTCTTCAGGTAGTAGCCGATGTCCGGGCCGATGGTGCCGGCGCCGATGACGGCGACATGCCTGGGCAGCGGACGGGCGGGCTGATGCAGCAGGGGATTCTCGGTTCTCATGTTTCTGTCCTGGTTCAATGGGGGGTGGCGCCGGCGGCCACGATGTTGTCCCGCTCCAGCCGGGCGATCTCCTCGCTCGCATAGCCCGCTTCCCCGAGCACCGCCAGTGTGTGCTCACCGTACTTGGCGGGAAAGGAGAAGTCGCTGGGCGCGCCGGCGATATCGACCGCCGCCGGCTGCATGCGCACCCGCTTGCCCGCTGGCGTGCAGGTGGTGGTCAGTTTGTCGCTGATCGCCGCCATCGCACGCACCGCGGGGATGTCCTGGATCGGCGCGTGGGGAATCGTCGCGTGGCGGAAATATTCGTTGAGCTCAAAGGTGCTGCAGGTCCGGGTGACCGCCGCCATGTCGCGGTGGATGGCCTCGCGCTGCCGATGCCGGCCTTCGTTGGTGACCCGCTCGGCATTGCCGACGCAGGCGAACTGCGGGATTTCGGTGAGCCGCTGCCATTGCACGTCGCTGCCGATCGCCAGGTAGATGAAGCCGTCCCGGGTCGGATAGACGTTGGTCGGGATGAACTTGCGGTGTTCGTTGCCGCAGCGGGAAATCTCGGCAGGCATGCAGTCGAAGTCGAGCAGCGGCAAGGTGGTGATCAGCCAGGAGGCCGCCGCCTGCAGCATCGACACGTCGATGCGCGTGCCGCGCCCGCTTTCGGCCCGTTCGAGCAGCGCCAGCATCACGTTGGCATAGACCTCGTCGCCCGCCTTGAGGTCGATCAGCGGCACGCCGGAGAGCGTCGGCGGGCCGTCCGCCGGACCGGTCAATTCCATGTAGCCGACCATCGCCTGGATCACCGGATCGTAGCCGGGCGCATCCGGATACGCCGGCCCCATCGCCGAAATGCCCGCCCAGATCAAATCCGGTTTGGCCTTACTCAGGCTGGCGTAATCGATGCCGAGGGATTCGTAGCGGCGCGGCACGGTGTTGCAGCAGAAGACATCGACGTCGAGTTCGGTGATCAGCTTGCGGAGCACTTCCTGTCCCCTGGGGTCCTTCAGGTTCAGGGCGATGGCTTCCTTGCCGACGTTGGGCGCGATGAAGTAGGAGCGGCGGTCTTCGTCCGCCACCCGGGAACCGATGTAGCGGTTCGGGTCGCCGGGCAGGCCCTCACCGGGCGTCGCCTCGATGCGGATCACCCGCCAGCCCAACTGGGCGAAGCGCAAGGTGGCGTAAGGCAGGGACAGCGCTTGCTCCATCGACAGCACGGTGCGGCGCTTCATGTCAGCTCCTCGGCTCTCATGTAGGTTTCCAGTGCGGCTTCTCGCTCTTGCCTTTGATCGCCCGGTACACCCGCTCCGGCGTGAACGGCAGGTCGAAGATGCGCACGCCGGTGGCGTTGTAGATGGCGTTCGCGGTCGCCGCGGCGATGCAGATGGCCGGCGCCTCGCCCACACCCTTGGCTCCCTGCGGTCCTTCGCCGTCCATCGACTCGATGAAGGAGATGTCCATTTCGGGAATCTCCGGCGCCGTCACCAGTTTGTAGTCGCGGAAGTTGGGATTCCTCATGACGCCGTTCTCGATCAGCAGATTCTCCGTCAGCGCGTAGCCCTGGCCCATCACCACGCCGCCCTCGATCTGCCCCTCGATGCCGAGGCGGTTCAGCACCCGGCCGACATCGTGCGCCCCGGTCACGCGGGTCATCCTGACGACGCCGGTCTCGGTGTCTATCTCGACCTCCACGACCTGGGTCGCCCAGGCGTAGGCGGCCGAGACGTCGCCCTTGTAGCCCTTGTCCTGATGCACGCTGGGCGGCTCGTAGTAGAAGGTGGTCATCACCAGATCGGCCTTGTCGGAAAAATGCAGCGAGCGCAACAGGCGCGGCAGATCGATCAGCGCCTCGCCGTCGGCGGCGCGGATCACCCAGCCGCCGCGCAGGTCGAGCAGGACTTCGGCTAGGCCCAGCTTCTTCGCCGCCGCCGCGAGGATCTTGCTCTTGGCTTTCCTCGCCGCACCGATCGCCGAATTGCCGGCGATGAAGGTGGTGCGCGAGGCATGCACGCCGACGTCCCAGGGCGTGATCGCGGTATCGTTGTTCACCACCGTCACCGCCGACATCGGCAGGCCCAGCTCCTCGCAGACCAGTTGCGAGAGCACCGTCTCCGAGCCCTGGCCGATCTCCGAGGCGCCGGTGATCAGGGTGACGTGGGCGAAGTCGTCGAGCTTGAGGATGGTGCCGCAGCCGTCGGAGGGATAGATCTTGGCGCCGCCGCCGACGTGCAGCATCGAGGCGATGCCGATGCCGCGCTTCACCGCGCCAGGAGCGTTGCGCTTGCTGATGTTCTCCCGGCGCTTGGCGCTGTAGCCGCTCCGCGTCGCCGCGGTGTTGAGGCATTCCTTGAAGCCGCAGCTCTTGAACACCATGCCCTGCCCGGTGACCTCGCCGGCTTCCTGGGCGTTCTTCAATCGGAATTCGAGCGGGTCCATGCCGATCGCCTCGGCCAGCATGTCCATGTGCTGCTCGATGGCGAAGGTGGCCTGCAGGTTGCCGTAGCCGCGGAAGGAGCCGGCGTAGGGATTGTTGGTGTACACCGCGACGGTGTGATAGTCGCAGTGCGGCACCCGGTAGAGCGAGGAGAAGGTCTGCATCATGACGAAGGGCGTGGTGGCCCCCCAGGAGGTATAAGCGCCGTTGTCGTGCAGCGTATGCACCTGCCGGAAGGTCAGGGTGCCGTCCTTCTTGCAGCCGGAACGCAGGGTCAGCAGCACCGGCTGGCGCGTCGGCGAGGCGAGGAACTCCTCTTCGCGGGTGAATTGCAGCTTCACCGGCCGCTTCGCCGCGCGGGCCAGGAAGACGCAGATCACCTCGAACGGATAGATGTCCAGCTTGGAGCCGAAGCCGCCGCCGATCGGCGGCTGGATGATGCGGACGCGGCTCGGGTCCATGTTCAGATAGTCGGCGAACTCGCGCTTGTGCAGGAAGGGCACCTGGGTGTTCGAATACATCAGCAGGCCTCCCGAGGCGTCGAACTCGGCGATGATGCCCGACACGCCCATGCAGCAGTGGGTCACGTAGTGCAGATGGAAACTGTCCTCCAGCACCACGTCCGACTCGGCTTCGCCCCGTGCCACGTCGCCGTGCGCGTAGTCGAAGCGCATTGCGACGTTGTCGGGGTGGCTCTCGTGCAGCACCGGCGCGCCCGGTTTGCGCGAGTCCTCGGGATTGGCCAGCACCGGCAGGTCTTCGTACTCGACCTTGATCAGCTTCAGCGCCTGGGCGGCGATTTCCTCGGTGTCCGCCGCCACCGCCGCAATTTCGTCGCGCTGGCTGCGCACCCGGTCGCCCTTCAGCGGCAGGTGGTCGCGCGCCACGCCGATGGGCCGCTGGTCGGGCACGTCGGCGGCGGTGATCACCGCATGCACGCCGGGCAGCGCCCGCGCCGCCGCGGTGTCGATGCTGACGATGCGGGCGTGCACCCGCGCCGAGCGCAGGATCTTGCCGTGCAACTGGCCGGGCAGGGTGATGTCGTGGATGTAGCGGGTCTTGCCCTCGACCTTTTCGGGCGCATCCATCTTGACGATGCGCTTGCCGATCAGGGAGTCGGGCGCGATGAATTTACTCTGTTCCGAGACGCTCATGGTGCCGCTCCTAGTCAGCAAGGATCGTAAGGGTACGTAGGTCGGGCTTCAGCCCGACATGTCGGCATGAATGCCGACCTACGGTTTCAGGTTTCAACATGGCCGGCTACTAATCTGTCACGGAGACGATCGCATCGACGATCTTCTGGTAGCCGGTGCAGCGGCAGAGGTTGCCCTCGATGCCGCGCTTGATCGCCTCGCTGTCTGCGTGCGGATGCCGGTCGAGCAGGTGGCTGGCCTGCATCATCATGCCCGGCGTGCAGAAGCCGCACTGTACCGCGCCGTGCAGGACGAAGGCGGCGCTCAGGGCCTCTGCCCGCTTGCCGGCCTGATCGGCGGCGAGTCCTTCGATGGTGACCAGCTCGCGGCCTTGGCAATCCACCGCGAACATCAGGCAGGAATTCATGGAGACGCCATCCACCAGGATGGTGCACGCGCCGCACTCGCCTTCGCCGCAGCCGTACTTGGTGCCGGTCAGGCCGAGGGTATCGCGCAGCAGGTCCAGCGCACTCATGTCGACGCGCACCGTGGCGCGCGTCCTGACGCCGTTCAGGGTGAAGTCGATGTCATGCTTGAGCGACATGGTCGAGGATCCTTTTGGTCATGTTGTGAACGAGCTCCTTACGGTACCAGGCGGTGGCGCGCACGTCGTCGATCGGCGTCACCTCGTCGCGGGCGACGGCGGCGGCCGCCGCTAT
>Ga0315268_10006569_pt1 | contig 12355 bp, 13 predicted proteins | sample C1_top_MG_FD_204535 | JGI IMG/M metagenome (GOLD analysis project Ga0315268, IMG submission 204535) | Sediment microbial communities from Yellowstone Lake, YNP, Wyoming, USA - C1_top | ecosystem: Environmental > Aquatic > Freshwater > Lake > Sediment | place: USA: Wyoming | collected 2017-08-01 | reverse complement strand
TTCTCCCGCTGCTTCCGCGTCCCCATCGCCATGCGCGCATTCTACGAACAATGCCTGTGGATACTTCAGCACTTTCCGCTCACGAATCCAGACTTACACCACAGGCTGTTAAGCGTGTCCTTGTCCATTCTTCCCTCCGTGTTTGCAGTTGCTGACTTTGTGCTGGAGCGGCGGGACCTATACCGGGCTGCGGCCGGTGATCAACTGAAACACCAGCGCCACCACTGCCAGCACCAGCAGGATGTTGATGAATCCTCCCAGCATGTAAATGCTGACCGCGCCGGACAGCCATAGCGCAAGCATGATGATGAACAACAGCCACAGCATCGCCGGGACCCCGCTCTTTCTTCGGTGCTTGCTTTGTCTGCATAATGTGGTGCGGGCAAGCCGCGTGGAGTTGTAAGAATTCGTGAGCAGGCGTTAGGCTTTAGGCTCTGGCAGGTTGCTGAACGAAAAGCAGATCCCTCGGGGACTAAAGTCCCCTCGGGATGACACAAGGGAAGCTTTTATCGGCACAACTGAAGTCGTGCCCTGACACACAGAATAGTTTTTCAGCAACCCGCCAGGCTCTGGGTTTTGCCAGCAGCGGCGTACAATGCGTGCCGCTGCTCAGTCTGAAGCATTGCAGCGTGGAGGTTGGACCTTAAAGCCCAAAGCCTAAAGCCTAAAGCCCAAAGCCCAAAGCCTATGAAGATCGCGATCCAGGGCGAATTGGGGTCCTTCAGCGACGAAGCCGCGCGGGCGTTCCTGCGCGGCTGCCCGGTGGTGGCTTGTGTTACGTCTTCCGAAGTGTTTGACCGCCTGGACAGCGGGGCCGTTGGGGGAGCGCTGATTGCAATCGAAAACTCGCTGGCGGGGCCGGTGGCGCAGCACCTGGACCTGCTGCTGGGGCGCGACGTTTTCGTGCAGCGGGAATTCCGGCTGCGCATTCGACACAACCTGATCGCCGCGCCGGGGGTGCGGCTGGAGGAGGTGCGCCGGGTGCTGTCGCATCCGGTGGCGCTGGAGCAATGCCGCGAGTTCCTGAGGACCCACCCGCGGATCCGGCCCGAGTCGTTCTACGACACGGCGGGCAGCGTGAAGCACGTGGTCGAGAGCGGATTGCCGGACACGGCGGCGGTTGCCGGAGCGCGCGCGGCGGGCGTCTACGGCGGGCGCATCCTGCGGCGCGGCCTGGAAGACGACAAGCAGAACTACACCCGCTTTTTCCTGGTGCGGCGCTCGCGGCGGGTACTGCCGCGGGCGGACAAGACCTCCATCGCGTTCGCCCTGAAGAATGTGCCCGGGGCGCTGTTCAAGGCGCTCAGCGTGTTCGCCCTGCGCGACATCGACCTGAGCAAGATCGAGTCGCGCCCGCTGCGCGGGCGGCCCTGGGAGTACGCCTTCTTCGTGGACTACCTGCGCGGCGACGATCCCGCGGCGCGCAGGGCCCTGGGACATCTGAGGGAGATCGCCGAGTTCGTCAAGGTGCTGGGTATATATCCCGCGGCAAAGTAGGGGCAGCAAGGAGGACGGTGGTGCACATAGCAGCGCTTCTTCTGGTGGTGATTGTGGGTTGCGGAGCCATAGCGCATGGGCAGCAGGCGGCCGGGCTCACGGCGGCGGACGGCAAGTCGATCGACAGCATGGTGACGGCGCTGTACGACGTGATTTCCGGGCCGGCGGAGCAGAAGCGGGATTGGAACCGCTTTCGCGCCCTGTTCGCGCCCGGGGCGCACCTGGTTCCGGTGTCCCCGCAGCCCGAGGGCGGGTTCGCGGGGCGGGTGTTGAGCGTGGAGGACTACATCGCGCGCGCCGAGCCGCTGTTCGCAAACCAGGGCTTCTACGAACAGGAGGCCGGCCGGCGTAGCGAGCAGTGGGGCCACATCGCGCACGTGTTCAGCGCCTACGAGTCGCGGCGCGCCCAAGGCGAGAAGCCGTTCATGCGCGGCATCAACAGCATTCAACTGATCAACGACGGGCGGCGCTGGTGGATCCTCAGCGTGCTCTGGGACCGCGAGACCCCGGACCAGCCGTTGCCGGAAAGCTATCTGAAGCGAGAGTAGCCAAATCGCGCTCTGGTGGGTTTGATAGGATAGAAGACGTTGCGGGCGTGAGGCGCCGAGCGCCGGGAGTCCGCAGCCGAGGGCCTGAACCGAGCGCCAGCGAGGCGAAGGACCTCCACAATTCGATCGGCGGTTCCGGCGGCCACTGCCGGAGCCGCGGCGCGGAGAGGTGCGTGAGTGGTTGAAACGATCCGCCTCGAAAGCGGACATACCCGGAAGGGTATCGGGGGTTCGAATCCCTCCCTCTCCGCCAGTCCTTTATCCCCAGTTTAACGCCCTGGTTAACGCGCTGGGCGCCGGACCGGCGGGGCGAACAGGTCGGCCACCTTCAGGGCCAGCGCATCCACATCGAGATCAATGCGGTTGGCGAGCACGATGACGGTCAGGCGCTCATCGACGAAGCGCTGGATGGTAGTGCGAAAGCCGCAGGTTTCACCGTCGTGGTACATGCGGGCGCGTCCGCGGTAGGGATCGAGATACCAGCCGAAGCCGTACTGCACCGGTTTGCCTTCCTCATTGACGGCGCCGCCGGGGACCGCGACCGGGGTGAGCGCGGGTTGCATGTCGGCGGCGCTGAGCAGGGTGTGCCGAGCGAGCGCACGGTCCCAGCGGGCCAGGTCCTCCAGCGAGGAATACACGCCGCCATCGCCCAGCACCGCCGAGGTGGGGCTCTGGTCGGAGAAGGTCCAGCGGCCGCCCTGGTTGCGATAGCCGAAGGCGCGCTGCTGCACCTGGTTCTTGCCATTCTGGAAGGCGATGGTGCGGCGCATATTCAAAGGCGTGAAGATGCGTTGCTGCAAAAGGGCACCAAAGGGCTGGTGCGAGACCTGCTCCACGATCATGGCCAGCACGGCGTATCCCGAATTGCTGTAGCGCCACTTAGCGCCGGGAGGAAACAGCGGCGACGGCTGCGCTTGCATGATTTTGAGCGCGTCCGCGTCCAGCAGTTGCGGAATGGAGGCTTCGGGCGTGCCGGCAAATTGCTTGAAGTAGATGTCCTCGTAATCGCGCAGGCCCGAAGTGTGGGTGAGCAACCGGCGAACCGTGATGGATTGCCCGTAGGCGGGAAAATCGGGAAAGAAGCGGGTCAGGGGATCGTCGTAGCGCAGGGCGCGGTCGCGGGACAGCAGCATGATGGCCGTGGCAGTGAACTGCTTGGTGAACGACGCCAGGCGAAAATTGGTCTGGGGCGTGATCGGGGCGCCGGTGCGAAGGTCCGCCGTCCCGTAGCCGCGGCGAAATATGGTGCGGCCATTCTTCAGCACGAGCACGGCAACACCGGGAGTAGCCGGGGAACACAGTGGACGAAAAATCGCGTCAATCTGCTGCGCACGATCGGCGGCGCTGCCGTAACAGGTGGATAGCAACAAGCCGGCGATGGCGGCAAGGCGGGTGAGGTCGAGCTTCATTGCTGGTTGTCCAGGCACACTTATATCACCCGCGCGGCCCGAAACATGGCGCTCAGCGGCGGGCGCGGAAGAAAGACTGCAACAGCTCCTGGCAGCGGGCGGCCAGCACGCCGGCGGTGACTTCCATGCGGTGATTGAGCGCGGGGTGGTTCAGAACCGGCACCACGGAGCGGACGGCGCCGGCTTTGGGATCGTCGGCGCCGTAGACCAGGCGCCGGAGGCGGGCGTGGACCAGGGCGCCGGCGCACATGGGACAGGGCTCGACGGTGACGAAGATTTCGCATTCCGGCAGGCGGTGATTGCCCAGGGCCCGCGCGGCCTGGCGCAAGGCAACCATCTCGGCGTGCGCGGTGGGATCGGAATCGGCAAGGTTGCGATTGCAGCCGCGGGCCACGATGCTGCCGCCGCAGACGATCACCGCGCCCACCGGGACCTCGCCGGCGGCTTCGGCGCGGCGCGCCTCGCGCAGGGCTTCCTCCATCCAGAGTTCGTCGCTCATCGCACAACCATTTCACCACGGATTCACCACGGAGGCACGGAGTCACGGAGGAATTTCTCCGGACTGGCTGGCGATTGCAAAATCTGCGCCGCCATCGGCCACTTCCAGGAGTCGAACTTGAAACGGCTTTGGCGGGCGCGGGCAGGCGCGGGCGGCCGCCGGGCACAAGGCTGGAAAGCCGTATCCAGAGCCGGCCGGCAACTCGCGTTTCTTTTGAGCAGCAACTCCGGCGGGGCAAACCCCGGCAGAGGCGCCTTATCTAACCCGAGGTGCGCGCCACTTCCAACTAAAACCCAAGCCGAGGGACAAGAAACACACCGGAGGACTATCCATGCGGAAAACATTGCTCATCACATGCATCCTGTTGCTCTCCGCCGCCGTGGCGGTGGCGCAGGGAAGCTATGGCTCGAGTACGCCGAGCCAGAACGAACAGCCGCAAACCAGCCCGAGCCAGGCGGGCCAGCAGAGCACGATTCAGGGCTGCCTGAGCAACTCGAATGGCAATTTCACGCTGACCGACCAGTCGGGCACGATCTACCAGTTGCGGGGTGACAGCTCGGAACTGCAACAGCACGTGGGGCACCAGATAGAGGTGACCGGGACGCTGCCCAGCAGCGCGGCGTCGGCGCCAAGCAGCAGTGCCGCGGGAACGGGCAGCAACATTCTGAACGTCTCCAGCGTAAAAATGATTTCAGACACCTGCTCCAGCAGCAGCGGCGCCGCCCCTAGCAGCGGCTCGCAGCAGCCGCCGGAGGGGCAGACCAGCGCTTCGCAAACCAGCGAAACCGGCAGCAACATTGCGCAGAGCACCGCGCCTATGGCGGGGTCCACCGCGCAGGGCGTGGCCACTCAGCCGCAGAGCAGCAACCAGCCTTGGAGCAGCGCGAACGAGAAGGAGAATAAGAGCGCGGCTTCGGCGCAGGCCACGGCGCCCTCGAGCAACGAGAATATGGGGCAGATGCCGGCAACCACTCCGCCGTCGGCAAGCGAGCAGACCGAGCAGCAGCAGGGCGCTGCCGGGGCGCAGACCGGCGCAACCGGCAGCCAGGCACAGGGTAAGCGGCTCCCGCAGACGGCTTCTCCGCTGCCGTTGCTGGGACTGCTGGGCCTGGGCTCGATCGGGGCCGGCGTGCTCAGCCGCAAGAAAAAGTAAGGCGATTCAACTCAGAAACCGGCGCGTGTCGCAGGATGCGCGCCGTTTTCTTTTGTGCCGCGAGGGGCGGAAATCGCGGCGCTGCACACATGGCGTGGACACCCCTGGCGCAGAGCCGGCCTTCTAATCCAGTAGAACCTGCTGAGATCGCCTGCGGAACTCGCCCCCTGGAAAGGAGCGCGACATGAGGAAACTGGGGCTGATCACGGTCTTGCTGCTGCTGACCGTCACGGCAGCAGTGGCGAAACCATGGGCGGAGTCGAAACCGTACCCGGCGCCGAACAACACGCCCAGCTCGCGGCAAAACGCCGCCAGCTTCAGCCAGAGCACCATCCAGGGTTGCGTGATGGGGTCGGCGGTCACCAGCCAGTACGTTTTGACCGGCGAGAACACCGGCGAGATTTACGTTCTGCAGGGCAATGACGCGCTGCTCAAAGAGCAGGTGGGGCACGAGGTGGTGATGACCGGCACGGCCACCCCCATCAGGCCGTCGAACCAGAAGGGGACGCTTGGGTACATCAGCCCTAACTCTTCGCCCGAGCGGGGGACGTCGTCGCAGGGGGCCAGGGCCTTGAATTTCCAGGTCAACTTCATTCAGCCGATCGCCAACCAGTGCCGGCAGCAGACGGAGTCGCAGAAAGAAGCCATCGCCGCCAGTCAGGCGGCATTGGGCAGCGTGCAAAGCGAAAACCAGACTGCTACCGAGCCCGACATGGGCTACGCCGCGCAGAGCCAGACGCACAACACGTTCACCGGCTGCCTGAGCGGCGGCGCCGACGACCTGCTGCTGACGCAGCAAGGGGAGCACCGCACGTACCGTTTGCAGGGAAACACGGCGGGCTTGAAGACGGAGATCGGGATGCTGGCCAGAGTGACGGGGCGTCTGGAACCGGGAACCGGGCCGTCGCTGAGCGGCGCCACTCAACCGGCGCCGGTGGTGCAGGTAGAGCAGGCGCAAAACCTGGGCGAGCCTTGCCATTACCTGGCGCCTCCGGGATACGCGCCGACGCCCGTCACGGGAGGGACCGGAGTGGAAGGCGAGGCAGAGAACGTCAGTTCCACCGCGTCAGAAGGAGTTGTAACCCCGGGGATCGAGACGCAGGCGGGACGCGCGCAGCAGGCGGGCCGCGAGACGGGGCTGACGGCAGGCGGCGTGCCGCAGCCACAGAATCAGACCGCGGCACAGGGCGCGCCTCCGACGGCGGAGCAGACGGCGCAGAACCCCGCCGCGGCGGAGAGGATGGCCGCCGCCGCGCGCGCTGAATTGAGCAATCCGGAACATCAGCTCGGCGTCAATGCGCTGCCCAGCTACGCGCAGAAGCGCAATCGCGGGGCGCGGCAGCATTGATGGTGGGGTTTCCGCCAGGGCGGCCCTGCGGTAGACTGAATCCAGGTGGGGTCCGGGCGCATCTACGTACGCGGGGCCAGCTACTCTCCCAAGAAGGTGACGCGTGTCTGTGGCCATTAAGAAGGCGCTCAACCGTATTCTGATGGTGGACCTGATCAAGGGCTTGGCGGTAACGTTCCGCAACCAGCATCCGAAGCAGGTCTACACGGAGCAGTATCCCCTGCAACGTCCGCAGGTGGCGGAGCGCTATCGCGGGGCGCCGCGGTTGAACGTCAATCCGGACACGAACGAGACCATGTGCATCGCCTGCGACTTGTGCGCGCTGGCGTGCCCGGAGCATCTGATCGTGGTGGGCTCGGAGCGAAACCCGAATACCCGCCGTAAAGAGCTCACCCACTTCACCTACGACCTGAGCCGCTGCATGTTCTGCGGGCTGTGTGAAGACGCCTGCCCCACCGATTGTCTGGAGTTGACCCAGGATTTCGAACTGGCAAACTACACGCGCGAAGGCGCCGTGTGGGACCGGCAGGCGCTGGAACAGGGACCGCAGCCGGTGAAGTACGAGAAGTAGTTTCTTCGAGTTTCAGTTCCGAGCAGGCCGCCCGATGGCGGCCTTGAGTATTTTGCAGCATGGAGTCGCGGGCGAGGGCGCCCGCGCCACATCCGTTCTGGGCAGGGTGAACGCGGCCCTGGCGAGGGCGCCGGGGTCCACAGATTACCCAAAGCCTAAGGCCTAAAGGGCCTGTGTGAGTACTGTGTCGTCCCTGCGGGACTCGCCCGCATTGTTCCACTTTACCCCGGGGCTTCCGCCCCGGGCTATCCTGTTCCGCCCGCTGCGCGGGCTGAATTTTGTCCTATCCATTCCACTTCGCATATCTGAAACGAGTTCTCACACAGGCCCTAAAGCCCAAAGCCTACTCCGGCTGTTGCATGGTCATGCAGTGAATGGCGCCCAAGCCCCAAACCAGGTCGCGGGAGTAGATAGGGATGATCTGGCGCCCGGGGAAGAGCTGGGTCAATAGATTGAGCGCCACGCGGTCATTGGGATCGTTGAACACGGGCGCGAGCACGATTTTGTTGGCGATGTAGAAGTTCGCGTAGCTGGCCGGAAGCCGCTGCCCGCGGAAGACGACGGGCGCGGGCATAGGGAGTTCGACGAGGTTCAAGCGGCGGCCGCGCTGGCCGGTCATGGAGCGCAGGCGGGCGAGATTGGCGGCCAGCGGGGCGTGATTGGGGTCGTTGCGATTCGGTTCGGCCGCCGCGACGATGGTGTCGGGGGAAACGAAGCGCGCGGCGTCGTCAATGTGGCCGTGGGTATCGTCGCCGGCGATGCCGCGCTCCAGCCAGAGGACTTTCTCGATGCCGAGATAATCGGCGAAGACTCGCTCCAGATCTTGGCGCGTCAGGCCCGGGTTGCGTTGCTGCACCGGGCTGAGCAGGCACTCCTCGGTGGTCAGCAGCAGGCCGCGGCCGTTGACGTCGATGGAACCGCCTTCCAGGATGATGCGCTGTTCTTTCGCGCTCGAGGGCGAGCGCGCTACAACAGCGGTTGGACGCCATGCGGGCAGCTTGAGGCAGCGAACGATCTGTTCCGAGGCGCGGTGGTCGAGTTGCCAGTTGCGGTACTTGGCCCAGGCGTTGAAGCGGAAATTGACAGCGGCCAGGCGAGCACGGCTCCGAGACCCATGGCATAGGACGAACAAGGGGCAGAAGTCGCGGATCCAGCCGCGATTGGTGGGCCAGCGGTGGAAGCGGATGGTGTCGCGCCAGGCGCCGGCGCGGTGTAGCACGTCGCGCGCGGCGTCTTCAGCTTTCTTGTCCGGGACCAGGATTTCCACCCTCTCCACGCGTGCCAGGTGGCGCACGATTTCCGCGTACACCCAGGGGATGGGCGCGAATTTGCCGGGCCAGTCGCTGCGATTGTGCGGCCACACCAGCCAGGTGGCGGCGTGCGGCTCCCACTCGGCGTGCATGTGATAGCCGAGGGAGGCGGGCGTGTTTTCCTTCGTATTCAGTCCAGCTCCACAATAATTAACCACAGAGGACACAGAGGAGCACGGAGGTTTTCAAAATCAACTGGTTTTTGCTTTCTTCCTCTGCGTTCCTCTGTGCCCTCTGTGGTTAATCCAAGAAGCGATTCGTGATCGGCCCGTAGCTGTCAATCCGCCGGTCGCGCAGGAAGGGCCAGTTGCGGCGGACCTGCTCCAGCCGGCGCAGGTCAACCTCGCCGATCAGAATGTCTTCACGATCGTGCGAGGCCTCGGCGATCACCTGCCCGAACGGGTCGCAGAGGAACGAGCCGCCCCAGAAATCCAATCCCGGGCCGGGCGTCTCGGCGCCACGGATGTTTCCGGTCTCGTGTCCTACGCGGTTCACCGCCGCCAGGTACACGCCGTTGCTGATGGCGTGCGCCCGCTGCACGGTGCGCCAGGCGTCGTGCTGTGCGCGGCCGTTTTCTTCCTTCTCCGCGGGATGCCAGCCGATGGCAGTCGGGTAGAACAGCGTCTGCGCGCCATGCAACGCCGTGAGGCGCGCGCCCTCCGGATACCACTGGTCCCAGCAGACCAGCGTGCCGATGCGTCCGGCCTGCGTGTCGAAGGCGCGGAAGCCGAGGTCGCCGGGGGTGAAGTAGAACTTTTCGTAGTAGAGGGGATCGTCGGGGATGTGCATCTTGCGATAGATGCCCTTGAGGACGCCGTCGGCATCGAACACGGCGGCGGTGTTGTGGTACACGCCGGGGGCGCGCCGCTCGAACAGCGAGGCGATCAGCACGATCCCCAGTTGCCGCGCCGCCTGCGCCAGGCGCGTGCTGGTGGGGCCGGGAACGGGCTCGGCCAGGTCGAACAGGGAAGCGTCTTCGCGCTGGCAGAAATACTGGGTGAGGAACAGCTCGGGCAGACAGACGACCTGGGCGCCGCGTCCGGCGGCCTGCCGCACCATCTCCAGCGCGTGCTCCAGGTTGCGCTCCGGCTCGGGCGAGCACGACATCTGGACCAGGCCGACGCGATAGCTCTCAGGCGGCAAGCGCATTCTCCGGGAGGAACTAGGATAGCAGCCAAGGAAGTTGTTCGTTGTTCGTTCTTCGTTGTCAGAGGGGACGGCCTGCTAACAACGAATAACCAGGGAAGCTCTGATCAAGTATGGCGCCGGTCCCTCAGCGGCTAAAGCCGCGCTCATTTTGCGGCTTTTACGGACGGCCTGAAGGCCGTCCCCTTCAAACCTTTGCGGACGGCCTGGAGGTCCTCAACTTCAAAGAAGCGCAGTTGATCAGAGTCTCCCCAGCAACGAACAACTTAATCAAACAGAAAAATCGCCGCCGCGATCACCGTGGTCCACTTGCCCTTCTTGTCCCCCACGGCGGACTGGGTGATGTTCATGGTGCGCACGATCTTGTTCGACAGCCGGTAGACTTCCTTCTTCTCGTCCCACGACTTGTCGGGATCGAATTCCACGTCCAGGGTGGTGGCCAGCATCTCGGCGGCGAGTTCCTCGGCGTAGTCGCCGGCCTGTTCGTCGGTCTCGCCGAAGGAATGGTGCTCGCTGAGATAGCCGTAGGTGGAGCGGTCGGCGGGAACCGCCAGGCCGATGCTGGAGGCCAGCAGGCGATGCGGCTCGTGGGTGGAGTTCTCGGCCACCACGGCAAAAATCACCTCGCCATGGTGCAAATGCTTGAGGCCGAGCGCGCGCGGCATGACTTTGCACATGGGTGGAAAGATGGAGGAAACCCGCACCAGATTCTGGGAAGCAATACCGGCGTCGCGCAACGCCAGCTCGAACGAGGTCAGACGCTCTTTGTGTTTGCCCACCCCTTTAGTGAGAAAGATCCGCTTCGGGACCATGTCTTTGGCCAATTCGCGTGCCCTCCGGCTGCGGTCAGGATTAGTCAGAAAATAACACGCTGTAGCGCGAACAATGCAGGCAAAAAGTGGCGGGGGGAGGTTTTTTTGCGGGCCCGCCAAGCGGCAGCCGGGGGCGGCTGCCGCCACGTCACCACGGCACGTCACCACGGCAGCCGGGGGCGGCTGCCGCCACGTCACCTGCTAGGAGCTGGCCTGCCTGGCGGGCTTGGATTTGACCGCAATGTCGATGAAGGCCAGGGCGGCGCGGCCGAGGGCTTTGTCTTTGCGGAAGACCAGCGCCAGGTCGCGGCGGATGGAGGCGTCGGCCAGCGGCAGGGCCAGCAGGGCGCCGGCGCGCACCTCGTCCTTGACGTTGGAGCGGGGCACGAACCCGATGCCCACGTCGGCGGCCACAAAGCGCTTCAGCAGCTCGCTGGAATTCAGGTCCATCGAGATGTTCAGTTTGAGCTTGCGGTCGTGGAAGAGCTGGTCCAGGGCATCGCGGGTCCGGCCGCCCTCGGGCAGCAGCAGCGGGTACTTGGAAGCGTCGGCGACGGTGACCGACTTCATCTTGGCCAGCGGATGCCCCGGAGGCACGATCACCACCAGCTCGTCGCGGTGGATGGTCACCACGGTCAGGCGGGTGTCGTTGACCGGCAGGGAAACGACGCCGAAGTCCACCGAGTTATCGATGACCGCTTCCAGGATGCGGGCCGATTCCAGGCGGTCGATGTTCACCGCCACCCCGGGGTAGAGCTTCTTAAAATCAGCGAAGACCTGGGGAAGGATGTGCAGGCAGGTGCCCTCGTTGGCGCCCACCACGATCTCGCCGCGGGGCTCGCGCTCCATTTCGGCCAGCGCGGCTATGATGTTCTTGCGCGCCTGCAGCGCCTCCTCGGCGTACTTCTGGAAGGCCTTGCCGGCGGCGGTGAGCGAAACCTTTCCTCCGGAGCGGTCCAGCAGCTTGGCTCCGACCTCCTCCTCCAGGCCGCGGATCTGGGCGGAAATCGCCGGCTGGGTGCGGAAGCGCTTCTCGGCGGCCCGCGAGAAGCTGCTCAGCCGCGCCACTTCCAGGAACGTTTCCAGTTGGTCGAAATCCATTGCGTCGGATAAAGCTACCAATTTTCGTCCCGATCACGGTACAAATATTAGCGGACGCTCTCATTATGACTGTCACCGGTAGATCTCCGCGGCCGGAAATCACGGTCGAGCCGATGAACGAGGCCCACTGGCCCGACGTGTGCTCCATCTTCCTGGAGGGCATCGCCACCGGGAACGCCACCTTCGAAACCCTGGCGCCCACCTGGGAGCAGTGGAACCGCGCGCACCTGCACATAGCGCGGCTGGTGGCGCGGCGCGGCAACACCGTGGCCGGCTGGACCGCCATGAGCCGGGTGTCGCAGCGATCGTGTTACGCCGGGGTGGCGGAGATGAGCGTCTACGTGGCCACCTGGGCCCGCGGGCAGGGGGTGGGCGACGCGCTGATGAAGGCGGCCATCCGGGCCTCCGAGAGCGCCGGCATCTGGACCGTGCAGGGCGTCGTGTTTCCGGAAAACCAGGCCAGCCTGAAATTGTGCCTGAGCAACGGCTTCCGCGAAGTGGGCCGGCAGGAGCGCATCGGCAAGCGCGCCGGGGTGTGGCGCGACACCATCCTGGTGGAGCGGCGCAGCAAGGCGGTTGGGTTGGATTAACTCCCAGGCGGGTGTTGAAGAGGTCAGAAGCAGGTTCCTCGGGGACTAAAGTCCCCTCGGAATGACACATATTTAGGACTTGTTCGGCGCGGCGTGCGCCCTTTCAAGACACGGCGCGATTTGTTCAGCGCGCTGGTGTGGGTGTCCCATAACTTCCCCTAATAATTCCCGACGTGTCATTCTGAGCGACCGAAGGGAGCGAAGAATCTACGCATTTGAAAATTAATACATAGATCCTTCGCTCCGCTCAGAGCTTGTGACTTTTTTGCTGCGTTTTCCTCAGGGATGCACGCTATAAGTGAGCCCATGAGCGATGCAGGCGCGGCAGTGCGGCAAGGAACCGAGGAAACCCGAGCGGCGGTGCGGTTGCG
>Ga0315268_10006568_pt1 | contig 12356 bp, 9 predicted proteins | sample C1_top_MG_FD_204535 | JGI IMG/M metagenome (GOLD analysis project Ga0315268, IMG submission 204535) | Sediment microbial communities from Yellowstone Lake, YNP, Wyoming, USA - C1_top | ecosystem: Environmental > Aquatic > Freshwater > Lake > Sediment | place: USA: Wyoming | collected 2017-08-01 | reverse complement strand
GACCTGGCCGAGGCGGCGGCGGGACGGATCACGTTCACGGACGACGGCTCTACTGTGTACCTCCACCTCTTTCCGCGTGAGGGCTGGCCGCACAAGCATCCCGGCCAGGCCTTCGTGCTGGCCTGGGCCGACTACGAGGAGATCGAAGGGCTGGCCGGCTTCCGCGAGCTGGTGCGCCTGGGCCGTCTGGCCATCCGCGACAACGGGGAGCAGATCGCGCGCTGGCTGGAGGGGCGTTAGGGTCTATTCGTCACCCTGAGCGAAGTGAAGGGTCTGGAGGGGGGTGCCACCCTCCACCCCAGATTCTTCGTCCGCCTCTGGCGGACTCAGAATGACAGAGGGTGGAACTGGAGGGGCGGTAGGACCTGCGCTGGACCTAGAACCAAGAACCTATTACCTACCACCCGGGCGTCGCCTGGGCGGACAGCCGTGCGCCCCTGTGGGGGCAGGGCGCAGCAAGCGGCGCCCGTATGGGGGTTGGGCGCGGCAAGCAGCGCCCCTACAATCCGCGCTCGTGGTGAGCCCGTCGAACCGTGAGCGGCGAGAGGGCTGACAGCGAGCGGTCGGACTGGCCTCGGCGCTATAATGGGAGCGAGGGGAGCGATGGCCGTCAGCACTCTGTCCGACATCCTCGACGCGCACACCAAGGAGGGCGAGCTCTACGAGCGCTTGCCCGAGAACAAGGTGCGCTGTTATGCCTGCGGCCACCGCTGCCTGATCCCGGACGGGCTGCGGGGTGTGTGCAAGGTGCGCTTCAACCGCGGCGGCAAGCTGATGGTGCCCAGCGGCTACGTGGCGGCGCTTCAGGCCGACCCGACGGAAAAGAAGCCGTTCTTCCACTTCCTGCCCGGCTCCACCACCCTGACGTTCGGGATGTTGGGCTGCGACTTCCACTGCTCGTACTGCCAGAACTGGCTGACGTCGCAGACTCTGCGCGATCCTTCGGCGGGCATCACGCCGGAGTTCGTGAGCGCCCAGCAGATGGTGGACATCGCTCTCCACACGGGCGCCCAGGTCGTCGGTAGCTCCTACAACGAGCCTCTGATCACCTCCGAGTGGGCGGTCGAGGTATTCCGGTTGGCCCGCGAGGAGGGTCTGAAGACGGTCTACGTCTCCAACGGCAACGCCACCCGCGAGGTGCTGGAGTACCTGCGCCCCTGGGTGGACGGCTACAAGGTGGACCTGAAGTCCATGTCCGAGAAGAACTACCACCAGCTTGGCGGCCAGCTCTCGCACGTGCTGGAGACGATCCGAATGGTGGTGGAGATGGGGTTCTGGGTGGAGGTCGTGACGCTGGTGGTGCCCGGCTTCAACGACTCGGATGAGGAGCTGTGGCAGGCCGCCGACTTCCTGGCCTCCGTCTCGCGCGACATCCCCTGGCACGTGACCGCCTTCCACAAGGACTACAAGATGGCCGACCCGGACAACACGCCGCCGCAGGCGCTGCTACGGGCGGCCACCATCGGCAAGGAGGCCGGCCTGCGCTACATCTACGCCGGCAACCTGCCGGGCCGGGTGCGCAATCTGGAGAGCACGTACTGCCCCGCCTGCGGCGAGCTGGTAGTGGAGCGGCTGGCCTACCACATAGGGCAGTACCGCCTGGAGGCGGGCGGCCGCTGTCCCAAGTGCTCGGCCGCCATCCCCGGCGTCTGGTGGTAGGCGATCGCTGGGGTCGGGCCGTGGTTTCGGAAGATTACATGACCGCAGCCTAAAGGCTGCGGCATGGTGTGAACGGATGTTACGCCCCGATGAGCATTAGCAGAATCGCTCGAACGGGGCGAGTGGTAGGTGCATCCGAGAGAGCTGAACTCCCAACAGCATGAGCGCCACAAGCCTGCGGGACGGACGCTAGGCCATGCCCTTAGGTAACCGTCAGCTTGCTATCCTCCGCCGGACGGCCGAGGCACTGCTTCCAGCCGGCGGGTCGCTAATGCCCGGCGCGGGCGAGACCGATGTGGCCGGCCGGCTGGCGTCCTTCGTCGCCGGGGTGGGCGGCTGGCAGGCGCGGGCCATGGGGGCGATGCTCCTCGCGTGGGAGCTGTCGCCTCTCTTCTCGTCCTACCGCCGGCCCTTCGGGAGGCTGTCGCCCGCCGAGCGGCAGGCCTACCTGGAGGCCTGTCTTCGGGGCCGCGGGCCGCGGCGGGCACTGGCCCTGTGGCTGAAGAGCCTGTGCCTCATGGCCTACTGCAGCCATCCCCGCGTCGAGGAGGCCACCGGGTTCACGGGCTCCTGTTTGGACGAAGGCCCGCCCCAGGACGGCCAGCGCCTGGAGCCCATCGCCTATCCGCAGATCCGCGGGCGGGTGGAGGAGCAGGCCGACGTCTGTGTGGTGGGCTCGGGCGCCGGCGGGGCAGTGGTGGCCAAGGAACTGGCCGAGGGCGGGCTTTCGGTGATCGTCCTGGAGGAGGGGGCCTACTTTCGGCGGCAGGACTTCCAGGGCTCGCCCTGGGAGCGGATGCAGAAGCTCTACCGCAATCGGGGCCTGACCGCCGCCTTCGGCCGCTCCGTCGTACCCATCCCCCTGGGCAAGTGTGTGGGCGGGACCACTGTCGTCAACTCCGGCACCTGCTTCCGCACGCCGGAGCGGGTGCTGCGCCAGTGGGAGGCATGGGGCATCGAGGGCGCCGATCCGCGGGCCATGGAGCCCATCTTCGAGCGGGTGGAGGAAGAGCTGTCGGTGCAGCCGGTTCCCTGGGAGATTATCGGGCGGAACGCGCTAACCTTCCAGCGCGGCGTCGAAGCGCTGGGGCTGCACGGCCGGCCCATCCAGCGTGCCATCCGCGGCTGTCGCGGCTGCGGCGTGTGCACGTTCGGGTGCCCGAGCGACGCCAAGCAGTCGATGCACATATCGTACCTGCCGAAGGCGGCCGCCCGCGGGGCCAGGGTCTTCGCCGGCTGCCGAGCCGACCGCATCCTGGTGGAGGACGGCCGGGCAGTGGGCATTGAGGCGGAGATCCTCGACCCGGCGACGGAGCAGGTGCAGGGGCGACTGCGGGTGCGCAGCCGGGTGGTGGTGCTGGCGGCGGGGGCCATCCACACGCCGGCCTTGCTGATGCGCAACGGCCTGAGCGGCGGGCCGGTGGGCCGAAACCTGACCATCCACCCCGCTATGGGCGTGGGCGCTCTCTTCGACGAGGAGGTGTTCGGCTGGCGGGGCACCCTCCAGTCCTACTACGTGGACGACCTGCACGAATCGTTGGGGGTGCTGCTCGAGGTGACGTCGCCGCTGCCGGGGTTGGGCGCCGTGAGCCTGCCGGGCGTGGGGCCGAAGCTGAAGCAGGCCCTGACCCAATACAAGCACCTGGCATCGGTGGGGCTGTTCGTGTCCGATTCGGCCACCGGGCGAGTAGTGGGCAAGCGCTGGTGGTCGGAGCCGCTGGTGTTCTACTCACTGAGCGGCAAGGACGCCACCCGGCTGCGGCGGGGCATGGCGCTGGCGGCGGAGGTCTTCCTGGAGGCCGGCGCGAGCACGGTGTACACGGGCCTAGCGCGGCTGCCAGCCGTGGCGGGCCGGCGCGATCTGGAGCGCTTGCGGGAAATGGCCGTCCGGCCGGAGGAACTGACGGTAGTGGGTTTTCACCCCATGGGCACCTGCCGCATGGGTCGCGACGCGGCCACGTCGGTGGTGGGGCAGTACGGCGAGAGCCACACCGTGCGCAACCTGTTCCTGGCCGACGCCAGCGTTCTGCCCTCGTGCGTGGGGGTGAACCCGCAGATCAGCATCATGGCCCTGGCCACGCGCACGGCGTTCCATTTGCTGGGGCAGGGCGGGCGGTACTTCGGGTAGTTGCGACGCTGCGAGGCCACGTCCTGGGCTAGACGCCCCGCCCCAGACCCTTCGCTTTGCTCAGGGTGACAGGATGGAGAGCAGCCGGTATTTCGGCCAGGTCGCGTGCCTCAGAGCCTTTGGGCGTGTGATTCACTCGGTTCCCGGCGCCAGGATGAGGTGCTGCCCGGCCCCAGACCCTTCGCTGTGCTCAGGGTGACAGGACGAGGTACGCGCGCGTAGGTCGCGACGCCGCGAGTGGCGGTTCGTCACTTTGACCAGCCCCTTACCGTGGCAACTATGAACCAGAACGCGATCGGCAGGAGGGCGGCGATCCGTACTATCCTTAGAATCCGATCAGCTTGGTCATTTGCGGCATCGCTGAGGAACAGCTTGAGAATCACGGTACTGACCGCTAAGAGGGTCATCGCAAAGGTGAGCCTGAGCCAGAAGCGGGTAACAGGCAGCGCCCTTGTCTCCGGGCTGTACTGGAAGTAGCCAATTAGCCACACAACCGGCGCCGCAATCAAGACCGCGATGTCACCTGCACTCATAGTCCTGCTACTCTAGAAGGCTCGCCCCACGGATGACGTAGGCCGCACCGCTGTCGCTGCGGTCGGCGGGGCCGTCGGCGAAGGGGGCGCCCAGCAGCAGGTCCAAGCGGCCGTCGCCGTCCCAGTCCGCCGCCGCCAGCGACTCGCCCAACGTGTCGCCGCTCTCCCCGCCGAAGACGATGGCGTCGTAGGCGCGGCGGGCCATGTCGAGCGTTGCCGGGAGTGCGGCCGAGCCGCGCACGACGTAGACCTCGCCCGCGTCCTGGCGACGGTTGTCCGGCCCATCGCCGCGTTCGGCGTCGGCGATGACGTCTGCCAGGCCGTCGCCGTCCAGATCGGGGGCGGCCAGGACGGCGCCGAACCGGTCGCCGGGGTCGACTCCCTGGAGGGTGACGTCTTGCTGGGTCTGGGCGACGTCACGGGCGCCGGTCAGGCTGGGGCCGCCGAAGAAGACGTAGGCCTGTCCGGGATCGGCCGCGTCGCGCGCGCGTGACGCACCGACAATGAGGTCGGCCGGGCCATCGCCGTTCAGGTCGGCGGCGGACACCGCGCCGCCGAAGTCATCGAGCGGCCGGGCCCCGTAGACCGTGAGGCCGGGGCGAATCGCCGCCAGGTCCACGACGCCGTTCAGTTCGGACGCGCCGAAGAAGACGTAGACCTCGCCGGCGTCCTCCCGCTGGTTGTCCGGCCCGTCGGCGCGGAAGGCGGAGACGATGAGGTCATCGAGATGGTCGCCGTCCAGGTCGCCCATGGCCAGATAGTGACCGAGCTGGTCGTCGGCGTCCCGGGCCAGCAGGGCCAGGTCGTACTCTCCCTGGGCCAGATCGCGCCTTCCGGATAGGCCCGGCGAGCCGAGGAGCAAATACGCCTCGCCGGCCTGATAGCGGGCGTCGTCCGGCCCATCGGCCAGGAAGGCGCCCAGGAGGAGGTCGGCGAGGCCGTCGCCGTTGGTATCGCCGGTGGCCAGGGCGGCGCCCAGGCGGTCGTCGGGGCCGGCGCCGAAGACGGTGAGGGACGCCGTGCCCTGGGCGAGGTCCAACTCCGGCGGGAGGTCGGGCCCGCCGAAGATGACGTAGGTCTCGCCGGCGTGGGGCCGCTGGTCGTCCGGGCCATCGGCGAGCGGGGCGCCGAGCAGGATGTCGGCGAAGCCGTCGCCGTTGACATCGGCGGCGCCTACAGCGAAGCCCAGGAAGTCGCTTGCGGTGGCCCCGAAGACGGTGACGTCGGGCTTGTCGCGGCTCAAGTCCAGCGTGTCGCTATGCGGCGGGCCGAGGATGACATAAGCCTCGCCGGCATCGGGCCGGGAGTCATTGGGGCCGTCGGCCGTCGGAGCGGCGACGATGAGGTCGGCATGGCCGTCGCCGTTGACGTCGCCGCTGGCCATCGCGGCGAGGCCATCCTTGTCCTGAGCCCCGAAGATTGTGAGGGCCGGCCGCTGATGAGCGAGGTCGAAGGTCACGGGCCCGCCGCCTCCGCCGCCACAGGCCGCCGCCAGCAAGACGACGGCTGCCAGCACAGGCAATCCGCCCCAGGCGGACAGGCGGGCCGCCACGGGCCTCTCTACTCCCAGGTGAAGGGCGGATACTCTTGGGTCAGGGAGAAGAGGTAGGCGGTCACCCTGGTCTGCCAGCGCATGTACTTCAAGACGAACTCGTAGAACTGCTTGGGGTACTGCTCGTTGGCCAGGGAGACGATGATCGTCCAAGGCATGATGAGGATGAAGGCCAGTCCTAGCACTCCGAGCACCAGCCCGTGCGGGATGAGGAGGATCTGGGTGAACAGGGCGTGGAGCCAGGTGGGGTTGCCGCTGGGCTGGAAATCGACCTTGACGGTGCTTTCGATGGCCTTCTCCGGCGACTCGTCGGTGAGGAAGTAGACATAAGCGTAGATGGCCATGTAGAGCTTACCGTAGCGGGCGAACTCCGCCCCGTCCTCCTGGATGAACTTCTCGCCGCCCTTGGAGCTGACCCGGACGGCGATGACGATGGGGGCGACGATGAACGCCAGGAGACCGAGGATTCCCTGGGCTAGCCAGTAGAACACAATGGCGATGACGGTGTGAAGAACGGCCTGGTCTCTGGGGACCTGCTCGCGGACGGGTATGTCCAGGGTGGCGGGATAGGCTGCTGTGGCCATGGCTTCCCTCCTGTGGCTCTCATTCGGCGATGCGGCGTCGCAGGCATAATGGCGCGCCGCCGCTGCCTTGTCAACAGGCTGGCCCAGGGGTTGGCGGTTTGGAGGTCGCGGAGGGAGTTTGTTGCGATCCCGCAGGACCCCGCGGGTTGAGCCCCGCGGCTTCGGGGGTGCCCCCTCGCCAGGGGCGCACCAAGGGGCGCCCCTACGCCGCGGGTAGCGTCTTGTCGTGACCCAGATGCGCGCTCCGCCGGGGATCGGATACACTGAGCGCGTTATGAATGAGATCACCTTCGATGACATCGGGCCCCAGCGCATCTATCACTTCTACGAGCCTCGCTCCGCCATGCGGGCGGTGCTGGTAATCGACCACACGCAGTTCCGCAACGCAGGCGGCGGCGTGCGCATGCTGCCCGACCTCTCGCTGGGCGAGATGACGTTGCTGGCGCGGGCCATGAGCTACAAGTTCGCCTGGCTGGACCTGAACGCCGCGGGCGCCAAGGCGGGCATCTGGTTCGACGCCGCCAATCAGGACCGCGAGGCTGTGCTGCGGGCCTTTGGGCAGGCGGCTGCGACTCTACTCCAGTCGCGGGCCTACATGTGCGGGGTGGACATGGGCACGTCCTTCGAGGACATCGAGGTCATCCGGGCGGCGGCCGGCCTCGAGCCGGACGCGGACTCGCTGGCCAACAAGCGCCTGGGCGGCCTGACGATGGACGAGCTGGTCACTGGCTACGGCGTCATCAAGGCGGCGCGACGGGCGGCGGGCCTGGTGGGCCGCCGCCTGGAGGAGTGCACGCTGGCCATCGAGGGGTTCGGCAAGGTGGGCGCCGGCTGCCTGCGCCAAGCGGCGGCGGAGGGCCTGCGAGTGGTGGCCATCTCGACGCTTGCCGGCACCCGCTTCGACAAGCGCGGCCTCGATCCTCAGCGCCTCTTCGACCTGCGGGAGGAGTGCGGCGACGAGGCGGTGGTGCGCTATCCCGAGGGCGAGCTGCTGCCTAAGGAGGCGCTCTACCTGCTGCCGGCCGATGTCCTGATCCCCGGCAGCCGCACGCACACCATCACCGCCGACGTGGCCCGCACGATGGCTGCCTCGCTCATCGTCCCCGCGGCCAACGTGCCCCTGACGCCGGAGGCGGACGCGATCCTCTATCAGCGGGGCGTGACGGCGGTGCCCGACTTCGTGGCCAACGCCGGCGGGGTGCTGCTGGCGGCCGTGGCCACCCTGGGCGGCGGCGAGAAAGAGGCCTTCGCAGTCACCGAGCAGCGCATCGTGGCCAATACCGAGCGGGCGCTGGAGGAGGCGCGGGCACGTGGGGTGAGCCCCCTCCGGGCGGCCACGGCGATAGCCAAGGAGTGGTTGGCGAGGAAGGCCCAGGAGAGAGAAGCCTAGTCGCTGGGGCTCCGAATGGGGCCGAGAGGTAAGCAAGAGAGGACGTTGCGCTCGTCGTAGAAGAGGTCGCAGCGCACCTCCATCATGTCGCGCAGCCTGGCCCGCGCCCGGTGGAGGCGCATCTTCGCCGCCTCGAGGGAGACGCCTAGCACCTGGGCGATCTGGGCGTTGGTCAGGCCCTCCATGTCGTGAAGGATCAGGGGGGTCCTTAGGGTCTCCGGCAGGCTCAGCACGAACTCCTGCACGCACTCCGTCATCTCCGCCTGCCGGGCCGCCTGCTCCACAGTCAGGGGCGGCTCGCGACCAGGGGCGGTGGCCATCCCTCCACATTCGTCCAGCGGTGCTGCCTTCGCCTGGCGGGCACGGGGGCTGCGCAGATAGTCCAGGCAGACGTTGCGGGCTATGCGAAGCAGCCAGATGCGCTCCGGCGCCTCTCCTCGAAAGGAGCCCCACGCCTCGTGTGCTTTCAAGAAGGCGTCCTGCGTGAGCTCCTCGGCCAGGGCCGCGTTCTGCACGAAGTGGAAGACGAAGCGGCGCACGTCCGAGAAGTGCGCGCGGTAGAGCGACCCGACATCGAGCTCTGGAGCCTTCATGGCGCCTCGGTCGATGCCATTATACGCCTCGCCTCTCGGGCGTGGCTGGCAGGCAGGTATCCCTTTGCCGTCGGATCTCGTCCGTATGTGGTGAACGCAGTTGTTGAGCAGCGAAAGGAGGACGCAATGAAGACCGAAGACACGAGCAAAGCGCAGGAAGGCGCGACCAAGGAGGAGAAGGCCGAAGGGTCGCCGGGTTTCCCGGAGATGTGCCATCAGGTGATGGCCGGCGGGCTGCCCCCGTGCTGCAAGACGCAGATGAAGGACATGATGGCGCGGTGGATGTCCCGCCTTCAGGCCAACGAAGGGAAGTAGGAACTAGACCGCGGCGGCACACAAGCCAGCGGTGGTGAGGGCAGACCACGGAGGTGTGAACATGACGTCTTTGACGGATGTGCAGAGGGAGTTCGTCGCCCTTGGGGCCGCCGTTGGCGCCGGCTGCCAGCCGTGCACTCAATACCACGTGCGGGCGGCGCTGAAAACCGGCCTCGGTCCGGAGGAGATCCGGCGGGCCATCGACGAAGCGCAGGTCGTGCGGCGGGAGGGCGGCGTTGCTGTGGCCAACGTCGGCAGGAGGCACCTGGGGCTCGGCGAGGAGGAAGTGCCAGGTGAGACCTGTCTGTGCGAGGCCCCGAAGGCTCTGGTGTACATCGGCTCGGCCACCGGCTGCAACGCGGGCGACCTGCTGGCGCGCTATCTCGAGGGCGCGAGCACGTTGGGGCTGTCTCCGGAGGAACTGAGCGAGGCGGTGCAGGTGGCCCAGTTGGTGAAGGAGCGGGCAGCCGATTTCCTGCGCAGCGACATAGAGCGGGCGCTGGGCAAGCTAGCGCCTATCGCGGCCGCGACCGCCGGTCCCGCGTCCTGCTGCGGACCGGCTTGCGGCTAGTGCCTACTCGTAGCGCAGGGCCTCGGCGATGGCGATGCTGGACGCCTGGCGCGACGGGATGACGGTCATCAAGAACGATGCGCCGTAGGCAAAGCCGGCGACGAGGATGACCTCCCACCAGGGGACAATGAACGACAGATCGCCGGTGGTGAACTCGCTGCTGTGGAGCAGGTTGAAGGAGAGCAGGAGGGCCAGGCCTACCCCGGAGGCGACTCCCAGAATGGCGATGAAGGAGGTCTCCAGCAGCAGGCCCAGGGCCACTGCGCCCCGCTGGAAGCCGATGGCCCGCAACATGCCGATCTCTTGCCGGCGCTCCACCACCGAGCGGAAGGCGATGACGCCCACGGCGGCTGTCCCCACCAGCAGGCCCAGGCCCATGAACCCCTCGATGAGGTAGAAGAAGGAATTGCTGGTGGCCTGCTGCTCTGCGATCTTGTCCTTCAGGGAATCGGCCTGTGCTCCCTGGGTGACCAGGGCCGCCTCGATGGCCTTGGCCATCTGGCCGGAGTTCGTCCCCGGCTGGAGCTTGATGTAGAAGCGGGAGAAGTCGGGCGGCCCGAACACTTGCTTGAACGTATCCTTCGACACGTAGACCCCGAGGAAGTTGGCGGACGCCCCAAAGTTGGCGATGCCGATCAGTTTGATGGACGCTGTGCGCTTGCTGGCGGGGTCGCGGATCTCCAGGGTGGGAGGGTCCATCACCTTGTCGGACTGGTTCACTCCATCGAGCGTGAATTCCGGGGGCGGCCCGAAGCCGCCGCCCTGCGCCACGGTGAAGGCGTCCACTACCGCCAGCCCGGGGGTCGTGGCCACGGCCTGCCACACGGCCGCATCGTCCCCGTAACCGCTGGCGCGGGTCTGGAGGGGGATGCTGGCTGCTGCCAGGAAGCCATCATCGAGCCCCTGGACGGGGTAGTCCTTCCATTCACCGCCAGTGACGTTAGTCTGGACCTGGCGCACTTCGGACCCGCTGAAAAGGTTGGGGAAGAGGATGGCGCCGACGGCGCTGAAGCGGGAGGTGTCCACCTTCGCCGTTGGATTCGCTTCCAGGGCGGCTTTGAGGTCGCCCATGGGGTTGTTGGGGTTCTCCGTCACCACCACGTCCCAGCCGCCGCGGGAGTCATCCCGCAGAAAGAGGTTGTTGAAGCTGGTGTTCATGATGGACATCACGACCACGGCGAAGACCACCAGCGAGATCATGACCATGGTCATGCCGGTGCGGAACTTATTGGCCAGGGGGTAGGCCACGGCGATGCGCAGCGCCGGGAGTATGCGGCCCAGGCGCCCGCCCAGGCGCTGGATGCCCAGCAGGATGAGGTCGGCGTTGTACACCAGCACGAAGGTGGCGGCGGTCACCATCATGATGCCGCTGAGGAAGAACATCTCGATGTTAGAGTTCATGTGGGGGTAGATCTTCTCGTAGAGGACGGGGGGCATCGCCCACCAACCCAGCAAGGCGAGGCCCACGATGGTGAATACAGGCCGCTCCGGGAGGCCCAGGTAACGCAGAACGGCTGCCAAGCTGAGGAGAACGAGCGATACGCCCAGGGCGTGAGGGAAGAGCACCTGGCCGGCGATACCGGCCCAGCCCAGGAGCAGGCCCAGCAGGATGCCGATAATGCCCAGGACGAGGGTGCGGCGGGTGGCCCGGCGGTAGGTGGGCTCGGGGATGTTGCGGATGGCCCGCACGATGTTCAGGCGGCTGACCTGCCAGGAGGAGAACACGACGGTGATGAAGGTGACCACGACCCCCAGGCAGTAGGCGACGATGAGGCTGCGAGGGGTGACATACGGTTCAATGGAGACGCCGAACGAGCTGAAGAGGACGGCCATGATGCGGGTCATGCCCAGCGCCACCAGCACGCCGAGGGCCGCGCCCACGAGGGCCGAGCCCAGGTTGTAGGCCATCCCCTCCGAGAGGAAGGACTGGATCAGCTGGCCGCGCTTGGTGCCCAGCGCCCGGCTCATGCCCATCTCCGGCTTACGCTCCGCGGCCAGCATGACGAAGATCATGAAGATGAGGAGAACGCCGGCAGCGATGGAGAAGAGGCCCATGACCACGAACATGGTGGTCATGACGTTGCCGATGAGCTCGGCTTGGTCGACCATCTCCTGCTTCAACTTCTCCACCTTCAAGTTGGGGTCGGAGAGGGCGGCCTTAGCCTTGGCCGTCACGACGTCAGTGAGGCCGAGACTATCGCGGACGCCGCCGCGGTTGGAGATGCCGATGGCGTCCAGTTCGCCTTGGCGGCCCAGGAGCTTCTGGACCACGTCCAGGCGGGTGACCATGCCCTCGACGGCAATGCTCTCTCCCTGGCCCTGCAGGTTGATGGCGCCGCTATAAGCGGCGTCCTTAACGATATCCACTATGGTGAAGGTGTAGGGGGCGTTCTGGACAAAGATCGTTGCCGTGTCGCCGGGGCGGGCATCCAGTTCTTTGGCGCCCTTCGCGTTGAGGTAGATTTGGTCGTCGGCCAGGCGGCTCAGGTCCACCGGCTTGCCGTCGCGGGTAACGATGTCGGGAAAGCCGGCCATGTGGGCTGGGTCGGCGCCCACCATGGTGGCGGCAGGACTACTCAGCTTCGTGCGGTTGTCGATGATGGGCAGCGGCTCAAAGATGGCGGGGGCGATGCCGTCCACATCGGGGTCGTTGGCCAGGGCGGCCTCCAGTTCCGCGACGCTGGACTCGGGGACTACCGCCTTCTCGGTGGCCACCGTGGAGTCCTTCGCGTTGAAAATCACCGCTTCGTCCATGTGGCCGAGCCAGTCGTACGCATACTTAGTGATGCTGTGGTTTACGGTGTCGCCGGTGGTGAGGGCGGCGGAGATGATCAGGGTGCTGAGCATAAGCCCGATGACGATGAGCACCGACTGGGCGACGCGGCGGGGGATGTTGCGCACCCCCATCCTGAACATGATGCGATTACGCAGGACCACGTACCCAATCACAGAGAGGGATAAGCCCAGGCCCACCAATAGGACCACCATGATGGAGTTCATGGGGATGCCGAAGAGACTGCTCATCGCGGGC
>Ga0315268_10006567_pt1 | contig 12357 bp, 11 predicted proteins | sample C1_top_MG_FD_204535 | JGI IMG/M metagenome (GOLD analysis project Ga0315268, IMG submission 204535) | Sediment microbial communities from Yellowstone Lake, YNP, Wyoming, USA - C1_top | ecosystem: Environmental > Aquatic > Freshwater > Lake > Sediment | place: USA: Wyoming | collected 2017-08-01 | reverse complement strand
ATACTGGACCGGGAGGGTCGTATCGCAAAAACGTATCCAAAGGTGAAGTATCTGGGACACTCTAAGCAGATAATCGACGACCTGAAGTCTCTTGTAGGCGCTTCTGGGACCCGTTAGTGGACGCCTCTGTCGGGCTTTCGCAGTCCTCTGAACTCCGTCTGGAATTCTCTTCCTGTATGGACAAGCGATTTCTTGGTGTGACGACATCTGAAGTCGGCTGACCATCTTCTCCCCTACATGGCGCCCTCCGTCTCGGCTTACCGCTTCACGGCGGAGAGGGCCGGCAAGGAGGACGCCTTAGAAGAAGGTGTGATCGCTTCAGAAGGTCAGTCCCATTCGTTCTAAATCGGCCATCAGCTTCTCCTCTATGGTTAGGTACTCCTGCGATGGCTTCAAAGTTTCCAGATCGTAGCATTCGGAGAACTTCTTGCCTAGAGGCGCGTCGTCCACATGGCCTTGGTACTTCCTGAGCAACAGCTTCACCATGCTGTTGGCCTCCGACCTTCTGAGTCCGGCCCTCGCAACCGCGTGCCCAACTTCGGCGTGGATCCTAGCCTCCATGCCCGAACATCTTTCAGGGTACTTGTTCCTGCACGGTGCCGCGGGGTTTAGGTCGGAACCGGACACCGTAGCAGCGATCGAGTGGGCCGCTAACTCCCAGGTGATCATTTCGGTGCAAGGGCCCGCTGCGCAGAAGGGGCTGTTGGCCTTTATTATATCGGTGTTCCTGCTCAGGGCTTGAGAAACGATGCTAATGAGCCACAGCATCTCAGGAGTCGTGTTGATGGTCTTGAGTATGTTCAACGGGAAGTTATCGTGCCACTGTGCCCTGTAGACCAAGAGGCCCAGGAAATGATGGGCCAGGTTGATGATGGCGGTTTCAGCCGGCCCGCCAGCGTAGCCCCCCATCAGAGGGCCGTAGAGGGCTCCTATATGGTAGCCCGTCTCCTGCAGGAAGGGGACTTTGTTCAGCCTTTCGTAGTCGACCTTCATCTCGCCTAGGGCTGCCACCAGCAGGCCGTCGGTGGGCCTCACGCCGAATTCTGGCCTCATGGCCGCGAATATTGCCGCCGTCTTTTCTGCGCAGGCCACAAAGTTGTGGCCCGACAGGCCCGGCCTTCCCGCCAGCTTGGCGGCTTCTTTCATCGCCCTTATGTTGTATATGGCGGCCTCCACCTCCAGGGGCGTCCCTGACCTGACCTTGCGACCGCTCAACTCCAGGAGAGACGGGCCGCTTATGGAGTCCAAGATGGGCTCCTGGGCGTAGCTCTGCACGACCTTGACGTACAGCGAAGATGGCACGGGCGTCCCCACGGCCGAAGACGCTACGAATGGCGGTGTCCTGTCTTCCACGCGTCGAGGCACCATCGAAGCCTGCTCCTTTCCCTCCCCGAAAGTAACCGTTGATGGTGTCGCCTTCAAGGCCTCCCTAAGTTCTGCCTCCGAGAACTTCATCACCCTCGACGTGTTGAGGCAGTAGACCCCCAAGTCCAAGAAGAGCTGCATCGATGCTTCGAATGCCGCGTCGACCAAGCCATCGTCGCTGGTGACGATCTCTTCAGGATTCATCTTCACCCTGAACTCCTTCGTTAGCTTTTTTGAGAGGCTTCCAACCAAAAGGTCGAACTCGTGCTCGCTCATTATCGGCCCCGTCTCGGCCCTATCCATCACTTCTTCGAACGAGTGGGTCATTCCTTCTTGCTTCTCCTTGTCGTCGCTCGAGCATCGAGCCTGGCCATGGCGCAGTCGGCGTTCGTTGTAGAGATTCCGCTCTCGATGAAGAACTGCATGTTACAGAAATCTCCAACAGCCATTCCTGTACTTGGAAAGTCGACTGACAATATAAGGAAAAAGAACTCGTTAGGCCTTGCGAACGCACGATTCAAACGTAATTACTTCTTTGTCAGGCCATAGGAAGCAACCGACAATGACATGTGAAGCGAGTGCGATTGTATGGTCACGGTGAGCCCAGCCTTGCTCCAACGTTCAGCCTGAGCCTCGATCGATATTACACGCGTAATATCTAGACAAGCCGGAGAACGAACTATAGGAATCGGCTATCATACGGCGAGGTAATGTTGTTTGACATAGTCGTTCTCCTCCAGTTGCCTGCCTTCCCCGTCGGCGACGATCTTCCCGTTCTCTATCACGTACGCCCAATCCGCGAGGCGCAGGGCGTGGCCGATATGTTGCTCCACAAGTAGGAGCGTAACGCCTCTCTTCTTGAGCCCCTCGATCGTCTCGAATATGACTTCTACGATCTTCGGGGCGAGCCCCAGGCTAGGTTCGTCGAAAAGCAGGAGCTCAGGTTTAGCCATGAGCGCTCTTCCAATGGCAAGCATCTGCGCTTCCCCCCCGCTCAGCGTCTTTGCGGTCTGTTCCTTCCTCTCCCGAAGGATCGGAAACAGGTCGTAGACATCTTCTATCGTCTGTTTCCACAGAGGCCACGCCCTCTTGTTGTAAGCACCCATGATCAGGTTCTCTGTGACGGTGAGCTTGGGGAAGAGCCTCCTTCCCTCCGGGACCATGGAGATTCCTGCTTCAGTAATCTGATGGGGACCCAACCCCAGTATTTCTCTCCCTCTGAACTTGGCGCTGCCTGAGGTCGGCTTCACCAACCCGGTCAAAGCCTTCATTATTGTGGTCTTGCCAGCTCCGTTGGACCCCACTATGGAGATCAACCACCCTTCATCTATGAAGAAGGAGACCCCTTTCAATACCTCCGCTTCGCCATACGAAACGCGCAGGTCGCTGACCTCCAACAGCTTCATTTCTGGGCCCCCGTTGCGCTCTCTCCGAGGTACGCGGCCACCACTGCAGGGTTGTTCACGATCTCAGAAGGGGCCCCTTCGGCGATAATGCCGCCCTGGTGCAACACCATTATCCTGTTGGAGAGGTTCATAATAAATCGAATCACGTGCTCGACCACGCACATGGTGATGTGTTCCTGCCTGTTGATGCGCTTCAGAACATCTATCAATTCGTTCATCTCCGCCGGAGTCAACCCCGCGGCCAATTCGTCTATCAGCAACATCTTCGGCTTGGTAGCTAAACAACGAGCCAAGTCCACCAACTTGGTCTGCATCAGGTTGCAGGATCCGTATCTCCTCTCCGCCAGCCCTCCTATTCCAACCAAGTCCATTGCCCAGGCAGCTATTTCTTCCGCCGTCTTCCTTCGACTCGTATTCTTATATGCGCCTATCATCACTCCTTCTCTCACGAGCAACGATGGAAAGGGCTTGACGACCTGAAACGTCCTCGATACCCCCATCCGAGCGATCTGATAAGGGAGGCGGCCCGTCGCGTTTTGGCCATAGTAAGAGAATTCGCCAGCCTCCGGCCTCAAGAAACCAGTCACTACGTTGAAGAAGGTGGTCTTCCCAGCGCCGTTGGGCCCGATGAGCCCGACGATCTCCCCATCGGGAATGACTACGCTGACACCATTGAGGACGACCAATCCGCCGAACTTCTTGACTATGCCCTCAGTGGTCAGCGCAGCTGCGCCGCTCATTATGCTTCGTTCACCTCACGGCTTCGCGCCGATGATTCGGCATTGTCACCTGTAGTGGGGCGCGTGGTTCCAGGCTGCCTTTTCAATTTCAGGCTGGTCGAAATCCATTGTATTGCTGAATCGAAGACTGGGCCAAGCCCAAACGGTTTGAAAACGACCACGAGTATCACGACGATGGCGTAAAGTATCTGCTGTAACCCAAAGATAGTTTCTCCGAAGATCGTGACACCTCCCAGCGTGCCCCTGAGGTACTCGGAGACCGTGAACAGTATCAGGCCGGTCATTGGAGGGCCCACCGTGCTCCCTAGGCCGCCCACAATGCCCACAACGGCCGTCTGAAGGCTGAACCAGGAATCGAAGAGCGAAGGATGAATATACCGCACTATGCTGACGAAGATGCCACCAGTAATACCTACGATGAAGGCGTATATGATCAGAGCGAACAGCTTGTACTTCCTGACGTCAACCCCGAGCATAGCGGCCGCTTCTTCGTTCTCCCTGATCGCCATGAGGTAGTATCCTATCTTGCTGTACCTCACCCTGATGTTGACTATGAGCGCCGCGGCGAACACGGCCAAGATCAAGTAAAAGTATGGATAGAAATGAGTGAAGCTCAGGTAGTACCACGACCAGCCTACATCCGGGAACCTGCGTTCCACCGGGCCGCCGACCGCCTCCCATACCAAGAAGAGCTTCTGTAGTATGAACACGATTGCGAAAGTAGCAAGGGCGTACCAGACGTCCTTGACCCCATACCTGAAAGTGGGGAACCCAATGAACAGGGCGAGAAGGACAGCCCCAATCGCTCCCACAAACATGCCAGCCCAAGGGGTTACCCCATACCACAGCAGAAGCAAGCCCGTGATGAACCCGCCCAGCGCCTGGTAAGCTACTGCCGCCAAGTCGAACTGCCCCGCCAGGCCTCCGATGATGTTCCATGCGACCACCATCGTCGTATACAGCACAACCAGCGTAGCCACGTACAGATAGTAGTCGTTAAAGCCAAGCACAAAGGGCACGCCAACCATAACGCCGATCAGGACGAGGACGCCTAAGTATGACGAGCGCATCTTTCTCAACTCTTCCCGCCGAAGAGGCCAGTGGGTCTGACCATCAATATCAGCACGAAGATGCCGTACACGATCAGGTCCCTCCCTCGAGGATCCCAAAAGAACATTCCGAGAGACTCCGCGATGGCGAGGATCGTCGCCGCCGCTAGAACGCCTTTTACCTCGCTAGTGCCAGACAGCGCTATGATGACCCATGCGAGGAGCCCGTAAAGCACGCCTGAGAGGGGGTTCACTTCTTGGAACGTCATTATCAAGGCAGCAGCCACGGCCGTCAGGGCGATCCCCAGCCCGAAAGTTGTGCTGTAAAGCCACTTGGTGTTTACCCCCATCAACGAAGTGGCCTCCTGATCATCCGCGCACGCCCTTATAGCAATCCCGAATCTCGTCTTCTTGAGGAAGAGCTCGAGGGCGACGAGCGCTATGATTGAGAGTATCGCCGATGCCAGCCTAGAAAGGGGGAGAGACACGCCTCCCACATCGACCAACCCTGAGAACATCGTATAGGAGACAGCCTTGGGTTGTCCGCCCCAAACCGTCAGGGCCACGTTCCTGAGCAGGACCAGCACAGCTATCGTAACGGCCACCTGAGAAAGGACAGGTGCCTTCATTATCCTGTGAAGCGTGCCAAGATACACCATGACCCCCAGAATGAAGAATATGGGGACAGTGAACAGGATGGAAACCACAGGATCCACGGAGAGGAGCGACGAAACCACGAACGTGGCGTACATGCCTAGCATGATGAAGTCCCCGTGAGCAAAATTGGCTATGTTCAGGGCGCCAAATACCAACGCCAAGCCCGAAGCTGCCAGAGCATAGACTCCACCATTCAATAGACCGAATGCGATCGCCTGGGCCAGCACCATAATATCCAAGTAATGCTGCCTTCTGCCTACACTTATGACGATCACGGTATATAAGAAAAACTAGTCATGAGAATGCATGAGAATGCATAAAGAACCTGCGACTGTCTGTGAACTTGAGCGGTTAGGGAGTCCAGTCTGGCCTTGGGAACACAGGAGCCCTTTCGGCTCCCGTTGCAGGATACACCAAGTAGGCGCTGTTTCCTATCACCTGAAGCACCACGGTACCGCCGTACTGGTTGTCACCATTGTCCATGAACTTGATGTGACCTGTGGGATACGTTTCTGCCGCAGGGCCAGTCGTGAGGTCAAGACTGAGCATGGCCTTCTTCAGGGTGTCCCCATTCAGAGGGTCTGACGGGTTGAGCGTGGCAGCTTGCTCTAGCGCTTCCTTGACGACCCACACACTGTAGTAGATTTCGCCACTCGAGTCGGTAGGCAGCCTGTTGTACTTGGCCTTGAAGTCGTCGACGAACTTGTTGTTGGCCGGCGTGTTCTTCATTGGGTTATAGCCGTAGGTCATAGTATAATAGTTGACAGCCGAACCTCCTGCCTGTATGGATTGAGGGTCGGCATAACCGCTCGCCCCCGCGCCCGCTATGAACATTGGTTTCAGCCCCAGCGTCTGGGCCGTCTTGGCGAACAGGACACCGTCGGTGAAGTAGGGAACCGAGAAGACCACATCCGGCTTGTCGTTGATGACTCTCTGCACTATGGCAGTCATGTCGGTGATATCGGATGAATACTCCACCCGGTCCACGACATTCCACTGGTATGTGAGGCTTTGCTGTTCGAAGCCAAGTGCGCCCATCTTGCCGAAGATGGAGTCCTCGTTGAGTATAACCACCCTCTTGATGGTTAGGTTCTTCGTGAGCGCTTGGTCGTGCACGAACTGCGCGGCGGTTATGGCGTACACTGACTGCTTAGGAGCGACTCTGAACACGTACGAATAGTTGCTTGCGGTCAAGTAGTCCACTATGCCGTCGATCACAGTCAGAACCTTAGCCGGGTCCGTCACGGCAAGCATTCCCAGCGTCTGTCTGCTGATGTAGGCGCCCAACAGGATCTTTACTTGGTCTACGCTAACCAGTTTCTGAGCAGCCGCTTTCGCTCCGTCAATGGTGCTCTGGCTGTCCTGCACGAGCAACTCTAGTTTTGCACCTCCCATGTTCTTTATCCCTCCGGCCGCGTTGATATGGTCGATTGCGATTTGAGCTCCGGCCACCGCTTCAGTGCCGAAGATGGCGTACGAACCTGTCAACGGTTCGACGATCCCTATCTTCACCGTCGTCACATTGCTCGTCGGGCCCGTCGTTGTGAAGTAATAGATACCACCACCCGCAACCACTACGAGTATAATCACAGCTATCGCTGCAGCCATTCTGCTGATCGCTCTTTTCATATTCGTCGAATCAACAACTGCCCACATTCTATATAAAGATTTTAATAGTAGATAAAATGAGGAATTCTCACTTCATGCGGCCCGACGTTTGCAATTCTACCATTATCCAAATAACCAAGGTGCGAAACCCTCTGACTACACTTCCAGCGTATATCACACTGCCCCTCATCATACGATACGCTGGCTGGACGGGCGAGGCAACCCCATCAGCCGACTCGCCCGGCCCCGTCGAGTCCTTCTAGTAGTTGTATTCCAGTCCCAAATCCCGAAATTCGGCCTTGATCTTCTTGAACAGCTCGACGTATTCCGCCGTCGGAGTCGTCGATTTTACGTCGTAACACTCGGGAAAGGTCTTGCCGAGAGGCGCGTCGAAGAGCTTGCTCTCATACTTGGGAATCACCTTCTTGACGAGCTCGTTGACGTCCGACCTCCTCATTCCTGTACTCACTGCAGCCAGGCCAGTCTCACAAGCCATCCTGGCCTCCATGGCCGTGGTCCTCTCGAAGTGCTTGTTCGAGGCAGCTGCTATCTCCCACAGCACGCTGGCCCCAGAGACGGCACTGACGGCTCCGTGCAGGCCTGCTTCGTAGAGCACCATGTCCGTGCAGGGCCCGGCGGCCGCGAAGCCGTTAGAACACGTTATCAGCCGGGTGTTGCTGGAAAGGGCCTGATAGGTAACGCTGATGAGCCAAAGAAGCTCCCTCGACGTGTTGGCGAAGTTCCTGATATGAGTCGGGAAGTAGCAAGTGTAGAAACCTCCGTTGACAAGGAGCCCCTGGAGGTGTGAAGCTATTCCGATGATTGTCGTGCTTTCGACGCCGCCGTAAGCACCTACGAGGGGGCCGCTGAGGCAGCCAGGTATGCCGCCGTATTCTTGGAAGTGAAGGGCCTTGTTCAGAAGGTCGTAGTCGATTTTCAGCTCGCTGATCACAGAGACGAGCCTAAGGTCGGAAGGACGAGCCCCCCAAACAGGGTTGCTAGATGCAATCTGAGACGCCGCGGAGAGCCCGGTGCCCGTAAGCACGGCGGAAAGGCCGGGGCGGCCCACCCTCACAGCGGCTTCTCTGGCGGCCATAGCATGAAAGACCGCACCTTCCTGCTCGAACGGAGAATAGGTCTTCACAAGCGCTCCCTCGATCTTGTCGATTATGGGCGAGGAGATGCCGTCGGCCAGAGGTTCCTGCGCATATGCCATTATCAGGTGAGTGAAGTTCTCTTCAGAGCATCTGACACCCACAGGAGTAAAGAAGCAGCCGGGCCTTCTCGAATCTTCGATTCTCCTCGGCTGCCACTCCTTCATGTCCCTCCCAGCACCTATCTGAAGCTTGTCTATGTAGTTCCAAAGGGCTTCCTTGATCTCGTCTTCTGTGAATGTTATCCTTCTGCTCGTCGTGGTACAGAAGACCCCCGTGCTTAGGAGCAAGTCCACGGCGGCCCTCCAGGCATCCTTCGCAAGAGATTCGTCGGTAGGGACCGGGTTTTGAGGATCATATTTGATGCCGTAATCCTTCACGACCCTTTTGACGTTTGGAATCAGGAACTTGGTATCAAAGTCGTGTTCGAGCGTAACTGGGCCTTCTTCGGCTCTCTTGAAGACCGAATGGATACGCCAAGGAGGTGTAGGCATCTTTCAGGCACCCCTCCTCTTGCGCACAGCTTCCTCGACCAGCCTGACGCCGTCCCAGGCGTCCTCTCCCCACGCGTCTGCCCCTATCTCCTTGGCCCAATCAGAGCTGGTCGAGCCGCCTCCCACTATCACCACGAACTTGTCTCTTGCGTTGAAGGCCTTCAGGAGGTCTATCACTTCCTTCTGTGAAGGCATCGTCGTGGTCATAAGGGAAGAAAGCGCGATGACATTAGCGTTACTTTGGACCGCCCTGTTGACGACCTGTAGGCTTGGAACGTCCCTCCCCAAGTCTATCACTTCGTATCCCTGAATCTTCAGGAGCTGAGAAAGCAAGTTCTTGCCTATATCGTGTATGTCTCCGTAGACGGATGCGATCACCACAGTGCCAGGCTTTTTGGCCAACTCGGCCCTGGACGCGTCCGTCATCCTTGCCATCAGAGCGTTCGTAATGTTAGTCATTATATCCGCGGCGATAAGAAGCTCCCCCAGGAAGTACTCACCCCTTTCGAACCTGTCTCCCAATTCCTTGGCCGCTGCAGAAACGCCCTTCTCAAGCGCATCCTTGATGTCCACCCCTTTGCTCACTATCTCATCCGCAGCCTTCTTTGCCGCTTCCTCTTGGCATTCCACTATGGCTTTTCTTAGTTCCTCAATCAGATCGGAACTGCTCATTGCGAACATGAAATCCTCCGAGGCCTATATAATGATAAACGTCACCTGTCCGCCAGAAGAAATGGTCAATCTGTGTAAGGTCGCCTCCCACAGAGGGTCCAATTACAGAGACAGGGCGTGCGAATACGGGTCTCAAGTTCGGTACCTCACGACGCGCTGCGCTTCCTGCGATGCGCCGTTCGCGATCGGTCGACGGTCTGCCCGAACGATGCAAGAACGACATCGTCAGGCAAAGATCAGAACTACGGGCGATCGAATGACAACTGCTGGGCTGCCCTCTTCAGATGTTTCTTGGACCTGCGGGAATCCATCAAATGAACAGGCACCGTTAAGAACGACGCTGTGAGCATCTCTTCGCCGTTGAGCGGGCCATACGTAAAGCAGGTCGTGCACGCGGCGGACCTTTTGAGGCTGGCCTTGCTGCTTTCTGGCATGGACGCTGAAGGAGTTTTCGCCTTCATCCCGGCGATAAAGCTCAGAAGCCTCCGCTGGGCCCAGCTCGGTCAGGTTGGTTGATGCAACGCATTTGTCTTATCGACTGGGCCCCGCTCCTTCAGACGCTGTTATCCCGCGACCCACTCGTTCCACGCCGGTTTGGCCGTTCCGGCGGCCCTGATCAGACCCATGCTGTCGAACGGCGCCTGCAAGTTCAGGTCGTACAGGAAGCTCCATATGGCCAGCTGCACGTTCATTCCTTTCGTCAAGCCAAAGAACGTTCGAACGAACTCAGCCTGTGAGGCTTCGCTGCTCGCCCAGGCTGATGGATGAGACCCGCTATGCCATCCTATTTCCGTGAATGCCACTGGCTTGCTCATATGAACGGAGATCTGGGAATAGTGGTCGCTCGATATCGCCGACGGCTCTCTGAACACCAAGCTGGGATAGGTGGTGAATGCAATCAAGTCACTTTTGGGGAACCTCTCCAAGAGGCTCCATTCAGCCTTAGAAGGATCGTTCTGCCCCCCGAACAGGCCGTCGTTCAACCCCTTCATCTTCTCCAGCTGGAAAACCGTATAGACCCTTGTGGATGGGGATTTGGCCTTGACGACGTCGTACGCTTGGTCGTACAAGGAGACAAAGTCGTCGAAGACGGTCGGCGACTTCTCGTAGAGGACGTTCACTTCTATTCCGAAACCCAAGTATGGAGGCTTGAATCTCTCCGCAAACGTGGCCGCGGAGGCTACGTACATCTTCCTTGTAGGTTCGTCAAGAGGTCTGAGAAGGCTTCCGTCTGACTGCCTGAAGAACTGGACCTCAATGACGGGGATATATCCATAGGTGGATGCCAACGAAGCCACGACGACGGGCCCGCCGTTCTGCAGGTTGGAGAGCTCCATCCAGTCTCCTGCCCATCTTACCGCTTTCCCAGCCTGTTTGGCCCAGGCAAAGAAGTCGTCAATGTCCGCCTCTTGGAAGCTCCTTGGAGAAAAGCCGACGCCCTTTAGGACGATTGGACTCTGGGGGACGTTGGCGGGCCTGCTCCCCGATTGCAAGTAGGCAGCAGAAACAACTATGGCTATGACGACGGCAGCTACGACGTACGAGGTCCTAGCCTTCACACATCTGAGTGAACGGGTCTCCTTAAATAGAATAGCGTTCACAACTCAAAAGAAAGAGGCAGGTTACCTCTCAAATGAAGCGCGACCAAGGCGCTGACTCCGCGTTTCAAAGGCTCATCGGAAGGCCTGATCTGTCTCATCGGCTGCGGATTGGGGGCCTGAAGCCTGTGTGCGTTCCTTATGGTAAAGCGACGCGTCCCATGGCAATCGGTGTAGGGTTTAAAGACAAGCGCTGCCCAATAGTTTACCGTGGGTGTCTCGATGGTTCTGGTTAAGGACGTGATGTCCACCAAGGTGTCGTACCTGAACGGTGACCGCACCGTCCGCGAAGCGGCGGAACTAATGGCTAGGGCCGACGTGGGCAGCGTACTAGTTTACATCGTAGGAGAGCCCATCGGCATCGTAACCGAGAGGGACATCGTCCGTAAGATAGTGGCTGAAGGTTTCGATTGCAGCAAAGTGAGGATCGCCGACATCATGTCATCTCCCATCATATCGATCCCGCCAGACGCGACGGTCGAACAGGCCTCGGAGCTGATGTCCACCTATAAGATAAGAAGGCTGCCCGTCATACAAGAAGGGAAGGTGGTGGGCATCATAGCTGCTAACGACATCGCCGCCCACTGCGCCCGCGAGAAGAACTACGAAGACGTCAGGCTCAACGCGATAGCCCGCATACCGAAGGGCGAGCTGCCTCCGCCTTACGGATGAGAGGACGCTGGGACGCAGAAAAAAGCCGGTCCAGATAGCTCAGGACTGAGACGCACGACGGGATTGAGCGATGATCAGTTCTCCAACGCGCTGAATCGGATTCCTCAGAAAGATGGATACCGGTCGGAGGGCCTGCCAAGGTGCACGAATGCAGCGAACTTTCTATCTCACTCCGGCTGAACCGGAGACTGGTTCCATCAAGTCATCTTGACCGGCAGATGAAACGCCAAAGCCCTCATTTGTTTCTGCCTTAGAGTGGAATGATTAAGGCGCCGCCGGAAAGACTCGGACCAGATTTGATCCCAGAAAAGGACTCGGCTATTTCTGGTTAGGGAGAAGTGCGGCAATCGCATTTGTTAAATACTAGTCGTACTTGCCATACACTGATGACCGAAGCGATTTCCGTAAGGCTTCCTGACGACCTCGCCAGGAGGCTCGATGAACTTGCGAAGTCCTTGGATCGGCCAAGGACCTATATTGTGAATAAGGCGCTCCGCGAGTACTTGGAGGAGTACGAGGACTACCTGATCGCTCTTCACAGGCTCAATGACAAGGATGACATACTGGTCTCCGCAGAAGAACTGACTCGCTTTGAGCGGTAGAATCCAGTACAAGTCCTCCGTCCGGCACGACCTCAAGAACATCGCCGCTAAGGACAGCAAGCGAATTCTTCGTGAAATAGGAACCGTCCTCGGCCCCAACCCACGAGCTGGTGAGCCTCTTGCAGGCGAATTTAGGGGCCTGTTCCGGCTGCGAATCGGCAACTACCGGGTCATCTATGCTCTAGCTGGCAAAGATGTGATCGTACTCAGGATTAGGCACAGAGGCAAGGTCTACGGATAGCAGGTCGGCCGCCTAGAGTATCGCTTCCTCATAACGAATCCAAAAACCTATAGCTGAAAGTCGTAAGATTTTAGGCGCCGCCGGCAGGACTCGAACCTG
>Ga0315268_10006566_pt1 | contig 12358 bp, 13 predicted proteins | sample C1_top_MG_FD_204535 | JGI IMG/M metagenome (GOLD analysis project Ga0315268, IMG submission 204535) | Sediment microbial communities from Yellowstone Lake, YNP, Wyoming, USA - C1_top | ecosystem: Environmental > Aquatic > Freshwater > Lake > Sediment | place: USA: Wyoming | collected 2017-08-01 | reverse complement strand
TAATCCCGGCACCGACGTGTCTCTCCACGATCCTGACGACGGCCTCGGGCAGGCCGTTCTCCTTGGCGATCCGGACGCCTTCGACAGCATGCTGGATGCCATGTGTCCTGCTCCTTCCCAGGTCGTGTAGCATTCCCCCGACGGTCACCAGCTCGACGTCCGCGCCACATTTCCTGGCGATCTTCGCAGCGAGGTCGGATACGTTCTCGCAATGCTTGATCACGTCGTCCGAACACCCTGACTTCCTGAGCAGCTCGATGCAGTCATCCCTGCTTGGGAGTCTTCTTTGACCTGCCTTTGCTCCTGTCAATGACCGTCTTCCCCCTCGGATTCGGGACGATTTCCAGTCTGCCCTTCGTCTTCTCTTCCAGACTCTTGCCGTCCATGTACCTGTCCAGGAATATTGCGAGGGCCGCCACCTCGGAATGGGGCTGGTTCCCTATCGATATGTTCCTGTGGGCAAGGTCGTAGACCTCCCTTGGGACCTTCTCTGCGCCGACGACAATCATCAACCTCTTCGACTTGAGCGTTGGAAGGGCCTTCGATAGACTCTCACCGTACATAGTCAGATGGACGATCTCGCCGTCCCATGATTTCAGGGCCTTGCGCCAGTCGACTCCGGTCTTGAGGCTGAACTTCCCGCCGAACCGGCCGACGACGCTCTCGATAGTCTTCTCCAATGCTTCGTCCTTGGTCGAGACCCAGACCGCGTCCGCCCCAAGCGCCCTGGCCGTTAGCGCGACGTGTGTGGTAACGCGCTGGTCTCTTGCAGGTCGGTGGCCTAACCTTAAAACAACGATCAAGAGCTCAACCGCCTGAGCGTCATTCCTTGACTCGCTCTATCCTGTGGCCGCGGTAGTCGAGCTTCGTACTGCGCTTGACCAGGCTCTTGAGCATCGTGAACGTGACTCCGAGGACCTCGGCGACATCCCCCGCGAACTTCCCCTGCGGCCCGACCATCTCGTATATCTGTTTCTCGATTCTGAGAAACTCCTTATCCTCCATCACGGCCGCTGCCAGGACATCGCTGATCTCGTAGACCGGCCAAGACGCGTTGATGTGGAAAGACGTGTAGTAGGTGTGATATGCCTTCTCGGGCTGCTGGTCGGGAGAGGTCTGCCATCGCGTCTCAACGAGCTTCATCTTCTCGAAGAAGAGTAGCGCATCCTTGCCCGCAGACCCGAACTGCTTCTCTATGTCCCTTACGGTGTGCCACTCGAGGGTCACCAATTTCAGGACCTCCCTCTTGACCTTGGTATCGACCGCCCGAAACATCGGAACAAGTTCAGCCGGTTCGGTGATAACCTTGATCCGGGTCATGGACAATCCCTATTCCTTTGTCAGCATATAAGTCTAATTGGAATGGAAACGAAGGGTTTCTTTCGTACTGGCTCTGCCCGATATCGGAGTCGTAATCCTATAGTAGGACCTTGGGGGAGGCGTGTCTCACGGAGGCGTGAGCTTTAAGTACGGGGAGAATCTACGGCGACAATCAGAGCGTGCGGCAAATGATGGCCAAAGATTTGAAGGACAAGTCGAAAGTCGACGAACTAGTCCTCACTATTGTCGAGAAGAAGGAACCGAGAGAGTTCCAATCGAAGTGGAGCGGCTCCTCAGGTAGGGTCTGCGACGCGGTTGGACAGGACGAGAACGGAGATTCTGTCGCCCTGACACTCTGGAACGACGACATAGAGAAGGTCGAGGTGAACTCCAAGATAAGGATCACCAACGGCTGGGCCTCGGCTTACAAGGACAAGTTGCAGGTCAGCGCTGGCAAGTACGGGAAGCTCGAGATCCTGTAGATTGGACACGGACCCCGATTCAGTCAGACGAACAATCCACTTAGCGACAGCAACGTCATGGCCACGGCGGGGACGACGAGCATCAAGAAATCGTCATCGATGTAATCGATTCTGGGGCGCTCAGCGGCAACGGCCGCGATAGCACCCAGGGCGCTCAACGAGATGACGGCAGAAATCTGCCGGGAACTCACAGTGAGCAATACCAATGCGCACAGGACGAAGTACACCAATAGCGGGACGCCAGCAGAAATCCAGTCGCTCTTCTTCGCCGCCCTGAGCTCTCCTGCAAGGGGGTCCACGATTGCCATCCCAACGATGACCGCAGACGCGATGTCTTTTTCGAAGACCCAAAGAACGAGTGTGATCCCGGCTGCTGCCCACACGAAGGACGCAATCTGATTCGCCTCATGGGGCCTGAGTCCGAAGACAGCGAACCCCTTCCAAAGTCTGAACGTTTCGAACCCGATCACAGCAGCGAAGAACACGATGAGCAGGACCCACCTTCGGATTCCGAGGAACGGAAGCTCGACTGGAAGCAGATAGTACAGAGGGGCCAGAGCGACCATGACATGAGCGCCTCGCCGGACCAACACTTCTCTCTTCAAAGGCCCACTCTCTCTTAGAGTCTAGAACGAAGCGGAAGCCCACTTCTGTTCGATGCCCCTGAAGAGGATTGTCGTCGTAATAATAAGGATTCCCAGCACAAGGGCCAGACCCGCGACAGCCAGGACCCAGTTAGCAAGAAGGCTGAACGAAAGGATCGTGAGGCACAAGTCCGGAAGGAAAGACATGACGCTGAACTTGGCCAGCACTCCGGTATCGAACAGGAAGGAGTTGGTCTTGAGCCCGGTGAGGTACGCTGTCATCACGACCATATAGATAGAAGTGACGAACATGACCAGAATCGCCAGCCAGAGAAGGTTCGTCTCTCCATTCAAGACCGAAATCGCGATCACGAAGAACAGCGAGATTCCGGACGTTAGAAGGAGGAAGACGATTATCCTGACTTTGATGAGCTGGGGGACGGTCACCGGGAGCACGGAATAGTAGTCCGAGAGGTCCACATTGTTGAGCCAGCTGTACATGAGAATCGCGATGAATCCCACCATGGCCGCATAGAACACCGCGTTGAACCCGACGGGGATAGCAAGCCCGTAGTTCACGAACCACGCGGTGAACGAAAGGAACAGAAGGGGAAGAACGAACGAGAAGAACATCTTCGCGATGATCCCGCTCCTCCTCAGGTCCACCAGCTCCTTGGAAATGAGGGCCAGGTTCACACCCTTAAGGACCGGCATGCGGGCGTAGTAGCCCGGCAAGAGGTTCGGGTAGGATTGAGAGGAAATCCTGACGGTTACCTGGACCAGACCGTACGCAAGTGCGGTCATGCCAAGCAATTCAGCAAGAGATGCTCCAACGAATGCTAGAGCCTGTGTGGCATCCGTGTGGAAGGGTCTCACATTCATCTGGAACCCGATAGACGGCATGATCATCTCGAGGCTTGGGCTCCCGAAGACTCCATGCGAGACGAAGACCACGACGATGGCCAATGTGAATACGACGAAGGCCTTGATGTTTCTGATGTAGATGACCGATGCGAGGAAACTCAGCGACATGCCAAGCATGAACGTCAGGAGCACAGCGACGAAGAACAGACTGATGCTGATTACTGAAAAGCCCATTATCGGCGACGCGGCCAGTATACCAAGAGTCGCTGGGACGAGCATCAGTATCACATAGAAGACAGCGTCGCGAAGATAGATTCCGAGGAACGTCGTCCTGAAGGAAATCGGCAGCAGAAATGGCATCGCTACGAGGTAGTTGTTCCTGCCGTACCTCCTCTCGAGGTACTCTCTTCCCATGAGGCCGAACGCACCCACGCTCAGCCCGTACAGGAAGGCCGACAAATGCGCGAAGGTCCCGAACTGCTGCAGCGTGATTGTCTCGAGCATCTTGTCTAGAGTCAGTCCACTGGCGAATGAGAGCAGGAAAACGAAGAAGGGGAATGTCATGAACCTGCCCCTTCCAGAATAACTTGTGTGAGTCCGGAACTCCTCCTTCAACATCAGCCTCAGGAGGTCTCTCGTCCTAGTCACCTCTAGGATTGATTCCCACGGAGCGGAGGAAGAGCCTTTCGAGATTGTCCCCTTTCTTCACCAGTTCGTTGATCGGTCCTTGAGCGACGACCTTCCCCAAATTGACGATGGCCAGCTTGCTACACAGCCTCTCGGAGATCTCCAGAATGTGAGATGCCATGAATACGGTTCCGCCCTTCGCTATGTACCCCTCGAGATAGTCCCTAAGCGTCCGCTGGTAAATCGGGTCGAGGTTGATGAAGGGCTCGTCGAGGAAGAGTAGCTCAGGCTCGTGTATGAACGCCGACGCGAGCATGAGTTTCTGCCTCATGCCCTTCGACATGTCCTTGCAGATGATCCCCTTCTTTGTCTCGAGATCAAAGAAGGTGAGCCACTTGTCGATTCTGTCCTCAAGATTGTCTAGCTTCCTGACCTTCCCTACGAAATAGAGGTACTCGTAGCCGGTCAAGTAACTGGGCGGGCTCTCAACCTCGGGGACGATTCCAATCAGCTCTTTGACCTTCAGAGGTTCTTTGACACCGTCGACTCCGAGTACTCGGTAGGAGCCCGAGGTGGGGTCCAGCTGGCCGGTGAGTATCCGAATGAGCGTCGTCTTCCCCGCACCGTTGGGGCCGAAAATCCCGAAGAAATCGCCCTTCTCGACGGTCAAGGACACCCTGTCGAGAGCCTTCATGATCCCGAACTCTTTGGTTATATCTCTAGCTTCGAGAACGGACATATCGTCCTACGCTATTCCTCACGTGGTTATATGAAATTTGGTTGGCAACAATCCTACCAACACACTTGTTCCCTCTGCCTGGTTATATATTCCATGTGTTATCATGTAGCACGATACTGAATCCTCATGTTCCGCATCGAGGGTGTGTTGAGATGAAAGGAAGGCAAGGCAGATCGGTTCTGACGAGCAAGATAGAGACCGAGATCGATCTCCTACAGAGACATGTGGCGATGCTGAAAGCGATCATGGATAGCGAGCCCATAGGGATCATTCGGTTATCGGAGATGTTGAAGTATCCTCAGCACAAGGTCAGGTACTCCCTAAGAATACTCGAGCAGGAAGGCCTCATAGAGCCGTCCCCTGACGGAGCTGTGACGACCGAGAAGATACAGGACTTCCTGGACCACCTGAAGGACATCCTGGAAACGATGAGCAATACTGTCAATGAGCTGCGGGAGTCGATCGAGTAGACCGACCTCCCGCACCACTGTTCTAATATGGCCTGCTACGGCCCGGTGAGAAAGACTTATCTAACTGGTCTCTCTAACTGCGCCTGCGCGACATCACGCCGTCGTAGCTCAGCCCGGTAGAGCGTCCGCCTGTTAAGCGGAAGGTCAACGGTTCGAAACCGTTCGACGGCGCCATCGTACTTTTTGATCGTTCCTCAGACGAGAGGGGGCACGGGTACCCATGGGAGTGGGGTCGCTGGGGGGCCATGCAACAGCCGAAATACGTGGAAAACAAAGACCTGCTTCCCTTTGGACCATCTCGTGAAATCGATAATCGCCAGGGTCGTCACGACACCGCACAGAGCCATGTCGAGCCACCCTGTCATCGTCAGTATGATATCGAAAACAACCCAGAAGGCCAGGAACCCGCATGCAAGGTAGACCTTCTGCTGCAAGTTGTTGACTGAGCCAATCCTGCCGACTATCGTGAAGAACGCAAGCCCGGAGACGATTATCAGGAGCAGGCTGGGCACGATTGGAGTTATCCCGCTGTTGACGAAATCTGACACTATGCTGAACAGGACGAACATCAGAGCGGGCGCGTACAGAAGGAACGCCCATGGAGGCCAGGTCGGGTTTCTCCGAAAGCGCATCAGGAAGTCCCTCGGAATGTGCTTCGCGTAAAGGAAAAGGCCGATCACGGAGGCGATTGCCAACAGGTACATAGGAACGAAGGGTTCGTAATTGTTCAGTAGCGTCGAGCAGATGAGCACATCGATGAAGAGAATCACAAGTACCGTCTTGAACTGCTTCCCGCTGAGGAGTCTCTCGTTTCTGAGCCCAGGGTAGAGTATCCCGAAGATGAATATCGGCAGCGTGATGCTGATCATGGAATGGAATATCGTGAGCCATATTGTCCAGACCCAGTTGGTCCCGATGAACCTCCCGTATATTCCGAGACCGCCAAGATCCATCCATTCAGGGTCGAAGAAGCTCTTGACTGCGACGCCCTCCTCGAGGATGCCGTAGGCGAGGCCCATGACGATGGTGCTGACCCATCCCACGTTCCACTTGACCGAGAGCTCTCTCACGACCAGGACTCCGGCGCCATAGAGTCCGACTAGGAGCGCGAAGTTTGGCGGGAGGAAAAACTCGCGAGGAGGCGACGATCCCGAAAGGAGTTCCGCCACCACTGGTGAAAGAATGGCCAACAACCAGATGGCCCTTCCTTTCTCAGTCATCGATATTGAGTCTGGTTCAGCGGATATTAACCCAGGCGGTCGGGTTATCAAGAATGGAAATGAAGAGCTGGCAACCACAGGTATCAGGGGACAAGGACTTATACGGTCTGTCCGATGGCGAGTCAATTGAGCGGAGGAGAACAAGATGGTCGAACTCAGAGTTGGAGACATCGCGCCGGATTTCGAGCTTGAGGATCAACACGGCAAGAAGGTTAGGCTGAGCCAATATCGAGGGAAGAAGAACATACTGCTCGCATTCTTCCCGTTCGCTTTCAGCCCCGTGTGCACGAACGAACTGGGAGAACTCAAAGAGAAGGAAGAGACCATCCTGAGACTAGACACCCAGATTCTGGCTGCCAGCGTCGACAGCACATGGTCCCAGAAGGCCTTCGCCAAGGAGCTCGGCCTGAAGTTCCCGCTCTTGAGCGATTTCGGCAAGAAGACGGCAGCGCTGTTCGGGGCGCTGTACGAGGACAAGGGATTCGCAAAGAGAACTGTCTTCGTTGTTGATAAGAAAGGGAAGATTATCTACAAAAAGGAATACGAACCCTCCACTCAGCCGGACATCGCTGAGGCACTGGCCGTCCTGAAGAAGCTCGGCTGACCGTGCCTGGCGACAGACGGCAAATCTTATAGAGCGGTTCACACTAGTAGTCCGAGGACTCGGCAATGGCGGAGTAGAATCTCAGAGGTGTAACGGATGGCTTGGATCAAAGCGCCCACCAAAGACAAGGCTTCAGGGAAGACCAAGAAAGTCTACGACAGAATTCTCAAGGAGCGAGGACACATCGCCAACATCTTCCAGGCACAAGGGCTGGAGCCTGCGGTCCTCGAGCACCACTTGGACCTCTACGTCGATCTCATGATTGGTCCCGGACCGCTCTCAAGAGAGGAGAGGGAAGCACTGGCCGTAATCGTATCCGCTGCAAACAGGAGCGCTTACGGGGCTATCCATCACTCGGAGGCACTGGAATCAGTCGAGAAGGACCCGGCCGCTCTCTACAAGCTAGCAAAGGAGGTCGCCGCGAAGAACGAGAGCCCGAGGACGAAAGCACTACTCGCATATGCTGCGAAGCTCACTCTGGACCCGAAAGCCATAACGAAGGAAGACATAGATGACATGAAGGACACGGGACTGACTGATGAGGAAATCCTGAGGGCCAACCTCATCGCCGCGTACTTCAACTTCTCCAACAGGATTGCGCTAGGCCTTGGCGTAGAACTCGAAGAGGGGAAGGCCAGGACTTACAAGTACTGACTTGACCCCTCGGTACAGAAACACTAATAAGACGACTTGCACTTATGAGAAATTACACGGGCCCGTAGCTTAGTCCGGCGGAGCGATTGGCTCATAACCAGTTGGTCATCGGTTCAAATCCGATCGGGCCCACTATCGGTTACTCTAGGGATGCGGGATTTGGACTAGATCCTAGACCTCCCGCATCTGTTTTCCACAACAAACGAGCATTCCGCCGCCTTCTTTAGTCACCTTGACTTCCTGGCCGCAGATATCGCAGTGGTATGTCTTGCCAAGCTTACCCATGGTCAACCGATTCACCTCCGATGGCTTCCTTGAGGCTGGAGCCAGTTGATGTAACTTGTCCCGTCTAGAGCTCGAGCTCAGGACATGATATGAAACTAATGAGAAATTAAAGATGTTTGCGCTAAAGAACCGATACCAAAAGTACTGGCAAAAGCACTTAGAACCGGCGCGGCGGCCTGTGCTTCTGATAACAATCCTTGCAGTACACAGGCCTTCCCTCCGTCGGCTTGAATGGGACCTGTGCCTCAGCTCCGCAGTCAGAACATTTCACGGTGTGCATTTCCCTTGGGCGGGAACCGAAACCGCGATCGTCTCTGCGTGGTCTGTCGTTAATGAGGACTACCTCCTTCTCTATCTCATTGACCCCTTGCGGAGCCTAATGGTGCACCTGCTATGTGGCTTGCTAATATATAATGAAGTGCCCTGTCCTGGCTTCGCGGTAGGAGCCCAAAATATGCGTTCTGGACAAATAAGAATAACATGAGAAGCGTTGTCCGGCGCGTCCTGAAGGGCTGACCGAAGGGGTGACGGGCCTTGAGCATGGATTTGAAGTTCTTCTATTTCGGCAACCAGTGTCCCCACAACTGTTACCTCCTGGCAAGGATCAAGACCTACGCCTTCCAGGAGAGGGTCAAGCTGCACCTTTTCGACTTATCCGAGGACCCACGGCCCGCTGAGGAGTACAGAATATTCTCCCCGACGATGCTTCTTGTCAACGACGAGCATCGATGGCATGGACCGTTCACCAAGGAGCTAGTTGCAGCGTTACTTGAAGGAGAGGCTGAGCCCACGGGATTCACCGTCCGCCAGAGCGAGGAAGTCGTGCGAGGACACCTCACGCCTTTAGACGCAAGATCAGTGCTGTCGACGAGCAGCACCTGTGCGGGCGCATACGACGAGGGGCTGTGCAGGGGGAAATCCGAATGGGTGCACGAAGTCAAGAGTTCGCGCGGACTCCCGAACCTGGGCTACTTGCACACGCTTGATGGGAAGTGCGTCGGAGGGGCGGAGTTCTTGCCCTCTGAGGTGGTACCGTACCCGATACCGGGCAAGGGCAAACAGGCCGCCTACCTCACGTGCTCCTACATATCGGACGAGCAGAGAGACTACAAAACGCACCCTCTCGAAGAGCTCATCAGGGACCTGAGATCCCGCGGATTCGAGAGACTGTCTGTGGCGGCTTCTAGGAATGTGGTCTTCCCCAACGGTCCTATCTGGTGGTTCGAGAAGAAGGGGTTCGTGGACAAGGGATTGCTCATCAATGAGAGACTCCACAATGCAGAGATACATCACCTCGAGCTCGCACTCCAATGAAATTTCTCTCGATTTTTCACAAAGGGTAAAATCGCAAGACGGCATTCGCCGCCCGGAGAGATTGGATGCCTCCTCGGAGAAAGGACCACACTGACTATTCCCAGCTGTTCTCGGCGATCGATATCATGGACCTCGAGGTCCACCCCGGGGGCGGCGTCGCGATTTGCTCGGTCAACAGGGGGATCAACTGGAATCTAGCGCAACTTGACCTACGAACAGGCAGACTGACAGATGTCCTTTCGGGAGGCAAAGCGAACTCGCTGATGCACCCCTCCTACTCTCCGTCTGGGGACAGGTTGACGTACCAGATGGACTTCGAGGGGAGCGAGAACCACGATGTCTATGCCGCAGACGTTGGGGGCGGTCGACTGAAGAAATTGACCGATAGCGTGGAAGACAACTTCGAACCCCAATTCTCCCCAGATGGAGAATCGATTGCGTTTCTATCCAACAGACAGGACGACATCGAGAACATCTACGTAATGAACTCCCGGGGCGGCACGATCAGGAAGCTCTCGAAAGAGCCATTGCCAGTCAAGGAATTCTACTGGTCTTCCGACAACAGGACGATCGTCTATGCATCTGGTATTGGTGACGATGATTACATATCCGTATTGGACGTCCAGAGAGCCAAGGCAAAGAAGGTTCTGACAGAGAAGAATGTCGAACACTCCCTGTCCGGAGAATACGGGGACGCGTGCCCGTGGTCGGAGGATGGCAAGAGTTTCCTCTACAGATCGAATGAGAACGACGTGTTTGACATTGCCCAATTCGACCTCGCAACTAGCAAGAGAAGGTGGATTGTACGGTCGAAGTACGATAAGTATCAGCCTCAATGGTCGCCTGATGGATCCAGCTTGGCATATCTTGAGGTCGCGGACCCCAGCATCGTTCTCAAGGTTAAGAAAGAGAAGCTGCAGACAACAACATTCCCAAAAGATGGAGTGACGAGGGTTGTCAGATGGCTCCCGAACGGAGGACTCGTCTTCATCAACGGTTCCTCAACGAGGCCTGACGAAGTCTATGTAGCGAAAGGATCACGTCCCAGGAAGGTGACGAGACTCTTGAGCAAGCCCATAGACAAGAATATCCTCCCCCAGCCGAAACTGATCAAGTTCAGATCATTTGACGGTCGCAGGATACCCGCACAGCTAGTCATACCTCGGGTAAGATCGAGGAAAGCAGGAATTGTCATGCCGCATGGTGGACCGGATGCGCAGGATGTCGACGTCTGGGACCAGTTGGCTCTCATGCTCGCAGACAGAGGCTTCGTCGTGATCAAACCCAACTACAGAGGGTCGACTGGATACGGAAGAGAATTCAATCACCTACATGACAAGGACATGGGGGGAGGGGATTTCATGGACACTGTCTACGCGGGTAAGTACCTCCTCGAGTCTGGCATGGTCAAGAAAGACCGTTTGGGGTACTGGGGTGCCAGCTACAGCGGGTTCACGTGCATGTTGGCCCTCACGAAGACGCCGGAGATGTGGGCTGCGGCTGTTTCGATAGTCGGATTCTTCGATTGGGAGACGGAGATGACAACGGAGCGCGGGTATCTGAAGGCGTACGACGAGAAGAAGATGGGTAGGTTCGACGAGAATCCGGAGTTCTTCCGAGAGAGATCTCCGATATACTTCCTCGAGAACATCAGAGCGCCTCTGCTCATGACCGCGTCCTCGAGAGATGTCAGGTGCCCGCCGACACAGTCGAGGGCGGTCGTCCAGAAACTCAAGAAGCTTGGCAAGATGGTCGTATACCACGAATATCCTGACGAAGGACACTGGCCGAGGAAGCGCAAGAACCTCAAGGATCTCTACGAGCGATCCACCAAGTTCCTGGACAAGAACATTCCGGGCTAGGCAACGCTCACCGCCTGTAGTAAGGATTCATCAAATCCTCGAAACACGAGAGTGCGGCCGCCGCTCCGCCGTGAACGGCCGCCACAATCTGGCGGATGCCCCCCGCAACGTCTCCGGCAGCATATACGAAGGGGACATTCGTTCTGAACGACCTGTCGACTGTGACGAAGCCGCCTGGGTCCATGTCCAGCCCGAGTTCGGCGGCAAGTTGGCTGCTTGGCACTTCTCCGACTGCAACGAATACTCCCTGGAGTTGCTTGACATGCGTCGTACCATTCCTCAGATTCCTCAGTCGGACCGAGCTCACGTTGTCGTCCCCGATGATCTCGTCTACGACCGTGTCCCACAGTACCGACATCTTGTGTTGCGTGACGCTCTCCTGAAGGTGCCTATCCGCCCTGAACGAGTTCCGCCTATGGACGATCGTCACATTGCAGCCTATTGAGTTGAGATAGAGCGCGTCAGTGAGCGCTGTATTCCCCCCTCCGACCACGATGACTTCGCGCCCCTTGTAGAAAAACCCGTCACAGGTGGCGCAGTAGCTCACGCCCTTTCCGATCATCCCTTCCTCGCCAGAGACCTCAAGTTTGCGATGTTGCCCACCTGACGCAAGTATGATGGCGCGGGTTGAATACCTGCCAGATGTGGTAGTCAACTCAAACTTCTCGCCGCCACGAATTCTCAAGACCTCCTCGCCTTCTTTTATTTCGACATATCTCTTCGCGTGATCGGCCATGATCTCCATGAGCTTCATGCCGTTCACTTCGGGGAAGCCTGGGTAGTTCTCGATACTCGGGCTGGTGAGGACCTGTCCTCCCGCGACGCCCTTCTCCAGGATCACGCATTCGAGCCCTGCCCTGCGGGCATATATCCCGGCGGAGAGACCCGCGGGACCAGCTCCGATGATGATGACATCGTACTCACCGAGCGGGGCTTCGGCCGAGTCCGACGCGATGCCTTCGATGGTCATCGTCGAGGATATTTCTCGGCAACTGTATAAACAATTGGACAGAGGTTGTGCTATCGACAGGGTCCAATGGACTAGGCCTTGCCAGTATTCCTATCAGATTTGATAACCGGTCCAATCCCATCAAATACCGAACGATGCGCTTTTCTTTTCCTGGAGCGCAGAGTGAGTCATCAAGGTTGAGTCCAGGGTCAGCTTTGCCAATGGCTGGTGTTGAACCGTATGGAAACCACCACAATCACCGCATTGCTTGCGATAGGATCCGCAATCTTCATCGGATTCTTCGGTGGGCTCATATTCAACAAGTACAGGATACCCGACGTCCTCCTTCTGATTGCGCTTGGGATGATCATCGGCCCGGATATC
>Ga0315268_10006565_pt1 | contig 12358 bp, 8 predicted proteins | sample C1_top_MG_FD_204535 | JGI IMG/M metagenome (GOLD analysis project Ga0315268, IMG submission 204535) | Sediment microbial communities from Yellowstone Lake, YNP, Wyoming, USA - C1_top | ecosystem: Environmental > Aquatic > Freshwater > Lake > Sediment | place: USA: Wyoming | collected 2017-08-01 | reverse complement strand
CCTTGGCCATCGGCAAGCGATACACCTTCGCCGCTGACAGGCCAAGAACGCGTGGGACTCCCCCACGTTGCCCGTTCTACGCGATCCGGTCGAGGGCCGTCACGACGGGGCGCGGCGAGTACTTACACTTGAAGAGTCACCGCTTCGGTTGGTCCTTTGAAGATGCGCGCAGCAAGGACCACCTGCGCATGGCAACGATGCTCCTACTTGCCGCACTCGCCGCCGCCATCACCATGCTTGCCGGCCTCGCCGCGGAGGCGTTGGGTCTGGCTGGGCGCTACCAGGCCAACACCATTCGCAATCGCCGAGTCCTATCCGCGTCTACCTGGGCAAGGCTGTCATCCGCGCAGGGGACAACATCTCTTTGCCTTCAGAGATGTTGTGTAATCTGCTGCCGTCCTTCTCTGCATCGACTGGGTGAAATGGTGGGGATCCACCAGGGACATTCTACTTTTTCATCACCGGCACGCCCGACTGTGGCGTGGCGCGGGTCTGCAGTGCGTCTATGGCCCCGACGATGGCCATACGTGGAGTAATAAAGCAGAATGTCCCCTTTGTTTCCCTTTGTTTGGAGTAATAAAGTAGAATGTCCCCTTTGTTCCTGTCCCCTTTGTTCCCCCTTTGTTTCGGAGCACGCCCGCGGGTGTTACGACTGCGCCGCGTGCCGCTCGAGGAACGCCTTCAGGTACACCCCGGTCTTCGACTTCTTGCGCCGCGCGAGGTCGAGCGGGTGCCCGCAGGCAACGACCCGACCGCCGTGCTCGCCGCCGCCCGGCCCGAGATCGATGACCCAGTCCGCCGAGGCGATGAGCGGCAGGTTGTGCTCGATGACGAGCACCGTGTGACCCTGCTCGACGAGCCCGTGCAGCAGCTGCAGTAGGCCCGCCACGTCCGCCGCGTGTAGGCCCGTCGTCGGCTCGTCGAGCACGAACAGCGTCGGGGCGCGCGCCTGCGCCCCGAGCTCGCGCGCCAGCTTGATGCGCTGCGCTTCACCGCCCGAGAGCGTCGGCGAGGGCTGCCCGAGCGTCAGGTAGCCGAGGCCGATGTCGACCAGGAACTTGGCCGGGTTGGAGATCGTGGGCACGGCCGCGAACAGCTCGCCGGCCTCGGCGAAGGTCATGGCGAGCACGTCGGAGATCGAGTGGTCGCGGTAGGTGACGGCGAGCGTTTCGCTGTTATAACGCCGCCCGCCGCACGACTCGCAGTCGACGAGCACGTCGGGCAGGAAGCTCATCTCGACCTTCACCCGCCCTTGGCCGCTACAATCCTCGCAGCGGCCACCAACCACGTTGAACGAAAAGCGTGACGGACCATAGCCGCGCGTCCGCGCTTCGGGCAGCTCGGCGAAGAGACGTCGCAGCTCGTCGAGGATGCCGACGTAGGAGGCCGGCACCGAGCGTGGTGTCTTACCGATGGGCGCCTGATCGACCTCGACCACGCGCCGCAAGCTCTCGGCGCCGCGCAGCTCGCGGTAGGCGCCCGGGCGCTCGGGGCTGCCGAGCAGGCGCGCGCGCAACGCCTTGTAGATGACCTCGCGGCCGAGCGTACTCTTGCCCGAGCCCGACACACCGGTGAGCGCCACGAGCGCGCCGAGCGGGATGTCGACGTCGAGGTCGCGCAGGTTGTTTTCGCTGGCGCCGCGCAGGCCGAGCATCGCCTTGCCGCGGGCCGAGCGGCGCACGGGCGCGAAGGCGGTGTAGGCGCCGGCGTTGAGAAACTCGGCGGTGCGGGAGTGGGTCGCGTGGCCGATGTCGCCGGGCGGCCCGGCGAAGACGATGGCGCCGCCCTGGCTGCCGCCACCCGGGCCGAGGTCGATGAGGAAATCGGCGGCGCGCATCGTCTCTTCGTCGTGCTCGACCACGATGACGCTGTTGCCTCGATCACGCAGGGCGCGCAGGGCGTCGAGCAGGCGTTCGTTGTCGGAGGGATGCACGCCGATGGTCGGCTCGTCGAGCACGTAGGCTGCGCCCGCGAGGTGGCTGCCGAGCTGCGCCGCCAAACGAATGCGCTGCGCCTCGCCACCGGCGAGCGTGTCGGCCCGGCGGTCGAGCGAGAGGTAGCCGAGCCCGACCTGATTGAGAAAGGCGAGCTTGGCGAGGATGGCCGCGATGAGGCGCTCGCCGAGCAGCGCCTCGCGGCCGCGCAGCTTCTGGCGGGCGAAGTGGCTCTCGGCCTCCTCGACCGAGAGGCGCGTGACCTCGTCGATGCTCTTGCCGGCGAAGCGCACGGCACGGGCTTCTTTGCAGAGGCGCGCGCCGTGGCACGCAGGGCAGGGCGACTCGGCCACGAACGACTCGATGTGTGCCAAGAGCGACTCGCTCTTGCTCGTCTCGCGCACGCGGGTCAGCCAAGGCACGAGGCCCTCGTAGCTGCCGTGGCCATAGAAGAGGCGTTTGCGCTGCGCCGCCTTGAGCTCGTCGAGCGGCCGGTCGGTCGGCACACCGGCCGCCGTGACCTTGCGCAAGAAGTGGCCGCCGTCGAGCAGGCGCTTGAGCGGGCGCACGTCGTAGACCGCGAGCGCCTCGCCGGCGACGCTCGCGCGCAGATCACCGATGAGCAGCGTCGGCTCGATGTGCCGCACCACGCCTGATCCTTGGCAGTCGGGGCAGGCGCCGCGGCGGCTGTTGAAGGAGAAGAGGCGTGGGTCGAGCTCGGGGAACGATGTGCCGCAGGTCGGGCAGGTCGAAGCGAGTGAGTAGAGCCGGGGCGGGCCGAAGGCCGGCAAGATCATGGCGTCGCCGCCGCCGAGGTCGAAGCATTGGCGCAACAAATCGCCGAGCGCGGCGCGCGTCTCCTCGCCGATCTTGATCTTGCCGGCGCACAGCTCGAGGTCGTGTTCTTTGTAGCGCGGCAGCGTCGGGATCTTCTGGCGCGACAAACGCACGAGCTCGCCGTCGATGCGCGCCTCGTGCAGGCCGAGGCGCAGGGCGCGCGTGAGCACATCCTTGTGAAAGCCCTTGCGGCCGCGAATGACCGGCGCGAGGACGCGCACTTCTTGGCCGTCGAAGCGGGCGCCCACTTCGTCCTGGATCTCGCGCGCCGAGCGCATGGCGATGGCGTGGCCGCAGGTTGGGCAGTGCTGCGTGCCGAGCTTGGTGTAGAGCAGACGCAGGAAGTGGTAGCTCTCGGTGAGCGTCGCCACGGTCGAGTTGGCGCCGCCGCGCGTCGTGCGCTGCTCGATGGCCACGGTCGGCGGCACGCCTTGCACGAGGTCGACGTCGGGCCGGCGGAAGGTGCCGACGAACTGCCGGGCGTAGGCCGAGAGCGACTCCAAGTAGCGGCGTTGGCCTTCGGCGTGTACGAGGTCGAAGGCGAGGGTCGATTTTCCTGAGCCGCTCGGACCGGTGATGACCACGAGCCGGTGCCGTGGGAGGTCCACGTCGATGGCCTTCAAGTTGTGCTCGCGGGCGCCGCGAATAGTGATCTGGTCGGCCGGGGCGTGCTCCCCGGCGACGAGGCCTAGCGGCGCGAGCCGCGGCGCCTGCTGCGCCACCATGGCTCGGCGGTTGGCGGCGAGATAGCGGCCGGTGTGGGATGCCGCGCAGGCCTCGATGGTTGCGGGTGTGCCGACGCACACGACGTGGCCGCCGGCGTCGCCGCCCTCGGGGCCGAGATCGATGACATGGTCGGCGGCGGCGATGACGTCGAGGTTGTGCTCGATGACCACGACGGTGTGACCTGCCGCCGTAAGGCGCGTGAGCGCGGCGACGAGCACGCGGATGTCGTCGGGGTGCAGGCCGGTCGTCGGCTCGTCGAAGAGCAACAGGCCGCGGCCGCTCGCGTGCGCGCCGGCTTGCGCGAGGTGTGAGGCGAGCTTGATGCGCTGGGCCTCGCCTCCCGAGAGCGTCGAGAGCGGCTGACCGAGGCGCAGGTAGCCGAGCCCGACCTCGAGCAGCGCGGCGAGGGCAGCCCTGATGTCGGCGCGCCCGAAGAAGGCATGCGCGTGGCGGACGGTCATCGCCAGCACTTGCGCGACGCTGCGGCCGTGGTACGTGACCTCGAGCACTTCGGGGCGAAAGCGCTGCCCCTCGCAGTCGGGGCAGGGCACGAAGACGTCCGAGAGGAACTGCATCTCGATGCGCTCGTGACCATCGCCCGAGCAGGTCGGACAGCGCCCGTCGCCGGTGTTGAACGAGAAGGTGGCCGAGTCGAAGCCGCGCTGCTTGGCGAGCGGGGTGTGCGCGAAGAGCTCGCGGATGCCGCTCCAGGCCTTGACGTAGGTGGCCGGGTTGGCGCGCGGCGTCGTGCCGACCGGGCTTTGGTCAACGAGCGTCACGTGGTCGATGTCGTCGAGGCCGACGATGCCGTCACAGGCGCCGACCGAGTCGCCCGCTTCGCCCGACCGCATGGACTCGCCGCGCAGGCGCCGCGCGTTGGCGTGCAAGACTTGGGTGACGAGCGTCGACTTGCCCGAGCCCGAGACGCCCGTGACGCAGGTGAAGAGGCCGAGCGGGAACTCGACGTCGATGCCCTTCAAGTTGTTCTGGCGGGCGCCGCGGACGACGATGGCGCGGCCGGGGACGGGCAGGTTGCGCTCGCGCTCGTGCGCCACGTGCCGGGCGCCGCTCAAATACTGTCCGGTGAGTGACGCCTGGCATTCGAGCAGGGCGGACGGCGTTCCATTGAATAGAATTGTGCCGCCCGCCTCGCCCGCGCCGGGGCCGAGGTCGACGATGCGATCGGCCTCGCGCAGGATGGCGGGGTCGTGTTCGACCACGACGACGGTGTTGCCTTGATCGCGCAGGGATTTGAGCACGCGCACGAGCCGGGCGTTGTCGCGGGCGTGCAGACCGATGGATGGCTCGTCGAGGACGTAGAGCGTCTCGACGAGCGCAGCGCCGAGCGCCGTGGTGAGGTTGACGCGCTGGACCTCACCCCCGGAGAGCGTGCGCGACTGGCGGTCGAGGGCGAGGTAGTCGAGCCCGACCTCGACGAGGTAGGTGAGGCGGCTCTTGATCTCGCGCAGCACGGGCGCCGCGACCGCGGCGAGCTCGGGGGGCAGGGCGAGGTCGCGCACGAGCGCGAGGGCGTCGCGAATGCACAGCGCGTAGAACTCGGCGATGGTCACGCCGCCGAGGCGAAAGAGCAGGGCGTCCGGGGCGAGGCGGCTGCCCTGGCAGCTCGCGCAGGTCGTGTAGCTGCGGTAGCGCGAGAGCAGGACGCGCACGTGCATCTTGTAGGTGCGCGTCTCGAGCCAGTGGAACCAGCCGAGCACCCCGGCGTACGCGCCCTCCTTCCACTCTCGCCAGTCGCTCTCGCCGTCGAAGACCAGTCGTTGCTGTGCGGCCGAGAGCCTGGCGAACGGCACGTCGGTCGGGATCTTTCGGCGCTTGCAGAAATTGTAGAGCTCCTGGCGCTCCCACGTCGTCGAGGGCGTGCTCCACGGCCGTACGGCACCTTCCTTGAGCGACAAGGCGCGGTTTGGCACGACCAGGTCGAGGTCGATGCCGATCGTGCGGCCGAAGCCGTGGCACGTCGGGCAGGCGCCGACCGGGCTGTTGAACGAGAACGTGTTCGGCGTCGGGTCTTTGTATTCGAGGTCGCAGTCGGGACAGTGCAGACCGCTCGAGTAGCGCAGGGCGCGACCGTCGTCGGTGTGAACGGTGACGCGGCCCTGGCCGTAGTGCAGGGCCTGCTCGACGGCCTCTTGGATTCGCTTGGGCTCGATCGGCAGGCGCAGGCGGTCCGCTACGATTTCGCAGGTCTCGGGCAGCGTCGTGTCCGCGAGGTCTTCGAGGCGGACGACCTTGCCGGCGAGGAGCACGCGCGTGAAGCCCGAGCGGGCGAGGACTAAGGTGAGCTCGGTCTGCGCTTGGTCGCTCGCGCGTCGCAGCGGGAAGGTGACGAGCGCGGTGCCGCTCGTGCCGAGCTCGGCGAGGGCCGCGGTCGCGATGCTCGCCGCGTGGTCGCGCTTGACCGGTCGGCCGCAGCCGCGGCAGTGCAAGGTCGCGGCGCGAGCCCACAGCAGCTTGGCGTGGTCGGCGATCTCGGTCATCGTGGCGACCGTCGAGCGCGAGGTCTTGACGCCGTTCGCTTGCTCGATGGCGATGGCGGGCGGCACGCCTTCTACTGAATCGACGTCGGGGCGGCCCATGCGATCGAGGAATTGGCGGGCGTAGGCCGAGAACGACTCGACGTAGCGCCGCTGCCCCTCGGCGTAGAGCGTCGCGAAGGCGAGCGAGGACTTGCCGGAGCCCGAGACGCCGCTGATGGCGGTGAACGTGCCGTGCGGCAGATCGAGGTCGACGCCTTTCAAGTTGTTCTGGCGGGCGCCGCGGATGCGGATGGTGCGCGAGGCGTCGGGCTGCGGGGCAGGGCGCGCCGCGGTGGGCGCGACTCGCGTCTGGCGCGGCGAGGGACGAGGCAATGATCTTGGCATGGGGCGTACGACTCGAGCGGGGAGGTGGAGCCCTACATCATGGGGACGAAGGCGGCTCGGCGCTAGAGGGCGAGGCCGAGCGCCGCGAGATCCGCCGTCGCGACGGCCTCCCAGCCGCGGTTGGCGAGCGGGCTCGCGGGGCTCGGGTGCGCGATGCGGCCGATGGTGACGTCGCTATGGCCCGTGAGCGCCACCTTCGCCCGCGCTTCGGCGAAGGCGCCGACGCCGATGACGAAGCGCGGCCGCAGGGCAGCGACGAGCCCGACGAGAGCGCGGTCACAAGCTGCGAACAAGGGCTCGCGCTCGGCGGCCGGTAGCTTGTCGGGCGTGCGATTCTTGCCCGAGGCCTCCATGAAGACGAGCGGGCAGTAGTTGGCGACGAAGAAGCGCGCGAAGAATCGCCCTGGCTCGCCGCAGGTGTGCTGCGCCCAGCCCCAAAGGCGCGCGCCGCTCACTTCGCTGCGCGTACAGGCAAAGCCATGCACCGGGCGCTTGTCGTGCTCGTGCGGTGGGTGGCCGACGACGGCGTCGATGCCGAGCCAGTCGCGCACGAAGCCGACCTCGCCAAAGGGCACGCCGGTCTGCGCCATGCCGTAGGGCCCGGGGTTCATGCCGAGCAGGATGACCTCGCGCGGGCCGCGCCCGTAGCGCTCGACATACTGCGCGTACGGAGCGCGCGCGTAGACGAGCGGGTCGTAGACGTGCGTCACGGGCAAAGAAAAGTCGAGCGCATCGACCGCCTGCGCGAGCGCGTCCGCCACGGCGAGCAGCGGCGAGGTCGGCGCGGGGGTGGACGGCGGCGTTGAGGGTGGCGTTGCGAGTGGCGTTGAGGGCGGCGGTGGTTTTGGCATGGAGCTCGGGCACGGGTACGGGAGTGAGGTCGCGCTGCTACGTAACGCGCTTGTGACCGCCGTGCCAAGCGCCTGCGCGCCGTGGGGCGGTCGACGAAAGCCCTTGACCGAAACGGCGGCTTGGCCGTACACAGCCAGTCTTCCCGGTGCCGTTCGGCCGGGCGGTTTTTCACACTCCCCGATAGCTCAGTTGGTAGAGCAAGCGGCTGTTAACCGCTAGGCCGTAGGTTCGAGTCCTACTCGGGGAGCCAAACCTTTCTTCGCCTCATTTCGGCGATCACCATAAACGGTTTCTTGTAGTCATATTCGATGCTTCGAGCCCGCAAGCGCGGGTTCGAGAGCATCTTTTCCAGCAGCTCGCGCTTTTCGGCTGGCGCTCGGCCTTTCCACAGTTCTTTCGCCCGCTTGCCGAGTTCTAGAATCTTGGTGGCCAGGACGAGGTACTCGCCGTCGATCGCCTTTTGCGCTTCGGTGAGCTTCACGGCAACGCGCTCGCGCTGCGTGCGCAAGGTGGTCTTGACGCGCTCGTAGTCGTCGCGTTCCAGCGCTCCGGCAACGTACTTCTCGACTGCGCTGTCGAGCTGTCCGTCCACCACGGTCAGCTCGCGCTTGAATCGTTCGATGGCCTGTTCGCGTTCTTGGCTGAGGCGATGGTGGCTCTTGTTCAACTCGCGTGCGATCTGGTCGGCGCGGTCGGCGGGCACCTCAACAGCCTCAAGCGCCGCCGTGAACTGCTCGAACAGATCCTCTTCCCGCACGCATGGCACCTTCCCGTGCAGATCCTTGTGGACGCGATGATGGTCGGTGCAGTGCCAGTAGTCATACTCGCGCCCGCTGCGCTTGCGCTTGTGCTCGTAGATGATGGCGCACCCGCAATCGGCGCACGTTAGCCAACCCGTGAACACGCCGCCGTGTGCTCTTTTCGTCGGCGTGGCTGGCTTGTCCGGGGTGAAGCGAGCTTGGGCGCGTCGGAAGACATCGGGCGGCACGAACAGCTCGTACTTGCCGTCATACCAGCGATCGATGAGCCAAAACCGACCGCCGTAGTAGTCGTAGCCGAGCATGGCGTGCAGGCTGCTCTTTTGGATTCGGCAGCCGAGCGGCACGAGCGCTTCGTCGTGCAGCTTCGTGAGAATGGCAGTTAGCGCCCAGCCATCCGCCCACAGTTCGAAGGCGCGGCGCACCATGGGGGCGGTTCGCTCGTCAGGCACCACGATCGCCATGTCCTTCTTGCGTGACTGCGGGTCGGACATGGACGCTCGCACATTCTTGTAGCCAACCGGCGCTCGGAACGGTGGCCAACCCATCTCTGCTTGGATGCGGATGTAGCGCTTGCCGTCCACCGACATCTCCATCGCCTTGTGCTCGGCAACGGCGGCTTCGACGGCGGTGACCAGGTACTCGCCTGGCGTTGAGTCTCGTCGCAGAGGCGGGCGGCTCTCCATCGTGAAGTGCAACTCGGTACGCCCGGCACGGACAAACTGCTTGAACCGGGCGAAGTCGAGGTCGTTTCGGGCAAGCCGGTTGTATCGGTAGACGAGCACTGCGAGTGCAGTCTCGCCCTTGTAGCTCTCGATGAAATCATAGATGGCCTTGAACCGCTTGCGATCGGCTGGCCTCGACGACTGTTCCTGAAACACGAACTCCTGCACTAGGCGAAGGCCGTGATCGTTGGCGTACTGACGCCCGGCTCGTTGCTGCTCATCGAGTGAAAGTCCGTGCTCCTCTTGCTTCGGATCGGAAACCCGGCAGACGACTATTGCATCCATGAGCGGCACCTTCCTTTGGGCTCCACGTCTTTCGTCCTTGCTAGCAGCAACTTCGTGAACATCGATTTGACCTTTCCACGTCGGCTTCGCCCGTAGATCCAGCGTTCGTCCTGGGCGCGAGCCTCTTGATCCCATCGCAACAGAAGCCGATAGACCTCTGCCAACGCGGCGAGGTCTTCGGCGTCAAGTCGGGTCGGCAGTGTGCCTGAGCTAGCGGCGTCCATGACGACCTCCGCTGTGGCGAGGCGCAACGGACTTCTTGCCGATCCAAAGCTCCAGTGATTTGCGATCGAAGCGCACGGTTCGATCCGCAAGCCGATGATGAGGCACCGCCTTGCGCGCCACCCAATCGCGCAGCGTGCTCGGAGGTACGCCCAGCAGCCTCGCGGCCTGGTCGTAGCGAATGAACTCGGTTCTTGTGGTGTCGGTACTCACGCGCATCTCCCGGCAAGCACACGCCTGCCTGCGGGATGCGCGTCTCTGGGCCTTCCACTTGCACCGGGGCGGTTAACCGCTTCCACTGGCCCATGACGACATCACTCGCCACGCCCCGGCTATCTTGTTGCTACGCGAGCGCGTCGTGGTTGTCAACGTCGGCGTGGTCGTCGCCGTCGTCATCGCCAAGGGGGCACTGGTCATGTTCACTGCGAGAGACACCAACCGAGCGCGTTCGCTACAACGAGAACGAAATCAGACCCGCTGGAATCGCCGGCTGCATTTGAGGCACCTCGCCCGGAGAGCCACCGCCGCTCGCACGTTGGTGCAGCCGCACGTCCAGCGGCTCGTAGTACTGATCGGCGGATCGACGAACTTCTCTGGCCCTTCGCTCATCCTCTCTAGCCGGACGTGGTGCCTGACCAACAGCCTGCCGAATGGCGTGTCGGCGCGGAGCACGTTGCTCGCGGACATGCCCTCGCGGGTGCAGGGGATGCCGATCTGCTCCGCGAGCGCGCGATACCAGGCCGTGTGATAGCTGGAGCGCGTCGAGTGCGACATCTTGCCAGCCAACTCCTCGGCGAAGTGCAGAACCTCGTGGCACAGGGTTTCTAGGTTCCAGCAGAGCGGGAGCACGTCGAGGTAGCGTTCATTGATGATGACCTTGCCGACGAGCTGCAATTCGTCTCGGCCTATGATGTAGACGCCGAGCAACGTGCGACGCAGGCACGCCGTGCCGATGACGACTTCGGGCAGATCGATCTGGCTGTGCTGGGCGACGAGCCTGCGCAGACGGTCGCACCAAGGATACAGGCGCTTGTGCGCCTCGCTGACCGCCACGGCTTGCTGACGAACGGCGCTGTTGGGATCGATGGCTTTGGCTGCGTATCCACGCATGATCGTCACCTCCTCTTGGTCGTGGTTCGCTTGGTACGTGCCGGAGTCTTGGCGAGGGCACGCTCCAGGTCGTCGAGGTAGGCACGCTCGGCGACTCGTGGACGCAGCACCGCGTACAACTCGCGGTCGGCGGTCTGGTGAAACTCGCGCACGCTCTCGACCTCCTTGGGCGTCAGGGGCACGAGCGCCAGCACGCACCCGACATGCAGCTCCTCCACGCGCCAATTTGCGATGATGTAGAGTTGCCCTTCGTGCTCGACGATTGGGCTGGCCAGACGCCTTGGCTTCGGAAGTGGGTCACGCTTGCTCATCACTCTCTCCTTGGCTGGTTGTGGAAACACAGAAGGCCGCGCCCGGCGTCATGCCGAGGGCAGCCGCGAACGTGGGTGGGCGGGTGCGCTTCGCGGCGTGAGCCGCGAGCGCGAGCTACGGATTCAGGACAATGGGACGGTGGTGCTACCCGTGGACGCCCAGCAATACCGAGCGCGGGGCAGCTTCGATACTCGGGGTCGGGCTACTGCCCGGCACTCTCGGAGGCGCTGGCGATGTCCGCGAAGTCGTTGCGCTCGACTTCGCGCATGGCGCGGTACTCGGCGAGGAAGGTGATCAAAGCGCCGATCTCCGTCCGCGTGACCGTGGCCCCGCTGTCGAGCTTGATCAAACTTCTGGCCACGAGCCCGGTCAGGCGGTCGAGCATCACGCCGCTTTGCCACGTGCGGCGTCGGCGAATCGTATCAGCGCGGTCGCGCACCCGGCGCAAGGCCTCGTTGTGAAACGCAGGGTGCCGTCGCCAGCTCCTCACCGTATTCCTGTGGACGCCAAGCTGCGCGGCGATGGACACGTCGCTCCAGCCCACGACCACGCGCCTCACGGCGCACCACTTCACCGACGACCAGCGCCACGGGCGGTTTGTACGTGGCGGGAGAGCTAGACTTGTAGCCCTAGCCTCAGCGAGCTGATGCACAATTTTGGACTCGTCAATCGTTGGTCCGGTCATCGTCTCGCCCTACAGTGACAAGCACCTGCCGCTCCTGCGGTGCTGCGCAATGGCGCTATCGCTTTTGTCCGGCATCGCACCTCGATTGTACACCGATTGTCCATGGACGTGACGCCACCTGCCAAGAGTGCGGTTCGCCCCCGAAAAAAGTCACGCAGTAGTGGCGGACCTAGACCCTTCCGTTTTGTGCTCGCAGCCGTAAGCGACGTAAACCAGCGCCTCGGATTGAGCGGCGCTCGCCGTTGCCCGCTGACCGGCACCGGCGATGGCTAGGCCGTGAACGGGCACCCGAGCCGGCGTGACGGTGCTCAGGCTCGCGCCGTTGGCGTCTACCGCACCGCCAGCGGTGGCCTGGTATCGCCGCCGCTCATGGGCGTCGTTGCGTGGCGCTCGTAGCCCCAAGCGTCGCCATGGTCGCCACCCATGAGCGCGGTGGGGCGGATGGGCCTGGCTTTGGGTGCGCCGCACGCCAAAAGCCGGCCTTGGCTTGCCCTGGATAGCCTCTCAGGCGATCTCCGAGCCCCGTAGGAGCCACTTTGGCGGCTTGCGGGTAGTCAAACCAGGGTCGAGCCCGCCGAGCGCCTTCCTGGGGCTTGTAGAGGTCGATCCGGGTGCCCTGAAAGTGTTCCGAGTAATGTGAATTTCTCGTAACAGTTCTCGCCCTATCCGAGCACGGGCACGGCGTCCGAGGCCGGATTGCGGGCGCCAATCAGGCGCCTGAGGTAGACGGTCGTTGTGCCGAGGCTTGAATGTCCGAGATGCCCGGCGATGTCCACGAGCTTCGCGCCGGATTGCTCGGCGAGCAACGCCCACGTGTGGCGAGCGGCGTGGCTCCCCGAGATTCGCACGCCCGCTCGCTTCGCGTAGCGTCGAAAGGCGCGGTACAGCCCGTCGGCGGTCAGCCTGCCCGGCGTCAATTACATTCACCCCTCAACGACAATTACATCTCCCCATCGTTCTCGCTTCCTGACTACATCTCGTTCGTGGTTGTCGTCGTCGCTGTAGCTGTCGTCGCTCCCTTCATTTTGGC
>Ga0315268_10006564_pt1 | contig 12359 bp, 11 predicted proteins | sample C1_top_MG_FD_204535 | JGI IMG/M metagenome (GOLD analysis project Ga0315268, IMG submission 204535) | Sediment microbial communities from Yellowstone Lake, YNP, Wyoming, USA - C1_top | ecosystem: Environmental > Aquatic > Freshwater > Lake > Sediment | place: USA: Wyoming | collected 2017-08-01 | reverse complement strand
TTATTTGCTTTTTTAGCGCATTGGGCACTGCAATATTTGTTTTTGTTATCTAATGTCGTAAAGACTTTTCCGCAAATTGAACATTTCTTTTGAATGATTCCCATTCAGTAGACCTCATCACTACAGTTACGATTCAACAAATATAAGATTGAACTATGCGTGTGGGATAAAACTTTGCCCTCGGCACCAATTCATCGTTTTGGATAAGCAGTGCGAATACACTATAAGCCGCGAAGTACCTATTATCGGAAATGCAACCTAATCAGCAGAGGAGCAAAATCAATCCTGGTATCCGCGTAAAAATCGTCTTGAAGCAGGACCAACGGAACGGCAAATTAACTGAGGGTATCATCAAGAATATCCTCACCAACAGCTCAACTCACCCCCACGGAATCAAGGTGCGACTGACAGACGGCAAAGTCGGCAGAGTACAATCAATAATAAAATAATAACGTGCACTATGGTTGGTCGGTCCACAACAGAGAAGGCAATTTCATAATAACGCGCTTCGGATTCAGCATTTAGGCACATCTCCTAAAGGTGACTTGAAAAAGAAAAGAGAGGGGATTGTGCGGAAGACAGTGGCGACATCGCCACTCGGAGCAGGGTTCTATGGCGATACTCGGTTCAATTTCAAGTAGGGTTTGGTGGCAATCTCTTAGCGCGGGTTACGGTCTCCGTAAAGTATCCCCTGATTCCCAAAGTTCAATTGTTCCAACGCACGGAACATATACCTTGTCAAATTCATCGGGATTGCTAATCGTCCGCATGGCTGCGAAGGCACGGATGCGAATTTGTGGGAAAACTTCTGCCAACCGATTCGCGGCGCCGAGAAGAGTTGCGCCACGCGTTACTACATCATCGACCAACAAAATCTCAGCTGGTCTGGAGAGACGCTCTTGGACAGTCATTGACTCATAGTGTTCAATGGTAGTTGGTCTCTCATTTGACATGCCTAATGCAGCCTTGCGAACAGGTTTATCCCGAATAAGGTACGGGGCAACCTCTTTTCCGAGCCCCATTCCGACTAGAGCGGCTGCAATTCGCAGCGGTACCCATAGCGTGTTTGGTTGCATCAAAGAACTCTTTGGAGTGGGAACTAAAGTTGTGTTAGGTTGGAAAAATGAAGCAAATTGGAGCGTCGTTCTATTCTGTTGTATTGTCTGCGCTACCCATTGTGACATTAGAATTGGTGGGTCTCCCACAAATCCGTCCTTCTTGAGCGCATACATAACATCCCTAGAGTGCCGTATTCCAGGCGAATCCCCCCGAGGCGCATATGATAAAAGCGAACCAAACTCAAGTCGAGGTAGATTCATGGCTCATGTAGCTACCTCGAGAATTCTTTCACGGAAGGGTAAAACATCCAGCACTTCTTCTGGGTCTGTGAGTTCCACCGCACCATACATTGCCATTTTCTTTGGCCAACTCAATGAAGAGTCATTCATAGTGGAACTCCATATGAAGAGCGGTCGTCCGAGCCTGAGAGCCTCCCATCCTTGGTGCAGAGAACCGCTGGCATCCCCAGCCTCAACAATGATTGAGGCGTTAGAGATTAGTGCCATTGTTCGATTCCGAAGAACGAAATTTTTCGGCTGAATTGGATACCCAATTGGAAATTGGGAAATGGCCAGGTGATTGTGCATGATTACATCTTGAAGTTGGAAGTTTTCTTTCGGGTAAACGCGGTCTAGGGGCGTTCCAAGAACCGCGATGGTATGTCCTCCCTCTTCAATCGTGGCTTTGTGTGCCGAAGTGTCAATTCCCTCAGCAAGGCCACTAACAATTATTACTCCACGTCTTGCCAGGGTTCTTGCGATGTCACTAGCCGCTTTAAGACCTTCCGAAGAAGCTTTTCGCGAGCCTATTACTGCAGACCTTGGACTTGGCAGCGGAATCGATAGCTTCCCTGCAATATAGAGTTCCTTCGGAGCATATTTCTTTTCCACATCGTTCAGCGGACCTACAAGTTCTTCGAGGGTGCACGTGTAAGTTTTTGTCCCGCTTGGTGCCGACATCGCTCTTTCCTCAGAAAACACAGCAAACAAATAGTCTTTCACAGAATGTTATAATACTATCGGTAGCGCTCGCTGGAAACAGAAAAAAAGAGGGAGTTGCGGGAGACATCGCCACTTGGAGTAGGGTTCGAATCCCACCCCCCATACTCTGAGCGAACCTTCCGCTTCCACAGATTCAGTGGAGTCTTCATTTCTTGGGGATAACCGAAAATCTATTTAGACGAAAATCTATTTAAACGAAAATCTCGTCATGTGACAATAAGAGGAGTTGAGATGGCAAAGAAATTGTATTTGGATTCAGGTCAGCCAGTTGAAGCTAGGGTCGAAGACCTCTTAGGGAGGATGACGTTAAAGGAGAAGATTGGCCAGATGTCTGGCGCTTTCTTTGCAGATTTGGAGCAAGCGAAAGAGGACATCGTGAAATACTGCGTCGGCGCGGGAAATCCTCCACTATTCCTCATTCCTGACCCAGCAAGTATGGTAGAGTTCACGAATGCGATTCAGAAATTTGCTGTGGAAGAAACGCGTTTGGGAACACCGATTCTGATACACATCGATGCTGTTCATGGGCACGCCTATGTAAAAGGCTCGACGGTTTTCCCTCATAATCTCGCTTTAGCAGCCACTTGGGACCCAAGCCTCGCAGCCGAAGTTGCTTCCGCAACGGCAAAGGAGGTGAGAGCTACGGGTATACATCAAAATTTTAGTCCAGTCTGTGACATCGCGCGAGAACCAAGATGGGGCAGAACCTTCGAAACGTTCGGCGAAAGCCCTCACCTATGTTCAGTAATGTCAGCGGCCAAAGTCCATGGCTATCAAGGAAACGACACGCCGAACGTACCCGAAGACCGTGTAATAGCCACGGCCAAACATTTCCCGGCGTACAGTTGCCCAGAAAGAGGCGAGGATGCCTCTCCCGTCGACATCTCTGATTACACTCTCAGGACGATCCATCTTCCATCCTTTCAGGCAGCCATAAAAGCCGGGTCTTGGGGAATTATGCCATGCTACAATGAGATCAATGGAAAACCGGTTCACGGATCAAAAGAGTATCTTACAAATCTCCTTAGGAAAGAATTAGGGTTCAAGGGCATAATAGTCTCCGATGCACAAGGCATAGAAATGCTGCACACGTATCACCACACTGCCGAAACCTACGAAGAAGCAGTTAGACAAGCAGTTGAAGCCGGCATCGACATGAACATTTTCACTGCTTCCGACTTTGCACCAACGCTACTGAAACTCGTTGAAAGGAACGAAATCTCCGAAGAAAGAATAGACGAATCAGTGCGAAGAATACTAGAAATCAAGTTCCGTCTAGGGCTCTTTGAGAACCCCTACATCAACCCCGAGACCGCTCCATCGTTGCTCGGCTGCAAAGAGCACAGGAGGATTTCCCTCCTGGCAGCTCGTGAGTCGATGACACTCCTCAAGAATAACGGCAACCTCCTTCCCTTACCCAAAAACATCAAAACCGTTCTAGTAACGGGTCCCAATGCTGACAGCGTTGAAAACCAATTCGGCGGGTGGAGCAATGCAATCCCGCCGTTGCCGCCTGCCACGACTATCTTGGAGGGAATCAAGAGAAAAGTGTCACCAAAGACCAAAGTTCTGTACACCAAAGGCTCAGGAATAACCGAACCTGAAAACATCGAGGAAGCCACAGAGCTAGCCAAGAAATCCGATGTTGCCATAGTCGTTGTCGGTGAACCCGCATACATACACGAGTTCTGGACACTTCAAGACCTCGTAAGTATGATACCTGGTCAAGAACAAGAGATTTCTCTCAACAAAGACGATTCAGAATCCTCAGAACAAAGACTGCTACCTCGACTCGAGCAATTCCCGTGCCGAACGATGCTTGACTTGCCAGCGGCTCAGTTCAACCTGGTAAAGGCTGTACACCAGACGAGAACCCCAACAGTGGTGGTTCTGATAACAGGCAGACCTTTAACGATAAAATGGGTGGCTGAAAACATTCCGGCAATCTTAATGGCCTACTTGCCCGGAACAGAAGGAGGAGAAGCCGTAGCTGATGTACTCTTCGGAGACTACAACCCGGGCGGAAAACTGCCGATCTCAATAGCCCGTTCGATCGGCCAACTACCAGTCCGACACAACTACAAGCCTCCTCCATTCGCTGACATGCATCCGCCTGCCCACGCCCCATTATTTGATTTCGGGTTTGGGCTCAGCTACACAAGTTTCGCATACAGTAATCTGGAGGTTTCACCAAAGAAAGTCGGTCCTTCAGGGGAGGTTAGGGTAAACGTGACTGTCAAGAACGTCGGTCACCGCGAGGGCGACGAGGTAGTCCAATTATACGTCAACGACGCATATAGCTCAAGGGTCACTTCGACTAAAGAACTCAGAGGATTCAGAAGGATAACACTCAAGCCGGACGAAAGCAAAGAAATCGTATTCACCCTTAGGATCAAGGATTTAGGCGTTCTTCAAGACAATGGAGAATTTGTTGCAGAGCACGGAATTTTCAAAGTAATGGTAGGCAATCTCAGAGACAGCTTCGAAGTCCTTACGCATGTCGGTTAAATGGGTGAGAGGAATGTCAACCGAGAGAATTGAATCAAAACCTCTTTTCTCCAGATAATGTGCAATTATCCAAGCCTTGCCTCTGACAATTTGATAGTACAGCTGGTAACTCTCCAAAGGCACCTTCGGCCCTTGTTTACTGTTGAAATGCAAGTCTGAAGAATCGGCGATAATGTTGAAGACTGTGTCCCAAGCATAGATACCCATCAATATGACTGACCTGACTTTTGGGAGTTCCTCCTCAGGTGTCTTCAGAACACCAACGTAGTCGATCTTCCCGTAGGGCAAGCCGCGAAGCGCATCAGGGTTTGAGATGCCTGCGACTGCGAAACCGGCTTTCTCTGCTTCTCTCTTTAGGTCTTGGGCCAATCCCACTATCTGGCACTTCCCACTAGCCCTAGAGTGTTTTCCGGATCTTTTCGAGATTCTTTGTTGCCACGGGTTCGTTTGATAGAAATTCTTTCAGCTTTCCGCACGGATAATCGTCGCAGTGTGCACACGTTTTCACTTTCTTGTCTTCAGTGCAGGGGCGTATTTTGCAGATCTTACGGCACCATCCTGAAAGGGTGTCAGAAGTGCATCCGTTACAGTTGATGTCTTCCGGTTTGAACTCGACGTTGAGTCCTTCTGTCCATTGTTTGGCTATCTCCTTTTTTCGTTCAAAATCCTTCGTTTGAGTGGCTTTAAACGTTCTACATTCGCTGCAGTCCAATCCGCAGTAAGCGATAATTTCAGACATGTCTTCATCCTCTCCTCCTCTTGATCAATTCTATCGATCAAATAGTTGCAGCCCGCGAGATAAGCGTTCTACAGTCATCTGACGCCTACGTCAATACTTGTGACGGATGTTTCTTCCTTGGAAAGTGTTTCCGCGTGCGCAGCCCTAGTTTCACAACAGAAAGCATCAGAGGAACTTCCATTAGAGGCCCGATGACCGTGGCTAGAGCTGCTCCTGAACCAATGCCGTAGAGAGTTGTGGCGACAGCTATGGCGACTTCGAAGTGACTGCTGCTTCCTATGAGTGTGGTGTCGATTGCGGTTTCGTACGCCCAACCTGCAAGATATCCGAGCAGATACGTCCAAGTGATCATTATCGCGTAATGAATCAGGTTTGGCGCCGCGAGATAAGCCACTAGAAGAGGATTGTTGAGAATAGTTTGTCCTTCGAAGGAAAAGAGAACTATCAATGTTGTTAGCAAGGCTATGATGGAGACTTTTCCGATTGCCGGTTGATACTTCTGTTCAAACCATTCTTCTCCTTTGCCTTTTGTCATGTACTTCCTGGAAATGGCACCTGCTGCAACAGGAATCGCTATGAAAACTAAAACACTCATCCCGATTAGGTCCCACGGAACTGGAATACTGCTGACTCCTAGATAGAGAGCTGCGAGGGGAGCATAAAGCAGCAGCATCAATAGAGCGTTGATTGAAGTGTTTATCAGTCCCTGAGCCATGTCCCCTCTTGCAAGAAACATCCACCACATAACCATCGCCGTGCACGGTGAAAGCCCGAGCAATATCACACCTGCAATGTATTGCGGGTTCCCCGCCAGAACTGTGTTCGCCAGAAGAGTCATCAATGGTGGGGCTATTACCCAGTTGGCGATTATCGTAACCAGCAACGGCTTGGGTCGGTTCGCTGCTTTCCTTATGTCGCTGAACCTTATTCCCAGGACAGTGGGATACATCATGAAGAAAAGAAGAATGCCTATCGGAATTGACAACTGTCTAAACTTGAGGGAATCCATGAATTGTCCAAACTCTGGCAGGAATCTTCCAACAAGCAAACCTAGGACGATGCATATAGCTATCCAAAGCGTCAGGTACTTTTCAAAAACTCCCAAACTCTGTTCTTTCTTTGAGTGCGATTGAGTAGATTCCATGGTTTCACTTTGCCAGAGCAAGTGGTGGAAAGAAGGACATATTCAGATATTTAAATATGTGGTTTTCATTTTTCCTTACCAAACGTCAGACTCGAGAATCCTCTCCACAAACCTGGCGTCAGCTATTTTGTAGAAAATCCATTTTCCTTTTCGAAGGTCTTCAACCAATCCGGCGCCCTCCAGTATTCTTAGGTGATGAGAGGGCCGTGGGTTGCGTCAAATCCAAGGTTATCGTCATCTCACAAACACACATCTCGCGTATCCTCAGTAAGCCCAAGATCCTTAACCTGGCCTCGTAGCGCGCATGTGTGTTCCCAAATTCGTCTGCCAGATCTCATGGTGACGGTTTTGTCTCCTGGATCATATTTGGATCCAAATAGAGGGCCTAGGTAGGCTTTGCACGCACGCAAACCCCGGCCAAAACCTCACGAAAACCATCAAAAACATCGTGCTCCCCTTGAATTTAGGAACAGGCATGCGCGCTAACGATTTAAGCGCTTTTCAGCTGCCGATCTGGACATAGTGCAATCATATTGAAAAGTTGACAACATATCCAAATATGTTATTGTGTCCTCGGTGGAAGTTCAGATCCGCCGTTCACCAGTTCTCACTTCATCAGACCTCGCGGTCCACCGATAAAACGTGAAGTAAACGTTAAATGTGTTGTTTAGATGAGACGTAGGCTGGGAGGGTGCGGGAATGAGAGAAGTAAGCATGTTGACTAGACTTGAGAGAAAAGAGATCGGCGATGAGGAACTTGCTAGAGAGGCAGCAGAAAAAATCGAGGAGTCAGTAAACTGAAAAATGAGCGGCAAAACTCATTTTGCAGTTACGGACATTGCACTGGTAGGCGTCTTCTGCGCCCTTTGGGTAGTTCTGAACTTGACGTTGGGTCCGTTGAGTTTTCGCTTGTTGGGCGGCGTTCCAGTGCTTCATGATTTCGCGGTTTTCTTCACACTCTTGCTTGCTACGTGGGCGACCGGCAAGTATGGCGCGAGCTCCTTGGTTGGAATCATGGGCTCGGCCGTGACAATGCTTCTGACTCCTACTCCTCTACCAATGATCGGTTTCGCAGCTTCGGCAGTACTGTTTGACGTCTTAATGTCCGTTAATCATCACAAGTTCCACAACACAAAATACAATCTGGCAGTCGCCGCTTTTGCGACAGTACTGTCTGCCTATTTTGCAGGTGTTGTCATCGGGTCTTTCTTCATGACCAATACACTGCAATGGGCGCTCACAGTCTGGGGAGGATTACATCTAATCGGCGGAATCATAACCGTAGCAATAACTCTGCCGATCATAGCATCTTTGGAAAAGGCGAACGTGAGAAAAGTGAAGCGTGAATGAATGATTCAAGGTTCTACCCAGTAAACCCGGCCACCCGAGTCCTTGGCTGCTTTCAAAATTCCTCTTTTCACCCTTAGAGCAAGCATGCTCGCGATCTTATCCTCCTTGCCCTCTGCTGAAATCCCTTTGGCCTCGAAAGCTCTGGCAACGTCTTCTTTCGTTCTTTTGTTCGGGAGGTTGAAGAATCCTTCTTGGACTAGACTCTTCATTGCGCGGTGTGCTTGCCCGCCCCAAGTTTGGGGTTTGTTACCTCGTGCACGTCTTTTCTTTTGTGTCTTTGCAGTGGACGCGAATTCTTCCTTCAGGTCTTCAAAATCGCTTCCGGCGATCTCGATGTTATTGATGTCTCCTTCTCCGAGGCCCCTCTTCACAAACTCCCGTATCACTGTCATCTTCTCAGGCTTCAGCCCGGCAAGTATGGCCCCAACCGTGTCCACAGCAACGGCGTCTCTTCCAACAACGAGGGTGTTCGTCCTCACTTTTCTTTCAGCGTCGTCCTCTCCAGCGCGAAGCGGAGCACCGAACCCGCCGAACAGGTATGTGCCATCCATCACGGCTAGGTCCACCCCGCCCACCGCCTCATAAATGTCAGCGAGGAGCGTGTCTAGCTTCTTGTGGAACTTTGCTTTCTTTGTGTCCGGAACTAAGCCGAAGAGATTCTTCAAGACACTTCCTTTCTCGTACCCGCGCAAGACGTGTGTGCTGACGAGGACGTTGGGCTTGAAGAGTATGTGTGAAAGGCGTATCTCGTCGCCGGCAAGTTTGAGCTTCTTGGTTTGAGTGTCATCTGAGAGACTGAAAGGAGTGACTCGATCTGTGAAAAGTTCCTTCCAGAGTTGAAGCCTCTCCAAGGCCTTTCCTCTGTAATTGTCTGATTCGGCCAGAAAGATTCTTGGGGCTTTGTTGAAACTCTTTATGATGGCGTCAACTACGCTGACGGTTGTGTGATTTTCGGCTTTAGGGTCGAAGACTCCTACTTTGATGACGACAGACCTTTTGATTGTGTTTATGTCGTCTGGTTTTCCGATGAGCTTGAGTGCCCTTTCGAGAGAGTTGCCAACGTCTTTTTCAAATCTGACCACAGCAACTTTGGAGCCCATAGTCGCACCGCGTCTTCTCACCTTATCTGGTCAGGCTGAGATAACCGTTTCTGAAGCGCAGGCTTGCCCGTCAAGGACGGTTGTGAGAAATTTATTAAGATGTGTGCGCAAGATCGTAGGTGATTGTTTCTCAAGGTGCCAATCACCAAATGCCAGAGTTTCACCCGGTCGGAAAGAAATCAGACTTTGACACAGAAGCCGAAGAAGTAGTGAAATCGCTAGGTTCAGACCTGAACGCCGGATTGAAATCGTCTGAGGTTGAGAATCGACTCAAGCAGTATGGCCACAACGAAGTTCTCGAAAAAAAGACGAGCTCAATCGTCAGGTTTGCAACGAAGTTCTGGGGGCTCACAGCGTGGATGTTGGAGATCATAATCGTTCTTTCATGGTTCCTGCAGAGGTACGCGGACCTTTACATAGTGACTGGCCTGCTTGTCTTTAACTCGATACTGGGTTTCTTTGAAGAGCAGAAAGCATCAAACGCGGTTGAGGCTCTGAAAGAAAAGCTCCGGGTCAACGCAAGGGTTCTCAGAGACGGTGCATGGAAAACGGTGCCCGCTAGAGAGCTGGTGCCCGGTGACATCGTCAGAACTAGATCTGGAGATTTCGTCGCTGCTGACCTGAAGATAGTGAAAGGAGACCTCGGAGTCGATCAATCAGCATTAACCGGAGAATCGATGGAAGTGGAAAAGAAGCCTGATGATGTGCTTTACTCTGGCTCCGTCGTGAGGAGGGGAGAATCAAATGGCGTCGTCATTTCAACAGGCACAAGGACCTATTTCGGAAAAACAGTGCAGCTCGTTCAGCTGGCCAAGCCGAAACTGCACCTCGAAAACGTTGTCTCGACCGTTGTTAGATGGCTGTTGGTCATCGTTGTCGCATTGATTATCGTGGCCGCTGGTGTGTCAGTGCTCAGGGGGACCAATCTGTTGGATTTGTTGCCCATAGTTTTGGTTCTTCTATTGTCTGCGATACCTGTTGCTCTACCTGCAATGTTCACGATCAGCATGGCGACCGGGTCTATGGAATTGGCCAAGAAAGGAGTGCTGGTCACGAGGCTGAGCGCTTCAGAAGACGCGGCCATCATGAACGTTCTTTGTGCCGACAAGACCGGAACTATAACGTTGAACAGGCTCTCAATAGCAAGGGTCATGCCTCTGAACGGGTTCAGCGAAAGAGAAGTCATTTTTTACGGAACTTTGGCCTCGCAGGAAGCGAATCAGGACCCCATAGACCAGGCTTTCATAGCAATGGCCAAACAGGCAAATCTGATGGACGACTCATTCACACAAAAAGACTTCGTTCCCTTCGACCCGAAAACACGCAGAACTGAAGCCATCGTGCAGAAGAACGGCCGTGATTTCAGGGTGATTAAGGGAGCGGTCAGAGTTATCGCCCAAGCGTGCGGGCTTGATGAAGGCGGGATAGAGGAGTTGGAGCGACGAGTCGAGGAGTTCGCCGCGAAAGGATATAGAACCTTGGCGGTGGGCAAGACTTACGATCACGGCCAGTCTAGGCTCGTCGGCTTGGTGACGCTGCATGACACTCCTAGACCTGATTCGAAACAGCTGATACAAGAGCTGAAAGAGTTAGGCGTCTCAGTCAAGATGCTGACCGGCGACGCACTACCGATCGCAAAGGAGATCGCCAAGGATGTTGGTCTGAGAGAAAACATCATCAGAATATCAGACCTGAAGGAGTTCATCAACGACAACCCAATAGGAGCGGTAGAAGAGGTAGAGGAAAGCGACGGATTCGCCGAGGTATACCCTGAAGACAAGTACACCATCGTCAAAAGTCTTCAAGCCCAAAAGCACGTGGTAGGCATGACTGGTGACGGGGTGAACGACGCACCAGCATTACGGCAATCGGAGGTAGGCATAGCTGTTCGTAGTGCAACTGATGTGGCCAAGGGCGCAGCCAGCGTGATATTGACCAGTGAGGGGCTGACAAGCATCGTTGACTTGGTAAAGAATGGAAGGGTCATATACGAAAGAATCTCCGCATGGATACTCAGCAAGATAACTAGGACCCTCCAAATCGCTTCTTTCGTCGTGCTTTCCTTTCTTCTTACGGGCAATTACGTTGTTTCCGCGTTCGCCATAATCCTGTATTTCTTCATGACGGATTTTGTGAAGATAGCCCTGTCCACTGACAATCTGAGATGGTCCAGAAATCCTGACACTTGGAACATCACAGGCTTGGTGAAGATATCCATGTTTCTCAGTTTGCTTGTGATCGCAGAGTCATTTGGTCTGTTGTATGTCGGGTCAAACATTTTTCACCTTACTACAGCGGACCGAACTCTCGATACATTCACTTTCGAGATACTGTTCTACTCCGCCATGTTCCTGATATTCAATGTCAGAGAAAGAGGTCATTTCTGGAATTCTAGACCGGGCAGGATTTTGCTTGGGGCGATGGTGCTCAGCATCACGGCCGCAGTTGCGGTAACAACGTTCGGAATACCAGGTCTCGAACCCATACCTCTGAGTGAGACGCTTTTCGTGTTGTCTTGTTCTGCAACGTTTTCGCTGATAGTCAATGATCTCGTCAAGTTCTTCCTGGTTAAGAAAACTAGGATAAGATGGTGACCGAGGTTTTAATGATGAGTGAAAAAGGCAGCCGCATTTGTCCTGTGGGGCTTTCATGTTGAGCAACTCTATCCGAAAATGGCTTGATCCACCAAACAGGGTCTTAGACAAACTTGGTGTTAGAGCGGATGATGTCGTGATAGATTTTGGATGCGGTCCGGGGTTCTACACTATACCTTTGACCAAAATGGTCGGGCGAGTCATTGCCATTGACTCTCAGACCGGAATGCTTGAGAAAGCGTCAAGATATGCAGCAAAGAACAACGTGAAGGTTGAATTCTACCAAAACGACGGAAAAAGCATCCCGCTCCCTGATTCCATTGCAGACCTGATATTCCTGAGGCGAGTCTTCCACGAATTGGATGACAAGCAAGCAGTTCTGAAAGAGCTTACGAGACTATTGAAGCGAAACGGGAGGCTTGCGATAATGGAGAAGACGAAAAAGAGTCTCACTCCTGTGGGACCGCCCAAAATGGAAGTCTCGGAGATAGTAGATGTAATGAGGAATGTGGGACTCGTAGTCTCTGATAAGATTGAGGTAAGAAATGAAACCATAGTCATAGGTAAACGTTAACCGAAAATCTTTGGCTGGCTGTCCTTTATATTGAACACAAGTCTTTCTCAACAATTGTGGCGCAAAGTTCTGACCTACTATCGAAAATCGAGCCTGACCTTAGTGGTGCGGTCGCCGGGATTTGAACCCGGGTCGTCGGCTTGGGAAGCCGATGTCCTAGCCAGGCTAGACTACGACCGCTGTTTCACATGTGACCATCGTCGGCTGAAGATTACAAGCAAACGTTTTATGCCAGTCAAAATAAATGTGCAGGCTTTATTTGGATTTTGTTATGTGCACTCCTGTGATCA